>OLNZ01000020.1_pt1 | contig 186355 bp, 195 predicted proteins | sample 1672981 | NCBI WGS metagenome assembly OLNZ01 (sample SAMEA3136743, study PRJEB25190) | human gut metagenome | biome: human gut; feature: human-associated habitat; material: faeces | place: Austria | collected 2013 | reverse complement strand
GTTAGCATTTATTACTTAAACTCGAAAAGTTCGAGTTTCCTATCAATCTGGAGCAAGTAATCGGAATCGAACCGACATCTTAGCCTTGGCAAGGCCACATTCTAACCGTTGAACTATACCTGCATTGCATAAAGTATTTTAACAATTTTTTTATACTTTTGCAATAGTTTTTGAATAATTTCTATCTTATTCAAAATCAACTTTTATATTCTTTATAAAATCATAATAATAATTATCCCTTTTTTCTATCATTTTATATTTAAGTTTAGTAAGAAGATATGGGGTATTATATATTTTAAATCTTTCTATATTAAGTTCTATACATACTTTTTCTATTATTTTAATAATAAAATCTTTATTTGATCTAGGTACTATATTGTTATTATATTTCTTAATTATTCTTTTATACCATATTTTATCAAATAGATTATCATAATATTTATCACTGTAATGTTTAAAATAGTATTTTTTGCCATCTAAATTATCAAGATATTTTAATGTATCAAAATATCCTAGATTCATTCTATATGTTGATACTTCTTTAGTAAATACTAAAACTGATCCTAAATTCTCTCTAGGTTTTATTTCATGTATTTTAACATTAGATTTTTTCTTATATTTTAACTTATTTTGCCATGCTTTTATTACATATATTTCATCATATCCCGAATCAATTAATTCATTAACCGGACATCTATCATATACTCCACCATCTATATAGTATTTATTATCTATTATTTTTTTAAATTTAAATCCAGGTAAATAAGCACTTGCCATAATATATTCTTGTACTTTTCCTTTTGGTATATCATCCTTATGTACCACTACCGGCTTTAAATCATTAATACTAAATGTTACTATTACAAAATCTATTTTAGATTTTCTAATCCTATCTTCTTTAATATATTTATTTAATAGCATTCTTATATTCTTAGTATCTATTCCAAAATTTTTAATTACTGACTTTATACTTTCTTTATTCTTTTGTATTTCTGACTTCTTAAATTTTAAATGAGAAATATTATTTAGAAATTTTCCATCAATACCAAATAGTTCACTACTATCAGTACTTTCCCATAATTTATATAGACCTGTTAAATTTCTTTCAGCATAAAATGCAGCATTTATAGCACCTATTGATGTTCCGCTTACTCCATCAAAATATATTTTCTTTTTTTGAAGAGCTTTTATTGCGCCAGCTTCATAAGCGCCTTTAGCTCCACCACCCTCTAAAACTAATCCTCTCATTTTAATTTATCCTCAAAATTTTTATCAATAATATTTATACACATTAATGTACAAGGTATCGCTAATATAAGTCCACCCATGACATCTGAAAAGAAATGCACACCTAAATATACTCTAGAAAAACCTATTAATACAGCTAATATTGTAAATGACATAAAAAATATAATTCTATTAAATGTATTAGTATTCTTAGTAACTAAATGCCATAATATCATATAAAACACTATAGAAGTTAAAGTATGGCCACTTGGAAAACTATAACTTTTAGGTATTTCGATTAATGCATTCAAAGGTCTTGGTCTTCTTACTATAAGTTTTGAAACTAAAACTATTAATCCTGACACACTATAACTTCCAGCAAGTAATCCAAAGTACCATTTATTTTTTATAAATATTAAAATACACACGATTATTAGAGATGGTATGTACCAATCACCAAAATTTGTTAAAAAGCTAAAAACTTCTGTTAATCTTTTGTCAACATGATTACCCATAAACTCTATAACACTATAATCAAAATTAACAACCTTATTATATAAACTAGTATTTTTAACAATCAAAAAAGTTATAATAAGAAGTATTATAATTATTATGTATATATAATTTTCTTTTAATATTTTCTTTATCATAACTTAATTATATCATTTTATTTATTTTTTTAAATATGTTTTTGTATTATTTACTTTGTACCGTAAACTCTATCACCAGCATCTCCAAGTCCAGGTAAGATATATCCTTTATTATTTAAGCATCTATCTTTACATGCACAATAGATTTGTACATCCATATGTGCTTGTTTTAGATTTTCTATTCCTTCAGGAGAAGCTATAATACATAAGAATTTTATTTTTTTAACTCCATCTTTCTTTAATCTATTTATTGTCGCAATCGCACTTCCCCCTGTTGCTAGCATTGGATCTAGAACAAATACTTCTCTATTTTCTATTTTATCTGGCATTTTATAGTAATATTCTACTGGTTCTAATGTTTCTTCATTTCTATATAATCCAATATGTCCTATTTTAGCATTAGGTATTACTTTTATTATTCCATCCACCATACTCATACCAGCTCTTAATATAGGTACAAACGCATATTTATCTTCATTTAAACTTTCTGTTTCATATTTTTCAAGTGGTGTTTCAATTATTGTTTTTTCTAAAACTGCATCTTTAGTTGCTTCATAACATAATAACGTAGATATTTCACTTATTATTTCTCTAAATTCTTTTGTTCCTGTATTTTTATTTCTTAAAATTGATAATTTATGTGTTACAAGTGGATGATTTAATATAATTTCTTTCATTTATTTTCTCTCCTTTATAAATAGATTTAATAATATTCCAACAAGCGCAGCAAGACTCATTCCTGATATTGATACTGATATATTTTTAGTTATTATTGATATTGCTGCCCCTCCAAGTCCTAAAACTAACATTGATGATGCTACTATTACATTCTTTGTATTCTCAAAATCTACTTTATTTTGAATTAATATTTTAAGTCCATTTACTGATATAAATCCATAAAGTAATATTGATACTCCACCTAAAACTGGACTAGGTATTGATGATATAATAGCTGTCAATTGTCCTAGAAATCCAAATATAATTGCAATGATTGCTGCAAGCCCTATTACCCACACAGACGCCACTTTAGTCATACCTACAACAGATGTATTTTCTCCATAAGTAGTATTTGCTGGTCCTCCAATTAATCCAGCTGTAAATGTTGCTATTCCATCTCCAAGTAATGTATTATCAAGACCAGGATTTATTATTAAATCTTTCCCTATTATTTCACTTAGTACTTTATGATCCCCTATATGCTCTGATATTGTAACTAATGCTATAGGTGCTATTGTAAGCAATGCTGAAAAATTTAATTTATAATGAACAAATGGTATATAAAAATTAGGTACCGCTATAAAACTTGTTTCAAAAACTTCTTTTAGATTTACCATTCCAAGTATTATAGATGAAATATATCCTGCGACCATACCAAGTAAGAATGGTATTACTTTTAAAAATCCTTTTCCTCTAACTGCAAGTATTCCTGTTGTTAAAAATGATATAAGTGCAACAACTATATTTTTCCATGGAATTTTTTCTAGGTTAAGACCTATTTCTTCTATAGCAGTTGGTGCGAGTGAAAGTCCTATTATCATAATCATAGGTCCTACTACAATTGGTGGAAGTAATTTATTAATCCATTTTTTACCTATTGCTTTAATTATTAATGCTACTAAAACATATACGAGCCCTACTGCCATTATTCCTGTAAAAACACTTTCTTTTCCACTTTTAGCAAAAGCTACAATCATTGGTGTAATAAATGCAAATGAACTTCCTAAATAAACTGGTGATTTACCTTTAGTACATACAATATAAATTAATGTACCTATTCCTGAACTAATTAAAGCAACTGGTATAGATAAAACTTCACTTCCAACTGCCTTATTCACAAGTATTGGAACTAATATTGTTGCCCCAAACATCGCAAATACATGTTGTAACGATAATAATAACCATTTTAATAATGGCGGTTTGTCATTAACATCAAGTAACATTTTATTGTTTTTCATATATCCCTCCTTCTAAAACAATAATTTAGGTCAAAAAAAATCTCATTGAATAAATCAATGAGAATTTAAAAAAGAATTAAAATCAATAATATTAGTACATTTCTTCTTAAAAATAACTAATTTTCTTAACTTCAATTCTCCCATATTCTTAACCTCTAATAAATAGTAACATATATATTTTTGAAATGCAACCACTTTTAAAATATATTATTTCAAATCACTAACAGACATTGTATATAAGTTTTCAGGATCAATTGCATTATCTTTATAATACACTTCAAAGTGTAATAATGATTTTACTTTAGTATCAACTTTATAAGTATCACTAGAAGCAAATATTTCACCTTGACTTATTTTATATCCAACATTAACAAGAACATTTTTCACATTTGAATAAACTGATTTTAAATTATCATTATGTTTAATTGTTACTACTTTACCATATATAGCATTATCTTCAATACTAATTACTTCTCCATCTAATATTGATACTACATCAAATTCTTCATCATTACTATAATCTACTCCATTATTTTGCATATAAGTATTTTCATAATATATTAATGAATCAAGTTGTTTTTTTGTATCTCCTTCAAAATCATAAAAATAGGAATGTACTTTTACTTTATCATTAGTATATGGTTTAATTATCATATTATTTTCATTTTTAGAAACAGGTATTGTATCTTTAATAAACACTTTATCTAACGTATAATCATAATCTTTACGTTCATTTAAGAAATTTTTAACTCCCGATACTACAAGTAAACAGCTTACAACCATTACACCAATTACACCTACATATATAGATGGAATAATTATTTTAGAATATTTTTTCATATTTCACTCTCCTAATAATAGAGTGAACATATTTCTATATTTTATTCACAATTTTAACGCCTTTATAATAATGTTTTAATATGTCATCATACTTATAACCATCTTGTGCCATATAATTAGCTCCATATTGACTCATACCAACACCATGACCATAACCAACTGTATGTATATATACATAATCATTATCATATTTAATTTCAATATCAGTTGATTTTAAATTAAGTAGACTCCTAAACTTAGTACCTTTATAATTTTTATTATTTATTTTAATATTATTTATTCTATTAGTATTACTTCTATCAATTTTAATATTATTTATCTTATTATCATTAATATTTAATTTCTTCAAAAAATCGGATACCTTCATTTTAATATTCTTTTCATTGCTATTATTTCTTTTATCCCAAGAAGAATCTACACTCACAAGATAATCTAATTTTTGACTAAATACATTTTCTACATTCTCTGTTTTACCATTTGATATTGAAAAATAAAAAGCAATTATAGTTTTATCATTATAAGTCATATATTCACCTTTAGTATCATTAACTGCATTATTAATCTTATTATAATATTTATCAAAATTATTTTTCCATTTTTCTTTCATTGCACTTTCGTCTATATAGCACTGATCATCAGTAGTAGTTTTAAGTGTTTTATTCCTCTCACTCTTATATAATGCATATGTTCTAGCTGCAACAGACATTGCTTTTAAAGCTTCAATATCAAAAGAAGCAGGCATTTCACAAGATACAACACCTACAATATAATCTTCAAGTGACAAATCTGTCTTCTTATTATTGACTAAAGCACTAACATAAATAGTATTATCTTTAGAGTTTTTACTATCATTAACATTATCTTTATCAACAATATCATTTTCAAATACATTATCACCAACTATAACTTTATCTTTATAACTATATATCAAAATAACAAACATAATAAAAAATACTATGAATTTCTTTTTCATAGTATATTATATGATTATAATTGATTTAATATTCTTTCTTTTTCTTTTTCATATTCTTCTTTAGTAAGAATCTTTTCATCATATAGTTTTTTTACTTTTTCTAATTCTTCATATTTAGCATTGTTATTAGTGTTCATATTACTTTGATAATTCATATTATCACCAGTAATTCCTTTTTCATATTTACCAATACTATCAATATAAAATATTAAAAGTAAAATACCACTTATTTGACAAAAGAATAAAAATACAATTGTCCAGATAAGTATTTTATCTTTATTAGCTATTATTTGTTCATCAGTATAATCTGCATATTCTTTCATTTTAGCTCCACCAATTATTAGTGGAACTCCAACTATTGCTCCAACAAGTGTTAAACATGCAAGTATTCCAAATACAATAGCAATAATACCTGATATTTTTAATAAACTTTTATCCATATTACATCCTCTCTATATCCATAATTTTATTAACACGTCTAATGTGTCTTTCTTCTTTTGATTCTTTTGTATTAATAAAAGTATCAACAACACTAAACACATTTTCTATATTTTCACCAATAGCCATTATATTAGCCATATTATGTTCACGAGATAATTTTGCTTCATCACTATTAACAACTCTAGCACATCTTATACCATTTATTTTATTAGCTGCAATACTCATACCAATACCAGTACCACAAATAAGAATTCCAAGATCTACTTCCTTATTGTTAATCGCATTACCAAGTTTTAATGCATAATCAACATAATCACAACTTTCCTCACTATTAGTTCCATAATCTACACATGAAATATCTTTTTCATGTAGATAATTCATTATTTTTTTCTTTAGATTTACGCCTCTATGATCATTAGCAATGCCTATTTTCATAAACTATTCATCCTTCTTTACATCTTTTTTTACATTCTTTTTAGTACTCTTATTTGTTACTTTAGCTTCTCTTACTTTAGTAGTTTTAATTTCTTCTTTTACTTCTTCTACTTCTCTATTTACTGCTTCATCTTCATTAACAACGCATGTATGAACTAATAAATCATGTATACCACAACCATCACTTCTAAACATCATAAATCCAAGAGAACCATAAACTATTATCATATCAATAAGTTCAAGTATTCTGCGAGCATTAAAATATACACTTTGACTTAAACAACTAACAAATATTATTATAAGTATAGAAACAAGAATTTCATTGATTAGTAAACTTCTTCCAAATACTTGCATAAATGATAATTTATCACCTTTAGTTGACTTAACCCTAATCTTCATAAATTTCTTACCAATAGTTTGTCCTTTATTAAAGAATTGAAATACAACAAAATACCCAAAAGTAATAACTACATTTAATATTGAAGTTGGTACTTGTAATTTAGCAAGTTCATATATATAATTTTGAACTTTATCATCTTTAAGTAACTTAGTAACATCAGCATCATTTTTAGCAACAGTTTCAATATATTTTTCATATTCATTTTGAATACTATTTATTTTATCAACATTAGGATTCAATATTTCAATTTTAGAAAATAAGAATAAGATAAATGATACTATTGCTATATCAATAATATAAGCACATATTCTTTTAAATACTGGTCTATCCATTTTTCTCCTCCTTTACTTTCTTTGGTTTCTTATAGAAGAATGATAATAAATTACTCTTCTTTTTAATTAACCCATCTATATTATATTTAGAATTAATATTTTTGTAAATAGTATTTGCAAGATCATAAACAGTTCCTTCATTTAATGTATAAGATGTTTTATTAAAATAATAATCATCAACAACAAGTGGTACTCTTACTGAAAAGTTAACTTTACCTACTTCATGTTTAGAATTATACATTTCTTTTTCAATACCATATAGTGATGATATAAATAATGTTATTTTATTTTCTTGAACAAGTTTATCAAGTTCACCTATAACAACATCTATTTTAGAAAGTCTATTTGCTATATCATCAACAAGCTTACATGTATCAATTTCATAATTAACAATAATTAGTTCGCAATTAGAAGTATTAATTATTTGTAACAACTGATTAGGTTCATATATAAATCCACTGTCCGAAGCCATATATTTTATATTTTCATCTATATTATTACGAAGTCCTGTTAAATAATAATTTATGTATGGACACTTTTCTTTTAAATCAATTAATAAACATTTAGCACCAATTGTTTTAAGAGCACTTGCTGTATATGTAGAAGATACAGCATAATTATACATAAATGGTATCTTCTTATTAGATTTAACTGGAAATAATGAATAATAATCTATTTTAGTTGTATCTAGTTGTCTATATTTTTGATTTTCAAGTTCAGTCATAAATTTATTAACATCTACATTTGAATAATTAAAGAAAAATACTTGATCACCAGGATTAATCGCAAATCCAGTATTAACTGCAAAAGTTCTAGTACGATTAGGTATAGTTTTAGTTTGTTTTAATACATCAACTTTCTTAGTTAAATCTTTCCATTTTTCACCAGCTTCAGTTACAAATGTTTTAATCATATCTCTAAATATCAATATGTTATCTAAATTACTTTCACCAGTAACTATACCTATTTTAACAGTATTACCAAGTTCATAATTAAGTAATGTAAGACTTCTTTCAACGCTCTTATATACTGTAAGTGATAACTGACATAATATTAAATGAACATATATCATATGATTAGTATAAAGAGCAATCTCTTTTAAAAATGTAGCTAATTGTGATACAGTTCTATCATTTTCCCAATAACAAAATATATGTAATCTATTTTCACCCATATTAGTTTTACTCTCAATATATTTAAGTAATTGATTATTTTTATAACTATCATTAGATAAACTATTTTCAACAATGCTATATGTTAATGATTCATTTATTCCTATACTAAATTTTCTATAACCATCTTTATAATCTAAATCTTTACTAGCAAGAGAAGCAAATAATTTTTCTTTTGTAAGTCTATCCATATTTGGCATTAGTTTTTCATCATAAACATTAACTGAATCAGCTTGTTCAATACCAAATCCATTTATTAGTAGTAATATATTTTTTTTCATATTCCTCCTTACTTATATAGATATTATATCACTATATACTTTATTTCTTATTTCTTTTTATATATTTATACACTTCCATTACAAATAATACAGGTAATGACATTGCAAATAGTAATAATAAATGCATAGGTGGAACATCATATGTTTGTAAGAAACTAGATAGCACTGGAACTTCCATGACTAACATTTGAAGTAATATTGTTCCAACTATAACGATTAATATGAATGGGTTAGTTTTAAAACTGTTATGAAATACGCTTTTACTTTCACTTCTACAATTAAGTACATGAACATTTTGCATGAATACCATTAAAGCAAGAACATATCCACGAGCATGAGCTACCTCAAAGTTTAAAGCGTCCACTAAGAACCACCATACAGCAAATACTATTACACCAATAAATAATCCAGATAATAATATTTGAATTATCATTTCACGTTCAAATAAACTTTCAGTTGTTTTTCTTGGCTTTTCTTTCATTATAGTATCAGTTTCTTTTTCAAAAGATAAAGCCATATCTTGAAGTCCATCTGTAACTAAATTTAACCATAAAAGTTGTATCGCAACAAGTGGAATTGGTAAATTAAATATAATTGATAAAACAAAGAATAGTACTTCAGCAAATCCACATGATAGAAGCATAATACATACCTTTCTTATATTAGAATAAGCATTTCTACCTTCTTCTATACCTGCTACTATAGATGAGAAATTATCATCAATAATTATCATTTTAGCTGTTTCTTTAGCAACATCAGTACCACTTCCCATCGCAACACCAATGTTCGCTACTTTTATAGCAGGAGCATCATTAACACCATCTCCAGTTACCGCAACAAATTCACCTTGTCTTTGTAAAGATTCAACAATTTTTAATTTTTGTATAGGAGTTACTCTAGCAAATACAGTTTTATCTTTAACAAAATTATCAAAGTTTTCATTATCATCAATATAGAAATCTAAATCACTACCAGTACATACCTCACTTCTATTTGTAGCTATATTAAGTTCACTCGCAATTGCATAAGCAGTAAGTGCATGATCACCAGTTATCATAAGTACTTTAATTCCAGCATTATGACATTCTTTTACTGAAGCAGTTGCTTCTTTTCTAACAGGATCAATAAATCCAACTAAACCAATAAAATTTAATTTATCTAAGTCTCTTTCATCATATTTTTCTTTTTCTTTTATTTCTTTAGAACATAATGCTATTACTCTATATCCAGAAGATGCTAGTTCATCATTTTGTTTAAGAATTTTTTCTTTATCTATCTTCTTTTTAACACCATCTACCATACTATAAGAACAAAAATCTAGTATTACTTCAACAGATCCTTTAGCAGTACAATACATCTTATCATCCATTTTAAAGAATACAGCACTATATTTCTTAAGCGATTCATATGGTATTACATCAACTTTTTTAAACTCTGTATCATTAGTCTTAAGCTTTCTTGATAATGCTAAAAATGCTATATCTATTGAATCTCCAAATTTATCCCATTTACCTTTATTCTTTTCAAGCATTGCTTCGTTGTTTACAAGACCTAATATTGATAAATATTTTGCATTTTTAAGTTCGCTACCAGCATCAAAAATGATTTTTCCAACATCATTATAACCATTTCCTTCAATATCAAATTTTTCTCCATTAGGTAACACAACTTTTTTAGCAGTTTGTTCATTTACAGTAAGTGTTCCAGTTTTATCACTAGCTATTACTGTACAACTTCCTAAACTTTCAACTGAATTTAATTTTTTAACAATAACGTTTCTTTTACCCATCTTATTTGAAGCAATAGTAAGTGCAAGTGTTAATGATAAAGGTAACCCTTCAGGCATAGCAGAAACACCTAATGCTACTACTGATAAAAATATTTCAATAGGTTCATATTTTTTATATATAAGAACTATAGCAATAATAATTGATATAATAACTATTAACATAGTAATTTGCTTAGAAAATTTTTCCGTTCTAATGGTAAGAGGTGATTTACTTTCTTCTGTAGTAGTAACTTTTTCAGCAATCTTACCTACTTCAGTATCAAGACCAGTACCACATACAACAGCAAGAGCCCTACCTGTTAAAACAGAAGTACCAGCATATAACATATTCTTTTTAGAAACATCACTAAGTATAGCTTCTCCTTCTTCCTTTAAAACGCCTATACTTTCTCCAGTAAGAATAGATTCATCGATTGTTAAATTATTAGAATTAATTATTCTAGCATCAGCTGATATTTTAGTACCAGATTCAAGAACAATTATATCTCCAGGAACCAATAATGAAGAATCTATTTCAATGTATTCATTATCTCTTATTACTTTAGCTTTAACTTTTATTAATTCTTTAAGAGCTTCAGCATTTTTAGTAGCCTTATATTCTTGAATTGTAGACATTACTGCATCAACAAGAATTATAAATATAATTGCAAGTGCATCAAGTGGTTCATTTGCCACAAAAGATAATATCGCAGCAACAATCATAACATATATAATTGGATCCATAAATGATTCAATAAATACCTTAAATACACTCTTTCTTTTTTCACGAGGAAGCTCATTATAACCATATTCTTTAAGCCTTCTATTTGCTTCCTTATTAGTTAAACCATTTAAAGACGTATTTAACTTCTTTAAAACCTTCTTTATATCTATATATTCATAATCCCTTTTCATACTTTTCACACCTACTTTATATATTATATTATAAAAGAATAATATTTTTTTTTCAATAAAAAGGAACTAGTTAATTACTAGTTCCTAAAGTAACTTTATAAGACATTACTTTACCATTTCTATTTACTACAATATTAATTTTGTCATTAGGCTTATATTTGTATAAATGATATCTAAGTTCAGCAACTGTTTTAATTTTATAATCACCTATTTTAGTAATAACATCTCCCTTTTTAAGGCCAGTATTATTACAAGGACCATCTTTTAATATTTCTATAATAGCTACACCACTTATAACTTTTGAATCAATTTTTATGTCTTCGTTAGCAAAATTATATGTTGAAGACACATTAACCATCCTAAGTCCAAGATAAGATCTTTTTATTTTTTCACCATTTACTATCATATTAGCATAACTAATAGCATCTTCAATTGGTATGGCAAAGCCCATTCCCTCTACCTGTGATTGAACAAGTTTCATTGAATTAATTCCTATTACATCACCATTAGCATTACATAAAGGTCCCCCACTATTACCAGGATTAATAGCTGCATCAGTTTGCATAACATTCATAATCCAATCATTACTAGATTCAACTGTAACATTAACTAGTCTATTTTTACCGCTAAGTATTCCTCTTGTTACAGTTCCATAATATTCACTACTTATTGGTGAACCTATAGTAAATACAGTATCCCCTACATTTATAGATTCAGAGCTACCTAAAGTAGCAACTTTAGTAACATACTTTTTATCAATTTTAATAACAGCTATATCAGCATACTCATCATCACCAATGATAGTCGCATCAACAGCATCCCCACTCATAAGCATAACTTTAATGTTGCTTGCTCCTTCAATAACATGAGAATTAGTCATTATATAACCATCATTATTATATATAAATCCAGACCCTATTCCATTAGACTTATCATTTTTATAGTTCTGAACAACTACCACTGAATCATACACATTATTAATTCCAGTAGAAAGTCCTATTTCACTTACAGTAAACTTTCTATCAACAACATTTGTATTATTATTAATATTACTTATATTTAAAGGATATGTTCTTATAATCATATACATAGACGCACACCCTATAAAAAATGTAGTAATAGATGCAATTATTGTTTTCTTCATATCTCACCTATTCTAAATAAGATATTTGCCTATAATTATCAGGAAATCCCATTCTATATAGCACCTTACTTATATCAATAGATTTAAGTTTAGAAGATAACCAATCTATTTCATATTCTATCTCATTCATCATCATTTTAAAATCAGTTTTAGTAAGCATCTCTTTTAATATTATAATCAATGCAAATATATCATGTTTACCATATATATACTCATCTTCTACTTTAGGTATATCAAGCATACTATGATATCTTGTATCATTAATCTCTTTTTGAGTTTCATGATTATATAAAATATCTTCATGAGCACATAGATTTCTATAATTAGAAAGAATTGATAAATAACTCTCAAAACTATCAGCATCTACATTATAATATGATGCAATTTCATCTCTATCTTCATTTTTAAGTATAGTAAATAATTCACTCATAAGCCCAAAACTAATTACTTTTACTCCTACCCACATAGGTATATAACCATAATTATTTATATAGTGACTAGTTGCTTGATGTTGATAACCATTAATTCTTATTTGCCTTTTTAATTTTCTTATTAAATCATTTATTTGTCTTGCCTTATCTTTACCTCTATTAAAGTTATTAGCATTTAAATAGTCTTTTTCTTTATAACCATATTTTCTACTTAAAACATAACTATATATAGATTTATAGTTATTTTCTACAATTAATATATTTTTAAATATTATATTTCTAAAATATCTATCAAATGTAAATAATGCATATAATTCTTCAAAAGTAGTACCATCAATAAATCTTTTAGTACCATTTATCAAAAATGGTGAACGATATCCATTTAAAAAGAAATAATTTTCTCTTAAAAGTATTTCACTAGATTTATCATAATCATTTATAACAAGTCCTTTACCTCTTAATATTTCTAATTGTTCATCTATAGTTTTAAATACTTTAGCAGCCATATAACACTCTCCTATAATAATTATATTATATCACTAATATATGTTATTTCAATTAAATAAATAATCATTATACAATAAATATTACATTTTAAAAGTGCATATACTATGCACTTCAATTTAAAATTATAACCAAGTATCTTTTTTAACTATTTCTTTATATGGAAACTTTTATCAAAAAATTTTCTCCATATTAATATTATATTCAAGAAAAAACTCTATAGAAAATATAGAGTTTAAACTTATAGATTTTACTATCTCTTAGAGAATTGTGGTGCTCTACGAGCTTTCTTAAGACCATATTTCTTTCTTTCTTTGATTCTAGCATCTCTAGTAATCATTCCATTAGATTTTAATGTTGGTCTTGTTTCAGCGTTAGCAAGCATTAATGCTCTTGCGATACCTAATCTAATTGCTCCAGTTTGACCAGAGAAACCTCCACCCTTAACAACTATATTAATGTCATACTTTTCAGTAGCATCAGCAAGTTGTAATGGTTGGATTAAATCCATAACTAAAGTTTCATAAGGCATATAATCTTTAACATCTTTACCATTAACAGTAATTACACCTTTTCCTGGAACTAATGTTACTTTAGCAACACTTCTTTTTCTTCTGCCTAATGCAGTGAATTTAGTTTTTTCTGCCATATTACTTTACCTCTAATCTTTCTGGCTTTTGAGCTTCATGTTTATGTTCATTACCTGCATAAACAAATAATTGTCTATACATATCTCTTCCAAGTCTATTCTTAGGAAGCATATTCTTAATAGCTCTCTCTACCATTTCTACTGGATATTTTTCTTTCATAGTTCTAGCAGTTCTTTCTCTTAAACCACCTGGATATCCACTATGATTGTAGTACATTTTTTTGTCTAACTTATTACCAGTTAAAACAACTTTTTCTGCGTTAATAATAATAACATTATCACCACAAGCAACATAAGGTGTAAATGTAGGCTTATTTTTACCTCTTAATACTGAAGCAGCTAAAGCAGCAACTTTACCTAATACTTGACCTTCAGCATCAATTACATACCACTTATGTTCAACATCTTCTTTTCTTAACATAAATGTTTTCATATTTTAAATTTTCCCTTCTTTAAATTAAGTGCTATCATATTTGCAACTATGACATTTTCTTCCCACGAAAACTGCACCCTCTTCAAATGTACCGGACCTATTATATACTAAAAATATACGATTTGTCAACATTTTTTTGCCTTGACAACAATATAGATATTATTATAAAATAAATATGTATAATTAAGGAGAAATTAAAATGAAGAATAAAGGGTTATTAATCATATTTATAATATTATTTTTATTATCATCTGCAAGCGCAGGAATTGGATATTATGAACATACAAAGTCAAAGCCAGAAAAACCAAATACAGGAAACACAACAGAAGCTAAAATAACATATAAATATTATTTAGAAGATGAAGAAGTACAAGAAATGCCAGGTGCTGAAAAAATATTAGATGAACTTGGTAATGAAACTGATAAATATAAATATAAATTTTCATTAGTAAGATGTGTTGATGCAACAGTAAGCGGTCAATTTAATGAAGAAGAATGGAAATTTGTACCAAATGTTGAAAAAGATACAACATGCAATCTATTTTTTGTAAATAGTACTTATGAAGTAACACTAACAGTTACAAACGGTAAAGCTGATGACAATAATCCTAAATATATAGAAAGAGAAAAAGATGGAGAATTTAAAATAATCCCATCAGAAGGATATAAATTTAGCGAAGTACAATGTTCTGATGAAAAGAGTGCCACATGGAATGAACAAAATAATACATTAACGATTAATGCTATAATGAAAAATGTAGCGTGTAAAGTAGTTTTTACTGTTAAAGAACTAAAAATGGATGTAACAGTAGTTAATGGTAAAGGAAACACAACAGAAACAGCTAAATATGGAGAAAGCGTTTCAGCAATAGTTGAACCAAATGAAGGTTTCCAAAAAGGAGAATTAAGTTGTACTAACGATCAAGTCGCTGATTTTAAAGATAATAAAATTACAATTTCAAAATTAACTGATAATACAAAATGTACACTAACATTTATAGAAAAACCAGTTAAAAAATATAGTATTAAAATAACCACATTACCAGATACAATATCAATTATTAAAGGAAGCAAAGAAAACACTATTGAAGAAGGTAAAACAGGTGAATTCATGTTAAAAGGAACTTCAGATAATATTAAACCAAGTATTAAATGTTCAGTAGAGCCTTCAAAAGCAGAAGACACAACGGAAGGTTATAAATACACATTCTTGAATGTTACTAAAGATATAACATGTGAGGTAACAGCAGTAGCTGAATAAGCTACTTTTTTCTTGCAAAAATGTTTATAAAATGTTAAATTATCACTGGAGAAAAAATTATGTGGAAAATAGGAAATGTTAAAATTAATAATAGAATTGTATTTGCACCAATGGCTGGTATATCAAATGAATCATTTAGAAAGATAATTAAATCAATGAATCCAGGACTCATTTATAGTGAAATGATAAGTAACATGGGAATCATATATAATAGTAAAAACACTATAGATATGTTAAAAATAAATGATGAAGAAAGACCTATTAGTATACAAATATTTGGTAGTGACGAAGATAGTTTTATTAGAGCTGCTAAATACATTGAAGAAAATATTCATCCAGATATTATAGATATTAATATGGGATGCCCTGTACCAAAAGTCGCTCTTAAATCACAAGCAGGTTCAAGTCTGCTTAAAAACCCTGATAAAATTTATAAAATTGTAAGTGCTGTAGTAAATACAGTAAGTGTTCCTGTAACAGTCAAAATAAGAGCCGGATGGGATAAGAACTCTATTAATTGTGTAGAAGTAGCTAAAATAATTGAAAAAGCAGGTGCCAGTGCTATAGCTATACATCCAAGAACAAGAGAACAAGGCTATACAGGAAATGCAGATTGGAATTTAATAAAAGAAGTTAAAAATGCAGTAAATATTCCTGTTATAGGCAATGGTGATATTAGAACAATAGAAGATGCTAAAAGAATGATAGACGAAACAGGTTGTGATGCAATAATGATAGGTAGAGCAACAATAGGTAATCCATGGTTTATAAAAGAATGTTTAGAATATGTTGAAAATGGTAAAATAATAGATAAACCAACTTATAAAGAAAGAATAGATATGTTAGTTCATCATTATGAAATACTAAAGCAAGATACAAATCCTAGAAAAGCACTTCTTGATATTAAAACACATGCACTTGCATATTTAAAATACATCCCAAATACAAAAGAATTAAAACAAAAGATTGCTTCATCAAAAACAGAAGAAGAATTTAATAATTGTATTAATGAACTTTATAATCATATAAAATGTATAAATTGTGAAAATAATAAAAATACTGACAATTCCTTGTAAAGTCAGTATTTTTTGTTATATAATTAAAACAAGGAGGATTATATGAAGAAGAGTGGATTATTTAAAATAATCATGTTTATTCTATTTGCTATTGTTATTTTAACTTGGTTAATCCCAGCTGGATATTACAATTCAGGTGAACTAGTAGATCTAGGAATGAATCAATTAGGATTCTTTGATTTCTGGCAATTACTATTCGCTTCTTTTGGAGCATCTGATTTTGGATATTTTGTTCAAATATTAATGTTCTTATTATCAGTTGGAGCTCTTTATGGTGTTCTTGGTAAAACGGGAAAATATAGAGCAGCAATCGAAAAAATAGCAAACAAGTTTAAAGGCAATGAACTACATTTCATAGTTATTGTAGCAGTATTAATCGCAGTATTAACTTCTGTATTTAGTTATGAACTTTGGTTATTTATCTTTATACCAGCATTAATAAGTATTATCTTATTACTTGGTTATGATAAAGTAACTGCATGTGTTGCTACATTTGGTGCTATGTTAATTGGTAACATTGGTAGTACAATTGGCTACAACATGGTAGGTGCTATTCAAGAAAGTTTAAAAATATCTAAATTATCAAATGGTATCTATTATAGACTTGGAATATTAGTATTCTCTTTAGGAGCATTAGTGTTTTATCTTTACAAAGCTAAAAGAACTAATATTAAAAAAGATGAAGAAAAAGCAATAGAAACAGAAGACTTATTCGCAGGTGAAAGCAAAGCTAACAAATACTCAGTTGTACCTATAATAGTAATATTTGCAATCTTATTTGTATTATTAGTATTAGGTTGTACAGCATGGGAAGCAACATTCAATGTTAAGATATTCACAACATTAAATAATAAAATTACTAGCTTCGCAATTGGTAAAGATAAATTTACTATATTTGGTAAATTACTTGGTAATGTTAGTGCATTTGGTTCGTGGCATTATGCTGAAATGGCTGTAATGTGTACATTATCTGCATTATTACTTGGTAGATTCTATAGAATGAGTCATAAAGAAACAATAGATAACATGATTGATGGTACTAAAAAAATATTAAACTCAGCTGTACTTGTAGTATTATCTTATACAGTAGTATACTTTGCATGTAATACAATGACATATCCTACTATAGCAGACTTTATACTAAAAGCAACAAGCAAATTTAATATATTCTTTAGTACAATAACAATGATACTTGGTTCAGTTCTACATGTAGATATGTTATATGTAGTAAACTATGTAATACCACAAATTGCAGGTCAAAATGTTTCAACAACTGTAATGGCATTACTTGCTCAAGGCATTTATGGAGTTACAATGTTTGCTGCACCTACAAGTGTTGCATTAGTTTTAGGACTTAGTTATCTAGGAATTCCTTATAAAGAATGGCTAAAGAGAACTTGGAAATTATTAGTAGCCTTACTAGCAATAGTAATGGTAGCAATAATACTTGCCATGGTAATATAATTAAAGAATGAATTTTCATTCTTTTTTTATGCATTAATTCCAATTTAAAAAACATAATATTAATATGAATAAATATAATGAAACACTAATCAAAATTTTAAAATGTAGTGAACTAGAAGCATTAAATTTAAACCATCAATATATAGGTACAGAACACTTTATACTCGCAATACTAAAACTAGATAATCCATGTAAAAATATTTTAAACAATCTAAATATCACCTACAAAGACTATTTAACAGAAGTAAATAAAACAATAGTAAATACTAACAAAGTAAAACTAATATCATATACACCATTATTCAAAAAGATATTAATGAATCTAAATAAAAAAGATATAACAGAAAAAGATATATTAATAGAAATACTTGAATATGGAGAAGGTATTGGTATTTCATTACTTAGTAATCTAAATATTAATTTAAACAAACTTTATAATGATTTATTACACAATAAAAGCGATAATGAATATGGTATCAACCTAAATGAACAAGTTAAGAAGAAAAACTATGAGCCTATTACTGGAAGACATAAAGAATTAAATGAATTAATAGAAGTATTGCTTCGTAAAAATAAAAATAATCCTTTATTAATTGGTGAACCTGGTATAGGAAAAACAGCATTAGTAGAAGCGCTTGCTTATAAAATAGTTAAAAAAGAAGTTCCTAAAGAATTATTAAATAAAACTATAATATCAATAAATATATCAAAAATAGTAAGTGGAACAAGATATAGAGGAGAATTTGAAGAAAAATTTCATAAAATGATTGAATACTTTGAACAAAATAATAATTTAATTATATTTTTTGATGAAATACACACTATAGTTGGTGCTGGGGGAGCAGAGGGAGCAATAGACGCTTCAAATATATTAAAGCCTTACATCGCAAGAAATAAATTAAAAATAATAGGTGCTACTACCACAAAAGAATATTATAAATCTATATATAACGATGGAGCACTAAATAGAAGATTCCAAACAATATTAATTAAAGAACCAACTGCTAAAGAAACATTAAATATATTAATAAATTCTAAAAAGTATTATGAAAAATTTCATAATGTCCATATCACAAATAAACAATTAGAAACTATAATAGATTTATCAAATAAATATATTAAAGATAGATATAATCCAGATAAAAGTCTCGATATGCTAGATAAGATATGTTCAAAAATAAAATTACAGCATATAGAAACAGATACAATAAATAATTTAAATGAATTAAAAGAACAAAAAATAAATTACATCAAAAATAAAGAATTTAGTAAAGCCAAACAAATATCAAATAAAATAAATAACTATAAAACAAACAAATTAAAAATAGATAATAATATTATATATGAATCATTTAATATTGATAAAAAGGTATCATTTGGATTTTCTTCATAAATAATTCACAATTATATGATATAATCATATTGGTGATGAAAAATGGATTATTATAGTTTAGATGTAATTCTTATGTTAATTATTATAGTTTTACCATTGTATGCTAATATAAAAATAAATTCAACATATAGTAAATATTCAAAAAAACAAAATAGTGGAAAACTTACTGGTAAAGAAGTTGCTGAAAAAATTCTTGAAATGAATGGGCTTAGTAATGTAAAAGTTGGAAGAATTAATGGAAGTCTTACTGATCATTATGATCCTAGAAATAAAACAATAAGTTTATCAGATGGTATTTACAATAGTAATTCCATATCTGCTTGTGCTGTTGCTGCTCATGAAGTAGGACATGCAATACAAGATAAAGAACGTTATAGTATGTTAGTATTTAGAAGTAAATTAGTACCAGTTGTTAATTTCACATCAAGATTATCTTCAATACTTGTATTTTCAGGATTTATATTTGATTTATTTAATTTTATAACAATTGGAGCAATACTTTTAACAGTAGGATTATTCTTTCAATTAATAACACTTCCAGTTGAATTTGATGCATCAAAAAGAGCTAAAGAAGAATTACAAAAATGTGGTCTTATTGAAAAGCAAGATACAAAAGGTGCAACTAAAGTATTAAAAGCAGCAGCATTTACATATGTAGCTGGATTCCTTGCATCAGCTCTTCAAATAGCAAGATTACTTCTAATAAGTAGAAATAGAGATTAATAAAATCTCTTTTTTATTGCATTTAAAAACGAAAATAATAAATAATTATCTTCGTTTAATATGACTATATTTATTTAACTATTATTGATAACATGTATTTTTTAGCAACGTACGTTTCATTATCTAAACGAATAAATTTATCATCAATATAAGTTACTGTTCCTTTATACTTAGTGCTTAAACCATGCATATCACCCATTATTGAAGAAATAATAACTTTTTTATTTAAAAGATTTTCTATCACATACCTACATATTTAACTTATATCACAGCATGAATTATTAAACAAGTTATCACAATAAATTATACATTTAAAAAAGTAGTCTCAATATGAAACTACTTTGTATATGGTAATAAAGCCATATATCTTGCAATCTTAATTTGATTAGCAATATGTCTTTGATGTTTAGCACAAGCACCAGTCATTCTTCTAGGTAAGATTTTTCCTTTTTCATTAATATATTTAGAAACAATCATTACATCTTTATAATCAACTGATTTTCCAGCACACATTTGACATATTTTCTTTCTTCTATAAAATTCTGCCATTATATCCTCCTTAATTTAATAAGTTAACCATTATAGAAATGGTAAATCATCATCACTTAATGATACATCCTTATCATAATTTTCATATGGATCTGACTTTGAAATATCATACTCTGGCATTGCATCAACAGGTGCTTCACTTGGAGCATCCATATATGTAGTATCTGTATTAGCGCTAGGAGCAGAACCTTCATTTTTTCCACCAACAAACTCAGCATTTTCTACAACGATTTCAGTAACATATCTTTTACTGCCATCTTGAGCATCATAACTTCTAGTTTGTACCCTACCTTCAACGCAAATTAAATTACCTTTCTTAAAATATCTTGATACAAATGTTGCTGTATTTCTAAATGCTACACAAGGTAAGAAATCAGCATCATAATTACCATCTTTATTTTTAAAATTACGATTTACTGCTACTGTAAAACTAGCAGTAGAAAATCCAGCAGTTGTACTTCTAAGTTCAGGATCCTTTGTTAATCTTCCAACTAAAACAATTTTATTCATTAACTACTCCTCTTCCCTTATGACAATATGTCTTAAGATGTTTTCATCAATTTTAGCTTTTCTATCGAATTCTTTAACAGCAGCAGGACTAGCTTCTACGTTAAATACATAATAGTTTCCTCTTAATTGTTTCTTAATAGGATAAGCTAATTTTCTTTGACCCATATCTTTAGAATTAACTACTTTAGCCTTCATATCAGTTAATACTTTTTCAAAAGTTTTAACAACTTCTTTTTGAGTTTTTTCATCAATATCAGTCTTAACGATAAACATTATTTCATATTTATTCATTACTACACCTCCTTTTGGTCTCACGGCTTCACTTAAAATGAAGCAAGGAACTTTTTTGTTCGAGTGTATTATAGCATACAATAATTAAAGATACAATATGATTTTTAAAAAAACACAAAGAAAAAAGTACACTTTTGTATACTTTTACATTTTATCTGGTATATCAATTGCTAATATATTAAGTAACTTACTACCAACGTTATACATAAGATTAAGAAGTGTTATATAACTTTCTTTCTTTTCATTATCACTTTCATTAAGAATAGATGTTTCACCGTAGAACTTATTAAATAAACTACATAAATCAAATAAATATTCACATACATAACTTAGTGTCTTTTCATTATATGCTTTATTTAATACTCTTGATAATTCAAGTAATTTAATATATATATTTCTTTCACTATCGCTATATATTCCATGAATAATATTATCTTTATTTTCAATTTTATTGAGTATAGATTTAATTCTAACCATAGTATATAGAACATAAGGACCAGTTTTACCTTCAAATGAAGTTATTTTATCAATATCAAATATATAATCAGTAGTTCTATATGGTAAAAGATCTGCATATTTAATAGTTGCTACTGTAAGAATATCAGCAATATTATTTTTCTCATCTTCATTATATTTATCTAACTTAGTAAGAAGTTTATTTTTAACATCACTTATAAGTCCATCTAATGATGCTACTCCACCATCTCTTGTTTTAAATGGTTTTCCATCACTACCATTCATAGTTCCAAACCAATAATGAGCAAGTTTCACATCATCACGTACTAATTTAGATTTATATGATGCTCTAAATACTTGTTCAAAATATAATGATTGTCTTGCATCAACAATATACCATATTTCATCTGGATTATATAATTTAACTCTTGAATATATTGTTGCCAAATCACGAGTTGCATATATAGTAGCCCCATCATTTTTAATAACTATTAATGGTGGTACTTCGAGTTTATCATCATCTTTTTTAACATCAATTACTTTAGCACCATCACTTTCATACATGTATGGTTCTAATACTTTAAGTGTTTTGGGAACATATTTTAAAGACGATAACTCTCCCTCCCATAATTCAAAATTACAATTTAAATAATCATATGTTCTTTTTATAATTTTACTAGATACTTCTACAATATCCTTCCACATTCCAAAATATGGTTCAACCCCACTATCAACAAGAGCAGTAATCTTTCTTACTTCTTCCATTCTTTCTGGATTTTCTTTAGCATCATTACTAGCAGCTGGATAATATATAGCAAGTTCGTCTTCTGTTATTTCAAGTTTAGGATACTCTCCTTTATATTCAGGATCAAAATAGCATAAATCAGGCTTTCTCTTCTTAATCTCACTAATTATCATTCCAGATTGTCTACCTATATCACCTAAATGAACATCTCCAATTGTATTCATTCCTAATGTTTTAGCAAGTCTCTTAAGTGATTCACCAATATTAGCTGGTCTCATATGACCAACATGAAGTGCTTTAGCAGCATTAGCACCACCATAATCAACAATAATAGTTTTTTCTTCCATCTTATCAATTAAACTATCAACATTATTGATTGAATCATTTATCTTATCAATCAAATATTCTTCATTAATAGTTACATTAATAAAACCAGGCCCAGCTATATTGACATTTGTAAATCTTTCATCAAAATTAGCAACTATTTCATTTGCAAGTTCTCTTGGATTTTTTCCATACTTTTTAGCAAGAGCCATACATACATTAATTTGAAATTCACCAAGGTCGCGTCTTGAAGAGGACTCCAAACTAACATTATCAATTTCATATCCACATTTTGTAATTACATCGTAGATATACTTTTCTGTTTCTTTAATAAAACTCATATAATCCTCTCCTTCTTGAATAGATTATATCATTATAAATAATTTTTTTAAAGTATTATATACTTTTATATCAAAAAATATTATAATTATAATAGGAGAAAATATGAAAAATGTATTATATGCACAACTTATTGGTGTAGCTGCAATGCTCACTATATCTTTTTCAGTTCAATGTAGAAAAAAGAAACATATGATGATGGTTCAATCTTTCGCTCACATGTTATATGCTTTTCAATATGCTTTACTTGGTGCTATTTCAGCTGCATATATGGATATAATGGCAGTAGTAAGAAACATACTTTTTTATAAATATGATAAAAATAGAAGACAAGTTCCAATTGTTTTATCAGGAATAATAATTATAGTAACAGGAATAATTGGATACTTAAATTATACAAATCCTTTATCACTATTACCTGTTATAGTTGCAATACTTTATACTATAGGAGCAACATTTAAAGATGCAAGAGTATATAAATATGTATTTGGATTTTGTGCTATAGCATGGTTATTCTATAATTTAAAATTTAAAGCATATGTTTGTGTTATAGGTAACATTATGGAAATCACTTCAACAATAATTGCATTAGTTAGAGAAACTAAAAATAAGAACAAAAAGTAAGAGTTATTATATATTGAATAATTACTGTTCATTTACAAAATGTTTAAAATATGTTATAATTTATATGTATGGAGCATTATGCTAGTCAAACATATCACTAGAAGATGGGGCTAAAAATCCATTAATTGTGTAAAATGATACTTTATATATTTTGCTTCTTTCGCCCAGATTGGGGTGAATATATAATTTTAGATATAAGGAAAAGATATAATGGCATATATCCAAATCCTCATATCAATTCGAGAAATATGAAAGCACATGTCGTGAGTGATTTATTGGGATTATATTGAAAAGTAAATTGCAAAAGCGAATAAAAGTGACACATGTTTGTCTGGGAAAACCTCTAGCGTGAATATATTATAAGGATTGAAGTGCGGACTAAGTGGTGATCGAGTGATCATATTGGTGACAAATGATTAATTCTTTTAAAGAGAAATCGCCCAAAGGTAACTAAAGGTAAGAATTAGAGAAATTCAACTCGACCAAAGCCGTAAAATTAATTTATAATATTCCATACAATACATAAAGGGAGTTAAATGAAAAAAGATAGTTGGATAATTAAGGCATTTTTAATGACTTTTTTTATAGCTTTAATTTTTAGTAGTACATCAAACTTTTTAATATCAAAATATAATAATACAATACTTTTAATAATATTATGTATTATATTTATAGGAATTGGTATTATATTTGATATAATTGGTACAGCTGTATTAACCGCAAACGAAGCATCATTCCATGCAAAAAGTTCTAAAAAGATCAAAGGTTCTAAAGAAGCAGTAAAACTTATAAAAAATTCAAGTACAATTGCAAGTATATGTAATGATGTAATTGGAGATATTTGTGGAATAGTAAGTGGTTCAGTTGGAGCAATGCTTGCAATAAACATATCAATCAAGTTTAACATTTCGACAATATTAATAACGCTATTTACAAGTTCAATAATATCATCATTAACAGTAGGCGGAAAAGCTATAGGTAAAAAATATGCTATTAAAAATAGCGATTCAATAATATTTATAGTCGCTAAAATATTAAATAAATTCAAAAAAATAGAGAAAAATAAATTCTCTATTCATTAGAACACAATATATTAATATATTGTGTTTTTATTATTGCTTATTTAATCTTTCTATAAATAAATTTCCTACTTTTTCAAGTAATTCAGGATTATCTATATCAAGTAGTGTTGTACTTCCATTTAAATCTTTACGACTTTCTACAATAATATAATTATTTGTTATACCTTCCTTTTCATTATCGACTTGAAGTCCTATTAGATAGTTTTTTTCTTCATATACCATTTCATCTAATACATAATATTCAAGATTATTATCTAATTTTATTACTTTATCTATCATAATGTTGGTCCTCCCATACCACTAACTAATTCACTTGCTGAAATCCAAGCTTGATCTGTTCCTGCTTTATCCATTACTGATACAGCAACTCTACTTGGATCTATTCCATTAGTCGCACAAAATTCTTCTATTGATAATCCATTTGTGTTTATAACTTGTCCAATTGAACCATCTGGATTAACTGAAGCAAATCTACCAAATATTGAATCTTTGTTAACATATTGTGACAATAATGGTTTAGTATCAAGACCCATCACAGCTCTATCTGAACTTATATGTCCTACACTTACATTATAATCTCCAACACCTTCTCCTATTCTAATTCCATCATATTGTGATATTGATTGTTCTACTACAGGTTTTGGGGTTGCTTTAAGTGGAGTTGGTTCCGGAGTAACTTTTGGTTCTACAGATGATGTATTAGTTTGAGGTGTTGATTCTACTGAAGGCACTGCAGCATTTCTTGCTTGAATTAAATTATTAATAGTACTTGCTACTGTAAGTGATGTACCTGTAATAATCGCAGAATTAATCATCCATGACATATCACGAAGTCCCTCTTCAGTTCTAAATTTATTTTTAACTCTATCAACTAGTCCCTTTATTCCTGGCCTTGGCTCTACAACAGTATTTATTTTAGTACTTATTCCAAGACTATTTAATCTAGCAATTTCATTTCTTCTTTGTTTTAAAAATTTATTAGCAAGTCCACCAGCAAGAGACATAACGCCTACACCAAGTGGTCCAGCAGTAAAGAATACAGCAGCACCAATACCAATTCCAGCCGCAACATGTAAAATGGTTTTCCATGTTATTTTAGGCTTATTTGATTTTACATTTGGTATTACTGGTTCATCATCTAATTCTATGTTTTCTTCCTCTTCAGGTTCTTCTTTAGATTTATCTTCTTCCTTATCTTTTTCCTTATCTTCTTCTTGCTCTTCTACTTCTTCATTAACAGGTTGTAATGGCTCAATAGGTTCTTCAATTTCATCAGGCTCCTCTGAAGACGATTCTCCACTATTATCACTATTACTATCTTGTCCATCTAAAGTTTCTTCTATAGCTTGTTCTTCTGCTTCAGGAATTATTTCATTATCTAAATCATTATCATTTTCTATTGACTTTTCTTCTTCAGGATTTAATTCTTCTATTTTATCAATGTCTTTTACTTTAGGTCTTTCTCCAAATTGAAGATCTCTCATTTTTTGTATAATATTTGTTTTTTCAGCCTTTAAATCATTAAGAGACATTTCGTTTTCTTCCATTCTATTTCTTGCTTCCTCTTGTAATTTAGCAAGTGATTCTGGTTTTTCATAACCTTCTGCAACTTGAACATTTACTATGTTACTATCTTTTTCTATCGCACTTTCTAATCTTTTAATTTGCCTATTAATTTCTATTCTTCTTTTACCAAGTTCAAAATATTCTTGACGTTTTCTTTCAGCAATAAGATTAAATTGATTAGCCTTATCATAAGCTGTATCTGTTATCTTATCAATTCTTTCTTTTTGTTCTTCCGTAAGTTCATGTTCATTATCTAATCGAAATGCTTCATTTTTAATATTATCAAAAAGTTCATATCTATTTTGAAGTTCTTGTATACCATATGATTCAGCATCTATTCCTAAGTCATTTTCAAGTTCAATATTATCTTCTATACTTCTTTCTAATCTATCTAACACTGTATCCATAATCTACCTCATTCTTTAGAATTATTAATAGTTCTTAATTTACTATTCATATTATTACTAAATGTTTTTAAAACTGTGTCAAGCACCTCTTTCTTCTTTTCTTCTATAAGGCCAGTACCAACATCCTTAAAAACAATAAACTTATCAGTAGGCTCTTCACCATTTAATTTATTAGTAAAAAAGTAAGTAAAGCCATTATATTCAGTTTTATCGATAGTTATATAATCATTCCCAGATAATTCAAAAACATCATTTAATTTAATACTATATCCCATATCTATTACTCCTATTCTATAGGAATAATAACATATTTAAGGCTAATAATCAATTTTTTAAAAAATAAAAAGTAAGCATTTTTGCTTACTTATCTATTACTTCTATATCTTTCTTTTTCATCAAGTATTTTCTTACGAAGTCTAATCGCATCAGGAGTTACTTCTACAAGTTCATCACTTTCTATAAATTCAAGTGCTTCTTCTAAAGTATAAGTTTTAGCTCTTGGCAATGTTATTGCTTCGTCACTACCAGATGATCTTGTATTTGAAAATTCTTTATTCTTACATGGATTAACATTTAAATCATTTTCTCTATTATGGATGCCAATTATCATACCAGCATAAACATCAGTCGCAGGTTCTATTAACATAGTACCTCTATCAAGTAAGTTATAAAGAGCATATCCAAATGCTTTACCACTTTCCATAGATACAAGAACTCCGTTTTTTCTTTTTGCGATTTCACCAGCATAAGGTTTATATGAATCAAAGCTTCTTACCATGATTCCTTCACCTTTAGTATTAGTTATAAAATTACTTCTATAACCAATTAATCCTCTCGTTGGAACTAAAAATTCAAGTCTAACATAATTATCTTCAGCAGGTTCCATTATTTCCATGCTACCTTTTCTTTCACTTAAATCACTTATTATAGTTCCAGAGTAATCATTAGGTACATTTATAACAACTCTTTCATAAGGTTCACACTTAACACCATCTATTTCATGGAATATAACTTCTGGTTTAGATACACTAAGTTCATATCCTTCTCTTCTCATATTTTCAATTAATATTGATAAATGAAGTTCTCCACGACCCGATACTTTAAATCCATCATTAGAAGGTAATTCTTCAACCTCAAGTCCAACATTACGTTCAAGTTCAGCATTTAATCTATCTCTTAAATGTCTTGATGTTACAAATTTACCAACTTTTCCAGCAAATGGACTACTATTAACTAAGAAATTCATTGATAGTGTTGGTTTTTCTATTTCAATTTTAGGTAATGGTTCAATATGATTAACATCACATATTGTATCTCCAATTGATATTTCAGGACATCCAGCTACTGTAACTATATCTCCATAATATGCTTCATTTACTTCTTTTCTCTTAATTCCTTCATTAACAAACATCTTACTAATTTTTTCTTTTGTTAATGTACCATCATTTTTAGATATAGCAATGGTTTCACCAACTTTAATTTTACCTTTATTAATTCTACCAATTCCAAGTCTTCCAATATAATCATCATAATCAAGTGATGAAATTTGAAATTGAAGTGGATCATCAGCATTTCCTTCAAATGGTTTAGTTGTTTCTATAATAGTATCTAAAAGTGGTGTAATATCTTTATTATCATCATTTTCTTCATACTTAGCAATACCATCTTTAGCAATACCATATATAATCTTAAAATCTAATTGTTCATTAGTCGCACCAAGTTCACAGAATAAATCAAATGTCATATTAACAACTTCTTCAGCCCTAGCATCTTTCTTATCTATTTTATTGATAAATAATATTGGTCTAAGTCCATTTTGTAATGCTTCTTTCAATACAAATCTTGTTTGAGGCATTGGTCCTTCAGCTGAATCAACAAGTAATACTACTGTATCTACTGTTTTAATAATTCTTTCTATTTCACTAGAAAAATCAGCATGGCCTGGAGTATCTACTATATTCATTTTATAACCTTTATATCTTATAGAACAATTTTTAGCAGTTATAGTAATACCTCTTTCACGTTCTAAATCCCCACTATCCATTACACAATCAACAACTTGTTCATTGTCTCTAAATACACCATTTTGCTTAAGTAATGCATCTACTAAAGTACTCTTTCCTGCATCAACATGAGCAACAACAGCAAAATTAATAATTTTATCCATAATAACATCCCCTTTTGGCACCTATAAATAATACACTATTTTTACAATATTTTCAAGGAATTTTTGAATTTTTTTCAATTATCACTGACAATAATAATTTATCATTCAAAGTAAATGGTTAAAAAAATCAATTAATGGCAAAATATTATTAGGAGATAATATGGAAAATTCACATATATTTAAAGACGAAAAAGAAATATATTCAATAATAGGTAAAAATGTCAGATATTATAGAAAATTATACAGTTTAACTAAAAAAGAGATGACTCAAGAAACACTCGCAGAATATGCTAATGTATCCACATCTCTAATAGGTAATTTAGAAAGTAAAAAGACTATTCAAGGATTAAGTATATATAATTTATATAAAATTAGTAGAATATTAAATGTACCAATTGAAAATTTCTTTATTGACAGGTAATCTTTTCAAAGAATTTATCTATAGAAGTATTAAGTACAATAGATATTTTATAAAGTGATAATAATGATAATCCTTCACTACCACGAGTACTTTCAAACTTTCTTATAAATTCAGGAGACACTCCAATATCAACAGCTAATTGTTCCTGAGTTATTCCATTAATCTTTCTATATTTAATTACATTATAAGCAATTGTTTCAATAATATTATCATCAAAATCAAAATTTCTTTTAAATTTAGTCATTAAAATCACCTAAATACATTTTATATTATTTACAAAATAAATAATGTAATGTTACACTATACAAAAAATATTTATTATTCTATAATAATATTAGGTGAAAAAATGAATCAAGATAAATTAAATGATATAATTGGTAAAAACATCAAAAAATATAGACTTGAATACAAGGATGAAAAAATCACTCAAGAAAAACTAGCTGAATTAATTAATGTATCAGTATCATTAATAAGTAGTTTAGAAAGTAATAAAACTAAAAAAGGAATAAGTATTAACAATTTATATAAAATATCATTAGTATTAAATGTACCAATTGATAAATTTTTTGAGGAAGATAATGAAAGAGAAAGTAAATAAAATATTATTAAATGAGTATATTATAAATAGCTCAGATTTATTAGAAATAACTAATAGTAGTGAATTTCTAAATATGATTAAAGATGTTGATATTAATAAAGAAATAATAGTTAAAAGTAAACTCATTCATAAAAACAATATTTCTTTATTAGAAACTATATTATTTGGCATAGATAATTATTTATCATTTTTAAAAAATATATTAAATGTTAACCAATTAGAAATAAGATATATAGCTATGCTTACTATCTTTAATGATAATTATTTATTTAGTGATAAATATTATTATGATAATATAGAATATTTTAATAATATTTACAAAGATATTATAATGAATAAATATATAAAGAATGTAAAATATTTATCTAAGTATAAAAATATTAATATTTATACTTATGAACAACTTATTAACAAAATAAATCAAAATAAAAATAGAGCATACATTTATTTTGAAGATATAAATCAAAATAATGCTCTATATTATTTAAATATTTATGAATATAATGATTCTATTTAGTGAATATATCATTAGCCGCTTTATAACAGAAAGTTACTCTATTAGTACCTTTCTTTTTTTCTTTAATTAAGTAGCCTTTTTCTACAAGTTTATTAAGTACTTTATTAACAGAATTAATGTGTAAGTTACAGTCATTAACCATATCAGCAGTAGTAAATACTATTCTTCTAAGTATTTCAGGATAAACTTTATATATAGTTGAACCACCTATTTCAGTCTTGAATTCTTCTAAATCATGTTTATATAATTTATTCAATTTTTTAATTTTCTTTATATTAAGTGTACATTGTTCAATAATACATTGAAGAATAAATTTAACAAAATGTAATATATCATCTTCTTCATTACTTAACATTGTAAAATATGTATTTCTTAAATTATCTATACTTTCACTTATAAATAATATTGGAGGTTCATTCTTATAATATGAATATTGTATTGGTATTAAAACACGCCCCATCTTTCCATTATTAGATACATAAGGATGTATTTTTTCAAATTGATAATGTGTTATTGCAGTACTTATGAATGATTCATCTACTTTTGAATTAATATATTCACATAAATTTTTCATAAGTGAATTAAGTTCAGTATGAACAGGTGGTACAAAAGAAACACTAGAACCAGCAATACCTGGCTTTAGTAAATATGTTTGAGTCTTTCTTAAATGTCCGCTTCTTTTAGTAAAATTATCTTTCTTAAGACCATTTAATAATGTTTTATTAATTTTATTAAATGTTTCTAATGAAAAACCAATTTTATTACTAGAAGTAAGTCCAATTAACAAGCTTTTCTTAATATTATTATATAAAATAGAAGTATTACTCTTATTCATATAAGACATATAAAACATATTATCTTTCTCTATTTTAGCATTATCAATTTTAAATGAATAAAATATATCATTAATAAATGCATTTTCTAAAAAGCACTTGTAATCATAAGACATATTCTTTAAATATCCCTTATATTCTCCATATGCTTCTTTAGCTTCACATAACAAATTCAATATTTCATTTGTAATTTCAAATTCAAATGGTAATTTTTTTGCTTTATAAGGTTCCATAAGTATATCCTCCCATTAAAATTTTATCACAAATACAAATAAAAATATACATATTATTTTAAAAATATGTACATTTTAATATACTTTAGGAAAAGACATTAATCCTTCAGTTTTACCTTCTCTCCAATAGATCTTATCATCCTTTACTTCGAATGTATAAATAACTTTATATTTATAATCACTATCACTTTTTTGATAATAAAACACTAATTCAGATTTTCCATCATTATTACTCTCAAATACAAACTTTGAATTATCGCAGCTTACTTCTTTTAAATTATTATTATTAATTTCATAAGTCCATTCATCATTAGTATCTAAATCATTATAGTCTATTGTTACTTTATTATCAAATACACTTAATAATTTTTCATCAACTTTAGGTTCATAAAACATAATACCAACAAGTCCCACAACAGTGAAAATTAAAATTAATATATATCTCACTTAACACTCCTTATATACAAAAAGCAATCAGTCCTGATAAAACATGATTGCTTCGAGTTTCGAAAAAACTAATTATGAATCATTTAATTTATAATAATAATTATAAATTAAATACTTCTAAATATTATCAGTATTTAGCATAATTACTTATCATTTTGAGTTTATCTTTCTCAACGATATACCATTTGTCCTTAGTAGATAAGTATTCTATTTCTTAAATTAATAAGATTATTTATTATCTATATATATAAGTAAATTAATTTATAAATAAGATAGATACATAAATATATAATAAGTTAATATTATATACAAACATATAATTGAAATATAAATATAATGTACCAAATATAAATAATGAAATAAATATAGAATTTTTTCACTAAAATAATTTAGATTATATTTTATTATATAATATATAAATAATTAAATTTAAACATTACTAATAATTTATATAACCAATTATCTATTGGACAATATTATTATATGAGAGTTTATCTAAAATGTCAATAGATTTTTAAAAAAAATTGCAAAAAATGCAATTTTTTATTTATCATGTAATAAATTACTTTTATCACTATATGAAGTATGAAGCAATTTAAAGCTTTTTTCACTTAATGGTTTCTTTAAAAATTCTTTATATAATTCTTTTAATTCTTTGTTATCATGAGCAAATCTTACTGCTCTATTTCCATCAATTGATTGAATTCCTTTAGTTCTTTCTTCTCTTATTTTATCTAGCTTAGGTATTGCACATAATGGTTGTCCTCCTCCACCTATGCATCCACCTTTACAATTCATAACTTCAATAAAATGAAATTTTTTATAATAATCATTTTCAAGTAATTTTTCTAAATTTTCCATTTGTTGTACAACTGCAACTCTTAGTTTATATTTATCAATCATAACAGTTGCTTCTTTTATACCTTCAAATCCACGAAGTTCATCAAAAACAAGTTCATCTTTTTTCATATTATGTTTAGTCATTATTCTATATAATGTTCTAATTGCTGATTCACATACTCCACCAGAATTTCCAAAAAGAACACCGCTTCCACTACCTTCTCCAAGCATTCTATCATATGGTGTATCGCCAAGACTAGCAAAATTTATATCTTCTTCTTTTAACATAATTCCAAATTCACTAGCTGTAATAACATAATCAATATTTGGAGTATATTCACGAGCCTCCATCTTTTTAGAAGTACAAGGTGTTATCGCAACAGTAACTATCTTTGATGGATCTATTCCTCTTTGTTCACAAAAATATGTCTTTATGATAGCACATTGCATACCTATTGGACTTTTACATGTTGATAAGTTGTTTAGAAGTTCTGGATGGTATATTTCAGCATACTTTACCCAAGCAGGACAGCAACTAGTAAATTGAGGAAGTGGTCCTTTGTTAGTAAGTCTAGCTGCAAATTCAGCAACCTCTTCTAATATTGTTAAATCAGCTCCAAAAGCTGTATCAAATACATAATCAAATCCACTTTTCTTAAGTGCAGTTACAAGTTTTCCTTCAGTATTAACGCCAGCTTCCATATTAAAGCACTCACCAATAGAAACTCTTACTGCAGGAGCCACTATTCCAACAACTATCTTTTCGTTAGAATTAATTATATCTTTAACATCTCTAAATGAATACTTTGGAATCATTGCTCCAGTAGGACAATTCAATATACATTGACCACATCCTATACAAATAGGTTCTTTACATACATTTAAATCATATCTTATATTAACTATATTTTCACATGTTTTCTTACATTGTCCACAATTGATACATTTTTCAGGTATTCTGCCTATTGCATAATTATTAGGACTAATTCTAACTCTTTTATCTTCTTCTTTATCATTAATAATTTTATCTCTTTTAACTTCTAATGCCTCACTGACAACTGAATCAATAATCGCATCAAGCGCATTAGAACTTACTGTTTCATCTCTTTCTTCAAACTCCCTGGCACCACACATAGGGCAAACATAATCATTAGATATACTTTCAACATCTACTAGATATCCACATAATTTACATATATATTTTCCCATATAGCCTCCTTTTTAATAAATTAATTATAACACACTTTTAGATTTATTTGTTTTATTAATTTCAAAGTAAAAAGTAGTACCTTTATTAATCTTACTATCAACACCATATTTATAATTATGACTATCAAGTATAGTTTTTACTATAGAAAGACCAAGACCAGTTCCATATGCATTTCTTTTATGTTTCTTTTCATTATGATAGTACTTATTCCATATATATTTAATATCTTCTTTTTTTATTCCTTTTCCTGTATCTCTTATCTTAACAGTAACTTTCTTTTTACCATTAACAAGTTCAATATAAACTTTCTTATCATCACCAGTATAATTTATCGCATTATTAATTAGATTGTATACAACCTGTTCAATTCTCTTTTTATCTCCCATTACCATTATTGATTCTTCATTTTCATATATAAATTCATATCCCTCAGAATCAATAAGTATATAATATCTCTTTATTACATCTCTAATAAGTTTATCTAAATCAAATTCTTCTATTTTAAGTTCATAAGTATTAGCTTGTAATTTAGATAAATCTAATATATCACTAACAAGTACATTTAATCTATCAGTTTCTTCTATAATTATATTTAAGTTTTCATTTCTCTTTTGAACTGACATATTTTCAAAATCTTTAATCATTTCAGCATATGCTTTTATCATAGTAAGAGGTGTTTTTAAATCATGTCCTACATTCGCAAGTAAATCTCTTCTTAATTCATCTGTTTTAGATAATTCATTTTTAGCAAGATCTAGTGTTGATGCAAGTTCTGCTATTTCATCTATTTTACTATCAGTTGAGAATTTCACATTAAAGTTTCCATCAGCAAGTTTACGTGCTTCTTTACTTATATCAACAATAGGCTTTGAAATTAATCTTGATATAAAATAACCTATTATTAATGATACTGATAATATTATTAAAGATATGTATAAAAATTGACTTTTCAATAGTCTTATTGAAGCATCAAGTGGTTGAATAGACGAATTTAAAAATATATATACTTTATCATTATATTTAAGTGCTTTAACAAGCGTTTTATTATTAAATCTCTTATTATTAAATATAGCAGTAGATTCAGTTTTACCACTTTCTACAAAAGATTTAACATAATCAGTACCAGTTTTTGAGTCACCAATTAAGCAACCTTGATTATACATGTTAGAAACTATATCAATTTTACCATCATTATAAACTGAAATACATATTCCATATTCATAAGCAATATCTTCAAGCTTATAAATATCTAAATCTTTAGTAGTTTTCAAATTATTAATCACATTACTTAATTGATTAGTTTTATATATTTCATAAAAATAATTTAAAAGAAGTATCTGCATAAAAAAAAGGAACAGCAAAATAAAGCATGAGAATCCCATAAGAAATGCCCATACAATATGCCTAATTTTACTATTCTTTAATTTCAAATTTATACCCCATTCCTCTAACAGTAGTTATTAAATCTCTATATTCTTTTAAATTATTTCTTAACATTTTAATATGTGTATCTATTGTTCTATCATTACCTAAATAATCATAATTCCATACATTATTCAAAAGTTGTTCTCTTGATAATGCAATACCTTTATTATTTATAAAATATACAAGTAAGTCATATTCTTTAGGCGTAAGCATAAGTTCTTTATTTTTAATATATACTGCATGTCCTAAATAATCGACTTTTAAATCTTTATAAACAAATGTATTTTCTTCACCTTTATATCTTTTTAATATAGCATTTATTCTCGCCATAAGTTCTTTAGGACTAAAAGGTTTAGTCATATAATCATCTATTCCAAGATCAAATCCAGCAAGTACATCATATTCTTCGCTTCTTGCTGATAACATTATAGTTGGAGTATTATATCTCTTTTTGATTTCTTTATATGCTGTGAATCCATCCATCTTTGGCATCATTATATCCATAATTATAAAGTCAGCATCTCCTGCTTTCTCTAAAGCTTCTACTCCATTTTCAGCTTCTATTACATCATATTTATTTTCAAAACAATATTCTTTAATAACATCTCTTATTAATTTTTCATCATCTACTATTAATACTTTCACATGTACCACCTCATATAAGAATATAATATCACATTGTGAAATAATAGTGAAAAAAATATGTATTATATATAAAAATTAATAATACATACTACAATCAAATCCATTACACTTAATTTTATACTTATCAACAATCTTTTTATTCTTAATAACATAAACAGATGGATATACATCATTAAATTCTTTACCAAGCACTTTTAAGTTCTTATAATCATTTTTATTTAAAGATGAAGAATCTATATAATAAACATTACTATCAAAATTAATCCATTTTTCAATTACATCAAGTCCTAAAGTACACTCTATACTAGTACATAAATCACCAATAAATATAACTTTAGAATATTCATCACTATTATATATTTCATTTATTTTATTACTTTTAACCTTTATTAAATCAAGAACACTTTCCTTAGATTTCTTATATTCACTAACACTCATATTAAATATATTATAAAATTCATGATTTAAGCTATCTAATGTTGATGAATAAAAATAATTATCTTGTTTATCAACGTTAAAAACTATATAATCATCTTTTATTTCTTTAATAATTAATTTTTTATTACAATTTAACTTTAATTCTTTATTTTTAGAATCATAATTATATCTTGAACATTTATCATATGGATTACTTTCATTAGTATTAGTTGGTATCACATATGAAAATGTATCTTTATTTATATTAATAACATCGTAATAACCTGTCTTATAATTATATTTATACCAATTCTTATTAAAAATATTGTCATTTAAAGACCTATCATTAAAAATATATAATAATGATATTGATATTAATACAATAATTAGTCCCACGTATATTATTATTTTATTATTTTTCATACAATAATAATATCAAAAAACAAGCAATTTTTCAATCACTTGTTAGTATTCGCATAATAATTAAATTCACTTATTTCTCTTGATATACCGTCTAAATCATCAGCATCACTTTCATCTTCAAGTACTTCATCTATCATAAATATTAATTCATTTATAGAAGAACATTCATATGGATTAATATTATATCTTTGTAATACTTCACATTGATATTGTGATAAGAATATACCTTTTTTAATTTCTTTATGCATGTATTTTTGATCAAATAAGTCATCTATATTTATATCTTTTCCATTTATATTCATATTTTTCACCTAGAAAAAAATCACTATTAATCAGTGATTCCATATTTATCTTTGAATTTTTGTACATTTCCAGTCTTAACAGTTTTAAATTTTCCTGTATAGAATGAATGGCATTTATTACATGATTCTAATTGAATTTCATCTTTAGTTGATTTAACTTCAAATTCGTTTCCACATGCACATTTAACTTTACATACCTTTTGTACTGGATGTATTCCCTTTTTCATATCTATCCTCCTCGCCATAACTAATAAACAGTTATAGAAATAACTTCATGTTGTATTATACATAAGTTTAGTACTAAAATCAAGCATTATTCATGATTTTTAATAGATTTTACATACTTATATAATGTAAAATTACCTTCATTTGATAATTTAAACGTTCTAAAACTAGAAATATTTTCATTATTTGATACTAACTTATTCATATTAATATAATTATATTTACTATAATAACTACTATAATCTTCATCATTTAAACAATAATTACCTATCACTATTATTTTAGATGTTGATATCTTGTTAATAATTCTTATAAGGGAATCTATATCATTAGATACTTTTTTATTATATTCTTTAATTATACTTTTAGATTTATTACATTTTTTAAAATATTCATTATTATTAGCATTCAAAATTATAATATTAGCTTTAGATATCAATTGATTCAAATATATATTTTTATTCTTAGAAATAACATATTTATTATTTTTAATATCGTTTATGATATCTTTATATGTTTTATCTTCTTCAGTAAATAATTCATTAAAAAAAACTACATCATCTTTAAAGTCATCATATAAGTATTTATCATATGTTTTATAATTTGAATCAAGTAAATGGTTATCCCCAAGTATCAATATTGATTTTCTATTATTAAGTGTTACATTATAGATTATAAATGACAGAATTAATGCCAAGAAAAAAATAACTAGTATTTTTATTTTCATAAGATTCACCTATTAAATATTACTCAGTTATTTCTATTTTAGCACCAACATTTTTAAGTTTATTGATAACATCTTCATATCCCCTTAAGATATATTCACTATTATCTATATTAGTTTTACCTTCTGCGATTAGAGCTGCGATTAAAAGCGAAGCTCCACCTCTTAAATCGGTTGCAGTAACATCCATACCATTTAATTTAGTTGGACCATTTACTTCTAATTTATGAATTGATAACACTTTAGTATCAGCACCCATTTTATTAAGTTCAACTGTATTTTTAAATCTATTTTCATATATTGTTTCTTCAATTATTGATCTACCATTTGCTTGTGTTAACAATGTCGTTATAGGTTGTTGTAAATCAGTTGGAAATCCAGGAAAAGCAAGTGTTTTTATATAAGTTGGCTTTATATGTTCACATTTTGATATTGTAAGAGTATCACCATCTATTTCATAATGAACACCAATTTCTTTTAACTTTATAAGTAAAGATTCAATATGTTCACGAATGATACCTTTAATCTTTAAATTATTTCCTAAAAGAGCACCGATTATTATATAAGTACCACTTTCTATTCTATCAGGAAATACTTCGATAACTCCTTCATCAAGTGGACATTTTCCTTCTATTTCTATTCTTTTAGTACCAGCACCCCTTATTTTAGCACCCATATTTATAAGAAAAGATGCTACGTTTACTATTTCAGGTTCCATAGCTGCATTCTCTATTACAGTAGTGCCTTCAGCGCCAATAGCTGCGAACATAACATTTATAGTTGCTCCAACACTTGGAAAATCAAAATAAATCTTTTTACCAACTAACTTTTCAGCAGTAATTATATATCTATTTTTAATAATTTCAACATGAGCACCTAATTCTTCAAAACCTTTAATATGAATATCTATAGGTCTAGCACCAATATTACAGCCCCCAGGAAAAGATATTTCAACACGACCAAATCTAGCAAGTAAAATACCCATAAAATAATATGAAGCTCTCATTTGTACACTTAATTCTTCTGGTATTGGCTTATTTATAACATTAGATGAATCAATGTATAAGGCATCATTTTTATGCTCAATAGTACAATTTAATAATTCCATTATTTTTATTAAATATTCAATATCACTAATTTCAGGAACATTATAAATAACTGTTTTACTTTTAGATAATATTGCCATTGGAACAAGCGCTACAGCACTATTTTTAGCACCACTAATTTTAACTTCACCAGTAAGCATTTTATTGCCATCAATAGTAATTCTTGTCATAATATCAATAACCTTTCTACTTAATAATATACTATTAATGAGAGTTTTAATCAATAAAATGTACATTTTCTAAAAAAATTTTACATTAAAATATCTTTTTAAAGAGTTCTAATATCTTAAAATCATATTTTACTTCTTCACTTTTATTATCATCTATCATACACAAAGGTGGATATAAAATACACCAATAATTATTACCTTTTGCTTCACCAATAGATACAACTAAAGACTCATAATTGCCTTCTTTATAAGTAGCACCATCATACTTCTTAATTGGAAAATAATTCATACCATAATTAACTTTATAATCCATATCATAATTATTATTTTTAAATAATCTATCTATTTCTTCTTCAATGTTACTTATATTACTAATAATATTTTTCCTAGTAACTTCTTTATCTTCATAATCATTAAATACATATCCTGATATTTTATTAACAACCATTTCTTTCATAAAAATATCTCTACTTGAATTACTATTAGAAATAACTCTAAATCTAATCGCATCATCTCCACAATAATCTTTCTTACTAAAAAGTAATATTCCAATAACCAATAACAATATAATTAAAATCTTTTTCATTAAAAAACCAACCTTTCAAATACATATTGGTTGATTTTTATATTTTTTATTCATGAATTATAAATAAATATCTATCTCTACCTGTTAAATCTTTTTCTATTCTTATAATAGAATCATTAAAATATCTTTTAGCAATATCACATATAAGATTACCTTGCCACCATCCTATCTCAAAAGCAATAATAAATTTATCATTTAAATACTTTCTAGCATCTTTTATTATTTCTTCATAGAAATAGAGTCCATCTTTAGAGGCATACAATGCTAAATTAGGTTCATATTTTTTAACTGAATCCATTATTACTTCATCACTACTTATATAAGGTGGATTACTTATAATAATATCGAATTTATCATTTATATTACTAAAAATATCACTTTCAATAAATTTTATACTTGAATTATTAATTTTAGCATTATTTATAGCCACATTTAAGGCTTTTTTAGATATATCACATGCTGTTACATTAGAATTAAGTTTATTCTTTAAAACAATTGAAATTGCTCCACTACCAGTACCTATATCAAGTATATTAATTTTATTACTAAATATCTTCTTACTTATATTAATTACTTTCTCAAGTAAATATTCAGTTTCATATCTAGGTATTAGTACGTCCTCATTAACATTAATTTTATAACCATAAAAATCCACATATCCAATTAAATATTGAATAGGATATCCATCCTTCAAGAGTTTATAATCATGTTCTATATCTTTACTAACACTGATTAATTCTTCTGCTTCTCTTTTAGATATGCCAAGTGAGACGATCTTATTTATCATTACTTTCTTCCATTCTCATTCTTTCATCTTCAGCAATTAATGCTTGAATTAAATCTTCAAGATCACCTTCCATAATTTTATCTAAATGCATAACTGTATAGTTAATTCTATGATCAGTAAGTCTATTTTGTGGATAATTATATGTTCTTATCTTTTCAGCTCTATCTCCAGTACCTATCTTACTTCTTCTTTCATTACCAAGTTTTTCATCTTGTTCTCTTTGTTTTAAATCATAAAGTCTTGTTTTAAGTATTTGAAGTGCTTTTTCTTTATTCTTTATTTGACTTCTTTCCACTTGACAATAAACAACTATATTAGTAGGTATATGAGTAATTCTTACAGCTGAATCTGTTGTATTAACACATTGTCCTCCAGCACCACTACTTCTTGTAATATCTACTCTTATATCACTATCTTTTATTTCAACATCTATTTCTTCTGCTTCTGGCATAACAAGTACAGTTGCAGTTGAAGTATGAACTCTACCAGCACTTTCTGTTTCAGGAACTCTCTGTACTCTATGAGCACCACTTTCATACTTAAGTTTTGAATAAACACTTTCTCCACTTAACATAAATTCTATTTGAGAGTATCCTCCACTTTCACCAGGTACTTCATGTGTTACTTCAAGTTTCCAGCCTTGCTTTTCAGCATATTTAGAGTACATTCTAAATAAGTCACCAGCAAATATATTAGCTTCATCTCCACCTGCTGCACCCCTAATTTCCATAACAACATTCTTTTCATCATTAGGATCTTTAGGTAGAAGTAATACTTTTAATTTCTTTTCATATTCTTCTTTTTCTTTATGTAAGTTTTCTAATTCTTCATTAGCAAAATCCTTCATTTCAGGATCATGTGCCATCTCTTTAGCAGCTTCTATATCATCTAATATAGTATTATATTTCTTATAAGCATTAACTATTGGTTCAATTGAATTTTTCTCTTTTGAAACCACTTGCATCTTCTTATAATCTTCATATACTTCTGGCTTTAATAATTCATTATTTAAATAATCATATCTTTCTTGTATAATTTCTAATCTTTCTTTCATATTTTCATCCTTTCAAATATTAATATTTAAGAAAACCAGCTACAAGTCAGAATCATCATCATATCCTTCATCAACAATAACTAAATCTTTTAGATCATCATCACTATCATCATCATCCATATCATCTATAGTGTCATAATAATCTCCTTCATCTTCTTCATTTATATTATCATCATCAGGACTCTCTAATTCAATATCATCATCTATATCATCTTCTAAATCTTGAATATTTATTTCAGATGTATGATTTTCTCTTAAATCCCAATACCCTTTTTCTAATTGAATAAATCTTTTTTCAGTCGCAAGCAAAGTAAAAAAGTCACCAATTTGATTTTCATATTCTTTATCAGTCATACCTAAAGCATCACAAATAATTTTGAAAATATCAGTGATTTTCATCTTCTTACCTTTCTCTTTTAATATTATATAAGCAATATCATCTAATTGCATTGTTTCTAATGTATCTTTATCTATTGATTTTAATTTCATTTAATAAGCCTCCTTTAAGCCTTTCTTTCTTTCCATTAAAATTATACTTATTTTTTATAATAAATCAAGTATTTTTTTACTGATTTTACTACATACTAAATATTAAGGAAATATATATGAAAAAAATAACATTAATTATTAAAATATTTATATTCTTATTCTTCACTTGTATTATAGTAAATATAAGTTTTTATGCTTATGCTTTTATCACACCAAAATTTCAAATTAATACAAGTAAAAACATAACATTTTATGATAAAGATAACAATGATATTCTAAAAGATAATATTGAAAATGATTATGTAGAACTAAGTAATATAAATGATAATATAAAGAATGCTATAGTATCTATTGAAGATAAGAATTTTTATACTCACAAGGGATTTGACTATTTAAGAATTTTAAAGGCAATGCTTGTTAATATTAAAAGTGGAAAGATAAAGCAAGGTGCTTCAACTATATCACAACAATATGTTAAAAATCTTTATCTAACATTTGATAAAACATGGAATAGAAAGATAGAAGAAGCTCTTTTAACACTTGAATTAGAGACACATTATAGTAAAGATGAAATATTAGAAGGTTATCTTAACACAATTGATTTTAGTGCTGGAAATTATGGTATTAAAGATGCAAGTAAATACTATTTTAATAAGGAACCTAAAGATTTAACTCTTGCTGAATCAGCAATATTAGTTGGTATACCTAGAAATCCTAGTTATTATAATCCAATTAACAATTATGATGCCGCTAAAAAAAGACAAAAAGAAGTACTTGAAAGCATGGTCAAAAATAAATATATAACTAAAAAAGAAATGGAAGAAGCATATCAAAAAGAATTAAATTTCTATGGAAAAAACGATAAAATTGAATTATCAAGTATTTATTATTATAAAGATGCAATTATGAGTGAACTAAAAAATATAAAAGGACTTCCTAGTTCATTACTTGATATGGATGGTCTTAAAATATATACTAATTTAGATGTAGATATTCAAAAAGAATTAGAACACAATATAGATAATGAAATGAAAGATACAACACTTCAAGTTGCTTCAATAGTAATAGAACCCACAACAGGTAAAATAGTAGCTCTTATAGGTGGAAAAGACTATTCAAAGTCACAATTTAATAGAGTTACTTCATCTAAAAGACAAGTAGGTTCAACAATAAAACCACTTCTTTATTATTCTGCCCTTGAAAATGGATTTACACCTTCAAGTACATTTTTAAGTGAAAGAACAACATTTAATATAGGAAACACAACTTATTCACCTAAGAATGCAAGTAATATTTACGCCAACAAAAATATTTCAATGTTAACTGCATTATCTTACTCAGATAATATTTATGCAATGAAAACACATTTATTCTTAGGTATGGATAACTTATCTAAAATGGGAAAAAGATTAAAAATAAATACACCCATCAAAGAAAATGCATCTTCTGCTTTAGGAACAACTGAAATAAACATGATAGACTATTCAAATGCTTTTATTACACTTGCTAATGAAGGAGAACATGTAACACCTCATATAATTGAAAAAATAACTGATAATAATGATAGAATACTATATGAATTTAAATATCAAAATGAAAAAGTTTTAAATAAAAAATATGTTTATATATTAAATAATTTATTAACAGAAACATATGATTATAAAATGATTGGATACACTTCTCCTACTCTTATGAGTATTTCTAACGATTTAGATAGTAAATATGCAGTTAAAAGTGGTAGTACTGAAACTGATTATTGGACTATTGGTTACAATAAAAACTATCTAATGATGGTATGGGCAGGTAATGATGATAATGATAAAGTCAAAGCAAGAGATTCAAAGATAACTAAAAAAATATGGTCAAAAACAATAACAAAAATTAAAACAAATAAAAAAGAATGGTATGAAATACCAAAAGGTATAACAGCTAGTTCAATAAATCCTTTAACTGGAGAATATAAAGAAAATGGAATAGTTTGTTTCTATGAAAAAGGTACTGAACCAAATTATATAGATAAATATTCAAATTAAAACATATAAAAATAGTAGAATAATATTAATATTACTCTACTATTTTACTTTTAAATTATTTTAAGAAACTATTCTTCAATTTTTGTTCCACAATTACTACAGAATTTTCCAGTTACTGGAGTCTTACATTTAGGACAAAGTTTTTCTTTTTTATTTTCCTCTACTTTTTCTTCCTTTTTAGCAAATATTGTTCCTATTTCTGGTTGATTAGTTTCAGGCTTATACCCTTCAACATCACTACCTTGATTAGCAGCATTCATCATAGAACCAGCAGCACCACTTGCCATATTCATTCCCATGAATCCCATCATAGAACCATTCGAATTAGTAGCAGCACCACGAAGAGCATCAGCAGAAGCAGAAGCCATTAATCCTGATTGTAAATTCTTATTTGAGAATATAGTTGCTTCATCTATCTTGTTAACTTTAACCATAGATTCATCAGTTAAATTAATATCACTTAAAGCTACATCAGTAACTTCTAATCCATAATTTTTTCTCCAAGATTCATCTAAACATACATTCATTTCATCAGAAATATCACTATTATATAGTCCCATATCTCCAAAAGAAACTTTATTTTTTCTCATAACAACAGATATTGCTTGAGTTAATTTTTCGACAAATTTGCTTTGTAATTGACTACCAACTACTTCTTCATAAGTAACAGTATCTTCTGCATTAGCTCCAATAACACTATTTACTAAAAGAATTGGATCAACTACTTTAAATGCATATTCACCAAAGAATGTTACTTCTAACATACCATATTTTTCATCAGTAATCTTCTTAGGTTGTGGTGAACCAAATTTATTACCAGTTATTGTTAATAGATTTACATAGTAAACTCTTTGATCTTTAGCAGTTTGACCACCATAAGTAAAACGTTTACCTATTGTTTTAAATGTATCAATGATGCCTTTTCCAAGTCCACCAGTAAATATACTAGGTTCACTACCTGTATCAAAATAGAAAGTACCAGGCTCAGCAGTAAACTCTTTTATTTCTCCATTTTCAATAATCATCATTGCCATTCCTTGTGGAACAACAATTGTACTACCATTAGAAATAACTCCTTCTGAAGGATTTTTATTTCCTTTTCCGTGATTTACAAGTCCTCTTTGTATTAAAACATTTTTAGATATAGTAGGACAACTCACAAATTCCTTAAATTGATCACCTAAAGCACTACTAGTTGCTTCAGATAAAGCTTTAATAAGTCCCATATTATTACCTCTTTTCTTTTAATCTAATTCAATTATAGCATTTTTATTTAAATTAATGAATTATTTTTTATTTTTAATGTAAAGTAAAAGAACTCACTAATGAGAGTTCTTATCAATTTCAATAATAATTTGATATGTATCAGTTAAATCAAGTTCACTTGTAGTTATAAGATCACTTACTTCATCAAGACTATTTATAAAGTCACGTACTTTATTTATTACGTTAGGTAAATTAACACTACCATCTTCTTCAAGTAATGAGTCTTTATCAATTTTTTCAACTTCTTCTGGTTCTTCTTCATATTGAATAGTATTTGGTGTATTAACACTTACATTATTTACTGAATTATTTTGTATATTATTTGTGGGATTTACTACACTTGTACTTGTATTTGGCACACTTGATTCTTCTACCACAGGAGATAAATCTTTAGAATTATCTATCGCATAACTATATGCTTCCTTATCAAATGATGTAGGCATCACATTAACATTACTACCATTTGTTTGTTGAAATGGATTTATAATTTCAGTATTATCTGTATATTCTGTCATAGTAGCCTTTGCTTCAGGTTCAATTTTAACTACCTCAGGCACTTTTATATCTAAATATTCTTCAACCTGTTTGTCACCAAGTAAAGCTTCTTTTGATTCAGTTTTAGGTTCTATTTTTAAGAATCTTTGAATATCTTCAGGTAAAGGTTCTTGCTCTTTATTTCTATTTAATATTGCACTAATTTCTTCTTCTGTTTGTTTAACAGTTAGTTTTTCGGAAATAATTTTATTAAGTAAGTTTCTTTGCATATCAGCATCAGGTAAAGATAGTAAACTTCTAGCATGCCTTTCTGATATTTTGTTATATAAAAGTGCATTTTGAACATCTTTTGGTAAATTCAAAAGTCTCATTTTATTTGCAATAGAAGATTGACTTACTCCAAGTTTAGAAGCTATTTCTTCTTGAGTAAATCCTCTATCCATAAGCTTTTTATATGACTGTGCTTCCTCTATAACAGATAAATTCTTTCTCTGCAAATTCTCAAGTAAAGCTATTTCAGCACTTGTATTATCGTCAGTGTTATTTATAATTGCAGGTACCTTTTTTAACCCCGCTAAACATGAAGCTTTATATCTTCTTTCACCAGCAATTATCTCATATTTATCTCCTATATTTCTAAGTACAATAGGTTGAATAACACCATATTTAATAATAGAATTAGCAAGTTCATTTAACTCTTTTTCATCAAAAGCAAGTCTTGGCTGAAATCTATTAGGAATAATATCCTCAATAGGTATATAATAAATTTTTTCTTTTTCTTTGTTTTCTTCCATAATATTATCCTTTTTTCCTATTATAAATTAATTTTAATGTATTTTATCATTTTTTTCAATCCTTTTTATTAGTTTTATATGTTTTAAGTATTGAACTATAACTTCTAGGATATTTTTTATCAGTTATTTTATTTTTACAATATATTGGTATGCATCTATACGCATTTGTTATAGGTAAATTATATTCTATTTTATTTACAAGTTCTAAATTGAACTTAGTAATTATTTGATTAGCAATCTTTATTTCTTCATCAATATTTGATTTTAAAGGAATAAGAAGTCCACCCACTTTTATAGATGAAGTACACATTTCTATAATCATTGGTAATGATGTTACTGCTCTACATGTAACTATATCGAACACTTCTCTATTTTTAACTGAATATTCTTCTACCCTACCATTAATAATATTAACATTATCTAATTTTAACTCTTGTTTAATTAAATTCAAAAATAAACATTTTTTAGCATTACTTTCTATTAAAGTTACATTAATATTACTATATATTATTGCAATAACCATACCAGGAAAGCCTGCTCCTGTACCAAAATCCAATAATTTAATACTATCTTTATCATTTAAATAGCCTGTCTTATTAATACATAATGAATCATAAAAATGTAATAAAAACACATCTTCATAAGAAGTAATAGTCGTCATGTTAAATTTTTTGTTATATTCATTTAATAATTCATAGTATTTATAAAGTTTATCATATAGTATATCGGTGATTTTAATATTAATTTCACTACAATATTTTATAAATTCTTCTTTAATCATTGTTATATTCCTTTTTTAAATATACTAGTAACATTGTTATATCAGATGGATTAACACCACTTATCCTTGATGCTTGACCTATTGTTAATGGTCTTACTTTATCAAATTTTTGACGTGCTTCAGTCGCAATGTTAGGTACTTTATTATAGTCAATATCACTTGGTATTTGTTTATCTTCAAGTTTTAACATCTTACTTACTTCACTCTTAGTTTTATCAATGTAACCCTTATATTTGATTTCAGTTTCAACCATTAAAGCAACATTTTCATCACATTCTTTATTCATATATTTTAATAAGTCAAATATTGATATCTCTGGTCTTTTAACTAAGTCTTTCAAAGAAATTCTTCCATAAATATTAGATGAATTTAATGAACTTAAAAACTCATTTACTTCACTCTTTGGAGTCAAATATGTTTCTTCTAAATACGTTTCTAATTCTTTCATTTCTTTTATAGTTTCTTCATATATGGCATATTTTTCATCATTGATAAGTCCAATCATTCTTCCATATGGAGTTAATCTTATCATTGAATTATCATGTCTTAATAATAATCTAAATTCAGCACGAGATGTAAGTAATCTATATGGTTCAGTTATTCCTTTGTTGATTAAATCATCTATTAAGACACCAATGTATGCTTCATTTCTTTTTAATATAAATGGTTCACGTCCTTGAATTTTTAATGATGCATTTATACCAGCCATTAATCCTTGAGCAGCAGCCTCTTCATAACCACTTGTTCCATTTATTTGTCCAGCAGTATATAAATTTTCTAATATTTTATTTTCAAGTGTTAGCTTTAATTGTAATGGATCTATTGCATCATATTCTATGGCATAACCATATTTAGTTATAACAACATCATGAAGACCATCCATAGTCTTAAGTAGTTTTTCTTGTGTTTCATGAGGCATAGTAGTAGAAAATCCACCAACATAATATTCAATATCATCACTACGTTCTGGCTCTAAAAATATTTGATGTCTATCTTTATCGTGAAATTTAACAACTTTGTCTTCAATAGATGGACAATATCTAGGACCAATTCCTTTTATCATTCCACTATATAAGGCACATTTATCTAAATTATCCATTATAATTTTATGAGTTTCTTTATTAGTATAAGTTAAATAACATGGTTTTTGATTATTAACATCATAACTTGCTTTATAGAAATTACTAAATGTAAGTGGTGTTTTATCTCCTTCTTCAATTTGAACCTCATCAAAATTAATACTACTTTTTAATATTCTAGGTGGAGTACCAGTCTTAAGTCTAATAAGTTTAATACCATTTTTAGCAAGTGAATTACTTAAATACATAGAATTCTTTTCACCATGTGGGCCTCCTTTATGTTTTTCATGACCACACATTATATCAGAATTTAAATATGTTCCAGTAGTAAGTATAACAGCTTTACTATGAATTTCTTCACCATCTTCAGTAAGTATTCCATATACTTTATTATCACGAACAAGCAATTCCTTCACGATAGCTTCTTTTAATTCTAAATTTTCAGTTTTCTTTAATGTTTTTAACATTTCTTTAGGATAATTAACCTTACATCCTTGACATCTAAGAGATCTAACACCTGGCCCTTTTTTAACATTTAACATCTTTATTTGAAGATGTGTTTTATCAGCACAATAGCCCATTTCACCACCAAGAGCATCTATTTCTCTTACAACTATACCTTTAGCACTACCACCTATTGATGGATTACAAGGCATATCCGCTATATTATTAAAATTTATTGTAACAAGAAGTGTCTTTTCTCCCATACGAGCACATGCTAAACTTGCTTCACATCCAGCATGTCCCCCTCCAACAACAATTACATCATATTCCATTTATATCATCTACTTTCCAAGACAAAATTTACTAAAAATTTCATCTAATAAATCATCACTACTTACCTCACCAGTAATTTCACTAAGTGTTTCCCATAGTTTCTTAACGTCTATTTCTACCATATCAACAAGCTCACCATTTTTTACTGAACTTTCTATGTCATCAATTATACTAATACAATTATTCAAAAGAGCTATCTGTCTAGCATTAGAAATATACATATAATTAGACTCAGCAATACTTTCTAAATCAAACATCTCTGCAATTTTATCTTTAAGTTTAGTAATCATATCACTATCAAATGTTGATATATTTATACTTTCATAATCGCTTAATTTATCATTTTTATAATCTTTAACTTTGTCATTTTTATTATATACAACAAGTACTTCCTTATCTTTTATTTTATCTAATACTTCCTTATCTTCATGAGTAAATCCATCAACACTATCAACAACAAATAATACAAGGTCAGCTTCATCTATCGCATCAACACTTCTCTTAACACCAATAGATTCAACAATATCTTTTGTTTCTCTTATACCAGCAGTATCAAGTATATCAATTTTAACTCCATCAATAACAAGTTCCCCTGTAACAATATCTCTTGTTGTACCTTTAATATCAGTAACTATTGCTTTATTTTCATCAAGTAAAGCATTTAAAATACTACTTTTACCTACATTTGGCTTACCAACTATTACAATTTTAAGGCCATTTTTAATTAATAATCCTTTTTTACTATTTTTAAGTAATCTATTTATTTCATTTTTTACTTCATTTATTGTTTTAATTATTAAATCATTAGTCACAATGACTGCATCTTCATATTCAGGATAATCTATATTAACTTCAATATTAGCAATTAAAGCAAGTACTTTTTCTTTTAATTTATTTACCATTCTATAAATAGTTTTATCTACACCTTTAAGTGCCATCTTTCTTGAACTTTCAGTTTGAGAACTTATTAAGTCACCTACTGCTTCAGCCTGTGTTAAATCAATTCTTCCATTTAAGAATGCTCTTTTTAGAAATTCACCTGGTTCTGCAAGTCTTGCCCCATTTGATAATACTAATTCCATGACTTTATTAACTGAAGTGCTTCCACCATGAACACTTATTTCAACTATATCTTCTGTAGTAAATGTTTTAGGAGATTTAAATATTGATAACAACACTTCATCTACTTTCTCACCATTTTCCATAATAAAACCATAATGCACTGTATGACTTAATGCATTACTTATATCCTTTGAAAAAATTTTATTTGCAACATTTATTGAATTCTTTCCACTAATTCTAATAACATTAATAGAACTTTCTCCAACTGTAGTTGCAACTGCAGCAATTGTATCTTCCATAATATCTCCTTTTTCTTCATGCTAGATTATAACACAAACATCTTGATAAGTCCATGAAAAAAAGAGTATTTCTACTCTTCAGTTTCACAATATTTAATTACTACACATCTATTAGGATCCACTCCTTCACTTTCAGTAGTAATATTCTTAAAGTTTTGAAGTGCTTCATGAACTATTTTTCTTTCATAAGAATTCATAGGATCAAGTTTAACATCAACTTTTGTTTTTAATACATCTTTAGCAATGTTTTTAACTTTTTTTTCTAAGAAATAATTTTGTTTTTCTTTATAACCTTCAACATCAACAGATACGTTAACATATATATCAACTGCAGTAAAAATTGCTTGCCTTACATATGTTTGAATAGATTCTAATATATGACCATTTTTACCTATTAATAATGAATTATTTTTAGAGTGTAATTGATATTTAATTTTACCATCTCTTATCATTGTTTCAATATTAGCATTTATATCAAGTGATGATAATAATTCTTTTAATACATCTTTTCCAACTTCAGCAATATCACTGAACTTAACAACTTCTAATGTATATTTTTTGCCACTAAATAATCCACCTTTTTCTTCATATGTCTTAGTTATTACATCTTCTTCTTTAACATTTAATTCTTTTAATGCTTTTTCTAATAACCCATCTTCACTTTTAGCTTGAAACTTATATTTTTCCATATTCTATTTACCTCTCTTTAATATTAAATTTTGTACGATTGTAAATGCATTTGATACTATCCAATAAAGCGCAATTGATGTTGGTAAACTAAATGATATTATTGAAATAAATACAACCATAAATGTACTCATCATTTTCATTTGTTTTGCTTGCATTTCATCAGTTGTAGTAGTATTCATATTTTTAAACGATAAATATGTAGTACCAATAATTAGTACGATTAATATTATATACCAATAATTATGAGCAAGTAATCCTTCTGCTGGTGTAGTTCCTAAATTATATACTAAGAATTTCTTCTCAAAGAATACTGGAACCCTATAAATTGCTTCAAGAAGTGCAAAGAATATAGGTAATTGAATAAATGCAAATAAACAACTAGACATAGGATTAATACCATACTTTTTATAAATCATTAACATTTCTTGACTTTTAGCCATCATTGCATCTCTATCTGCTTCTTTTCCTGCATATTTCTTTTCTAGTGCATTTAATTCTTTTTGAGCCTTTTGCATTGAATTATTCATATTATTAGATTTTTTAGTTAGAGGCATCATAAGTGCTCTTACAACAATACCAATAATCATAATAGAAAGACCGTAATTCTTAACAAGTAATCCAAGCTTAACAATTATCCATGCAAGTGGCTTTACAAAAAATGATGTCCAAAGTCCTTCATAACCACCAGATGTAATCTTTAAATCTTTACAAGCAGGTAATTTATCATAATCACTTACTAATTTATCCTTATTTTCAACATATATTTTTACATTATCATCCTCTTCGGGCTTACATATTATATTTGATACATATGATTTAGTAGTTTTTTTATCACCATCAGTTCCTTCTATAGTAAATCTTTTAGTACATCCACATAAAGTTAATAATAGTAATAACACAATTGCTATTTTTTTCTTCATTATTTTTCTCCCTTCAAAACTTTAATAAGTTCACTATTTATTTTATCATACTCTGCATCTATTATAGCAGTCCTTAATATTATAACATAATCACAAGAAGAATTGATATTATTTTTCATAAGTATATCTTTAACTCTTCTTTTATATAAATTTCTTGTATGTGCTTTACCTATTTTTTTCCCAACACTTATACAATATCTATTATAATTTAAATAGTTTTCAATAAAATATATAATAAAATACTTATTAATTATTTTCTTATTTTTCTTTATTATTTCTTGTATTTCTTCATTTTTTCTTACTATAAACTTCTTATTCATAATACTCCTTCAAAAATATTATAATAAAAAAATTACTTATTTAAAAGTAATTTTGTTATTTTGCTAATTCTTTTCTTCCTTTTGCTCTTCTAGCTTTTAATACAGTTGTTCCTCTTCTAGCTAAAAATCCAGAAGTTTTACTTTTCTTTCTATTATTAGGTTGAAACGTTCTTTTCATATTTTAATCCTCCATTCCTTCTTTGCTTAATAGATTATAAACTATTGATACTGAAAAGTCAATCATTTGTATTCTATTAAATTTATTAAATCATTTCTAAGTGAAAGAAAATTTTCATATTTATATATATATTTATATAGTTCTTTTAAAAAGTCTTCACCTTTAAGAATTCTACCATCTTTCATATATACTATTGATGATAAAGATATTGAATCAAGTACATTATTTTGTTTAATATATTCTTTCATTGTAGTTTTTTTATGATCAAATGTATCAACAACCTTATTTCCATATTCAACACTTAATGGAAAAACAAACTCTTTTTTCTTATTAAAATCTTCTGTATTTTTAGCAACTAATTCAACATTATATTTCTTTTTAATAACTATTTTTAATATATTGTTAACATCTTCTAAACTAAAATTCATCTTTTTATAAGCAAAGAAAGCACTTGATATAAGCATCATTAATTGATATATATGATCATTATTAACTGAAGTAAAGTCCAAATATTTATCAATATTCTTGTAATTTTCACTTAAAATTTTACTATATATACTATAAAAATAACTATAAAATGTATTATTTTCTTCATTTTTAATAACATTTTCATAAAATTTTGAATATACAGCATTTAGATAGTCTTCACTACCAAAAGAAATAATTCTCTTATCATCTTTATTTTCAAAATAAATCATCTTATCATTATCTAATTTTAAATCAAATTCATTGACGTTAATACTTCCTATATCTAAAAGTGAATTATAGTTAAACATTTCAAGTACATCTTTATTATTAACAATTGTATCTAATGATTTATATATTATTAATAGCATTCTCTTCTTATTTAATTTTTTTTCTGTTTTATATCTATTTAATATATATTCTAAATAATCATTCAATATTGAAAAGTTTTCTATTTCAAATTTTTGCTTATCAAACTTACTATAATATTCATATAAATATATGAAATAAAAATTCTTGAAATTATAAGGCCTATATTCAGCTGAAATACCAAGTAAATTTACTTGAGGTAATATTGGTATAACCCTAGACTTAACTTCATTCTCTATTTCTTCATCCTCTTTGAAAAATTTTATAATTCTTTTAGCATCATCAACATCATCTACTCTTATTTGTAATAAAGGATTTTTAACTACTTTCATCAATTTAATCTTAGAATTAATTTTATTTTCTATAAAAAAGTTTAACAATTTTATTGTAATTTTTTCATAATTATTTTCAAAAACAGGTACATCAATTATTACTTCTGGTGTTGGATTATTCCTTAAATTATATTCTAAGTTTATTTTATAAGAAAATTTAAATTCTTTATATGAAAATTTTGACTTACTTTCAGGTAATATTGATAATATTTGTTCAAATATTTTTTTAGAAATTTGAATTATATTTTTATTATAATCTCCAATTCGTACATTATAACTCAAACAATTTTCAACAAATTCTTGAAAACTTTTTTGTTCATAAATTGTATATATATTTTTAAAATAATTTTCTATTTGCATTCTATCCATATTTATCTTATCTCCAAAATCATTTTATCATAAATAATTTATTATGTTAACTTAATTTTTTCATTTTTTATGTCAACTTATCAACATTGTATTAACATTTTATGTCAACTTATCAACAAGTTATCCACAATTAAAGTTTACATAATATATTAAAATTGTTGATATTGTGGATAACTCATTCTTTCATAGTAATTATCGATAAAAAATTGTTTACAAATTGTGAATAAGTTGTTAATATAAGTGTTAATAAATTTTTTTGTTTTGACATTAAAAAAAGTTGATTTATAATTTTAGTTAGAAAGACAAAAAGAAAGGAGAAATGCATATGAATGTTGAAGATATATGGACAGATTTTTTATCTAAAATCAAATCAAAAGTATCACTCATGTCATATAACTATATCTTTAAAGACTTAAAGATACATTCATATGATGATAGTAAGATAATTATTATTGTTCCAAATAATGAATTATTGCTTCAAAATATAACTAAAAACTATAACACACTTATAGAAGACACATTAAATGATATAACTAATGACACATGTACAATTGAATATGTCTTTCAAAAAGATATTGAAAAATTCACTAAAAAAGAGAAAAAGCCAGTTATAATTGAAGAAAACATTGAAGATGACTTTAATGATTTAAAAAACTATACATATTCAAGTAACTTTAACCCAAGACATACATTTGATACATTTATAGTAGGAGATTCAAACAAGCTTGCATATGGAACAGCTCTTGCAGTCGCACAAAATCCAGGTAAACTATATAATCCATATTTTATATATGCTAAAAGTGGACTTGGAAAAACACATCTTATGCATGCAATAGGTAATTATATTGTTACACATTCAGACAAAAGAGTGCTTTATATAACAGCAGAACAATTCACAAATGATTATAGAGCAATTATAAATACTAAAAATAAATATGATAATAATATTTCATACCTAGAAGCATTTAGAGAAAAATATCGTAATATAGATGTATTAATGATAGATGATATTCAATTTTTAGATAATAAAGTCAAATCACAAATGGAATTTACTAACACATTCAATAGCTTATATGAACATGAAAAACAAATTATAATCGCATCAGATACTTCTATTAATGACTATAAATTATTAGAAGAAAGGCTTAAAACAAGGTTTAGATGGGGTCTTACTGAATCAATAAATCCACCTGATATTGACCTTAAAAAGAACATCATTAAAAATAAAATCATGGTATATAACTTTGATTTAGATATTAAAGATGAAGTAGTAGAATATATCGCAAGTAATTGTGGAAGCAGTATTAGAGATTTAGAAGGTTCAATTACAAGAATAGTAGCTTATAAAGCGACATTTAACATACCAGAAGTAACATTAGATATAGCAAAAGAAGCACTACAAGAATTTGTATCAAAAACAGTATATAGAACTAATTCAGTAAGTAAAATAATTGATATAGTTGCTAAATACTTTGGCCTTGAATCATCGATGTTAAAAGGAAAAATGAAGAAAAAAAATGTTACAGATGCAAGAGCAATCGCAATGTATTTAAGTAGAATAATGACTGATGAAAGTCTGCAAAGAATAGGACTAGAATTTGGAGGTAGAGATCATTCAACAGTTATATATTCACATGAAAAAATATCAAATGAACTTAAGACAAATGTTAAACTTCAAGAAGAAATAAAAATATTAAAGGAGAAGATATGTGAATAACTTAACAAGTTATCAACATATTAACAACGATAAGTTTACATAAAAATGTAGGTTTTATCGAACTATAAATGAGTTATCAACAATATTAACACTCTATAATAATAATATATATATAAAATAATAAGGAGGAAAGAAAAATTATGAAAATGTTAATAGAAAAAAATATTTTAATGGAAGGATTAAATTGTGTAAGTAAAGCACTATCTACAAGAAATATAATTCCTGTACTAAATGGTATTAAATTTGAACTTACTAAAGATGGACTTTATTTAACAGCAACAGATAATGATATAACAATACAAACATTTATTGATAAAAAAGAAATAAAAAGTATAGATGAAATAGGATGTACAATTATATATGGTAAAACATTACTAAATACTATAAGTAAATTACAAAATACTAACATACTAGTTGAGAACTTTGAAAACAACGAAGTATCATTTAAGACAGAAAGCGGTGGAATATATGACTTCCCATGTTTCAATCAAGAAGATTTCCCTAATATAAAATTAGAAGAAGTTAAAAATCCTATCAAACTAGATAGTCAAAAATTTAAGGAAATAGTTAACAAAACATCATTTGCATGTTCACTTCAAGAAAGTAGACCATTACTTACTGGTGTTAATATAAAGTTAATAGGTGATATATTTGAATGTGTCGCAACAGATTCATATAGATTATCAAAAGAAACAATAAAATTAAATGACATGTATAGTGAAAATATTAATATGGTTATTCCAGCAAGAAACATTAATGAACTTGTTAAAACAATAGGCAGTGAATCTGAATTAGAAATACACGTATTTCCAAACAAAGCTTTATTTAAATTTGATAATATAATATTCCAAACATCATTATTAAATGGAACTTATCCAAATACAGATAATTCAATTCCTAAAGAATTTAAATATAAATTAAAAGCTAATTTAAAAGATTTATACAGTTTACTTGATACAGCATCATCATTAACACAATCAAAAGATAAAAACATTGTAGATATGGAAGTAAATGGAAATGACTTAATAATAAGAGCTGCTAGCACAGAAGGAAAAGGTAAAGATAAAATAAATATTACAAATGAAACAGAAAATGATATAAAAATATCCTTCAGTGTTAAATACATGATGGAAGCATTAAAAGTATTTACACAAGAAGAAATATATATACTATTAAATGGAGAAATTAATCCAATAATACTAAAAGAAATAGGAAATGAAGAATTAATTGAATTAATTTTACCAATGAAAACATACTAAAAACGAAGAAATTCGTTTTTTTTAATACAAAAAATTAAATTTTTTACAAAATTCGACATATTTCGACAAAATTCGACAAATAGTTTGTGCTATGATAGGAGCCATTAAAAAAGAAAGGGGGGAAATATAATGAATTATGAAATTACATATGATACTCAAGTTATAGCACCTATCGATAGTGAAACATCAAGAGTTATTGAAACAGAAGCAGAATATATTGTTAATAACCCACCATTAAATATACTTGAATATAGTTGTGAATACTTTGGAAGTTCATATGAAGGAAGAAAAGAGGGAACTAAAAAACTCCTTGGCATAACACATAAGTCACCAATAGTAGTAGAAGAAAGTAGAAAAATAATCTTTTTCCCAACTACATCAGCAGAAAATGAAAAATGTGTATGGATTAATTTAGAAAAAATTGATAAGTACTATAAACTTGACCCAAAAAGAACAGCAATAGTATTTAAGAATGGCGATTTAATAGAATTAGACATATCATATGGTTCACTCACAAATCAAATTTTAAGAGCTAGCAGATTAAAATTTTTACTAGATCAAAGAATACTAAAAAAAGATAATATAATTTAAAATTATCTTTTTTTATGTACTCAATTATGTTATAATTATATTGTCGTGTAGGTGTACTATAATACATGAAAAATCAAAAAAGGGGGGTTAAATGAAGTTTAAACATGAATATTACAAAAATTGAGCTTATGAATTTTAGAAATTATACTAAAAAGACCTTCGATAATTTTTCAAATTTAAACATCATTATTGGTAAAAATGGAATTGGTAAAACAAGTATTATAGAATCCATTTATTTAGGAAGTTTAGCAAAATCTTTTAAAACAAATAATGAATTGTCAATAATAAAAGAAGGAAAGGACTTTTTTAGAATAAAAGTCTATTATTTTGATTACGGACCTAAAAAAAATCTTGAAATATTTTTAGATAAGTCTGGTAAAAAGACAAAGATTAATTCACAACCACAAAGAAAATTAAGCAATTTTATCTCACAATATAGAATAATAATGCTTTCACCAGATGAATTAAAATTAATTAAATCATCACCAAACACAAGAAGAAACTATTTGAATATTCAATTATCACAATTACATAAAGAATACATGCATTACTTAAATAATTACACAAATCTTATCAAAAATAAGAATGATTATTTAAAGAAAATGATGTTAAATAGCAATTTAGATAGTAGATATTTAGATGTATTAGATGAAAAAATAGTTGAGAATGGTATGAAAATATATGAATATCGAAATAATTATATAAACCTTATCAACAGTAGTATCAATGATATATTTAAAAATTATATTAATAAACAATTAATTGAAATCAAATATGAATCAGATTATTCAGTAGATGATAAAGAAAAATTAATAAATATTTTAAGAAAAAATAGAAATAAAGAAATAAATTTAGGCATGACAAACTATGGTATACACCGAGATGATTTTACTTTTTATCAAAATGGTAATAATTCTAAAGATTATAGTTCACAAGGAATACAAAAGTTAATAGTTTTAGCCATGAAATTAGCGGAAGTAAAGATATTTATAGAAAACTACGATATTAAACCAATTTTATTGCTAGATGATTTGTTCAGTGAACTCGATGAAAAAAATAGAAATAATATATTTAAATCATTAGATAAAAGTATACAAATATTTATAACAACTACAGACTTAAAGAACATTAATAAGAGGATAGTTGAAAAAGCAAAAATATATAATTTAGATGAGAAGGAGAATTAAATGAAAGAAGAGTATGGAGTTAATGAAATTCAAGTCTTAGAAGGCTTAGAAGCAGTTAGAAAAAGACCTGGTATGTACATTGGAACAACAGGTGAAAGAGGACTTCACCATTTAGTATGGGAAATCGTTGATAACTCAGTTGATGAAGCTTTAGCAGGCTTCTGCGACGATATAGAAATAATTGTTCATGAAGACAACAGTGTAAGTGTAAGAGATGATGGTCGTGGAATGCCAACAGGTGTTCATCCAAAAACAGGAGTATCAACAGTAGAAACAATATTCACAGTATTACATGCAGGTGGAAAATTTGGAGGTGGCGGATACAAAGTATCTGGAGGATTACACGGAGTTGGAGCATCAGTAGTTAATGCACTTTCAGAATGGTTAGAAGTTAAAGTATATAGAGATGGAAAGATATATCACCAAAGATTTGAAAAAGGCGGACATCCTGTAAAACCATTAGAAATAATTGGTGATTGTGACCCAAATAGAACAGGAACAACAGTTACATTTAAACCAGACCCCCAGATATTTGAAGAAACAACAGAATTTAATTATGAAACATTAAAAAGTAGATCTAGAGAACTTGCATTCTTAAATAAAGGATTAAGGATAATATTAAGTGATTTAAGAACAGGTGCTAAAGATGAATTTCTTTATAATGGTGGTCTTAGAGAATACGTTGAATTATTAAATACAAATAAAAAACCAATTCATAACGACATAGTACATGTTGAAGGTGAAGAAGATAATATAAGTATTGAAGTAGCAATGCAATATAATGATGGATATTCAAGTAATATTTATTCATTTACAAACAATATTCACACTGTAGAAGGTGGAACACATGAAGATGGTGTTAGACTTGCATTATCAAGAGTAATCAATAATTATGCTAGAGCAAACGGAATTTTAAAAGAAAAAGATGATTCATTAACACAAGATGATGTTAAAGAAGGAATTACACTTGTTATATCTTGTAAACATCCAAACCCTCAATTTGAAGGACAAACAAAAACAAAGTTAGGAAATGTTGAAGTAAGAAAAATAGCAAGTAATATATTTGGAGCAGGTCTTGAAAAGTTCTTATTAGAAAATCCAGACCAAGCAAGAGCAATAATAGATAAAGTAATGCTTGCATCAAGAGCAAGAGTAGCTGCTAAAAAAGCAAGAGAATTAACTAGAAGAAAAGGTGACCTAGAAATTACTAATTTCTATGGTAAATTAACTGATTGTAAAAGCAAAGATCCAAGCGAATCAGAAATATTCTTAGTCGAGGGAGATTCAGCCGGTGGTTCTGCTAAAAAAGGTAGAGATTATATGACACAAGCAATCTTACCTTTAAGAGGAAAAATATTAAATGTTGAAAAAGCAAGACTTGATAGAGCATTAAGTAATGAAGAAATTAGAACAATAGTTACCGCATTTGGTACAGGAATAGGTGAAGAATTTGATTTATCAAAATTAAGATACCATAAAATAATAATAATGACCGATGCCGATGTAGATGGTTCTCATATTAGAATTCTATTATTAACTTTATTCTATAGATTCTTTAAACCAGTTGTAGAACATGGACATGTTTATGCAGCAAATCCACCATTATATAAGATAGTATATGGAAAAAATATAAAATATGTTTTATCAGATGATGAAAAAGATGAATATGTTAAAACATTACCAGCCAATGCAAAATACACAATAACTCGTATGAAGGGTCTTGGTGAAATGGATGCTGATGAATTAAGAGATACAACAATGTCAAAAGAATTTAGAATTTTAAGACAAATAACAGTTGATGATATAATGGCAGCAGATGAAATATTTACTACATTAATGGGTGAAGAAGTAGAACCAAGAAGAAAATTCATAGAAGAAAATGCACTAGATGTAGAAAATTTAGATATATAGTAGGAGGATGAAATGGATAGAATAGTACAAAATAATATAGTAAAAGAAGTAAAAGATTCATTTTTAGATTACTCTATGAGCGTTATAGTTGCAAGAGCTATACCAGATTTAAGAGATGGACTTAAACCAGTTCACAGAAGAATCTTATATTCAATGTATGAATCAGGCTATACTCCAGATAAACAACACAGAAAATGTGCAAGAATTGTCGGAGATGTAATGGGAAAATATCACCCACATGGTGACTCATCTATTTATGAAGCTATGGTAAGAATGGCACAAGATTTCAGTTATAGATATATGCTTGTTGATGGACATGGAAACTTCGGTAACATGGATGGCGATGGAGCAGCCGCAATGCGTTATACAGAAGCAAGACTTGCTAAAGTAAGTTTAGAGCTATTAAGAGATATAAACAAAGATACAGTAGATTTTATACCAAACTTTGATGAAACTGAAAAAGAACCTGTAGTAATTCCAAGTAGATTTCCAAATATATTAGTAAATGGAACAATGGGAATTGCAGTAGGTATGGCAACAAATATTCCTCCACACAATTTAGGTGAAGTAATAGATGGTTGTATTGCATATATAGATAATCCACAAATAACAGTCGATGAAATGATGCAATACATAAAAGGTCCTGATTTCCCAACAGGTGCAATAATTCTAGGAAGTAGTGGTATTAAAAAAGCCTATGAAACAGGTAGAGGAACAATAACTATAAGATGTAAGGCTGAAATAGAAGAAACAAATAATAAACATAGAATAGTTATTACTGAAATTCCATACGGAGTAAATACATTAGAATTAAAAAATAGAATTGCGGAGTTAGTTAGAGATAAAATTTTGGATGGTATCGCAGATTATCATGAAGAAACAAACATTGAAAATGGTGTAAAAATCGTTATTACGCTAAAAAAAGAAGCAAATGCAAATGTAGTATTAAATAACTTATATAAACATACACAACTACAATCAACATTTGGAATTATATTCTTAATGCTAGATCAAGGTCAACCAAGAACATTAGGAATTATTGATATCATTTCTAAATATATTGATTATCAAAGGGAAATAATTATAAGAAGAACTAAATTTGATTTAGCAAAAGCAGAAGCAAGAGCACATATTTTAGAAGGTTATAAAATAGCATTGGATCACATTGACGATATTATTAAAATAATCAAAGAAAGCGAAAGTGATGTACTTGCTAAACAAAGATTAATTGAAAAATATAGATTCAGTGAAATACAAGCAGATGCAATACTTGAATTAAAATTAAGAAGATTAACAGGATTAGAAAGAGAAAAAATAGAAGAAGAATTAGCTAATATATTAAAATTAATTGAAGAATATAAGTCAATTTTAGCTAGTGAACAAAAAGTATTAGAAATAATTAAGAATGAAATGCTTGAGATTAAAGAAAAATATGGTGATGAGAGAAGAACAAAGATAGATAATACAGCAATAGAGTACATTGAAGATGAATCATTAATACCTCAAGAAGATATAATAATAACATTAACAAATAAAAATTACATCAAGAGAATACCAAAAGATACATATAAAGTTCAAAATCGTGGCGGAGTTGGAATAAAAGGAATGACAACAACTGAAGAAGACTTCGTAGAACAATTAATTTCATTAAATACACACGATTACATACTATTCTTTACAAATAAAGGAAAAGTATATAGATTAAAAGGTTACAAAATACCAGAATTTTCAAGAACAGCTAAAGGATTACCAATAGTAAATCTATTATCATTAGAAAAAGATGAAAAAATCAATACAATGATAACAATAAATGAAAAAGAAACGTACAAATGTTTGCTTTTCAGTACAAAAAATGGCTTAGTAAAAAGAACTTTAATTAGTGAATTTGATAATATTAGACAAAGTGGAAAAATAGCTATAACTCTAAAAGACAACGATGAATTAATATCAGTAAGAAAAACAACAGGACAAGATCAAATATTCATGTGTTCATCCAATGGAAGAATGGCTAGATTCGATGAAGAAGAAATTAGAATAATGGGAAGAACAGCATCCGGAGTTAGAGGAATTAATTTAAAAGATGATATATGTGTTGGTACTGAAGTATCAGAGCCAGGAAAAATGCTATTAGTCGTAACTGAAAATGGTTATGGTAAAAAAACAACAATGGATGAATATAGAGAAACTAAAAGAGGAAGTAAAGGAGTTAAAACATTAAATATAACAGAAAAAAATGGAAGAATAGTTGGATTCAAATCAACAGATAATGAAAAAGATTTAATGATAATAACTGAAAATGGAATAATTATTAGAATGTCAGTAGATGCAATATCACAAATGGGTAGAGTAACAAAAGGAGTAAGGTTAATCAATCTAAAAGAAAATAATAAAGTAGCTTCTATATCAATACTAGATAAAGAAGAAATTGAAGAAGAAAATTCAACAGAAGAATAAAGTAAAAAGATGTTCCACGTGAAACATCTTTTTTATGCAAAAATTATTTCCCGGGAAATAAAAAAAATAAAAAGAAATAAAATCAAAAAGTTATTAACAATGTTCCACGTGAAACATAAGAATAAATATAATTAAAAATTATTAACAATTAATACAAAGCAAATTAATTTTATAAATAAATAATAAAAAAATAAAAATAAATTTAGAAAATAAAATCATAATCAACACAAATTATCTTTAATTCTTATAAAACATAAAGATTCAAGATAAACAAATGAGTTATAAACAATGTTCCACGTGGAACATTGTTTTAAAATAATAATATAAAATAAATTAAATATCTTTTTATATTAATAGATAGAATAAAACAAATAAAAAACATTATATTTATAAAAATAATTAACATGCAATATAAAAACTATTAACAATGTTCCACGTGGAACATTGAAATAAAATTTTTTGGATATTGAAAAATATATTTGAATATTAATAAACATCTTAATAATTATTAATCCAAAAAATTATATTTAATATTACCAATTCATCAAACATAAAAATTAATTATTTATTTGTACACATCGATATGTTCCACGTGGAACGTTGCATCGAAAACACTATCTATTTTAAAAATAATTAATTTTATGTTATAACCATATTTAGGCAACGACTATATATATAAGATAATAACATTATCATGTATATAATAGGCCACAAATATTAATTCAATTAAATAAAAAAATAAACTTATCAACAATGTTCCACGTGGAACATTGAATTATAAACTATAGATAATAAATTAATACTATCTAAAATTAATTAAACAAGAATTACCATAGCTAACAATTTATATAAATACAAATAATGTTTCACGTGGAACATAAGATAAAAAATATAATTATAAAAATATCAACGTTTAATATAAAACAAAAACTTATTTTCAATAAGTATTAAACTAAAAAAATAAATTAAACAATTATAAATAAAAGATTACAATTGTTTAAAAAATGTTTTTAGAAAAAAGTTGTAAACAATGTTCCACGTGGAACATTAAAATTTCTTTATAAAAAAATATTGTAAAATCATATAATATATGTTAACATATATTCGTGCAACGAAGTTTAGCGAACCAGGTCAGAATCGGAAGATAGCAGCCTTAAGTGATTAACTTCGTGTGCACATTTTATTTATAATAAAATACGAAAAGGTGTTTGCTATGAATATATCAAAGAGAGAAAAGTTATTAACAATTTTAAATAAAAAAGCAATAAAGCATAATGAAGTACCAGTTTCATGCATAATTACAAAAGATGATAAAATTATATCAAAAGCATATAACAATAAAATAACAAAACATGATCCAACAGCACATGCTGAAATAATTGCAATAAGAAAAGCAGCGAAGAAATTAAAAACATGGAATTTAAATGAATGCAGATTATATGTAACATTATATCCATGCAAAATGTGTCTGGATGTAATTAATGAAGCTAGAATTAAAGAAGTATATTATATTTTAGATAATGAAAAAGAAATAAATAACAATGTTAAAATTACAAAAATAAATAGTGAAAAAAATGAATACTTTCAAGAAGAATTAAAAGGATTCTTTAAAAATAAAAGGTAGTATAATAAAAAGAAATTTGATATAATTATTAAGGAGGGCGTTATGGAATACATATCATTGTATCGTAAATATAGACCAAAGACATTTAGTGATGTCGTAGGACAAGAAGTTGTTGTAAAAATTCTAAAAAACAGCATACTAAATAATAAAATTAGTCATGCATATATATTCAGTGGCCCTAGAGGAACAGGAAAAACAAGTATAGCAAAAATATTTTCTAAAGCTGTTAACTGTCTAAATACTACTGATGGTGATCTATGCAATAATTGTGAAAATTGTTTACAAAATATAGATGAAGAAATTGATATTATAGAAATAGATGCAGCAAGTAACAACGGTGTTGATGAGATAAGAGAAATAAGAAACAATGTTAAACTAATGCCAGTACATTTAAAATATAAAGTATACATCATAGATGAAGTTCACATGTTATCAACAAGTGCATTTAACGCTTTACTAAAAACATTAGAAGAACCTCCTAAACATGTAATTTTTATATTAGCTACAACAGAATTTAATAAAATTCCAGCGACCGTTATATCTAGATGCCAAAAGTTTGATTTTAAGAAAATTACTAATAAACAAATTGAAGATAGATTAAAGTATATTTTAGAGCAAGAGAAAAAAAGCTTAAATGGCGAAGTAATATCATTAATTGCAAAATTAAGTGATGGTGGTCTTAGAGATGCTATTAATATGCTAGATCAGGTGATATCGCTAGAAAAAGAAAATGTAACTGTAGACGATGTATACAATTTAATAGGCGATATTAGTGAAAAAAATATTATAATTTTACTTGAAAATATTGTGTCAGGAAATATAAAAGAAACACTTAAAAATATTAATGAATATTATGAAGAAGGTAAAAATTTTATTAATATTTGTGAGAGATTACAACTACTAATTCGTAACATAATTATATTTAATAATACTGATAATTATTTTGATAAAGAATATGAAAAAAAATTACTAGATTTTTCTCATATAGAATTAGAATACTGTGAGAAAATGTCTGATGAATTATTTAATCTAATAAATGAATTAAAGAGAACAAACAATCAAAAAATAATTACAGAAATATCTTTCCTAAAAATGTGCTTAATGCAAAATAAAAAAGAAGAAAAAAATATTGATAAAATTGAAACAAAAAATAATTCAAAAGATAATGAAATCCCTATAATTATCGAAGAAAAACAAAATGAAGAAAAAGAAAAAAATAAAAGTATAAAAATTAATAATGTTTTTTGTGGTCCTAGCAAAGAATTGAAAAATAATTTTGTAAAAAACTATGAAAAACTTAAAGAATTTTTATCAATAAAAGAGTACAATTCACTAGTAAATTTATTACTTAAAGCAACACCACAAATTGTAACAGAAACTAATGTACTTTTCACATTTAAGAATAATTTTGATATAGTACTTTTTGATAATAAAATTGAAGAAATACAAGATTTATTGAGAAAAATTTTTGGAAAAAAATACTCAGTTGTTGCTGTAAATAATGAAGAGTATTCAAACATATTAAAAGAATACAAAAAAAATATTGATTCAGGTAAAATATATAAATATATAGAAGAGCCACATATTGAAACAAAAGATAATAAAAATACAAAAATAGAAAATACAGCAGAGACATTATTTGGAAAAGATTGTATAATAGTAGAATAGATGAAAGGAATGATATAAATGAATATGCAAAGTTTAATGGCACAAGCCAGAAAATTACAAGGAGATATAGAAAGAATAACTAAACAAATAGAAAGTACAACATTCAAATATGAGAATGATTACGTTCTAATTGAAGGAAAAGGAAATAATACAATAGATTTAATTAAAATAAAAAATAATCAAATATTAGAAGATAGTGAAATGTTAGAAGATATGATACAAGTGGGAGTAAATGACGTATTAAAACAAATCAAAACTGAAAAAGATAAAAAGTTAGGTAAGTACACAAATGGTATGGGAGGCATTCTATAACTAATGGCACTACCTAGAAGTTTTCAAAATCTAGTAGAAAATCTAACTATATTACCAGGAGTAGGTGAAAAAACAGCTGAAAGATATGTCTATGCTTTATATGAAAAAGAAGACGATGACGTTGAAGCACTAGCAAAAGCACTAACAAATTTTAAAAAAAATATTAAGACTTGTGCGATATGTGGCTGTTTAAGTGATGAAACAAAATGCGAAGTATGTATGGATAACAGTAGAGATAAAAGTACAATTTGTGTAGTAGAGGACTCAAAAAATGTATTCTTTATTGAAAAAACAGGTAAATATAAAGGTTACTATCATGTATTAAATGGATTAATTTCTCCAATTGATGGAAAAAACCCAGAAGATTTAAACATTCCAAATTTAATCAATAATAGAATTAATGAAGATACAAAAGAAATAATAATTGCATTGAATCCATCTATTGAAGGTGAAATAACATCACAATATATCCAAAAAATATTAGAAAAATATAATGTTAAAGTATCAAGATTATCATATGGACTTCCAATGGGCACTGATATAGAGTACCTTGATCCAGTTATGATTGCAAAAGCATGGGATGATAGAAAAGTAATATCATAAAAAATTAATTCATAAGTTTATTAGGAGAGTAAAATTATGATGATTATTAATATTATCAAAAAACTTGTTTATTCCATTTGCATATTATATACAATAAATGTATTTATTTATAAAACAGGTAAAACAGTACCAATAAATTACTATTCAATATTTATAGTTTGCTTATTTGATTTTTTAGGAATAATAGCATTAATCTATTTGAAATATTATCAGTAAAAAAAATATATAAAAGGAGCATTAATTGAAGAAGATATATCAGTATTTCGAAAAATTATATAATGAAGATAAAATAAGTCAAGCATTTCTAATAGGAAATGTTGTTTTTGATGATGTTAAAAGTGAATTAGAAGAAACATTGAATAGTTTCTTTTTTCAAAATAATATAACTTTAGAAGAAAATCCTGATATTTATTTGCTAAAAACTGAAGATGGGTACGTGAGTAAAGACAAAATCAAAGAATTATTAAAAAACTTATCTACAACATCACAATTTAACAACACAAAAGTATATATTATAGAAGACACAGAAAAAATGAGTGATACAGTTTATAATGCAATACTAAAAACATTAGAAGAACCAAGTCCTGGCATATACGCAATACTTCTAACAAATAATATAGATGCAGTTAAACCAACCATCGTTAGTAGATGTCAAAAAATATTTGTTAATGCTAATAAAGAAAAAGAAACACTAGAAGAAAATACAAATATAGAATGCGATGAAATAATAGAAAATTTAGAATTAAATGGTGTTGAATCAATAGCTAAATATAATAAAATTTATACCATAATTAGTGATAGAGATAAATTTATAAAAATATTATATGCAATGCTAGATAGATATAAAAAAGTATTATATGATATAGTTAATGAAAAAAATGATGAAAAAAATGATATAATATATATGAAAAACGACATAAATACTCTATCAAAGAAGATACTTATTATTGATAAATTTATTAGTTTATCAGCAAATTATTTAAATAAAAACTTAATGATAGATAGATTTATTATAGAAATGTGGGGAAATAATAAATGAAAGCTGTTGGAGTAGAATTCAAAGATAAAGGCAAATTATATACTTTTTTTGACAATGATTTGGAAATAAAATTAAATGATAAAGTTATTGTTAATACTGAAAGAGGATTACAGTTTGGTAAAATAGGTGCAATTTTTGGAGAACTAAATGATGGAAAAGACCATGCACTAGTATATAAAATTGCTACAGAAGAAGATGAAATTCAAAATCAAAAAAATGTAGAAGAAGCAGAAAAAGCCTTAATTAAAGCACAAGAAATTGCTGAAAAAACAAAACTAGATATGAAATTTTTAGATGCATTTTTTACATTTGATAGAAAACAATTAGTATTTCAATTTTTATCTGATAATCGAATAGATTTTAGAGAACTTGCTAAGTCACTAGCTGGAATTTACAAAACAAGAATTGAATTAAGACAAGTAGGAGTAAGAGACAAAGCAAAAAATATATCTGGAATTGGACAATGTGGAAGAAAAATTTGCTGTTCAAGTTTTCTAAATGATTTAGATTCAGTTGGAATTGCACAGGTAAAAAATCAAAATTTAGCGTTAAATCCAAGTAAAATAAATGGAATATGTGGAAGATTATTATGCTGTCTTAAATATGAAGATGATTTATACACAGAATATAGAAAAGGATTACCTGAAGTAGGCGATAAAAAAACATATGAAGATGAAGCAGGAACAGTAATTTCAGTAGATATTCCAAATAGAAAATATACATTACTCACAGAAAAAGGAAATAAAATTGAAGTAAAGGTACCATTAAATAATGAAAGAAAATTCAACAAGAAAAATTAATGATTTAGTTAATTATAAAAATATAAAAATAATTCAAGATAAAAATTATTTCAATTTCAGTTTGGATTCAGTGTTATTACCTAATTTTGTTACATTAAATCCAAATACAAAAATGATCTTAGATTTATGTAGTGGAAACCTACCAATACCATTAATTTTAAGTACTAAAACCAATGCAAATATCTATGCAGTTGAACTTCAACAAGAAATATATGATTTAGCAAAAGAAACATTAAAAATAAATAATTTAGAAAATAGAATAACTTTATATAATGATAATGCAAAAAATATGACAAACAAGTTCGAAACAGACACATTTGATTTAATAACATGTAATCCACCATATTTCAAATACAGCGATACAAGTTTAATCAATGATAATATAATAAAATCAATAGCGAGACATGAGATAGAAATAAATATTGAAGATATTATCAAAATATCAAAAAAATTGTTAAAAAATGGTGGTTCATTATCAATAGTACATCGTACAGAAAGATTAATCGAAATAATAGAATTAATGAGAAAAAATAATATAGAACCTAAAAGGATAAGATTTATTTATCCTAAAGAGAATACTGAATCAAATCTAATATTAATTGATGGCAAAAAAAATGGTAATCCAGGTCTAAAAATATTACCGCCGTTAGTTGTGCATAATAATGATGGAAGCTATACAGAAGAAGTATTAAAAATGTTTGGAAGTGAAAATTAATGATACAAAAAAGTTATGAAAATAGTGAATATGGAAAACTATATTTAATACCAACACCAATAGGTAATTTAGATGATATTACTTTAAGAGCAATTAAAACATTAGAAATGGTCGATATAGTTTATGCAGAGGATACAAGAGAAACATTAAATTTACTTAAATATTTAAAAATCAATAAAAAAGTTGAATCATGCCATAAATATACAGAAATGAAACACAAAGATAAAATAGTTCAAATATTAAAATTGGGTAAGAATATAGGATATGTAACAGATAGAGGAACACCTCTTATAAGCGATCCTGGAAATGTAATTGTTGACGAATCAATAAAACAAAATATTACAGTAATTGCTCTACCGGGACCTAATGCATTATTACCAGCAATAAATATGTCTGGACTAAGTAATGAAAGATTTTTATTTTATGGATTTTTAAATAGTAAACAATCACTTGCGAAGAAAGAACTAATAGATTTAAAAGATATAAAACAAACAATAATATTTTACGAATCACCACATAGAATAACAGACACTTTATCACAAATATTAGATGTATTTGGTAATAGAAATATAGCAATAGTAAGAGAAATATCAAAAATACATGAAGAAGTAATACGAGATAATATTGAGAATATTTTAAAAATATCGGATACATTAAAGGGTGAAATGGTTATAATAGTAGAGGGTAACACAAAGGAAGAAACGTTAGAAGTAAACTATACAGAAGAAATAGACAAGTTATTAACACAAGGTTATTCTAAAAGAGATGCAATAAGAGAAATAGCTGATAAATATAATGTTAGTAAAAACAAACTATATAATGAATTTAAGGAGAATTAGTATGAAGTTAGTCGTAGGACTTGGAAATCCTGATAAAAAGTATGAGAAAACAAGACATAACTGTGGATTTAGAGCCATAGATTTTTATGCTGAAAAGAATAATCTAACATTTAAATCAAAATTCAAAGGACTATATTGTGAACAACTTGTTAACAATGAAAAACTAATTCTATTAAAACCACAAACATATATGAATTTATCAGGTGAATCAGTAATTGAATTTGTAAAATACTATAACATTGATTTAAAAGATTTAATAGTTATATATGATGACATTGATTTTGAAGTAGGAACATTCAAGATAAAAAGAAATGGTAGCGCAGGTGGACACAATGGTATTAAAAATATAATTGAGCACTTAAAAACAGAAAATATACAAAGAATAAGAATAGGTATTTCTAAAAATCAAATACCACTAGATAAATATGTCATTGAAAAGTTTACACAAGAAGAAGATGAAAAAATTAATCAAATACTACCAACAATTTCAAATATAATTGAAGATTTTACTATGTATGATATAGACAAATTAATGGAAAAATATAATAGGAATTAATATGAAAAATAAGCTATATGAAGAACTATTTGATTTTGATATTTCTAATATAAAGAAAATATCAGTAAGTAAAAATGAAATATATAACCAATTACTGTTATATATCTTTTTTACGTCTAAAAAAAATATTCTTCTAGTAGTACCAACACTTAATGAAGCAACTGAAATCTATAATGAAATGAAAAACTATTTAGATGAAGTATATTTATTTCCAGAAGATGACTTCATGACTAAAAAAGCAATAGCTAGTTCACCAGAACTACTATACATGAGAGCCAATATACTAAATAAATTTGAGCAAGATACTAAAAAGATAATTATAGTTCACTTAAACAGTTTTATAAAAAAATTACCCGCTCCATCTAGTTATAAAGAAAATAGAATTAACTTAAAAATAAATAATGAAATCAATAGAGAAGAATTCATTAATAAATTAGTAAAAATCGGCTATAAAAGAGAAAGCATGGTATATGAAACATCTGACTTCGCAGTTAGAGGCTTTATCATAGATATTTATCCAATTAATGAAGAAAATCCAATAAGAATAGAACTCTTTGATGATACTATTGAAAAGATTAAATACTTTGATGCAGTAACTCAAAAATCAATAAAAGAAATAGAAGAAATAACAATATCACCAATTAAAGATGACTTTGATAACAATAATTCATCAATAAGAGAATATAATAAAGATGGAATAGTTCTATTTCACAATTATAATCAACTCTTAAATCAAGAAAAAATGATAGCTCCTCAAATAAAATATTTGGATATACAAAGTGAATTATTTAAAGTTTCTAAATTAGTAAAAGAAGAAGATATATATTTAGATACAATTAACAATAGAAATGCAGATATCAAAATAGAAGCAGAACCAATAGAAAAATATAATTCTAATAAAGAAAAATTCTTTAAAGATATAAAATTAAGTAATGGAACACTATATACAACTAACAAGTTATTAACAGAAGAAGTCAAAAAATATGATAAAAACATAAAAATAGTGAATTACACATTAAATCATGGTTTTATATATAAAAATAAGCCATATTTTTCAGAATTTGATTTATTTGAATCTCAAAACAAGAAGGAATTAATTAAAGGAACATCACTTGGCAGTAAAATAATGTCAATAGATAGTATAAAACCAGGTGACTATGTAGTACATAGAAAATCAGGAATTGGTATATATATGGGCCTTACAACTATAGAGAAAAAAGGCTTAAAAAGAGATTACTTACTTATACAATATAAAGGTAATGATAAACTATATATGCCTGTAGAAGACATCACAAAATTATATAAATACTCTTCTAAAGAAGGAGTAAAACCACCTATTAATAAGTTAAATAGCGTAGAATGGACTAAGACAAAATTAAGAATAAAAGAAAGAATCAAAAATATAACTGGTGAATTACTAAAAATATATCAAGAAAGAAATAAAGCAACAATAGAACCATTTAAAAAAGATGATGAAGAACAATTAATATTTGAGTCAGAATTTGGATATGAAGAAACAGTAGATCAATTAAAAGCAAGTGAAGAAATAAAAAGAGATTTAGAAAAGCCAAGACCTATGGAAAGACTTCTTTGCGGAGATGTTGGTTATGGTAAAACAGAAGTAGTTTTTAGAGCAATATTTAAAACAGTTATGAATGGTAAACAAGTAGCATATCTATGTCCAACAACATTGCTTTCTCATCAACAATACGATTCAGCATTAAAAAGATTTCAAAATCATGGAGTAAACATAGATTTAATTAATAGACATTTTACTAATAAACAAGTTCAAGAAAAACTAAAAAGACTAAAAGAAGGTAAAATTGATGTAATTTTTGGAACACATAGACTTTTAAGTAATGATGTTGAATTTAAAGATTTAGGACTTCTTGTTATAGATGAAGAACATCGTTTTGGTGTAGAACAAAAAGAAAAAATAAAAAAATTAAAATCAAATGTTCATGTTTTATCAGTTTCAGCAACACCTATCCCAAGATCACTTCAAATGTCACTTGTTGGTATAAGAGATTTATCATTAATTGAAAGTGCACCTAGAAATAGATATCCAGTTCAAACATATGTTATTGAATATAATGAAATGTTAATAAGAGAAGCTATTCTAAAAGAAATGAGTAGAAATGGACAATCATATATTCTATATAACAATATTACAAATATGGAACAATTAACAGAAAAATATAAAAAACTTATTCCAGAAGCAAGGATATGTTTTGCTCATGGAAAAATGTCTAAAAATGAAATGCAAGATATAATATACGACTTTACAAATAAGAAATATGATGTATTAATAAGCACAACAATTATAGAAAATGGTATAGATATTCCTAATGCTAATACAATAATTGTTATTGATAGTGATAGATTTGGATTAAGTCAACTTTACCAAATAAGAGGTCGTGTAGGCCGTGGTAACAGGATTGCTTATGCATACTTAATGTATAAAAAAGAGAAAGTATTAAACACAACTGCGTTAAAGAGACTTGATGCTATAAAAGAATTTACTGAACTTGGAAGTGGATACAAAATTTCAATGAGAGATTTAGCTATCAGGGGTGCAGGAGATATTCTTGGTAAAGAGCAAGCTGGCTTCATTGATTCTGTCGGAGTAAGTATGTATATGGAACTAGTTAATGAAGAAATAAATGGTATTACAGTAGATGAAAATGAAGAAAAAGAACCAGTACCAATAGACATACAAACTCATATTGATAAATGTTACACAGATGAAAGCGATGTAATTATAGAACTTCATAAAAAGATAAATGGAATCACAACAAGAAAAGAATTAAACGAAGTATTATCAGAAATAAGAGATAGATTTGGCATGACAAATAAAGAATTAGAAATCTATGCTCATGAAAAATACCTTGAAAAATTATTAATGATTACAAACATAAAACTACTTGAAAATGATAATCTAAAATCAGTATTAAAATTAAAGAAAGAAGTTTTTGAAGACATAAATATAGAAGAGTTATTCGTAGAATCAACAAAAATAACAACAAAATTCAATTTTCAATATAAAGGTGGCTCAATATTAATAACACTTCTAAAAGCAACATTAGAGAAAAACTATATCTACTATTTAGAAGATTTACTTGAAGTAATATATAATATGAAATTTAAGTATAATAAATAAAAAAATTACCAAAATATTACTAGGTGATTTAATGCAAACAACTGGTATAATAAGAAAAATAGATGAACTTGGTAGAATAGTATTACCAAAAGAATTAAGAAAGTATCTAAATATAAATCCGGGAGACGACTTTCAAATAACAATTGAAAATGAAAAAATAATATTAGAAAAATATTCAAGATTACAAAATGAAGAACTAGAGTTAATACATCTTATTAACTGTTTTTCAAGTATAACAAATTATAGTATTTACTTAGTAATAAATAATAAAATAGTAAATAGTGAATATGAAGAAATTACAAAAGAAGTTCAAAATATTATTCAAGAAAGAAAAATATATATAGATGAAACAAATAAAATAAATATTACAAATACAATCACAAATAAAGACAAAATCATAATAAATCCAATTATATTAGATAGCGATTTACTAGGTACAATTATCATAACGGGAAAAGATGGTATTAAAAATATGATAGACATATCAAAGATAATTGAAAGAATCATAAAATTAAAATATATGTAAAAATATGTCAAAAAATGTAATATAGATTGAATAAAAATAAATACTTTTGTATTATTAAATTGTGATTATTATGAAAAAAATATTAGGAAATATAAGAAATAAACCTATGATGTCTTTTACTTTGTTTTTATGTACAACTTTATTATTAATGATACTTTTATTACTAAATGTAAGTAATATTTATTATATTTTATTAATACCTTTTATTACTTATTATATCAATAAGATAGTTTATATTAAATTATTTGGAATAAATTACTAATGATAGATACACATGCTCATATATTAAGTGAGTTTTATGATGATATAGATGAGTTAATAGAGGAATTAAAAAGTAAAAATATAATAAAAGTAATAAATTGTGCAGATTCAATAGAAACATCAAAAGAAGTATTAAATATATATAATAAATATGAGGGATACTTATTGCCAGCAGTAGGAATACACCCTGAAAATATTGATAACAGTAATCTTAAGACTATAGAAAATATAATAAAAGAACATAAAGTGTTTGCTATAGGTGAAATAGGTCTTGATTATCATTATAATGATGAAAATAAAGATGAACAAAAAGAATATTTTATTAAACAATTAGATCTTGCATTAAAATATGATTTACCAGTAATAATTCATATAAGAGAAGCAATGCAAGAATGTTTTGATATACTTAAAACAAGAAAGAATAAAGGAATAATTCATTGTTTTAGTGGAAGTGTTGAAATGGCACGTGAATATATAAAACTCGGATATAAACTTGGTATAGGAGGAGTTTTAACATTCAAAAATTCTAAACTTTATGAAGTGATAGAAAAAATAGATTTAAAAGATATAGTACTAGAAACAGATAGTCCATTCTTATCACCAGAACCATTTAGAGGTAAAAAGAATAAACCATGTAATGTTCTTTATGTAGCAAAAAGAATAGCCGAAATAAAAAATATATCATTAGAAGAAGTAATAAATACAACAACTGCAACAGCAAATCAAATTTTTGACATTTAATAATACTTATTATATAATTTATTTAGGAGTAAGTATTATGAAAAAATATATAAGAAGTAGAATATTTATGACAATAAAAGCTTGTATAGCTATCATAATAATTTTTTTCATTGGAAAAGAGAACTATGAAAATAAATCTCTTTCAGTTTCAATGAACACTAATCTAAATAAATCAATAGATAAACAAATTATACAAGATTCACAAAATGAATTATATAAAGAAGGAATTTATAATCCATTATATACATTTACTGGTGAATTAACTGGATACGCTGGAGATTGTCCTTTATGCTCTGGATATTTAGCATGTCCACCTAGAACAAATGTATTAAAAGAAGGAATATATTATAAAGATAAAACATATGGAACAGTAAGAATAGTAGCTAGTAGTAAGGATTATCCATGTGGTACTATATTAAAATTTAATGTTAACAAGTTATCACAAGAACCTATAATTGCTATAGTATTAGATAGAGGAGTAAGTGGAAATGTAATAGATTTACTTACAGAAACAGAAGAAAATGCAATAAAAAATATAGGTAGAGTTAGAAACCTTGAATTTGAAGTATTAAGAAAAGGATGGAAAAAATGAGTAATTTTGAATATAAAAAATCTTTAGGACAAAACTTTCTACAAGATCAAAATATAATTAATAAAATTGCTTCATCATTAACCCCATCCAAAAACGATTTAATAATAGAAATAGGGCCAGGTGCAGGAGCACTTACAAAAGAACTAGTTAAAAAAGAATGTGATGTAATTTGCTTTGAAATAGATAAAAGATTAGAAAATATTTTAAATAAATTAGAAAGCGATAATAATAATTTAAAAGTAATATTTGAAGACTTTTTGAAAGTAAACATTAAAACTTACATAGATACAAAAAAATACGATAAACTATACTTCGTAGGAAATCTTCCATATTATATAACAACAGCAATTATAAATAAAATAATAAAAGAATCAACTCCATACGAAATAGTAATAATGGTGCAAAAAGAAGTAGCTGAAAGATTTAATGCAACACCTGGTTCAAGAGAATATGGTTCATTATCAGTATTCTTACAATATAATTTTAAAATAGAAAAAGTTTGTGATGTTAATAAGAAGTGTTTTGAACCAATACCTAAAGTAGATAGTACTGTCATAAAATTTAAAACAACATCAAAATATAAAGAAAAAGTAAAAAATGAAGATAAATTCTATAAAATAATTAAAGATTCATTCACACATAAAAGAAAAAATTTAAGAAATAACTTAATGAACTATGATTTATCAAAAATAGAAGAAATACTAAAAAAATATAATAAAGACTTAACTTCAAGAGCAGAATCATTAACAATAGAAGAATTTATAGAAATATCAAATAATTTATAGTGAAAACAAATTATCAAAATAGTTTGACTTAGATAATTTAATGTAGAGTTTTATAACATAACAAGATAACGCAATGGAAGATAGCATAAATGTTATCTCTTTTTTTATGCATAAAATCATTTTCAAAACAATATATTTAATCAAGGCGAGGGAACTATGTTAAAAGTTGGAGATTATGTGACACGTAAAAAATACGGAAATGATATTCTATTTAAAGTAGATAAAATCGTTAATAATACAGTTTATCTAAAAGGAGTAGACATTAGATTATACGCTGATTCTTCAAAGGAAGATTTAATATTATCATCATTTTCTAAAAAAAAAGACAATTTTGACAAAATAAGAGAACTAAATATTAAAGATTTTTTTTATATTCCAGGAACAATATTGCATTTAGATGCAGATCAAGAATACATAGATAAATGTAATGAATATTACAAAACTCAACAAATAAAAGTATTTTCATATAGATATAAAGAAAGTGAATTTAAAGACAATGTAATTAGTTTAATAAAAAAACATAATCCTAAAGTATTAGTTATAACAGGACATGATGCTTACTACATAAAAAGAAAAAATAATGAAAATTATAAGAATAGTAAATATTTTGTTGAAACTGTAAAAGAAGTAAGAAAAGTTAAAAATCAAAATGATCTCGCTATTGTCGCAGGAGCATGTGGTAGTGATTTTATATCACTAATAAAAGCAGGTTCAACATATGCTTCCAGTCCAGCACATGTAAATATTCATGCATTAGACCCAGCAATTATTGCATCAGGTATAGCACTCACAGACATTAATGAGCAAGTTGATATGGAAAAAATAATAGAAAAAACAAAATACAAAAGCGATGGAATTGGAGGTATAAAATCAAAAGGTATGATGATAAGTGTATATCCAAGAAAGGAATAAAATGAACATAAATAAAATAAAAGAAGAAGTGTACAAATTAAAAGATAAAAAATTAAAAATTAAAGTAGTAATGAGAAGAAATAAATATGAATATTTAGAAGGTACAATAAAAGATTTTCATTCAAATATTTTTACAATTGATACCAATAAAGGATTGAGATCTTTTACATATGCTGATGTTGCTACAAAATCAGTAATATTAAGTAAAATTTGACAAAATCAATTGAAAAAGCACTTTAATTATATTATAATTATATTATCTAATTATTAAGGAGGAAGTCATGGAAATTACAGATGTAAGAGTAAAATTAGAAAAAAGAGATAATGGAAAAATGAAAGGTAGAGCAAACATTGTTATTGATAATGCCGTAGCAATTCGTGACATTAGAATTTTAGAAGGTGACAATGGAATGTTTATAGCAATGCCAAGTCGTAAAACACCTACAGGAAAGTATGTAGATCAAGCACATCCAATTAATAAAGAAGTAAGAAAACAATTTGAAGATGCTATCTTTGCTGCATATGAAAAAGCTCTTGAAGAAGGAGAAGACGCTGAGGAAGTTGAAGAATAAATAATAAGGCTACATTAAGTAGTCTTTTTTCATAGTTTAAAAAGAACTTCATATAATTAAATGGAGGAATAACTATGGATAAAAAAGATATAACAAATTCATTTAATCATATAATTACAATTACAGAGAGAAAAACAATAATACTTTCAGGAATAAAGAAATTAAATAGTTTTGATGATACAGAATTCTTCGTAGACAGTATCATGGGACCAATAATCATAAAAGGAGAAAATTTAGAACTACTAAAATTAGATACATTTCAAGGAAACTTATCAATAAAAGGAAAAATATTTTCGGTAATGTATTTAGATGATAATAAAAAAGTAAAAGCAGAAAGCATAATGGCTAGGTTATTTAAATAATGACACTAACAGAACAAATACTATCATTCCTATTTTCTTTTTTATATGGAATAATAACATTCTTTATCTTTAAAATCATCAAAAAATACATCTACAATGTAAAGAAAATATATAATTTTTTAAATTCATTACTATTTTTCACAAATATAACACTTATATATTTTAAAATATTCTATTGTATTAATGGAGGAATAATAAAATTATATTTTATATTAATTACAACAATAACATTTCTATATTTAAATAAAAAATTTACAAAAAATATGTAAAAAAATGTGTTATCAATTGTAATTATTAGTTGATAAAGATATAATTATAAGTGAAAATGGGGTTAGTATGAAAAAGGTTAGTCAAAAAACAAAGTTTAGAGTGACTTTTTTAACAATAGGGTTTATAATATCTATTGTGATTTTTGCATCTACAATTTTTTCTTATAATACTCAAATAAATAATAATAAAAAAGAAATATCAGATTTGGAAAAAAAATACAATGAAGAATTAGAACTAGAAGAAGAGTATAAAGATCAAATAAATAAGTTGCAAGATCCAGAATATGTTGCGAGAAGAATACGTGAGAAACACTTATATTCTGGCAAAAATGAGATAGTAATAAAAATAGAAGATTAGAAAGGCTTTGATATGGAAGAAGTATATAATTTTATTAGAAAAGAAATAGGTCTTTCAGTAGGAGATACAATAGTAGTAGGTGTTTCAGGTGGACCGGATTCAATGGCACTATTATATATATTAAATGAATTTAAAAATAAAATGGATTTAAATATAATATGTGCTCATGTAAATCATAATAAAAGAAAAGAAAGTGAACAAGAAAAAATAGACTTAGAAAATTATTGTAAGAAAAATAATATAACATTTGAATACATAAAAGTAACTAATTGGGGAGATGATAATTTTCATAATGAAGCAAGAAGTGTAAGATATAACTTCTTTGAAGAATTAGTATACAATTATGGAGCAAAATATTTAATGACAGCTCATCAAGGCGATGACTTAATTGAAACAATACTTATGAGAATAGTAAGAGGTTCAACATTAAAAGGATATAGTGGATTTAGTAGAATAGTTGATAAAGGAGATTATAAGATAATAAGACCACTTATAACAGTAACAAAAGATGAAATACTAAAATTCGATGAAAAAAATGGAATACAATATGCTATAGATGAATCAAATAATGAAGATCACTATACAAGAAATAGATATAGACATACAGTCTTACCATTCTTAAAACAAGAGGAACCAAATATACATAAAAAGTTCTTAAAATTTAGTGAAACACTTCTTAAAAATAGTAACTACATAGACTCAGTAGCTAGTAAAGAATTTAATAAAGTATTTCAAAATGGTAACCTAGATATTGATAAATTTAAATCATTAGACCCAGTAATTCAAACAAAAATAATATATAATATATTAGAAAAGATATATGGAGACGACCTATTAATAGTAGGAAATGCTCATGTAGACTTAATATTTGGCTTAATAAGTTCAAATAAATCAAATAGTGTAGTTCATTTACCAAACAATGTAATAGTAGTAAAATCATATAATGAATTAACATTTAGTTATGATGATGATGTTAATGATCAATATGAAATACAAATAGATGAAATAGTTAATCTACCAAATGGAAAAATAATAGAAAAAGTAGATGAAACAAATGATACATCAAATTACACAATTAAATTAAATAGTAAAGAAGTAACACTTCCATTATACGTAAGAAATAGACGTGATGGAGATAAAATAAAGCTAAAAGGACTTAATGCATATAAAAAAGTAAGTGAAATATTTATAAATGAAAAAATAAAAACAAGTGATAGAAACTCTTGGCCAGTAGTATTAGATTCAAAAGAAGAAATAGTATGGCTTCCAGGATTAAAAAAGTCAAATCTTGACAAGAAAAATACTGAAGAGTATGATATAATACTAAGATATTATTAAAAGAAAGGAAAGAAGCAATGAATATAAAAAAGACTAAAAAAAGTATGAATTTAATGCCATATATAGTATTAACTATAGTAGTTATAGGATCATATATATTCTTAAATTCATTCAGTACAAAAATAAACAAAATGGATTACAATGAATTAACAAAAGAAATAGAAAATAACAATGTAAAAGAATTAGTAGTAACTCCAAAAAATGCAGCAGGAGTATATATCTTATCAGGTAAACTAAATAATTATGGAAAAGGAGAAACATTTACAGTAACAATTCCATATACAGATACAGTTGTATCATCAATATATGAACTTGCTGAAAGTCATAATTTAAAAGTTCAAACAAATACTAATCCAGAGAATAGTACATGGCTAACAATTGTTGTAAATATTGTACCAATAATTATATTTGGAGTACTAGCATATGTAATGATTGCTAAACTAAGTAATAATGGAAAAGGTACATTTGATTTCAGTAAAAGTAGAGCTAAATTATCTGAAGACGGTGGAACTAAAACATTTAAAGATGTAGCAGGACTTAAGGAAGAAAAAGAAGAAGTACAAGAATTAATAGATTTCTTAAAAAACCCTAAAAAGTTTACTAAAATGGGAGCAAGAATTCCAAAAGGAGTTTTATTAGTAGGTCCTCCAGGAACAGGTAAAACATTACTTGCTAAAGCAGTAGCAGGAGAAGCAAAAGTACCATTCTTCTATATAAGTGGTAGTGATTTTGTAGAATTATTCGTTGGTGTAGGAGCTTCTCGTGTAAGAGACATGTTCAAACAAGCAAAACAAACAGCACCATGTTTAATATTTATAGATGAAATTGATGCAGTTGGACGTGAAAGAGGAACTGGCGTTGGTGGTGGACACGATGAAAGAGAACAAACACTAAATCAATTACTTTCAGAAATGGATGGATTTAGTGAAAATGAAGGTATTATCATTATAGCTGCTACAAATAGACCAGATGTATTAGATCCAGCATTACTTCGTCCAGGTAGATTTGATAGACAAGTAACAGTTGGAAGACCAGATGTTAAAGAAAGAGAAGAAATATTAAAAGTTCATGCTAAAAATAAAATCTTAGCACCAAGTGTTAAATTAAAAGCAATTGCTGAAAGAACACCAGGATATTCAGGAGCAGACCTTGAAAACTTACTAAATGAAGCTGCATTACTAGCAGTAAGAAGAGATAAGAATGAAATAACAATGGACGAAATAGATGAAGCTAGCGATAGAGTTCTTATGGGACCAGCAAAGACAAGTAGAAAAGTAACTGACTATGAAAAGAAAATAGTTTCATACCATGAAGCAGGACATGCAGTTTCAGGAATAGTTCTTCCAAATGGTGAAGAAGTTCATAAGATAACAATTATTCCAAGAGGTATGGCAGGTGGATATACACAAATGCTTCCTAAAGAAGAAAGAACGCTTGTATATACAAAGAAAGAATTAGAAGAACAAATTATAACATTACTTTCAGGTCGTGTTAGTGAAGAAACATTCCTTGGCGAAATATCAACAGGAGCAAGTGATGACTTAAAGAGAGCTACTAAGATTGCTAGAAGTATGGTTACAGAATATGGTATGAGTTCACTAGGAGCAGTTCAATTAGAACATAGAAGTGAAAGTGTATTCCTTGGTAGAGATTATAATCAAACTAAAAACTTCTCTGATCAAGTTGCATTAGAAATAGACAAAGAAGTAAGAAAAATAATTGATGAATGTTATAAACAAGCACAAGAAATTCTTAAAAAGCACAAAAATCTAGTTGAAGTTTTAGCTAAAGTTTTATCAGAAAAAGAAACATTAACAAAAGAAGAAATAGAAGATATAGTTGAAGCAAATAGTGATATAAAAATTAAAAGAGAAGAAAAACTTTCAGATGAAATAAAAGAAGAAGAAAAAGAAAATAAATTTGAAAAAGAAACTTCAAAGAAAACAAAAAAGCAAACTAATAAAGATGAAGAGTAGAAAAACTCTTCTTTTTTTGATATAATATACGCGTATAAGAAAGACCGAAAAGAGGGATAATATGATATTATTTATAGACACACACGATGAATTAATAACAATCGCATTAAAAACAAAAGATAATTTATACATAAAAACAAAAGAAAGTGAATATTCACATTCAGTATATACAATGCCTATGATAGCATCAATATTTGATGAAAATAATCTTGATATTAAAGATTTAGATAAGATAATAGTAGTTAATGGACCTGGAAGTTTTACAGGAATAAGAATAGGATTAAGCATTGCTAAAACAATCGCATATGCATTAAATATAAAAATAAATACAATATCAAGTCTACTAGCATATCTAATAAGTAGTGATATAAAAGAAAATAAAATGGCAGTCATAGAAGATAATAAAGGTTATTATATAAGTGCAATGAATAAAGATAACAATATAATACTAGAAGAACAATATGTAACAGAAAATAACTATAATTATAAAGAAGTAGAACACAAACTAGATGTTGAAAAAATAATTAATTATTTAAAAGATAAAGAAAGTGAAAATCCGCATTTCATTAAAGCAAATTATATTAAAAAAATAGAGGTAGAAAAATGATAGAAAAAGAAATATTAACAAATACAGATTCAGTTTATAATTATAAAGATGGTGATAAAGTACTAGGATACTTAGAAATAAGACTTGTTGATGGAGTTATCGATATAATGAACTTATTTGTAAATGAAGAAAATAGAAAACAAGGAATAGCCACATCATTAATGGAAGAAATGTTCAAAAAAGAAAATTATAGTAGAATAATGCTAGAAGTAAATGAAAACAATATAGAAGCATTAAGACTATATAATAAATTAGGATTCAAAGAAATAAGTTTAAGAGATAGATACTATGGAGAAGACACAGCAATCATTATGGAGAAGGTGAAATAATGAAAGATGTTTATATTTTAGCAGTTGAATCTTCTTGCGATGAAACTAGCGTAAGTATAATTAAAAATGGTTATGAAGATATCGCAACAATAATAAATACACAAATAGACGTACATACAAAATATGGTGGAGTTGTTCCAGAAGTAGCAAGCCGTCTTCACTTAGAAAATATTACAATGGTAATAAATGAATGTATGGAAAAAGCTAATATGAAATTTGAAGATATAGATGCATTCGCTTGTACATACGCACCAGGTCTACTTGGAAGCTTACTTGTAGGAGTAGAAGCTACTAAAGCATTATCATATATTTATAAAAAGCCATTTATCGCAGTAAATCATATGATGGGACATATCTATGCAAATATGATAGGTAATCACTTAGAATATCCATTATTATCATTAATAATATCAGGTGGACATACTGATTTAATACTAATGAAAAGTGAGGATTCATTTGAATACTTAGGTCAAACATTAGATGACGCGATAGGTGAAGCATATGATAAAGTCGCAAGAATATTAAATTTACCATATCCAGGAGGACCTAATGTAGAAAAGTATGCTTTAGAAGGCAAGCCTACATACAAAATGCCTAATATATTAAATGATGATTCATTCAACTTTAGTTTCAGCGGAATTAAAAGTCATATAAATAATTTAGTACACAATGAAAAACAAAGAGGTCATGAAGTAAATGAATATGATATAGCCTCCTCATTCCAAACATGTGTAACTAGTCATTTAGTTGATAAAACAAAGAAAGCATTATTAAAATATAATTTAAATACACTACTAATAAGTGGAGGAGTCGCAAGTAATTCATACATTAGAGAGTCTTTAAAAGAAATGTGTGATAGTATAGGTGTAACAATGCACATGCCACCTAAAAAATATTGTACAGACAATGCTGCGATGATAGGTGCTGCTGCTTATGTATTATACAAAAATAAAAAGTTCGCACCATTAAGTACGAACGCACAAAGTCATATAAACTTACAATAAAAAATAATCATTAATTGATTATTTTTTCATTTTTTTATTAATTTCACTTACATTTTCATGAATAGAAAGTAATACAAGTGAGAATTCATAAGCTATTCTAAGTATTAAATTACCAAATAGTAGTGTTAATAAGAATCCAACAAAACTAGTTGATATTAAACTAAATGAAGATAAAGTAATGAATATTGCTAAAATTAAATATGATACCTTTAATATAGTAGTAATATACATTTTTTTAAACTTAACAAATTCATAAAGTTTAGCCATGAAACCAGTATATGATTTTTCATTCTTATCAGAGAATACTGTAAAATATAAACAAATACCACCAACTAGAGCAATAACAAAAGAAATTATTACCCAAATTCCAGCTGATTCTAAATTAAAAAGACTAGAATTATTACCAAGTGAAGAACCATATCCAAATGAACCACCGTACATATTGCACCTCCTTAATTAAATATATTTTATCACATTAAAAAAAAGAAATAAATAAGATTTCTTCATCAATATTTATTTCTTCTTAAATACAAATAATTTACTTAATATATAATTAGCAGCAGTAACAACAACTTGAACAACTAATTTCATAATCTTATCATTAAGGTGAAGTAGTGTTACAAATACAAACATTATTCCCATATCCATAAGTAATGTTGCAACTCTTGAGCCATAAAAACTAACAGCTTCTTTAAATTTCTTTTGATTCTTACTTTTGAAAACAAATATTCTATTAGCGAAGTAAGCAAAAGTAACAGCACATATCCATGAAATAATATTAGCTGCTTGAAGTTGATACCACACATCAGGATCCAAAAATGTATAAATGCATAAATAATAACTTCCAAGACTAACAATAGTAGTAAGACCCCCTACAATTAAATAATTAATTATTTCTTCATACTTCTTATAAAGTTTTAAACATTTATTCCACATTTTTTTCATAAGTAATCTTCATCAAATCCAATCTCTTCTTTAGCAATATATATAGGTCTTCTCTTTGTCTCATTATAAGTTTTACCAAGATATTCACCAATAATACCTAAAAATATAAGTTGAATTCCACCTAAAAAAAGCATAACACACATAAGAGAAGAATATCCAGGAGTATCTATACCTTTAATAATAGCTTTTATTATAATAACTATTAAGTATATAAATGCTACAAAACTTGTAAATATACCTGTATAAGTAGCAAACCTAAGTGGCTTTGTACTAAATGCAACTATACCATCAAAAGCATAATTAAATAATTTAATCTTATTCCATTTAGTAGTGCCTCCTTTTCTTTCTTCAACTTTATATTTATCATAATAAGTTTTAAATCCAACATAACTAAATATACCTTTAGAAAATCTATTTCTTTCAGTAAGAGAAATTATAGAACGTACCATACTTTTTCTAAACATTCTAAAATCACTTGCACCATCTACGATATCCATATTAGAAAGTTTTCCCATAATATTATAAAAACATCTTTGCAAAAATCTTTTCTTATGCTGTTTTTGACACATACACACTGAATCATAATCAGGATTTTCATTTAAAAAATTATACATCTTAACAACATAACTAGGATTTTGTTGTAAATCACAGTCAATTATACATGCATAATCACTTTTAGAATGTAAAAGTCCTGCATATATAGCAGCTTCTTTTCCAAAATTTTTAGAAAAACTAACAATTTTTACACATTCATCATCTTTTTCATGTAGTTCTTTCAATTTTTTTAATGTTTTATCTTTACTTCCATCATCCACAAAAATAAAACAGTGCTTTATATCACCTAAAGCCTCATTTACTTTATTATAAAAATTAATAACATTTTCTTCCTCATTAAATGAGGGCACTATCAAATCTAATTTCATTCCTTAACCTCTTTTAATAACCTAATTTTCCTTCTAAGCTTTCATCATTCTTAATAAGCTCATTTACAAGAATTTCTCTATATTTATCTTTACTATCTCTAATAATTAATTTTTCAATCCCACTATTTATTACAACACGTTTGCACATAGAACAACTCATAGAGTTTTCTACATATTCACCAGTTTTTGCATCTTTACCAACCATATAAAGAGTAGCACCAATCATTTCACTTCTACTTGCTGAAATAATAGCGTTTTGTTCTGCGTGAACGCTTCTACAAAGTTCATACCTTTCACCTCTTGGAATATTTAGTTGTTCACGAATGCAATACCCAAGATCATCACAATTCTTTCTCCCTCTAGGTGCACCATTGTATCCAGTTGAAATAATTTCATCATTCTTAACAATAACTGCTCCCCATTTTTTTCTTAAACATGTAGCCCTTTCTAAAGTAGCCTCTGCTATATCTAAATAATAATTATTTTTATCAATTCTTTTCATACTAAAACCTCTCAAATATATTGTATCATAAAATATAATAAATCTAATACATAAAATGTTTATTTAACATAGATAAAATAATATACTTATATAAAATATGTAGAATTACATGAAAGAGTATATCAAAAAGAGTAAAAAAAATCATATTTGAATTAATAGTATGTATAGTATTAACTAGAATTCTTTTAATAAATCCAATTTTGTATAGTGAAACAATAAATTACGTATCAGATTCAAGATATTCAGAAGCATTAAATATATTAATACTATATGTAATATCAATGAGCATATATAACTATTTGAATACATTAGATAAAGAACATATTATTCAGTTTATGGAAAACTATATAAAGAATCAACAATGATAGGTATGGAATACACATATAATAACTCAATATTTAGTTTATCAAGATTTACACCAGGAGAATACTTAAATTTGATGAATGCAGGTATTGATATAGTATGTAGCTTTATAACAAATGGTATTTTTTATATGTTCTTTTAATAAACTTAATTGAGGAACATATGAAAACAAATATTAAAATAGGTCTTACAGATAAAGAAGTAATAAACAATAGAAGCAAATATGGAAGTAATAAATTAACTTCTAAAAAGAAAAATACTTTTCTAAAATTAGTAATTGAATCATTAAGTGATCCAATAATTAAAATTTTATTAATTGCTCTTGCGATAAAAATACTTTTTTTATTTCAAGACTCTAATATATTTGAAACATTAGGTATAGCAGTTTCTGTGTTTTTAGCTACATCTATTTCAGCATTAAGCGAGTATGGTAGCGAAAAAGCATTTGAAAAATTAAGTGAAGAAAACTCAATAATCAAAGTAAAAGTATTAAGAAACTCTAAAAAAGAATTAATTAATATGGATGAAGTAGTAGTAGGCGATATAGTTTATCTTGAAAGTGGAGATAAAGTACCAGCAGATGGAATGGTTATAGATGGAGAACTTTATATAGATGAAAGTTCTCTTACAGGCGAAACAAAAGAAAAACATAAAAATACAAATGATAATGAAGTATATATGGGAAGTGTAGTATGTGGTAAAAAAGGAACAATACAAGTAACACTAGTAGGCGATAAAACATTTTATGGAAGAATTGCTCAAGATATACAAGAAAGTACAATAGAAAGTCCACTAAAATATAGACTTAGAATACTTGCTAAACAAATAAGTAGGCTTGGATACATATGTGCCTTTTTAATATTAATTTCGTATTTATTTAATTCAGTAGTAGTAGCAAACAATTTTGATATTAACAAGATATTAACATTTAAAAATATATTTCCACATCTTTTATATGGACTTACATTAAGTGTAGCAGTAATAGTCATGGCAGTACCAGAAGGCCTACCAATGATGATTACGCTCGTTTTATCATCTAACATGAAAAGGTTACTCAAAAATAATGTACTTGTAAGAAAACTAGTAGGTATAGAAACAGCAGGTTCCCTAAACATTTTATTCACAGATAAAACAGGAACATTAACAGAAGGAAAATTAAAAGTACAAAGAGTTATAGATGCAGAACTAAATGAATATGAAACATTAGATCAAATAAATAAAAATAAAAATCTAAATGAATTATTTTATCAATCACTAATTTATAATAACGAGTCTTTTTTTAACAACAATATCCCAGAAGGAGGTAATACTACAGATAGAGCTATACTTAATTTTTGTAAAACAGAAGACAAATCTAAATATAAAATAATAAATAAAGAAGAATTTGACAGTAAAAAGAAATATTCAAGTATAACAACTAACTATAATAATAAAACTATATTTATAAAAGGAGCATATGAAATCATATTAAATAAATGTTCTATGTACTTAAAAAGTGATGGTACAAAAAGAGTAATAATTGATAAAACTAAGATAAATAAATATATTAAAGAAAAAACATTACAAGGAGAAAGAGTACTCGCTCTTGCGATAAATAATGATGATGAATTTAAAAATTTAACACTATTAGGATTTATATTTTTGAAAGATAATATTAGAAAAGAAGCATTTAAAGGAATAGAACTAATTAAAAATGCAGGAATACAAGTATGTATGGTAACAGGGGACTCAAAAGAGACCGCTTATGCTATAGCGAAAGATTTAAAAATAATAGAAAGTGAAAACGATATAACACTTACAAGTGATGAATTAAATATGATGGATGATGAAGAAATTAAAAAAATAATTCCAAGATTAAAAGTATTAAGTAGAAGTCTACCTCAAGATAAAAATAAACTTGTAAGATTAAGTCAAGAAATGAATTTAATATGTGGTATGACAGGAGACGGCGTTAATGATGCTCCTGCGCTTAAAAAAGCAGATGTAGGATTTTCCCTTGGAAGTGCAACAGAAGTGGCAAAAGAAACAAGTGATATAGTAATACTTGATAACAATATTTTATCAATATCAAAAGCAATACTTTATGGAAGAACAATATTCAAAAGTATACGAAAGTTCATAATATTTCAACTGACAGTTAATTTTTCAGCAGTATTTTTAAATATAATTGGCCCTTTTATAGGTATACTAAATCCAATAACAATAATTCAAATCTTGTGGATAAATATGGTAATGGATACACTCGCAGGACTAGCATTCTCATATGAACCAGCACTACTTGAATATATGATGGAAAGTCCTAAAAAACGTGATGAAAAAATAATAAATAAATACATGATAAATCAAATATTATGTAATGGAATTTATACATCCTTGTTATGTACGTGGTTCTTAAAATCTCAATTAATAGGTAAAATATATCATACAGACATATCTAATAAATATATAATGACAGCCTTCTTTGGTCTATTCATCTTCATAACGATATTTAATGCTTTTAATGCAAGAACATATAGAATAAATACGTTTTCCAATCTTCTTAAAAATAAAGTGTTTATAGGAATAGTACTCTTTATAGCAATAGTACAAGTTATTCTTATATATTTCGGAGGAACTCTTTTTAGAACAACAGGTCTTTCAATCTATGAATTTGAAATCATGCTCATTTTAGCATTTTCAATAATACCATTTGATTTTATAAGAAAAATCATATTAAAAAAGAGAGGCATGCCAAGAAAAATATAATTATTTTTTTCTTCTTAAAGCAATTCTTGCCTCTCTATCATATTCTGCCTTATAAAGTTCAATTTCAACCTTTCTTTTATTAAAATACTCAATTAGTTCTAAAAAAGTTCTATAATCAAAATTCATATAAATATCTTTAAAGAAGAACTGATGTAATAAATATTGATTATAAAGAGATGGATAGTCGCGAAGAGGATTACATACCCCAGTATATACTTCTTTATCAAGGCCTGAGTGTCTAGATGGGATACTAGAATATTTACTTTCAAGATAAGTTCCATCAATAAGTTTTCTTGTTATGTCATTTACTTTAAGATCCTTTTTACTAATAAATTCACTTATATACTCATTATCTTGAATTTTGTATACAAAAGGAAATTTAAGTTCTTTAGCAATGATACCTACTAAATAATTATATAAAACAGCAAATTCATTAACAATTGCTTCTGTTCTATATTTACGAACACTATTAGAACCATAAGAGCTATTCTTTAATTTCCAATATCTAATTCTATTTTCATTTCTATTTTCTAATGCTTTTGATAGCATAAATAATTCAAATACTTGATTACTAAATTCATCAGTAATAACACCACTTAAAATTTTATCAGTCTCATCAAAGGTAAAATTACGACTAATTATAACTTCGTTTTCTTTTAAATAATAATCTAATATTTCACCAGAATCATTAAGTACAACAGTAAGTTTAATAACATTTCTATGTTGACCACTCTTTAAAGATAATTGTTTTTCAATTTTAGGATGAAGTAACCTGACTCCAGTAGTTCCATATGAAACTTTAAAATTATTAAGAGCATCTAAATCAACATCACTATTTGGAATAATACATCCACCGCCATCAGCAATAAATAAATCAACAATATATTTATTGCCATCTTTATGAACAGATATAGCATCATCATGAAGTGACGTAGTACTACCATCGATTGTAATTATAGGGCCTTCAATAATTTCTCTTTTAGGTATATACATTTTTTCATATTTAGGAGTAGGATTTACAAATCCATATTTATCATTTATTTCTTCTAAACTTAAACTTCTTTTAATGCCTTGAATTATCATATACATTTGTCTTAAAAATAAATTATTTTTTCCTTTGTATGAATCTAATAATTTATAATATTTTTGCTTATCAATACTAGAACTATAGAATATTTTTAATAAAGTAATGTAATAATATATATCTTCATTTTCCTTTTTTAAAGCTTTTAAAGCTTTGTTAAAAGCAATGTCAAAAAGTTCACAATTATTTCTATTTAAAACTTCTTTATTACTAGTGACAAACTTTTTAATAATATTTGTATCTTCACATCTATTAATTAACTCTTTAATTATTATAAATAAAGAAACAATATCATCATTTTTGTCAACAACCAGTTCATCTAAAGTATTTACTGCTTTAATGTATGTGTCTCCATATGCTGATAAAAGTTTTTCTCTAACAGTTTTAATTTTAAGTTTTATTTTTGCTGCTTCCTCTTGATTAAAATTACAATCATTAACAAGAATTGTAACTAACTTTATTAACTTATAAAAATAAAGATTAGATTTAAGATCACTTTTAGATAATCTATCAGACATATTACTAAGTTCATTAAACACTATTAAAACTAATTTATTCTTATTAAGATTCATAGACTTTAGAAATTCATCAATACCTTGATTAGTAAAATCAGCTTTATTCACAAAAGTTTTTATTAAATTTTTTTCCGTCATAGAATTTATAATATCACTCAAAAATTTATATTACAAGTAAAAATTATGTTATAATCTAATAAAGGAAGTGATTAAATGTATAAAAAGAAAAAATTGTTACTAAATATTATTAATATTTTATTTTTAATTTTTTCACTTATAGAATTGATAAAATATTTCAAAATAGATAATACGCTATATGGAGTCATATACTTATTGATAAATCTTGTTATTATATTTTTATTATTACCAGTAACTTTCAATTATAAAAGACATTATTCAACTGCAAGAATAAGTAAAATAATATTAATTATTATAATAGGAATTTTTAATTCTTTTATATTAAATCTTATAGTACTAAAAAGTATGAATTACACTGATGGATCGAATGATTACATCAAATCAATATTTATATTTAAAAACATATTAAAACCAATCTTATATTTATTATTATCAGGATTTCTAATTTTAGAGTCAAAATCACAATATAAATTAAAAAAGATTAGCAAAAATGATTGATAAACGTGTATTTATATGTTATTATAAAGACATTTCAAATAGAAAAATTCGATAATATTTGACATTTTGTAACAAATGTGATATAATACATGCATATTTACAAAGGGGGGTAAATTTTATGAATATGGAATTTGTTAAAAGACTTGAAAATATAAAACAATTATTAAAGAAACATGATAGCGAATTAAGAGCTGAATACAATAAGGAAGGAAAAACAGCTGAAGAAAAGAACAACATAGTAATGCTTGTTAAACAAAATGCTGCTGAATATTATGAAGCAGTAGAAGACTCTAGAAAATATAAAGTAGCTGATAGTAAGACTCAAAAAGAAATTGAAGAGAAATACGATAAGAGATATAACTTAGGAAGCATTAACGAAGAAGAGGAATTACCAGAAGAGTTACCAACACCAAATACAAAAAATAATGAAGAGGAAGAAGAAGTTGTAGCAGTTAAGAAGCCAAATAAAACATTAAGAGCATTATCTTATATAGGCGTTGCTGGATTAGCTGTTGGAGTTGGTTATGGACTTGCTAGTTGTTCAAATAAGAATGCTGAAGTATTAAATGCTGAAACAGAAGTTGAAGATTTAGATGTTGATGCTGAAACAGAAGTGATAAAAGAATCTGAATTAAAACCAGGTGAACCAGGAACATTTAAAGATGCAAGCAATGATGATGAAGTAAATGCAAGAGTAGACTGGTACTTCGAAAATTACTTTAATAAAGAATATCCAAACTTAACTGATGTAGAAAAAGATTCAATCAATAAAGAAAACTTAGCTGATATGGTAAAAATAGTTAATGGTGAATTGATTGATGGATTTGAAATGAATGAACTAGTTAACTATGATAATAAATTAACTCAAATGTTCTCAACATATTTATCAACATTAGAAAGAGCAGAAGCAAACAATGTTGGATTTATTCCATCACAATATTTATATGAAGATGGTTCACATGAACAAAAATGTGCTGCTGAAGTAGATGCAGTTATGGAACCATTAATTGAAGCAATAAATAAACATGATAATGAAGCATTTAAAAAATATGCAACTGAATTTGGTGAATTAATGAGAGATCAATATTATTATCCAGATGCTCAAGCAACTCATTATAATGTAAGAAGTATAGCTTCATATCCAAGTAGAATGCACTTATATGGATTATCTTATTCACAATATGTAGCAAACATACTTGAATATGGAATTGTTAACAATATAGATGTATGTATTCCATTCTGTTTTGATAACGATGGATACGTAGAAGAAATTCCATTATCAAAATTAATGGCAACTCTAGACTTTGTACCAATTGGAGAATGGGAATATGTTCTTAAGAGAGCTGGAATGACTTCACAAGAAATAGCAAGTTATGGAAACAATGCTGTTGAAGATACTATGTTCCAAAGATTCTTAAAAGATGCTAAAAATCATTATAGTGAAAAATTAAATCAACAAATGACATTAACACCACAACAATATAAATAAGTTTAATCAGGGGAGGAAAAATTATGTATAGTAATGAAAGAAGAAGCGGATTTAGTATCGCTGACTTATTAGTAAAAATTATATTTGCTGCATTATTTATATTTATCTTAATATGGTTATTTGAGAAGAAAGTTCCAAATATGGCTCCATTCTATAGTAATGTATTTAGAGAAAATATTAAATATATGCAAGAAGCCGGAGAAAGTTATTTTACAGATGATAAGATGCCTAAGAATATTGGTGAGTCAACTAAAATTAGTTTAGGTGAAATGTTTGATAAAAGGTTATTATTACCATTTGTAGATGAAAACGGACATTCATGTAATCAATACGATTCATATGTAAGTGTTACTAAAACAGACATTGGTTATGAACTTAAAACTAATCTAGTATGTAATAACGAAAGTAACTTTACTATTAAAATCTTAGGTTGTCATACATATTGTAAAGATAACTCATGTAATAAAACATGTAGAATAGAAAAGATAACTGAATATCAATTCAAGAAAACAATAAAAACAACTAAGACAGTTTATAATTGTGATAACTTACCAGGTTCTAAGAGAAATGGTGCATACTGTTATAAATCAAAATTAATAGATAGTAAGCCTGCTAAAACAACAACTACTGATACAAAAGTAGTAACAGAACCAGCAGTAAAAGTATTAGTAAATGGTAGAAAAGAACAATTAGAAACTATTAAAACAAGAAATAATGATACAACTAAAATTGTATATGATGACAAAATTTATGTAACAACTGGTGGTGGAACTACAACTAAGAGAGAATGTAAAATGGTAGATAAAACAGTTCCATATGAATGTACTAAAACAAAAACTGAAAGGGTTCCATATACTTGTACAAAAACAAAGACAGAAAAAGTTTCTTACTCTTGTACAAAGTATAAAACTGAAAGGAAATGTACAACAACTACAACAAAACAACCATATAGCTGTGCTCCATGTACAACATATAGAGATTCTAATGGTATCTCTCATACAACATGTGCAACATGTTATAAAAATGTAACAACTGAAAAATGTAATAATGTACAAGTTCCATATACAGACACATGTTATAGAAATGAAACAGTAAGCTATAATGACACATGTTATAGAAATGAAACAGTAAGTTATAAAGATACATGTTATAAAACAGTTCAAGAAGAAGTATGCAAAAATGTAGAAGTAGAAAATCCAAGTTCTGGATATTGGACTTGTCCATCAATTTCAACTAATAGAAGTGGTTCAGGAGAAAACTTAAAATGTTGGCATACTGAAACTGTATCTGGTGGATATAGTTATAGTTGTCCAAGTAAAGCAAATTATAGTGAAGGTTCAGGAAAAAATTTAAAATGTTATTATGTAACTGATCCAACATATAAATATGAATGTAAAGATAAATCTTATACATACAATGATTCAAATAAAACATGTTCTAAGAGAGTAACATCAACAATAACTGCTGAAGGATGTCCAAGAGGATATAAACAAGAAGGAAGCAAGTGTAATAAATATAGTACAACAAAAGTAAAAGCTAACACTAAAAAGATAACTTCAACTTCATATAAATATATGTGGAGTAAGAGTGAAAGTGTTGATGGATGGACTAAAACAGGAAAAACTAGAACAATAGATGGAAAAGAGATATGTGAATAATTAGAGAAAATATCTCTTTTTTCTTGTAATTTTAAGAGTGTTATATTAAACTATTAATAGAGGTGAATGATATGGAAAAACGTTGTCGTGAATGTGGAAAAAAGATAGAAAATTCACAAACTCTATGCGACAATTGTAGAGCAAAAAGAAATGGAAAAGATACACTAGCTAAATATCCTTGGTGGTTACTAGGATTAATTCTTCCACCTGTTGGATTAATATTATACCTTATATGGAAAAAAGATAAAAAACAATCAGCTAAAAGTGCTGGAGTAGGAGCATTAATAGCAGCAATAATTTGGGCTTTTGTAGGATTGTCATTCTTACTTGATGGTAAAAATGTTGCAAAAGGACCTAACACATTACAGTTACAAAATGTAAAAAATTCAAGTGAAGAAATTCAAAACTGGTACAATGATGTATCAAGTGGAGATTATGTGGTTACAATACTTGCAAGTTCATCTTGCCCACATTGTAAAGCATATAAACCAGTAATTACTGAAATAGCAGAAAAAGAAAAGTTCAAAATGTATTTCTTTGAAGGAGACCAATTGAGCGATAGTGATTATAAAATATTAACTTCATCATTTGAACTTACTAACTACGAAGGATCTGTACCATATACATTTATAGTACACGATAAAGAATTTGTAAGCGACACAGTAGGATTTAAAGATGAAGAAACAACAAGAAATTATTTAATAAATAGCGGTGTATTAGAAAACTAGGAAACTAGTTTTTTTCTTTATCTTATAGTATAATTTATATAGGTGATTTAATGAAAAAAGTATTAATGTATATAATATTTATAAGTATAATTTTAATATTATCAAAATTTTATTTATCAAATTATAAAATAGAATACAATATAAATAACTATAAAATAAAAGAGGTATATAATGATTCAAGATATTATTTTGAAATAACTAATGATAAAACATATAATTTTGACATATATAAAAAAAGAACATTAAAAAAGCATAAAATAAATGATATAAAAACAATAGAAAAAGATAATATATTTTGTATAGTACCAACAAGCAAAGATATAAAAACTTATCCATTATGCTATGTAGATGAAGTATATACAGACTATAATCTAATTAATATTGAAGAATTGGATGAATATAAAACAAATAAAATAAGTGTTGAAAAACCTAAAAATGACTTCATCTATTATGATAACTTGAATAATAATGAATATGTAGCATTATGGAATTATAAAGGATATATAGTAATGCATAATAATACATATAAATACATAGAACTATTTAAAAAAGATAAATATGATAACACGCTAGCCTATATGATAAATAATACAATATATATGGCTAATTATGAAGAAGAACATGAATACACAAAACTAATCAAATTTAATGTTGAAACTTATAAACAAGAAACAATAGAACTAAAAAACTCAATAGATTATGATTCATACATTGTAGGTCATATAAAGAAAAAATTATATATATTCGATAATAAACATAGCATTTTATATGAAATAAATCTTAAAAATAATAAAGTAAAAGTAGTTGGAAATAATTCTATAGGATTTAAAAAGTATGAAAATGGTGAGTTTATAAACTGTAGTAAAACAGAATATAAAATAAATAAAATTAAATATAACAAAAAAGAATCTATATATAATTACACTATAGATAATGGATTATATAAGATAATAGAAGAAAATAAACTTAAACAAAAAATACTTAATAACGAAGTAAAAATAATAGGTGAAAATAAAAATGAAATATATTATACATTAAATGATGAATTTTACAAATATACTCCATCATATGGCAGTGAAAAGATATTTTATAATTATGAACTAGCATATAACAACGATAATTCAATTTTTATCTATATTCAATAGCGAAAAATAAAAAGTTACATATAATACACTAGGTGATTTATATGTATGAAAATTCAAATAAAAAAAATTTAGAAAGCCCATTCTATACAATATATGAAATAAAAAAAGGAGACACATTATATAAAATATCAAAAGAATTTAATGTGAATACAAAGTTATTAGCAGAACTAAATGGATTAAATATAGATGATTATATTTATCCAAGTCAAATGTTGTTAATTCCTAAAAAAGATGTAAGTTATTACATAACAAAAGATGGAGATACTTTATATACAGTAAGCAATATATTTGGTACAACTGAAAAAGATATAGTAGATCAAAATAGAACAATATATCTTTTAGCAGGACAAATGATATATTATAAAAAGTAAGAAATATTTAATGTATTTCTTTTCTTTTTACATATAATTATGCGTTATATAATTCACATTTTAAATAACTCGTGATATAATTTAAATATAATAGGAGTTGGTAAAGTTGATCGTAAAGAAGCCATATGCTTTTTTGATTAAAAATTTTAGGATAATACATGCCTTACTTTTTGTCATGCTTGTTTATCTTGGAATAAAATCATTAGACATATATACCTTCTTTAATATGTACGCTACTAAATTTGTATATACATATGCAGCTGATTTAGCAGTCAAATATGTTAATTACTATATGTTTATAGTAGACATACTGGCAATTCTAGTTTCATTATTAATATATTATATAATGTCTCTTAAAAATAAAGAAAGAAAATTATACATATTTACATGTCTTTATTACATATTATTATTCATATATTTTATATTCATATACAACACATTATCAAATATACAAATAAATTCATTAAATATAGAACAAGTAAGAACTATAAGAGATATTTCATTAATAGTATTAATACCACAAGTAATAATGACATTTATACACCTTGGTAGAGCGTGTGGATTTAATTTAAAACAATTTGATTTTAAAAAAGATTTAGAAGAACTACAAATAGATACGAGTGATTATGAAGAAGTAGAATTAACACTTGGTAAAAACAACTATAAAATAGCAAGATTCTTTAGAAAAGCATTAAGACTTGCAAAGTATTATATTCTTGAACATAAATTTGTTGTTACAGTTTGTACATCGGTAGTAGTACTTATAACTACACTTGTAATATTTTTGAATATGAGAGTTTATCAGGAAAGATATAGAGAAAATCAAGAAATATTAGCAAGTACACTTTGGTATACAGCACAAGAAGCATATATAACAGATAGCGATATAAGCGGAAATAAAATTCAAAAAGATAAATATTACGTACTTATAAGAACAAAAATAGATAACAAATCAGCAAATACATATAAACTTACAAGAGAAACATTTAGACTGGTTGTTAATGGTGAAATGTTAATACCAAAATTTAGTTATAAAAATGAATTTTTAGATATAGGAGAAGTATTTGCTCCAATGGACGTACCAGCTGGAGAAACAAAAGATGTTGTTATTGTATATGAAATAGACAAAGATGATGTTAGAAAAGAATACATTTTAAAGATTAAAAATTATGATAATTTAGTTATAGGAAATATAGCATCTCCTTATAAAGAAATTATAATTAAACCATACGACTTAAATAGTAAAAATGACACAGGTACTTATAGTTTACCAGCTGAGTTAGATTTTAATAATACTGTACTTGGAAAGAGTAGACTAATACTAGGTGAAAATTCTATATCATCAACATTTAAAGAAAATTACAAATATTGTAGCGATGAAACTACATGCTATGAAGGAACATATATAGTAAGACCTGAAAGTACAGGAAGAGGCAGTGTAACAGTACTAAAATTAAAGACAACTGCTTATATAGATAATAGTATATCTTTTAGTAAATATTTAAATTATCCAAGAGATATAATAAAATATTATGGAAAAATAAGATATACAGCAAATGGAATTATTAAAACGACTGTACCTGAAATTATTAATACTAAATATCAAAAAGACACATATACTTATTTAGAAGTACCAAAGGAAATAGATATAGCAGAAAAAATTGAACTAATTATAACAATTAGAGGAATTAAATACACAATTGTCTTGAAATAATGCATATAATTTGCTATAATTATATGCACATGGAGCCATAGCCAAGTGGTAAGGCACAGGTCTGCAACACCTCCATCGTCGGTTCAAATCCGACTGGCTCCTCCAAATAAAAAATAATACTAACGAGAGTTAGTGTTTTTTTGTTTTTAAATTTATTTAAAAAATAGAAGTATAAATGATATAATAATTCAGGAGGTAACAAATGAAAGTAGCAGTTTTTTCAGACATACATGGAAATTATCAAGCGTTAGATGCAATATTAAATGATATAAAAAATGAGAATATTGATAAAATAATATTTTTAGGCGATTCAGTATCACTTGGTCCTTGCCCAAATGAATGCATAGATAGATTAATAAAAGAAAATGTAATATTTATAAATGGCAATCATGAATTATATTTATTAAATAGAAAATACTATGATGAAGATATGACTGAGATTGAAATAGAACATAATCTATGGGTCTTAACAAAACTAGATGATGAACAGTTGGAATTCATAGAAAAACAGCCATTAAGTTATTCACTTGTTATTAACAATAAAAAATATTTATTTATTCATTTCTTTATGGAAGATTCCATTTATCCATTTAAACATATAAGTATTTTTAAAACAAATGAATATAAAAAAGTATTCGATAGTATAGACTATGATTATTGCTTTTATGGACACTTTCATCAAGGAAGAATAGATAAATACAATAATAAATATTTCTATGGAATAGGGAGTAGCGGATGTGTTAAAAATAATAAAACATTCTATTATATAATTGATAAGGGAAATGTCTATAAAAAGGAGATAGAATTTGATAGAGATTTATTTAATGAAATATTATATAGTATAGACTATCCAGATAAAGATAATATATCAACAATTTTTTTTAATAAAAAATAGGCATCATTTAGATGTCTATTTTGATTGTTATATCACTGGTAGGATAAGTACAACAAGGATGAATATAATTAAATTTAATATCAGCCTGTCTTCTATGATCATGCCCATCTTCAATACTTACTGTTCCCCATAATAGAAGAGTTCTACAATAACCACACACTCCACTTTTACATCTACTTTTAGCCTTGATATTGTTATTTTCAAGAGCAGATAAAATAGTTTCATTTTGAGCACAAATTATATTGTATTCATCATCTTTTGAAAAAACTTTAATATTGTAAACTTTAGGAAGAGGAATTTCGGTTTTTTCTTCTACTTTAGGCGCTTCCTGTACTTCACCCAGAGCTTCTTCTTCACTATTTTCTTTTTTCTTTCTCCCTCTTTTTTTAGGTAACTCTTCTTGTATTTCAACAACATCTGCAGGTGCGACTGAATCATTAATACACTTTTGATATATTGGATAACTTTCAAACCTTAAGTCTTTAAGACCAAGTTCTAAAACTGATAATTCAGTATTTATATAATCATAAAATTCATAATTGCCAAAACAAAATGCAGTAAATTTAGAAGTTACTTCGCTTTTTATTAAACTAGCAGTAATATTATTTATTTCATTATCATTAGAATTTATAAAAATTACTTTAATACTAGTATTATTTTTAGATAATTCTTGAAGTTCATACTTATATATAAATTCATTATCATGAGATAAATAAAATATGGTTATATCTTTATTTAAATATCCTTCACTTATAGCTTTTGCCATAGAAACAAAAGGAGAAATAAATTCATCATGAGTAATACCTACGATACTTTTCATATCTCTAATAGTAGAAGGATAAAAATCTCCAGAAGGAGCAAGAGACGTAACTGTATCATTAATATTTAAATTATCAAGCATATAATTTGAAACAAGACCGCCATTTAATCTCTTAACACTAATTCTATAAACATTATCAAGTGCTTCTTTAGGACTGCTTGAAAGAGAATAAGTTCTTGAAACACTATTACCATCAATTTCAAATAATAATGTAATATATTGACCAGGCCTAAACGTAGCAAGTTTTTCCCCACAAGCATTAGCAAAATAAAATATTTTAATATCATTATTCATTTCAACAATATTTTTAATTATTAACTTTTGAGTACCTGGATGAAGTTTTTCACCCAACTCTTTTATCTTAAAACTCTCAGGTATCTTATCAGGGTCTGTTTTATTTATTATTTTACTTCTTTCTTCTTTTAAATTCTTAAATCTTTTAATATCTTTTCCTGGAGGAAATGATGAAATCTTAATTTCCTTCATTATTAACATCTCCTTTATCAATATCACTTAATGTTTTCTTACTAACTTCGTAACCATTAATATAAGTATTATCATAACCATGTCCATAGTAAGAATAAGCTCCACACAATCTAAGTCCATTAACAATTACATCTTCATCCTTATTAGTAATTCTAGAAAGAACAGAATCAGAATTAATTAAAGACCATCCATAAACACACCCATCATAAGAATTATCATATAAAGAATAAGTACATGGAGTAGAAATTTCAATCTCTTCTATAAAATCTTTAATATTAATGCCATTTACGAATTCAAATCTTTCAATTAATTTATTAGCAATATTTTCTTTAACTTTATAATAATTTTCTTCATTAAATATATCTTTAAAACAATCAGCATAATAAAACGCTGTTATGTTTAAAATAGTTGTACCTTTTATAGAAGCCTCTTCATTTGCTTTATTTAAACATGTTACGATAATTGTATTTGAATCAATGGATTTCATTTTTTCTATTTCAGTATTACTATCAAGTGAATTATAAATTATATAAGTATAATTAGTTATACCTAAGTCTTCAGGACTTTTATTAAGCCCTAAATAAATAGTTAAGGCTTTAGCACCAAGTCTTCTACTATTGAGAAGTTTTAATACTTTTTTATCAAGTTTATCTTTATCAATTAAATCTTCATAAATATTTAAAAGTGATGTATTACAAATAATATGATTAGTGTAATAAGTTTTACCACTTTCAGTAACAACTCCAGTAACATTGTTATTTTCAACTAAAATCTTACATACTTTATCATTGAACCATACTTTTCCACCATAATCTCTTATTTTCTTTTCTATCGCAAGTGATATTTCCATGCTTCTATTTTTAGGAATATACCCCTCGTTTGTAATAAATTCATAAAATAAATATATATAATGAGCAAAATTCATATTAAGAGTAGATACGCCAAAATATATCCAGTAAGACTTGATAATATCTTCTATCTTTTTAGGCAATTTTAATTTTTTAAATACCTCATCAACAGTATAAGAAGCAGTATTCATATAATTAGGAAATTTACTTTTAATATAATCATAATCAATATTAGGAGTACTTATTGTATATAAAAATCCATCATGAACTTCTTTAGCAAGTTCAAAAAACTCACTTAATTTATCTTTAGATTCTGGTTCATATTCTTGCATTTTCTTAATAAATTCATCAGCGCCAAATACTACATCATATTCTTCTCTAGGATTATCAGTTTTAATAATTTTATAAGCATTTGGTAGTTTAATCCATTCAATATCATCATTCAAATTAAATTCATCAAATAACTTTCTGAGTCTACCTTTATTAGTTTCACTTCCAAGAGAATTAATACATCTAAGTGTATTTTCAAATTCAAATCTACCTTTTACAAAACTAGTAGCAAGCCCACCAGAAATATAATTACTTTCAAGAACTAAAACACTCTTACCTTTACTAGCAATATTTAATGCAGCCATAAGACCACCATTACCAGCACCAATAACTATAACATCATACTTATCTTTCATAACTTGCTCCTTTATTATAAATACATTGTACCATTTTTATAAATATAAATAAAGACGAAATATTGAATAATGACATTAACTTGTAGTATAATTAAATTGGTGAAATTATGAAAGAACTAATTAAAAATGCATTATTATTAGAAACTAATTTTCAAGCAGAACTAGCAATACTATTTATAGTAATGATACTTTTAGTATTAGCTATAATATGTCTTACAATAATAAAAAAATCAAAAAAATAGAGGGTTTATGAAAAGCAAATTCAAAATAATACTATGGTGGTCATTCCTTATAATATATTTAGAAATAATATATAAATTTTTTATAATGAAAGACCTTTTAACAACAAATACATTTTCAGTAGTACTTTTTAGTATTCCATGGATAATAATATTCACAATAATAACATCTATATTCAATGAAAAAGTTAACAAGATATTAACAATAGTTTTTTCATTTCTAATTATACTTATAACTTTAGCACAAATAGTATATTACAACTTTTATAATTCAATGTTTTCATTTTTATCATTAACAACAGGCACAGGTCAAGTAATGCAGTTTTATGTAATGATAGCAAGTGTTATCGCAAGAATATGGTATATATTTACTATAATATTAATACCTTATATACTATTTTTAATATTTAAAAACAAATTATTTGATTTCAAAAAGAATAATCTTAAATTTTTAATAAGTTATTTATTAATATTTATTTTATCATTTTTAGGAATAGTATTAGTCATAAATAAGAATAATGAAGGACTTTATTCATTAAAAAGATTAATCTTTAAGACACATGCACCTATGCTTACAATAGATAAGACAGGGTTATTTACTATGGAAATGATTGACATTGAAAGATATATCTTTGGATTTAATGAAGAAATATATAGTGAACAAATAAATGTAAATAATGAAGAAGAAAAAGTACCTGAAGTAAAAATAGAATATAATACGACTGATATTGATTTTGATAAACTTATAAATGATGAAACAGATGATAAAATAAAGAGTATGCATGTATATTTTAAAAATACAGCTCCGTCTAATAAGAATGAATATACAGGAATGTTTAAAGATAAAAATCTTATATTTATAACAGCAGAAGCATTCGATACAATAGCTATAGATGAAAAATTAACACCAACATTATATAAGATAGCTAATAATAGTTTTATATTCAAAAATTATTATCAACCATTATATCCAGTATCTACTTCTGATGGGGAATACATGAACTTAAATAGTTTGATACCTAAAGAAGGAGTGTGGAGTTTTAAACAAACAAGCAAAATAAGTATGCCTTATGGAATAGGAAACATGTTTAATAAAGAAGGATACGTATCATATGGATTTCATAATCATAATTATAATTACTATGATAGACAAAAATCACATAAGAATATAGGACTTAAATATTATGGATGTGGTAATGGTCTTGAAAAGAAAATGAATTGTAAGCATTGGCCAAATAGTGATAAAGAAATGATAGATGCCACTACAAGTTACTATATTGATAATGATAAATTCATGACTTATTATATGACTGTAAGTGGTCACTTAAATTATAATTTTAGTGGTAATAATATGGCTTATAGAAATAAAAATAAAGTCAAAAATTTAAAATATAGTACAGCAATCAAAGCATATTTAGCAACGCAAATAGAACTAGATAAAAGTATAGAAAAGCTATTACAAGTACTAGAAGAAAAAGGTAAATTAAATGATACGTTAATTGTTATCGCACCAGATCACTATCCATATGGACTTACAACTAAACAAATGAATGAAATAAGTACAATAGATAGAAACGATAAATTTGAAAAATTCCATACAACACTTATTATGTACAATCCAAATATAGAAAAAACAGTTGTTGATAAAGTCATAAGCAGTTTAGATATATTACCAACAATATATAATTTATATGGACTTACATTTGATTCAAGATTACTCATGGGCCGTGATATATTTAGTAACAATGAACACATAGTAATTTTATCTGATAGAAGTTGGATAACAGACAAAGGAAAATATAACAGTGTAACAAAAGAATTTACAAGTACAACTAATGAAGAAATAGAAGAAGACTATATTGATAGAATAAATATGATAGTAAATCAAAGATATGGTATGTCTTCATTAATAATAGACAACAATTATTACAAGAAAATAGGTATAGAATAATGAGAATAAAAGTAAAAAATTTCGATTTAAAAAGCGTTATTACAAGTGGTGCTTGTTTTAGATTTATAGAAGAACAAGATGGTAGTTTTACAAATATTTTAAAAGATAGGGTTATCAATATAAAACAAAATAATGATGAACTTATAGTAACATCATCAAAAGAAAATAACTTAGAAAACATAATAAAAGAATATTTTGACTTAAATAGAGACTACATTATTATTAATCAACAACTTATTAACAATGATAAAGAAATGATAAATATAATTCCTAAATGTAAAGGTTATAAAATACTAAATCAAGATCCATTTGAGATGTGCATAAGTTATATAATAAGCCAAAATAATAATGTTAAAAGAATAAGTAAATCTATAAATGATATAAGTGAAAAGTATGGTGAAAAAGTAATATTTAATAATAAAGAATATCATTTATTTCCAACATATAAATCACTTAAAAATATAAGTATAGAAGAATTAAGAAACTTTAAAGTAGGATTTAGAGCAGAATATATAAGAGACTTCTTAGATAAATATGAAACATTAAAAGATATAAACAAACTTAATACTAAAGAAGCATTAAATGAACTTATGAAAGTAAAAGGAATAGGCTTAAAAGTATCATCATGTATATTGTTATTTGGATATAAAAGATTAGACACATTTCCAATAGACACATGGGTAAAAAAGAGTATATCAGATTTATATAACATAAAAAATGATCAAAAAACAATAGAGAAATTTGCAGAACAAACATATAAAGAATATTCAGGACTTGCAATACAATATTTATTTCATAGCAAAAGAAATATAAATTAATCAATAAAATATATTTAATATTTATATAAAATGTGATATGATTTTATCATGAAGAATAAAGTAGGAATAACAATTATATTTGTACTATTGATTGCAGTAATAGCATTACTATTTGCCGCATTCATATATAAGCTAGATAAAAAATCTTTAAATGAAGGATTTTATTTGCTTGGTGAAAATGAAGTTACTATTGAATATGGAAATAAATATGATGAACTTGGTTATGTTGCAATAGTTAATGATACAGACTATCATAGCAAAGTAATAGTTGAAAATAATGTTGATGAAACTAAATTAGGAGAATATGAAGTAAATTATTATTTAACAATAAAAAGACTAAATAAAACTTTAACAAGAAAAGTAAAAGTGGTAGACAATACTAAACCTGAAATAAAGATAATAGGTAACAAAGAGGTAACATGTACTGTTAAATTAAATGATTGCGTACTTCCAAAATATGAAGCAACTGACAATTACGATGGAAATATCACAAAAAATGTTACAATAGAAAATGGTATTAACAATGATAAAAAAGGAACATATGAAGTAATATATAAAGTAAAAGATAGTAGTGGAAATGAAGCAAAAGATGCAGTAAAAGTAATTGTTAAAGATAAGTTTGAACACACTTACGTAAACATTTCAATATCAAAACAAAAATTAACTTATTATGTTAAGGATAAAGCAGTATTAACAACTGATGTAACAACTGGAAAAAATAACGCGACTAAAACAGGTAAATTCAAAATAAGAAATAAAGTAAGAAATACATATTTAACAGGTAAAGACTATAAATCATTTGTTAAATATTGGATGGCATATTCAGGAAATAATTATGGAATACATGATGCTTCTTGGAGAAATAAATTTGGCGGAAAAATTTATAAAACAAATGGAAGTCATGGTTGCGTTAATGTACCAACGGATGCAGCTGCTAAACTTTATAGTATGTTAGAAATTGGAACTCCAGTTTATATTAAAAGATAACAAGGCATAATGATTATAAGTCATAATGCTTTTTATATGTAAAAAATTAAAAGCCAATCAACCTTGAATTATATTATTTATTGTGGTAATATTAAAGACGTGGGGAGATGTCTCTTAAATGATAAATTTTGTAATTGTGGATGACAATAATATGCACAGGAAAAAAGTAAGTAGTATTATTATGACAATTATGATGAATAATAAGGTTAGTTTTGAAATTCAAGAATTTGGTGATTTCAATTCTACATTGTTGAATTATTTTAAGAATCCAAAGCCCAATTCCATTTATATATTAGATTTAGAACTTCCAAGTGGTGATGGTATTGATATTGCTAGAAAGATCAGAGATGAATATAATGATTGGACTAGTCCTATTATAATTTTAACTGCTCATACATCACTGTATTTTCAAGTCTATAAGCAAAGACTGCAAATATTAGATTTTATTGGTAAATCAGATAACATAGAAAAGAATATCAATGAAAATATAGCAATATGTTTAAGAATGCTAAATATGGATAGAATATATAAATTTACCTATAGACACACTGACTATACAATACCTATAAATAAAATAGACTATATTCAAAGAGATGACAGAAGAATCAAAATTGTTTGTAAGAATGAAGAATATTATACAATTGATACAATTAATTCTATTAAAGACAATTTTCCATCATATTTCATAATATCTTGTAAAGGAACATTATTAAATATGAATAATGTATTAAAAATAGATTGGATTAATTGTAAAGTTTATTTCAAAGATGGATTAGAAGCATTTGTAGTATCAAAAAGTCATAAAAAGGATATAGACAATTATGAAAGAAATTAGTTCGACGGTAGTATTATATTTATTTAATTTAGTATCCACATATTTTATGTTTCTAGGATATTCTTTTATTTCAAAAGAAAAATTTAAATATAATTTTAAGAATATAGTTTTTGTTATTATATTAGCATTTTTGTTTTTACTTAATAAGAAATTCAATATAGTTGTGAGTAGTGTATTAACAAGTATTATACTTTTATTACTATTTTCAAAGATTATATTTAAAAACAATATACGAAATACAATAGTATATGCATTAACATATTATTTAATATTATCAGTTTACGATTTTATATTTTCGTTTTTCTTTTATTGGTTAAATGCTATAATAGATCCAGATTTATCACAAAATTATTTAATTATGGGTGGATTTACCTTATTAATAACCTTTTTAATATCCTTATTTTGTAAGCTTAAATTTGTGAGAAAGTTCAGCGATTTAATAATTAATTTATCTAAAAACAATTATGTTAATGTACTTGTAATATCATTAATTATATTATTTATAGTAATATTATCTACAAAACTATCTCTTGAATATGATTATGAAAAATTTCTTTTTAATTTATTATTACTATCTGTATTTCTATTTTTTATAGTTTTTGCATTTATTAAAAATCATTTAGCTCAAAAAGAAAAACAAGAAAAAGAAACTTTATTAGAATTTATATCTGAATATGAAAAGATTATAGACGAAAATAGAATAAATAAGCATGAAATGTTAAATAATCTAATAATATTAAGAAGTTTTGAAGATAAAAATACAGAAGAATATAATAAAGTTCTTGATGATCTAATTGTAACTTATGATAATAATAGTGATGCTTGTATTAAAAATATATCAAAATTGCCAACAGGACTTAAAGGTATTTTATATTATAAAATAAATGATATGAGAAATAAGAATATTAATTTAAATGTTAATATATCTAAAAGAGTATCATCACCACTTGAAAAGTTGCCACTAGATGAATATGTCATATTATCTAGAATTATTGGTATTGTCATGGATAATGCTTTAGAAGCATCAATAAAAAGTAAAGAAAAATTTGTTATGATTGAAGTATTTGAACAAAATGACAATGTTATAATAATTATAGAAAATAGTTACAACAATAAGGTAGATGTTAATGATTTGAAGAAAAAGAATTTTAGCACTAAAGGTAAAAGTAGAGGACTTGGACTTTATATAGCTAACATGCTTCTTAAGAAAAGTAAACATATAGAAATGACTCAACATGCAGAAGAATTATTTATAACTAAACTTACTATAAAATAATAAATGTTACCTAAATAAATAATATTAAACCTAAAAATTTTCAATAAAAAAGCTACTCATTTTATAATGAATAGTTTTTTATTTTGAATTATAGCATTGATTCAGGCATTTCTGGTTCATCAAATACTACCATGATGCATCCAGTAGTAGCAGTAGCAGCAATTAGACTACCAATTGCAGCAGCTATTGTAGCAAATAATTTCATTAATTAATCCTCCTTTCCTTATAATTTAAATAATTATTATATGTTAATCCAAATAGTTTATAACTAATTGGTAAAACCATAGTCATTTCTAATATTATTGAGAATGTTAATGTGTTTGATAAAATATTATTCTTAGTAAATATTACTATTACTGTATAAATACTAGCAAGTAAAGTTGTAATTACTTTGTACATTATCCTTTTTTTCTTATGAATTAATGGTCTTTTAACAGTATCGGCAGGACTATATATTAACAATAATATAGTTCCTATAAGAGAAAGAATAATATTTATATATTTTGGAATAACTATTAATTTCAATAAATATGGAAATGGCACAAATACTAGAAGTGAAGCTATCCAACATTCCTTGGTACTTTTTGCATGTATACCAAATCCAGTAAGTCTTAGTATTCCGTAAAATAAGAATATAAGAGATAACTCTTTATAAGTTCTAAGTATTATTGATATTACATAAATTACTCCGATTTTTGTAAGGGTTAAATATAGTGATTCAAGACCATACTTAATTTCATTTAATTTTTGTTCAGTATAATCTGTATTATTTCTAATACTTAACATTATATTTTTAATTACTACTTCCTTCATATTTCTCCTTACACATACATCATAATATAAATTTCATATAAAAAATCAAACATGTTTTTAAAAGAACTTAATATCGAATAATATGTCGAGTAATGTCGAAATTTGATATTTTTTTTATGATTATGCATGCATAATATACTTTTATGATATAAATAAAAAATAATTTTAATTTGTAGTAAGATTTACATTGCAAGACAACGAAGAAATACATGAATTAAAATTAGGAAAGGTGGTGTGTTATGAGCAGAGGTCGTGTTAAGTGGTTCAACAATGAAAAAGGTTACGGATTTATTGAATATGAAGGACTTGTAAACGAAGACATATTTGTTCATTATTCAGCTATTGAAAAAGAAGGATACAAAACACTTAGTGAAGGCCAAATAGTTGAATTTACATTAATTGAAACGGCTAAAGGCAATCAAGCAATCAATGTAAGAGAAGTAAGTTTAACAACTGTATAAATACACGAAGTTTGTGTATTTTTATTTTGTAAAATATTTGTGATAATTTGACACTTTTGTAGAATATTTATTTAATATATGTTATCCTTTAATTAGGAGGATGATGTAAATGAGATATAATATTCGTGGTAACAAAATAGATGTTACAGAAGCTATTGATAATTACATTAAAAGTAAATTATCTAGATTAGATAAGTATTTAGATGATAATGATGAAGTGGAGGCTAAAGCTATAATTTCAGCTCGTGGTAAAGACCAAAAAGTTGAAGTTACCATATGGAGTGGTAAATATAACATAAGAGCTGAAGAAACAAGCGAAGATTTATATGCCGCTATAGATTTAGTTATAGATAAATTAGAAAGACAATTTAAGAAATATAGAGGTAAACTTTCAAGTAAGAAAAATAAAGTGAATATGGATGCAACTATTGATGCATACTTTGAAGTACCAGAACCTAACGAAACAATTGTTAGAAGAAAAGAAGTATTTCTAAAACCAATTGATGAAGAAGAAGCAATAACACAAATGGAATTATTAGGACATACATTCTTTGTATTCAAAAATGTTGATACAGAAAAGATTAATGTTGTGTATAAAAGAAATGATGGGGATTATGGAATTATAGAAGCAAATTAATATAGTTATTTATAGCACATTTCTTATAAGAGAGTGTGCTATTTTTTTGACTTTAATATTATATTAGTTTATAATATTTGCTATGGAGATGATATTATGGGATTACTTAAAAATTTATTTGATTATGAAACAAAAGAACTTAAAAAGATAAATAAAATTGTTGATGAAATAGAAGCATTAGACGAAGAAATGCAAAAGATAACTGAAGTAGAATTTAAGGCGAAAACTGAAGAATTCAAGAAAAGACTTACTGAAGGAGAAACTCTTGATGATATATTAGTCCCAGCTTTTGCACTTGCAAGAGAAGCATGTTTTAGAGCAATAGGTGAAAAACCATTTAGAGTACAATTAATAGGTGGCGTTGCAATTCACAGAGGGAACATTGCTGAAATGAAAACCGGTGAAGGTAAAACTTTAACAACAGTACTTCCAGCTTATCTAAATGCATTAGAAGGAAAAGGTGTTCATGTTATTACAACAAATGAATACTTGTCAACTCGTAATGCAGAGTGGATGGAACCAATTTACACACTACTTGGTGTAAGTGTAGGTATAAATTTAAGAGAAAAGAGCCCTAAAGAAAAAAGAGAAGCATACAATGCTGACATTACATATACAACTAATAATGAACTTGGATTTGATTATCTAAGAGATAATATGGTTGTTCATAAAGAAAATAGAACTCAAAGAGGACTTAACTTTGCTATTATAGATGAAGTAGATAGTATTCTTATAGATGAAGCAAGAACTCCGTTAATTATAAGTGGCGGTGTTGCTAAAAGTGCTAATGTTTATAAAGAAGCAGATAGAGTTGCTAAAAATTTAACACTTGATGATTACGTTGTTGATGAAAAAACTAAAAAAGTTACATTAACAGAAGAAGGTGTTAAACACGCTGAAAACTTACTTCATTTAGATAATTTATATGACATAAAAAATAGCGTAATGGTACACAATCTTGATAAAGCATTGACTGCTAATTATGCATTCAAAAGAGATGTTGACTATGTTGTTGAAAATGATCAAGTATTAATTGTTGATACATTTACAGGAAGACTTATGCATGGTCGTCAATTTAGTGAAGGACTACATCAAGCAATAGAAGCAAAAGAAAATGTAACTATAAATGAAGAAACTAAAACACTAGCAACAATTACATTTCAAAACTTATTTAGAATGTATAATAAACTTGCTGGTATGACAGGTACTGCTAAAACAGAAGAAGAAGAATTTCAAAATATATATAATACATATGTTGTATGTATTCCAACTAATAAACCAGTTATTCGTGATGATCAAGTTGATTTAATTTATTCATCACTAAAAGGTAAATATAGTGCAATTGTTAAAACAGTTAAAGAAATACATAAAACAGGTAGACCTGTTTTAGTAGGTGTAGCATCAGTAGAAACAAGTGAGGTTATAAGCCAACTATTAGATAAAGCAGGAATCAAACATGAATTATTAAATGCTAAAAATCATGAAAGAGAAGCACATATTATAGAAAATGCTGGTAAAAAAGGTGCTGTAACTATCGCAACTAACATGGCTGGACGTGGTACTGATATTAAATTAGGCGAAGGTGTTCGTGAACTAGGAGGACTTTATGTAATAGGTACTGAAAGACATGATTCAAGACGTATTGATAATCAACTTCGTGGTCGTAGTGGACGTCAAGGTGATCCAGGTACAACTAGATTCTTCGTTTCTATGGAAGATGATTTAATGGTTAAATTTGGTTCAGAAAAGATGAAAACCATTATGGAAAGTTTAGGAATTAGTGGAGACCAAGCTATTTCAAATAAAATGATATCTAAAAATATAGAATCAGCTCAAAAGAAAGTAGAAGGCTTCAACTTTGATAGACGTAAAGGATTACTAGATTTTGATAACGTAATCTCTAAACAAAGAGAAATAATATATGAAAGACGTAATGAAATATTAGATAAAGATAGTATAAGAGATAGAGTTCTTGATACATTTAAAGAATTTGTAACAGGACAAATCAATTCACACTTAAATGAAAATAATACACTAAGTGATAATGATATAGACAATATCATGGAACAATTTAATGCTCATTTACTTAAGAGAACTAAATTAAAGAAAGAAGATTTTGAAGGTAAAAAACCTGATGAAGTAATTGATTTTATCTATAAAATAGTAGTAGAAGATTATAATAAAAAACTTGAAGATATTCCAGAAGAAATACAAAATGATTTTGAAAAAACTATTTCTTTAAGAATTATTGATAAGTATTGGATGGATCAATTAGATGCAATGGAAAATCTAAAAGAAGGAGTAGGACTTCGTGGTTATGCTCAAAGCAATCCACTACAAGTTTATGCTTTAGAAGGATTCCAATTATTTGATAATATGATGGCCAGTATCAATGCTGAAATATCAAATTACTTATTAAATGCTGAAGTTAGACAAAATATTGAAAGAGAAGAAGTTAAAAATATAAAGACTAATGATGGAAAAGAAGGAGTTAAAAATACACCTAAAAAAGCAAAAGAAAAAATAGGTAGAAATGATCCGTGTCCTTGTGGAAGTGGTAAAAAATATAAAAACTGTTGTGGAAAGTGAAATAAAGATGTTAACAGAAAATACTATGTTAACATCTTTTATATTTGATTATCTTAATAATATATATGAAGAAAAATTAGATTTAAATTCAATATGTCAAAATTTTTGACAAGTTCAAAAAGAAATAAATGATTAATATAAAAAATTAAAAGCTGCTATTAACATATAGTAGTATGATATAATTTAATAAAGGAAGTGATAAAAATGATTTTAGAAGAATATGATGAAACAATAAATTCAACATTTGATCCATATGAAGTTGAAAATGTTATTGAAGGATTTCCAAAGACAGGTGTAACTTGCTTTTCAAAGAAATTATTTGATCAATTAGTTAACAAATTTAATGGTATAGAAATAGCGCAATCATCAAATGGTAATGGTAAATTTCCAATATATAAAATTAATTATGAAGGAAAAGACTTGGCATTATTTATGTCTATAGTTGGTTCTCCTGCGTGTATAGTAGAGTACGAAGAATTATTTGCGATGGGCTTAGAAAGAATCGTTGTATTTGGAACATGTGGTGTACTTAATAAATCAATAGATGACCTCGCTATTATAATTCCAAACTCTGCTATTAGAGATGAAGGAACAAGCTATCATTATGCAAAATCATCAAGAGAAATAACTGTTAATCCAAAATATCAAGAAGAATTTATTAATCTTTTAAAAGAACATAATTATTCATATGTAGTAGGGAAAGCATGGACTACTGATGCACCATATCGTGAAACAAGGAAGAAAGTATTGGATAGAAAAAATGAAGGTTGTATATGTGTTGATATGGAATGTTCAGCAATATCAGCATTATCACAATTTAGAAATAAAGAAGTTTTTCAATTCTTTTATGCAGCAGACAATTTAGATTCTGCTAAATGGGATCAAAGATCATTAAGTAATAATGAAAAATTGAGTGATAAAGAAATGATAGGGTTACTAGCAATTAAATTTGCTGTAAGTATAGATAAATAAAACTCTTAACAATTGATAAAAGGTATGTATATAGTTAAAGTATGTACTTTTTATTTAATAATGCATAAAATAATAGACAATTAATTAGAATTTTAATATAATATAAATTAAATATAATTCATTACACAGGGGAAAAAATATGTCAAAAAAGATTAATGAAAACTTATTATACCATTTTGGTAACAAAGCTATTAACAATCAAGAAAAAGAACGTATTAGAACTGTTATAATAAAACAATATATTGAAGATGAAAGATTTTTATCATCATTTATTAAAATATATAATTCATTTTTAGATTCAACTGGATTCAAAAAAGAAATCATGGCAGATTTAATCATAATTTATATGTCATTATCAGGCAGTATTATTAATTTAGATGATGAATCATGTAGAGAAATAGTTAATCATGCATCCATTGAAACCATTGGCTATTATGGAGATATAATATTACAAGATAATTTAAGAGAATTCTGCGTTAACAAATACTGGAATTATGTTTTTGAATTTTATGGAAATAATGATAAAGATAAATCAAAGCATTTAAGAAGGAAAATAATTAATTTGTTTTCCAAAGATAAAGAAGAGTGATAATAACATTTAAACCATACAATATAATAATACAAATATATTACAAATACAGCAAAAATAATAAGAAAAAAATTGAACGTGAAGAAGAAATTGAATATATATAGAAAATATAAAATTAAAAAGTAATTATAAATTATTAGACTTTAGTATTGAAAATGATGATGTAATAATGTTTGATAACAATGAATATAAATACAAGACAATAGAATTGTTTATGAATTAATAAAAAATTGCAAAGTAGATAAATTTAATTTTAAAAAAAGAATAATTAAATATTGTGAAAAGATAGAAAAACCAAATGAATCTAAAAATGGATTTAGACCAAGTCAAAAATATAGATTTAAACCATTGAAAGGTGATATTTGGTTGTGATATTATAGTAAAATATAAAATTATTAAAAGAAAACAGGGCGGTTAAAAATGGAAACTATAGTAGGAAACAAAGCAGTAAATAATATAATTAATACAATTGAAAAAACACATCCAATGAAAAAGCCAAGAATTGATGTAGATGAGGAACCTTCAAAATTACCAGAAATGGAAATTATACTGAGAATATTTACTGAAGGAAATAAGCTAACAGCAGTTACAATTTTAGATGGAAATGGAGTTTATAAAAAAGGAATACCAGAAAGCAAACAAATTATAGATGGATTTATAAGTGAAACAGATTTATCAAATTTAATAAACTATATTCTAAAACATTATCCATATATAGACAGCTTTAGTAATGGTACCAATTCAATAAGATTAGGATTTACTTTTTCACTAGACGAGAATTTATTTAGTGAAGAAGATTTAAGTATAAATCGTATAGTTTTGAATATTGAAACATTTGACACAAATTTAGCCCATCAAATGAGAGAATACTTAAAATTCATAATTATTAATTATAGAGAACAATTAGCGACAACAATGTGGTATGAAACAGAATATAAAAAATACTATACTGAATGGAAACAAAAATGTATAGATGGCATGAGTAGAGAAGATATAATTGATTTTTTAAATACTTTACCAACAGAAAGTTTAAAAACACTATTGTCATCAATCGCAAATGAAAGATTTATTGAAATTCTTAAAGAGCAAGAGAAGAAATCAAAAAGTCAAAGCATGAAATTATTAAAGCAAGAAGACAATAAAAGAACTGAAAATGTAAATTAAAATACCTAATAATTAACGTAAATAAAAGAGTAACACATCTATAAAGTTACTCTTTTGTGTTATACTATTCTTAGGTGAATAGATATGGAAGATGAAAAGAAATCAAAAATAATAGGAATAGCAGTAATTGTTATAATTATAGTTGGTATAGGTACTATGCTTTTAATATCAAAGAATATGCATAAACAAAATAATAACAAAACTACATCAACGTCAACGACTACATCAACAACTAAAAAGACAGAAACAACAACTACAAAAATAGAAGATACCAGTTCGTTTAGAATGGTAATTGAAGATATATTTACTGTATCAGATGGAATAACTATTGATGGAAAGATTAGCCAAGGAACTATACATAAAGGAGATAAAATAGAAATTCTTGGCGACAATAAAGTGATAACAGCAGTAGTAGATAAAATATATATATTGAAAAAAGAAGTGGATTCAGCCACTAAAGATGATTATATCAGCATACATATAAAAGATGTTAATAAAAGCCAAGTATCAAGAGGTCAAACTATAGCAAGTCCTAGCACTATAGAAGCTACTAATAAATTTAAAGCAAAAGTACATATAAATACATTAAAAGAAGGTGGTAATGATACACCTATATATAATAACTATAATTCATTATTTGTATTCAAAATAGAATCATATACAGGAAGTATTATATTAGATAATGATAGTGATATGATTAATCCAGGAGAAACAAAAGATGTAACAATTGAATTAAATACAACAGTTGCAATGGAAAAAGATACAACATTTAGTATTAGAGAAAATGGTAGAGACATAGGAACAGGTACAGTAACAGAATTAATTAAATAGGAGGAAAATGAAAATATTATTACTATCATGTAGTACAGGAGGAGGACATAATTCTTGTGCTAGATACATTGAAGAAGAATTAAAAGAAAATAACATAGAATGCGAATTTAAAGATTTTTATGACATAGTAAATGAAAAAGCAAAAAATTTATCAGAAAAGATATATTTAAAATCACTAGGTAATGAAGGAAAAATATTTAAGAACATCTATAAGATGGGAGAATTATATAGTAAAACAGGAATAAAAAGTCCAGTATATCTAATAAATAAATTACATAAAAAGAAACTATATAATTATATAAAGAACAATAATATTGATTTAGTTATTACAACACATTTATTCCCAGCACTTGCATTAACAGCAATAAATAAAGATAAAGATTATGAAAATATTCATTTTCTTTTTGTAGCAACAGACTACGAACCATGTCCATTTATGGAAGAAGCAAAACCAGATTACTTTATCACAAATAGTGAATTAGTAGAAAGATTTAATAAAAAGAAAATATCTACTGACAAGTTATTAACAACTGGAATTCCTGTATCAACAAGATTCATAAAAACTGCTAAAGACATAAGAAAAGAGTTAAATATTAACAATGAAAATGTTATTCTTATAATGCTTGGAAGTATGGGATTTGGAAGTATAGATACAGTTATTCACGAATTATTAACAGAAAAGAACACTAAAATCATAGTAATATGTGGTACTAACAAAGAATTATATAAAAGACTTAATGATATAAAAAATAATAACTTAATAGTTTTAGGATTCGTAAACAATATAAATGATTTATTATATTCAAGTGATATTGTATTATCAAAACCAGGAGGATTATCATCAACTGAAGTAGCTAGCATGAGAAAACCATTATTACATATATTTCCAATACCAGGAATAGAAACATATAATACAAAATTCTTTAATAAAAGAAATATGAATATGATATGTAATAACAAAGAAGAAATAATAAGTAATTGTAAATATTTATTAAATAATAAAGATAAACAAGAAGAAATAATTAGTAATCAAGAAAAATATATAAATAACAATTCTGCAAAAGATTTAGTAACATTTATAAAAAATACATATTAAAAGACCTATAAAATTAAATTATAGATCTTTTTAATTGCTTAAATTTATATTTTATTTCCATAAATTTTTAGGATAAACACCATCATTAATATGTCTATTTATTTCACCTCTAATTAAATTTAAATCATCTTTATAAGTAATTCCATACCATATAGAAGTTGTATTGATAACACTAACATTAATAAGTTTCTTTTTTATGTACTTATTTATTTCAATAGGTACTAGATATTCATTAGTAGCATCTACGTTATTTAAAAAATCATTAAAACCATCTTCAAGTAAATCAAATATTTTAGGAGTGAAACCAAACATATTCATAGAAATAATAGTATTTTTATCTACATGTATTTCATTATTTCCTAAAAGAGTTTTAGCAAACAACTTATCACCATCCCTACTAATGATACTTTCATCTAGACTTACTAAATAATTATTTTTAATATTACATATACCTCTTTTAACAGAACCATTATCAGTAATTGTTTCAAGAATATTATAACCAATAACAGCAAATTCATTATTTATTTTATTATTTTTTATGAAATTGCTTATTTTAAAATATGCATCTCTACCATAAAAATCATCAGCATTAATAATGGCGAAATTTTCATTAATCACATTTTTACAGCAAAGAACAGCATGAGCAGTGCCTAGTGGTTTAGTTCTATCTTTAGGAATACTAATTGAGACATTATCATTATTTTGAAAAACATATTCTACTTTAATATAATTTTCGATTCGCTTACCAATTGTACTTCTAAATATCTCATAATTTTCTTCTTTAATGATAAAAACAACTTTTGTAAATCCAGCTTTGATCGCATCATAAATAGAATAATCAATAATAAATTCACCATTTGGACCGACACTTTCAATTTGTTTAAGCCCTCCATATCTGCTTCCCATACCTGCAGCCATAATTACTAATGTCATATCTCACCTCTATTACATTTTATCATATAAAAAATAAAGTAGTACACCTTCTACTTTATTTCTACATTATTTACATATAATTTGTATCCATTTAAATCAATATTACTATTAGTCACATCATCGTTATTAAGTTCACTTACATACATATCACCGGTAAGTTTAATTTTAGAATCTTTATCAATATTAAGTACAATATTTTTAGCTGTATTATCACTATTAACAGAACCTTCTATATAGGAACCATTTTTAAGTGATAAAGTTAGAGTAGAGATAGAATCAACAACAATGTTACCAATAGCTTCCTGATTATTTAAATTAAGAGTAACATTTCCTCCATTAGAATCACTATTTCCCCAGGAATCTTTTTGTATTCTTAAAAAATTACCACTTTTATCATTATTAATTATTTTATTATTTGTAAGATTTATAGTAGCAGTAGTATTAGTTATATATAATGTGTCACCTTTGTTAGTAGTTATCATACTATTACTAGCAGTAAAACTTGCATTACCAACAGCAGCATCTCCACTCATTGATTGATATAAAAATATATTTTTATATGTAGTAGATTGACCATTTAATGTAGTATTGTTATCTGTAAGCTCTACATTATCAATAGAGACACTATTCTTTCCTTCAATAACAATTCCTTCTGATGCATTAGAAATAAGTTTTGCATTCTTAACAATAATATCAGCAGTAGAATAAATACTAGGAGAACCTTTTCCATTAGTAGTATAAGTTCCAGAGTCAACGTTTACTGTTCCACCACCTCTATCACTTCTAATAGCAGCACTTGAAGTACCATTTGTTGTTATTTCCAAATTAGTAGCATTCATTATTCCTCCACCAGTAGTCATAATACCACCTGAATTATCTTTATTAGTTGTAATTTTAGAATCATTTATATTTATGATAGTATTATCACTATTACTATTGTTTGTTGTAGCATTTCCACCATAGCTAAATACTCCATTAGCACCATTAGCATCAGTATTAATAATGGCATTTTTAATTGTTGCATTCGCTCCATCCTTAGCAACTATACTAGAATTAATACCATAAAAACTAGTATTGTCTCCTTCACTTGAGTCTCCAGTTTTATTAATATTTACATCACTGATAGTAGATTTTCCACCACTTATCAAAATAGCATTTTCATCAGCATTACTTGAACTATATTCACCATTAGAAATATCTTCTTCACTAGTTATTTCTTTAACACCACTGTAGCTAACATTATTATTCCCATTATTATTAAATCCACCATTAGTATTACTATTTAAAAAGCATTTATTAGTTATAAATATAAATCCAAAAGTAAATAGAGCAGTTAAAATAATTGTTGATAATATGAATATAATAGTCTTATCACTAGAAGTAAATATTTCACTAAAAGAAATACTATTAAATTTAGTTATAATTAATAATATAACGATAAATCCAATAACAAGTCCTTCAATACCAAAAGCAATATAATATTTAGTATCAACACTTTTACTCGTATTGTTAGGCATACTCATATCTTTATTTTCACCATTTGGCATACTTGGAGGTTCACTCATATTACCATCACTTTCATTATCAGGTTTACTTGGAGGCTCACTCATATTATTACCTTTTTCATTCATATTACTATTAGGCATCCCTCCACTTTCGTTGCTGCTACTAACCTTAGTCATTGTAAAATACACAAGTCCACAAGTTATTAACAACAACAAAATACAAATTATATTATTAACATTTTTTGTCATATCAAATCTTTTCCATTTAATTATACAATACAAATAATTAAATTAATGACGAAATCTGTCACACAAAAAAATAATAATAAAAAACATTGTACACTTTTAAAAAAATAAGTGAAAATAAAGTGAAAACACAAGCAATAAATGATATAATTTTACTAGGAGGAAACAGTAATGAAAAAAATTATTAAAATATTAGCAATCTTTTCACTATTAATATTCACAACTGCATGTGATTTATCAGTAGAAGAAGAATTCAAAGAAGATAATTTCAAAATCACATTAACAGATAATTTTTATAAAAAGGATAATTTAAGCTCTACATACTACTACGAATCACCAAATGTTGGAGTTACTGCTACACTGGATGACTTTGAAGGATTAAGCGACACAGGACTAACAGAAAATTCTAGTTTAGAAGATTATTTTAAGGCAGTGGAAGAATCTAATAATGAAACTTATGAAATGAAAAAAGGAAACAATGGAAAATATTTATACTTTGACTATTCAGCAACATCAAGTGGAAAAGAATTCTACTACATAACAGCAATTTACAAAGGAAAAACAGGATTTTGGTTAGTAACATATTTTTGTGAATCAAAAAATAAAGAGAAACTAACACCTACAATGTTAAAATATGCTGACAGTGTTGAAGTTTAAGTGTACAATTGGTACACTTCTTTAAATAAATTAAAAAATAAATGATATAATTTAAGTAGGTGATAATATGGCAAATAGAGCATTAGATAATAAATGTCCTGCTTGTGGCGCACCAATTTTATATAAACCAAATTTAAAAAAATGGAAATGCGATTATTGTAAAAGCGAATTTACACTTGAAGAAATGAAAAAATATAATAATGCAAGTAGTGAAAAAAATAATAAAAAAGAAGAAAAAATCGATGTAAAAGATACAACTAAAAATACATCAAAAGATACAATAAAAAAAGAAAAAGACAATACAACTTATGTTGAATATAATTGTAAGGATTGCGGAGCAAAAATAATCGCAGATGAACAAACAACAGCAACATTCTGTATTTATTGTGGAAATACTGCAATATTAAAAGAAAAACTATCAGGAAAATTTGCTCCTGATTTAATAATTCCATTTAAAAATGAAAAAGAAAAAGCAATTGAATCATTTAAAAGTCTTAATAAAGGAAGACCACTCATGCCAGATTTCTTTAATGATGAAAAAAACATAGAAAAAATAAGAGGAGTATATATTCCATTTTGGCTATTTGACGTAAAAATAAGCGGTGAATTAGATGCTACAAGCACGACAAGTACAAGCTGGACAGTTGGAAATACAGTATATACAAAAACTGATACATATAGACTTGAAAGAGAAGGTGAAATGGAATTTAATAAAATTCCTGTAGATGGTTCCACAAGATTCGATGATGATATAATGAATACAATTGAACCATTTAATTATGAAGACTTAGAAGAATATAATCATGCATATCTATCAGGCTTTTTAGCAGAAAAGTATGACGTAGAAGAAGAAAAAAGCTTTAATGATGCGACACTCAGAAGCCTAAATTCAACAAGAGATGAAATGAAAAGAGATATGGGCATGGGTATAAAATCAATAATAAATGACACATTAAAAGCAGAAAAATTATTAACAAAATATGCACTACTACCTGTATGGATGATAAATGTAAAATATAAAGATAAATTTTATACATTCGCGATGAATGGTCAAACTGGAGAATTCGTAGGTAACATACCAGTAGATAAAAAGAAAGCACTTAAATATGGAATTCTAACATTTGTAATTACATTTGCATTAGTATTACTAATAAGTTATCTTTTTTACATAGGAGGTCATAAATGAAAAGAATAATAAGAATAATAATTTTATCTTTATTATTAATTTTACCACTAAGTTTAAAAGCAGAAGTAAATCTAAAAGAAAGAACTGAATCAAACAATTATGGTGTTAATAAAAAATGGAAAATTACAGAAAGCAATATCAACAATGTTAAAAGTACAAAATATGTAGATTCAAGTGAAAAAATATATGATTTTTCAAATGTACTTAATGAAGAAGAAAAAAATGAATTAAAGAGTTTAATTGATGATTATATTAATAAAACACAAATGGATATGGTAATTTTAACAGATAGTGTTCCATATACAAATGATAATACCAATGATACTTATGCTTCTGATTTCTATGATTATAATGATTTTGGAATAAATTTCAAAAATTATAGTGGAGTAATTTTATTTAGAAATACATACGAGGAAAACCCTTATTTTAATGTATATACATTTGGTCAAGCACAACTATACTATCCACAAAATAGGTGTGATTATGTTCTTGATGATATATATGAAGATTTAAAATCAAAAAATTATATTGATGGATTCACAAAATTCATAGATGAATTTAACACATATTATAATAAAGGAATTCCAAAAGAATTAAAAGATTACTATATAGATGATATGGGTTACATTAAAAAAGGATATAAGTTACCATTACTAACAGCATTTATAGTAGCAACAATAGTAACAATAATAGTTCTATCAATAATGGTTAAAAAGAATAAAATGGTTAAAAAAGAAACTATGGCAGTAGAATATCTAAATAACAATAGTATAAAATATACAAAACGAAATAAAAATTTAATTTCTTCACATACGACACATTATACCAGAGTAGAGTCATCATCTAGTAGTGGCGGAGGAAGTTTCTCATCACGTAGTGGTTCATCAGGAGGTGGCCATGGTGGCGGAAGTGGAAGACATGGATAAAACAAGTTTACAAGGCTTGTTTTTTAATTTGAAGTTTTAATTGATTTTATCAGTAAAAATTGATATAATATAAAGCAATTTGCGAAAGGAAATAAAAATGAAAAAAATTAATAATGAAGAAAATAATTATGTAGAAAAAGGTAGAAAATCATTTAAAATAGTAAAAACTGAAGTATCTAAAATATATGATGACGCCACCAGTGATAAAGAATTTTCTAAAAGTTTTTTAATAGAATTACTTAATAAAAATGAAAAATTAAGTTATGAACTTGCTAATGGATTAATGCTTATAGAAATGGATATGGAAAAAACTTTAACAAAAAATAGAGAAAAGATAAGAAAATATAGAATTTTTATTAATACTTTAGGAATAACTTCATTGTTAATAGGAATAATAAACGGATATATTGGTTTAATATTATGTATGGCATATGCAGGAATTATGTGCATAACAGCAAAGAAAAGAAACGAATTATTAGAAGAATCTAAAAATAAAATAAAAGAAACCCAACAATTAGTATCAGAAATAAATCCAATAAATAACAATATTGCAAATAATAATATGTTAATAACAAGAAAGTTAAATACATTAAATGATAAAGAAACAGAGCAAAGAAAACAAGAGCCTGCAAAGGTAAGCAAAGTAGAATTAGCAAACAATATCATACAAGAATATTTTGAAACAGGGGTATTACCTGAATTTGATAAAAATATAAAACAAACAATAATATCAATTTTAAAAAATGATTTGGACAGTGACGAAAATGATATAGAAAAGTTACTTGAAGAAGCACGCAAAAAAGTTAGTTTTGAAGTCGATAAAAGTACAGTATTAGAATTATTCATTAAAGAAGGAAATAAGGTTAAAAATGGAAAAACAAACAATTAACAAAACAAATATTGAAAAAGCAAGTGATATATCATCTTCAGCAACTAAAATCTATATGGATATAACAGATATAAAAGAATTTTCAAAATCATACTTAGAAGAATTATTAAAAGAAAATGAAGCATTAAAAGGTTGTTTAAACAAATTATTAGATGACAACATCCGCGAATTAGAAAAATCAACAAAATCAAGTGCAACAAAAGATATCAAAAGAATGATAAAAATGGCAATAATAATGTTAGCCAGTTTAACATTGATTTCAGTCGCACCAACAATTGGATTATTTACAACACCAATTTATATGATATATGTCATAAAATCATATAAATCATCAAAAGAAAATTTAATTGAATATAAAAAAAGAGTTAAAGAGATTAGACAAGTTAATGATAAATCGCAAGGTATAAAGAATAATTTAGATAATAATGAATTATTTATTAGAAGAGAATTAAAGAAATTTGAAACTAAAGAACTACCAGAAACAAAATCGCATGAAGCAAGCAAAGTAGAACTTGCTAATAAAGTAATTCAAGATTTTTATGAAACTGGCATTATTCCTGAAATTAGTGACGAATTAAAAGAAACAATAATCGCATTGTTAAAAAATAGTGTAGAGTGCAAAGAAATTAACATTATAACAATACTTGAAGAATCACGTAAAAAAGTAAATTATGAAGATTCTAAAAGTGCAAAACTAGAACTAAACAAGAATGGTAAGAATTAATTTCTTATCATTTTATATTATATTATATTTCTTTATATACACTACTAATCATGTTATAATCATACTGGAGACTAATATGAATAAGGAAGATTATATTAAAATTGTAAATGAAAAATTAATAGGAAATTCAAAACAAATAATGTTAAACCAAATTGACAGATATTATAATTCAAAAAATTATATAATAAAAAAAGACAACAAGATAGGAGAAAAAGTATTATTAAAAAAAGGTACATTACTTCACGGAACATATAAAAATATAGAAGGTCTAAGAGAGATAATAAAAAATGGACTAATATCAAGTTGGTTCATAAATGCAAGAACTTCTAAATATCCAAGCTCAGTTGGGGTATGGAATTTAAAGCAAGATTATTTATTAAAAGACTATATTGACTTTTATTCTGGTGGAACAATTCTTTATAGTGGAATATTTGAAAATAATATTGACACAGGATGTAATAAAACAGCTATTATTCCTTATAGTAAAATGAATAACATTATAAATGAAATTACAAAAATAGATTGTCATAAATGGAATATAGAACAAACAAAAGAAGCAAGATTTATGCCCAGTTTAGTTCAAGATAGAGTACAAATTGGAATAATTTTTAATGGAGAAAATGATTATATTCATGAATTATTAAAAGGAGATATCTTATCAAATAATATAAGTGATATAGATGTAAAAGATTTTGTGAATCCAATCTATTATGAAACTTTTATCAAGGACAGAAAACGTAAGGATGACTTATTTACTGATCGTGAAAGTGCAATACTCTTTGGAATACCATCTAATTTTATAGAAGGTATATTAGTTGGAAGAAAATATGAAAAAGATATAGAAATTTTAAAAGAAATAAAAAAGTTACTTCCAAAAGCATACATATGTAATTTAGATGGTATAATCATAAGATAGCATATGAAAATAAAAAACAAGAAAAATATTTGTATGATTTTAGCGTTTTTAAGTGCTTGTCTTTATGCGTTCAATGTAATAATTGAAAAGAAATATGTTAGATTTGAAAGTTTAACAAAATATTATTTCTAATGTATCTAGGTGCAGGAATAGGACTATATTTAATTCATAAATTATCCTCAAAGAGCAGTAATAAATCTCAAAAATTAACTAAAAAATTCAAATGCTAGTTTAGTATCATTGTTATCTATTTTTGAAATAATCATGACATCTTTTATATTCATACTAATGATAATAGGAATAATATTTATGAACAAATATAACAAATAATTTACAATGTAATGACAAAATAATTTTCTTGACATTAGTATTTAAAAATATATAATATATCTTGAAATGGAGGATATTATGGAAAAATATGTAAATGTTTACTTATCAAATAATATTCATAAGTCATCAGGTATATATGACAGTAGTGTATTTCAAGATTGCGTTTATGTTAAAAAATCAGAGAAAAGGACAGATAAGGTATTATTTTGGTCATATGATTATGATCAAGAAGTAAAGGGACTAACTGACGTGCCAATAATTTGTGAACGTTTGGAAGATGGAAGTTTAAAAGACATTATAACAGGAGAAATAATAACATCATTAGGTGAATATGAAGATGAAGAAAGATGTTTATATCAAATGTTTTTAACTTATAATCGCTTAAATGAATTAAGTATATCAAAAGTTGCTGAAATAATAAAAAAATATTTTGATGGACCATACAAACAAGAAAATGTAGCAAGATATAGACAAATGATGGAAGATGTAAGAATAGAAAGTGCTAACATGACTTATAGAAGAATTGGAAGAAAAAAAGAACAACAACAACGAACAGAACAAGATGATGAATATGTTAGACGCTTTATAAATAATTTACGTTAACTATACAAAAAAGTAATAGATGTTAGAATTTATTACTTTTTATTATGATATAATTATCAGTGGGAGATAAGATTGAATAAACATTTGAAAATTTTAATATTGATAATTTGTATAATAGTTGTAGGATATGTATCATTTAATTATGGCCAAAAATACAAAAAAGATATTTTAGAAAATGATTATACATATATAGATGTCCTAAGTGAAATGTATGGCACGTGTGAAAATGATAGCTGCTATATACTTAATATATTTAAAGAAAACAATACATATGTATTTACTAGTGGTATGTATGCTACTGACTTTGTAAATACAGGAAATATTACTAGAAGTATTAAAATTGATGATAAAAAATATTATTTAAATGTTTACTATCCAGCTATACATGATGAAATGGAAGATACTGAAGAAACTAATAAAGATTATATTTTAGAACTTGTTAATAATGAACAAATAAAAGTAAATAATTTATCTTACAAAAAAATAAATGGCGACATAGAAGAATTTTTTGATAATGAAGCATTTAGTCACTAGGAGGAAAATATGAAAAATATTACAATAATAGGTGGAGGAGTTTTAGGATCACAAATAGCATTTCAAACAGCATATTGTGGATTTGATGTAACTATATGGCTAAGAAGTCATGAAAGTGTTAACAGAACCAAAGCAAAACTACTAGAATTGAAGAAAAAATATACTGAAAATATTAATTTAATGAATACTAATGAAGGAAAAATGTTTAACAATTGGTGTAATGGAATTTCAAATTATGATAATTTTAATTATAAAGAATGCATCAAACGTGTAGACGAAGCATATAAAAATATTAAATTTGAAATAGATCTAGGAATGTCTATTAAAAATGCAGATTTAGTTATTGAAGCAATGACGGAAGATTTTAACATAAAAAAAGATTTATACTTAAAAATGTCATATTTACTTCCAAAGAAAACAATTGTTGTTACTAATTCATCAACTATGCTTCCAAGCAAACTAGCAAAATACACAGGTAGACCTGAAATGTTTTTAGCACTTCATTTTGCTAATTCTATATGGAAAAATAATACAGCAGAAGTTATGAAACATGGTGAAACAAACGACAAAAGCTTTAACGAAGTAATAAAATTTGCCAAAGAAATAAATATGGTAGCACTTCCAATAGTGAAAGAAAAATCTGGATACCTTTTAAATTCTATGTTAATACCATTTCTATTTTCAGGCTTAGATTTATTAGTAAATGGTATTTCAGATATTGAATCTATAGATAAGGCATGGACACTTGGAACAGGAGCACCAAAGGGGCCTTTTCAAATACTTGACACAGTAGGGCTTAATACTGCACACGAAATAGTACTTATGTATGTAAAAATACCATCTTTTTTAGCACCATACAATTTTAAAAAAATGGAAGCACTATTAAAAGAATATATTGAAAAAGGAAAACTTGGAATCGCTAGTGGAGAAGGCTTCTACAAATACAATAAATAATTCCTATTGATAGAGTATGTTATAATTATTAACAATTTTATTAGGTGGTTCTATAAAAAATATTAATATGTATATAAATAAAAATCAATTAAAAGACTAGATAATTTTTAAAAGTTGTTTAGTTTTTTTCTATAAAAAAAAGAAGATCATTTTAATAAATCTTCCAATGTTTTACTATCAACATAATTTGTTATAACTTCATCAAGACCTTTCCAAAAATTATAAGTCTTACATTCATTTTTTCTTTCACAATCATCATGTACACAAAAAACAGGAGTCAAATCCCCTTCAGCAATTCTTAAAATATCTCCAATTCTATATTCACTTGGCTTTCTATTTAATTTATATCCACCATTAATACCACGCAAAGAATCTAAATAACCAGCTTTATTTAATAAAGATATAATTTGTTCTAAATATTTCATACTTATTTGTTGTCTACTTGATATTTCTTTCAAAGAAATAAAACTATCATCATTATTCATTGCTAAATCAGTCATTATTCTTAAAGCATATCTTCCTCTAGTAGATATTTTCATATAAATCACTTCCATAAATAGTATATCATATATTATAATATTTATGGTGTTATTATGATATTAAATTTTATAAAAAGTATTTTTCATTATGAATTATACATATTGCCAATATATCTCATTATAAGGTTGCTTTATCTTAGAAACAAAAAAATAAATATCAAAAGGGAACTATTATTGATAATATTTGCATCTACAATTATAATGCTATTATCTCAAACAATCATTTGTGAATTTTATTTGGAGAATGGAGTTCATATCAAAAAAGGAATTCATAACAATAATTTTATTCCGTTCAAAATATTTTATGATAGCTATATTAGTCACATTAAATATGGGAATTACACTTACTTTATCATAAGTTTGCTAGGCAATATAGTACTATTTATTCCATATGGATTTCTATTACCATCATTATATGAAATAAAAGCAAAACACGTTGTATTACTTGGCCTTTCTTTATCGTTATTTATAGAACTATCTCAATTGTTTTTACCAAGATGGACTGATATTGATGATATAATCTTAAACACATTTGGTACTTTTATTGGCTATCAATTATATAAATATTATGTTAAAATATACAATAGAGAGTGATAAGATGGATAATAAAAAAATAGTATTTATAGTATCTGGAATTGTATTCTTTAGTATTGTTACACTATTAACAGCTATTTTAATTAAGAATAATATAAGAAATAATAATGAAGAAGAGCAATCTTTTATAATTACAATAATTAATGATAATGAAGAACAAACTATTAATGGTAAAAAGGATGAAATTATAAAACTACCAACTTATTCAAAAGAAGGTTATAATTTTATTGGATTCATCGATGAAGATGGCAATAACTACAACAACGAGCTTGTCATTTCCAAAGACCTAACATTAACAGCAAAATATGAACCATTAAAATACTATAACATTAATTTTGTAAGTGAGCCAGGAGTTGATTACTCAGTTATAATGGCTTATTATCAAGAAAAAATTTCACTTCCAACGCCAATCAAAGCAGGCTATACATTTAGCCATTGGATAGATGAAGAAAATAATGTCTTCAATTATACTGAATATCCATATGAAAAAGATGTATTATTAAAAGCGGTGTGGATAAAAAATGAAGCAAAAAAATACACTGTTAAATTTGACACAGATGGTGGAAATAAAATAGATGACCAAACAGTACTTGAGAATGGTACAGTTGCTAAACCAAACAATCCCAAAAAAGAAGGTTACTGCTTTACTGGATGGCAATATAATTATAATAATTACGACTTCAATAAAAATGTAAAAAGCAACATGACCTTAAAAGCAACCTACAACGAGTTATTCGCTTTAAACAAGGATATATTTAATTTAATAAATTCAACATATAAAGATTTATCAAATAAATTTGGAATTCAAGAAAATACCATAAAAAAGCAAAAAACTGTAAGTACAAATAAAGGTAAAGGGTATTCAGCAGATGGAAGTATTCTTTATAAAAATGGATACTATGCATACTATAATTTTTTCACATTTTCAAGTCAAAATTACATAGCGAATTTAAATAAACAAAAGCCAGAATATATAGCATTTGACTCAAATATCCTCTTTACCAATTATAAAAGAGAATTTATTACAGAAAGTAACCTTAAATGTCTAGGCTACACAAACATAAAATACATTAAAAAGAAAAGCATCTACAAGTTTAACTATGGAAAATATATAATAGAACTATACAACTTCAATACAGAAAAAGAAAAAGCCTACGTTTGGAACATTAATTAACAAGTTATTAACACAAAAATACTAGCAATAGTATTTTTTAAATGATAAAATATCATCAGAGGGTGGTTATATGATTATACAATATGCATATCGTTATGATGAAAAATTTGATGTTTACACAGTTAGAAGATTAGATGGAGAATATCTTAACTATCACGTTCCAGATGGATTATTATTAAACATTTATAATGCTGGCAAGTATGATAAAGAAGTTCTTAAGAATTTGCAAGCATATGTGCATTTTGATACTGAATGCATGAATGCAGTAGTTGACTTTAAAAGACGTGAATATGAAGATAGAGACATTGATTTCATTATTCGTGAAATAGAAGAAGAATATACATTAAAATTATAATTATTAAGAGACAACATTGTTATTAATGTATTTTTATGTTAAAATTTTCTCATGGAACAGAAAGAAATATTAAAAAAATTAGAAGAATATAAAAGCCTTATTAATGATATTAAAAATAAATTAGATATTGATAATAAGAAAAACAAAATCAGCGAACTAGAAGGTATCTCTAATGATTCATCATTCTGGAATGATATGGAAAATGCTAAGAATGTTTTAAGTGAACTTAAAGGACTTCGTGATATATGTAAAAAATATGACACTGTTAATGAATCTATCAATGACGTTAATGATATAGTAAATACAGGTATCAATGAAGAAGATGCAGAACTTATCGAAACAGAGATGGAAAGTATAAATGAATCCTTATCAAAACTCAAATTATTCGCTCTTTTAAGTGGTGAATTTGATAGTAGTAATGCTTACGTAGAAATACATAGTGGCGCAGGCGGGACTGAAAGTAATGACTGGGCTAATATGATACTTAGAATGTATACAAGATATTTTGATAAAAATGATTATAAATACGAAATAATAAGTAAACAAGATGGTGAAGAAGTTGGTATAAAAGGATGTACTTTGCTTGTTAAAGGATTCTATGCTTTTGGATACTTAAAGGGTGAAACAGGAGTTCATCGTTTAGTTAGAATTAGTCCTTTTGATAGTAATAGTCGACGTCACACATCATTCGCATCTGTACTTGTCACACCAGAAATAAATAAAAATATGGATGTTGAAATAAAAGAAAGCGATTTAAGAATAGATGTATATCGTTCAAGTGGATGTGGAGGACAAGGTGTAAATACAACTGACTCAGCAGTTAGAATAACTCATATACCAACAGGAATAGTAGTATCAAGTCAAATAGAAAGAAGTCAACTTCGTAATAAAGAAATTGCAATGAACATGTTAAAAAATAAATTATTCCTTTTAAATCAAAAAGAGTTTAATGATAAAATAAAAAGTCTTAAAGGAGATGTAATGGATGTTAACTTTGGGAGCGCAATTCGCAGTTATGTAATGTGCCCATATACACTTGTAAAAGACACACGAAGTGGATATGAAACATCAAATGTTGATAAAGTACTTGATGGAGATATAAAAGAATTTTTAGAATCATATTTAAAAATATAACATTTACGAAAGTAGATGTTTTTAATTTAAAAAATATATCATCCAAAAAATTAACAAATTTATACACAAATTATTAACCTTTGTGAGTGATTTTGTAAAAATATGATATTTAGTATTACATCAACAAGTCAAGAACAAATAAGCCTTCAACATAAAAATTAAACAAAATAAAATCTCAATATATGTAAAGTAAAAAACAAACAAAATTAAACACGTAGAAAAACATTTGAAAATTTGATATAATTACACTGGAGTACTAGAATATGAAATGGTTTAAAAGAATAAATAGCGGTGAAATTAAAAATAGGGTTATTAAAAAACAAAGTTTAAAGGGAGCAATTCTATTCGTTGTTGGAACTTTAACATCTGCTTTATCATTTAATTTATTTTGTGTACCCAATAATTTTGTATCAGGAGGACTCGGAGGAATAGGTATAATACTTAATCACTTCTTTTCAAATATAAATGTTAACTTAGTGATACTACTTGGCAATTTACTATTCGTAATAATAAGTTTATTCACTCTTGGATTTAAAGAGTCCCTTATGAGTATAGTTGGTGCTACTGTATTCACAGTATTTCTATATGTAACAACTGATATACCAGAACTAATCAATTTTAAATTTGATAATATATTACTTTATGTACTAGGTTATGGTGTTGCGAGTGGTTTTGGAGAAAGCCTTGTTTACAAATCAGGATTCAATACAGGCGGAACAAGTATACTTGCTCGAATACTTCAAAAATATATATCATTACCACTTGGTAAAATATTAAGATACATATCAATAATAATAATTTTATGTGGTGGAGCAGTTTTTGGATACACTGCACTTATGTATTCTCTAATCATTATGGTAATATCTACTAGCATTGTTGATAAAATGTTGATAGGAATAAGTGATTCTAAAACATTCTTTATCCATACAACTAAAGAAGACGAAGTAAAAGATTTCATATTAAAAATAATAGAAAGTGGTGTTACAGAATTTGATACAAAAGGAGCATATAGTCACAAAAGAAGAAAAATGCTTATGTGCGTTGTTCCAACCGAAAAATATACACTTCTTAAAAATGCAATACATGAAATAGATAGTGATGCTTTCATAGTAGTAAGTGATTGCTACGAAGTACTTGGCGGAACTAAAAGGAAAAAATTGTCTTTTGACAATTAAATAGATAATAATTATAATATATAGTTAAATAAATTATATCAAAGGAGGATATATGCAGTTAATAGAACTAAAAAATATATATAAAAGATATCCCAACGGTGTTACTGCTTTATGTGATGTTAATCTTGAAATATCAAAAGGAGAATTTGTATTCATAATAGGTGCATCAGGTAGTGGAAAAAGTACACTCATAAAACTTTTATATAGACAAGAAAAGCCATCTCGTGGTGAAGTATATGTAGGAGGAGTAAATGTTTCTAAACTTAGAAATGGTAAAGTATACAAATTAAGACGTAAACTTGGAATAGTTTTTCAAGACTACAAATTATTACCAAAACTAACAGTATATGAAAATGTAGCATTCGCTCTTGAAGTATATGGACTTCCAGAAAGCGATATTAGAAAAAGAACATTAAAAGCAATTGAACAAGTTGGCCTTAAAGATAAACTTAGAAGTTATCCTGATGAGCTTTCTGGAGGAGAACAACAAAGAGTATCAATCGCAAGAGCCATCGTAAACGATCCAAAAGTTCTTATATGTGATGAGCCAACTGGTAACCTTGATCCAGAAACATCAATGGAAATAATGAACGTAATAGACAATATCAATAAAGACCTTGGAACCACTATAATAATGGCAACTCATGACAAAGAAATAGTCAACAAAATGAAAAAAAGAGTTATCGTTATAGAAAAAGGCTTAGTAGCAAAAGATACTATGAAAGGAAGATATAAGAGTGAAGGCATTTAGAATTTTAGAAAATAATATAAAAGAATCATTTAAAGGTGTTTTTCGTAATTTCTCTTTATCATTAGCAAGCATATCATGTATAACAATAACACTTATATTAGTAGGGTTTAGCATTCTTTTATCTTGCAATGTTAACAACTTCACAACAGAAATAGAAAAAGACATGACAATAGTTGTATTCTTAGAAAGAGGAGTTACAGAAACAGAAATAGAATCAATAGGTGTAAGACTTAAATCATTACCAAATGTAAAAGAAGATGGTGTTACATTTAATTCAAAAGAATCAGTTAAAAATGACATGCAAAAAGAATCAGAAATATTCAACAGTATAATGGCACAATATACAGAAGAAACAAATCCACTTCAAGATACATACTTAGTTAAAGTAGATGACCTTGCTGATATAACTGAGACAGTAAATGAAATTAAAAAAATTGACAAGGTTGATATAGTTAAATATGGCGAAGGTAGCGTTGAAGAATTAGTTAAAATATTTGATGTAGTTAAAAATGTTACATATGTAGTTGTAATAGCCCTTATAATAGTTACAGCATTCTTAATATCAAACACTATCAAAATTACAATTCAATCAAGAAGAAGAGAAATAGAAATAAGAAGACTTGTAGGAGCAAGCAATACATTTATACGCCAACCATTCTTCTTTGAAGGAATCATTTTAGGATTCATGGGATCAATTATACCAGTACTAATATGTTGTTATGGATATAGTTATTTATATAAAAGATTAGGTGGACAACTATTTACAGCAATAATCAAATTAGTAAAACCAAGCACAATCATATATACTTTAATGCTAATTTTAGTAGCAGTAGGTGTAGTAGTTGGAGCATTTGGTAGCTTTAAAGCAGTAAGGAAATATTTGAAAATATGATGAAGAAGATATTTAAAGTTATATTAATCATTTCTATTTCAATATTTATATTTATTAAAGTTGATAGTATTTATGCAGTTAATCAAAACTCATCACTAAAAGATTTAAAAAACAGTATGGCTAAACTTGATAAAAAAAGACAACAAGCAGCCGCTCGCAAAAATCAAACAAAAAATGAAATCAAAAATATGGAGGGTGATATAGATAAGATAAATAAAGATATCGAAGATAATAATAAAGCAATAGAAGATGCTTATGATAAAATCGCAGACCTTGATGAAGAAATAATCAATAAACAAAAAGAAATAGATAATTTACTTTCATTCTTACAAGTATCTAAAGGAGAAAATGTTTATCTTGAATATGTTTTTCAAGCAAAAAACTTTACTGATTTTATATATAGAGGTGCTGTTGTAGAACAACTTACTAAATATAATGATGAACTTATAGATGATATGTATAAGAAAATAGAAGAAAATAAAGCATTACAAGTTCAACTTCAAAAAGATATTGAAAAAGGCGAACAAACAATTAAAACACTTGAAGAAAAATTAAAAACTTCAAATTTAACGCTTGATGACTTAATTGAAGATGAAACAGATGCTGAAGCAGAATATGCAGCTAGTAAAAAAGAAGTACAATATTATGAAAAAATATTTAAAGAAAATAAATGTAAAGAAACAACTAGTATTAATGAATGTCTTGGAGTAGCATTTGCCAACAAGTTAACAAGACCAGTTAACAGTGGATGGATTAATAGTGAATGGGGCCTTCGTTATCATCCGACCAAGCATGTATGGAGACTTCATAATGGTATAGATATTGGTGTATCAACTGGTACTAAAGTTTATGCATCAGCACCAGGCATTGTTGTTAAAAAGATAGTTAGATCAAGTTGTGGTGGTAATGAACTTTATATTAGACATAATTTAAAAGGTGTAGGAACAGTTCAAACATATTACTACCATTTATCAAAATTTAAAGTAAGCGTAGGAGATAAAGTAGACACTAATACAGTAATTGCTTTAAGTGGAGGAGGAGAAAGTTATGATGCTTGTTCAACCGGACCACATCTTCACTTTGGAGTAAGCGTTGCATCTCCTAGCAGTAACAGTAGAAACAATCCAAGAAACTTTGTAAATTTTCCTAAAAAAGGAAAAAAATTCAAAACTAGATATTATTAAGAGAATTCATACATTTTGAATTCTTTTTCTTTTTATGTTATTATTATATTGGTGAAGAAACATGTCATTTACTAGCAATATAAAAAATGAAATATCAAGTATAGAATATGGTGAAAGTGAAAAAATGGCAGAACTTTCTGCAATACTTAACATAGGCGTTAAAATATATGAAGATAAATTTGAAATATATACAGAAAACATAAGTGTTGCAAGACGTATCTATTTACTTATAAAAGAAATATATCATGTAGAAATAGATATGGATACAGGTTACAATAGTTTACGTGGCAATAAGCTTGTTTTACTAAGTGTTCACGATAAAATAGATTTAATTTTAAGTGATTTATGCATTCAAAAAAATAATGAAAGAATATATGTACCTGATAATTACTTAGTAGATGAAGAACATGATAAACAAGCATATTTAAGGGGAGTCTTCATGATATGTGGAAGTATAAATGATCCTAAGACAAGTAGATATCATCTTGAATTTGTTATATCAAATGAAGATACTGCTAACTATGTTAATAATCTATTAAATGAATTCTACTTCAATAGTAAAGTTATCAAAAGAGATAAAAACTATATGGTATATATAAAAGAAAGTGAAAAAATAAGTGACTTTATAAAATTATTAAATGCAAGAACTTCATTATTCTATTATGAAGACATAAGAATATATAGAGATCATAAAAATATGACAAATAGACTTAATAATTGTGAACAAGCTAATGTAGATAAAATGATACAAGCAAGTAGTGAACAATTAGAACTTATTCGTAAATTACGAGAAACAAGAGATTTTGACCTTTTAGAACAAGGTATAAAAGACATTTGTATCTATAAAGAAAAATATCCAGAAAGTTCAATGGCAGAACTAGCAGAAATAATAAGTACGGAAACAGAAAGACCAATTACAAAAAGTGGTATAAATCATAGATTTAGAAAAATAAAAGAAATGGTAAAATAAAAACACTTAAATAATCTTATCAATAATTCCATATTTAAGTGCTTCATCACTATCCATATAATAATCTCTTTCAACATCTTTTTCTATTTTAGAAAGAGATTTTTTTGTATTACGAGATAATATAACATTTAACTTCTTCTTAATCTTTAATATCCTTTCAGCAACAATCTTAATTTCAGTAGCCTGTCCATTAACACCACCAAGTGGTTCATGAATCATAATTTCAGTATTATTTAAAGAACATCTTTTGCCTCTAGTACCACTAGATAAAAGAAAAGCAGCCATAGAAGCACAAAGTCCTATACCAATCGTAACACAATCACTTTTAATATAATTCATCGTATCATATATAGCCATACCAGCAGTGATACTACCACCAGGAGAATTAATATATATATTTATATCATCATTACTAATAGAATCTAAATATAAAAGTTCACTTACAACTAGATTAGCCTTTTCATCATTTATTTCTCCTTCAATAAATATAATTCTTTCCTTTAATAATTTAGAATATATATCATATACTGTCTCTTTCTTACTATCAACATCTACTATGAATGGTATTTTCATGCATCCTCCTAGTAATATTTTAGTAAAGTAATGCCATATTTATTCACAAAATTAAAAAAATTTGCTATTATATTTATATGATAGAGGTTGATAGTGTGGAAAAAGAAATAAAACTTATATTTGAAGATAGCAATATTATAAACGTAAAAATCGGTACAACAGTAGGAAAAGTAATAGAAATGCTTAATAATGACCAAGTTATCGCACTTCGTATAAATGGTAAAATAGTAAGTAGTGAAACAGAACTTACAACTGATTCATATGTAAACTATATAACTATTGCTAGTAGAATAGGAAGAAAAATATACATGAAAGGTCTTACTTATGTATATCTTTTAGCAGTGAAAGAATTATATGAAGATAGAGCACCTGTATATATAAAGCATTCACTTGATAAATCACTTTACACAGAAATAAAAATGAAAAGCCAAGTTGATCATTCAGTAGTAGCACAAATAAAGAAAAAAATGAAAGAAATAATAAAAAGAGATATACCATTTAGAAATATAAGTGTAGATAGAAATGATGCGATAGAATATTCTAAAAGTGTAGAAGAAAATGAAAAAGTACTTAACTATACTTATATGACTAAAGATTCAGTTACTATGTGTGAACTAGGAGATATGTATAATTATTTCTATTATATAATGCCTGCTTCAACTAAAATATTAAAAAGATTTGATTTAACTTATGTTTCACCATGTGGAGTAGCAATAAGTTATCCAATAGATAATGTAGTTCCTAAATTTAATCCAACACCTAAAGTATTAGAAGCATTTAAGAAATATGAAAAGAAACTATCTACTTTAGGAGTTCACTATGCAGGAGATATAAATAAAATAGTATGTGATGGTAATATAAGTGATTATATACAAAAGAACGAAATATTATATGATGAAAATATAAGAGAAGTAGCAGAAAAAGTATCAAAAGATAAAAATATTAAAGCAATATATATAAGTGGTCCATCATCATCTGGTAAAACAACAACTTCTAAAAAACTAGCACTTTATTTAAACGCTAAAGGATATGATACATTAGTTATTTCAACAGATGATTATTTTGTAGATAGAAAAGATACACCAAGAAAACCAGATGGAAGTTATGAATATGAAATAGTTGAAGCACTTGATATAAAATTATTTAATTCACATATAAAAAGTTTACTTAATGGGGATGAAATAATTAAACCAACGTATAATTTTATTACAGGTGAGAAAGAATATAAAGGTAAACCTATATCACTAAAAGAAAATCAAATACTTATAGTAGAAGGACTACATGCGATAAATGAAAGATTGAGTTCAAGTATAGATAAAAAGAATAAATTAAAAGTATACATTAGTCCATTTACACCAGTAGGATTAGATAGACATAATCATATATCAACAACAGACTTAAGATTATTAAGACGTATGGTAAGAGATTATAAACATAGAGGATATAGTGCTACTGATACATTAGGGACTTGGAAAGGTATGAGAAGTAGTGAAGAAGAATATGTTTATCCATATCAAAGAGAAGCAAATATGGTTATAAATACTTCATTATCATATGAAATAGGAGTATTAAGAACATATGCTGAACCATTATTATATTCAGTAGATAAAAATAATGATTGTTATGAAGAAGCAATAAGAATACTTAAATTCTTAGATGGATTTTTAGCAATACCTAGTGAGTACGTACCATATACAAGTGTACTAAGAGAATTTATTGGAGATAGTTATTTTGAATAAAAGGGAGATGAATAAATTATGTTAAGAATAGCAATAAATGGATTTGGAAGAATAGGTAGAACAGCTTTAAGGTTACTTGAAAATGATAAAGATATAGAGGTAGTAGCAATAAATGATTTAACTGACCCAGTACAACTTTCATATCTTTATAAATATGATTCAGTTCATAGAACTAATAAAAGTAAAATAAGTTTTGATGAAGATGAATTATTCGTAAAAGGAAGAAGAATTAAAGTATATGCAGAAAGTGATCCATCTAAATTACCATGGGGAGAACTTAATGTTGATGTAGTTCTTGAATGTACAGGAGTATTTACTTCTGCTGAAAAATGTCAGGCACACTTAGATGCTGGAGCAAAACATGTTATAATAAGTGCACCTGCTAAAGATGAAGTTAAAACTATAGTATATGGTGTTAATGATGATATATTAAGTTTAAGCGATAAAGTTATAAGTGCAGCAAGTTGTACAACTAATTGTTTAGCACCAGTACTTAAATTAATAGACGATAAATTTGGTATTAAAAAAGGATTTATGACAACTGTTCATGCTATGACAAACGATCAAGAAACACTTGATATACCACACAAAAAGGGTATAAAAGCAAGACGTGGTAGAGCAGCATCATTAAATATTATTCCAACAAGTACAGGAGCAGCATCACAAATAGGTAAAGTTATTCCACATTTAAATGGCAAACTAGATGGTATAGCATTTAGAGTCCCAGTTGGAGATGGAAGTGTTATAGATGTAACACTAGAACTAGAAAAAAATACTACAGTAGAAGATGTTAATAATATGTTTAAATCTAATCAAAGTAAAGTACTTAAATATACAGAAGACCCAATAGTAAGTTCAGACATTATTGGTGAAGAAGTAGGTGCTACAGTAGATGGACTTCTTACTAACATAGTAGAAGAAGATGGAAAACAATTATTAAAAGTAGTTGCTTGGTATGATAACGAAGTAGGTTATACTGCTCAAATGATTAGAACAATGAAACTATTCATGTAAAGGCTAAAAGCCTTTTTTCTTTTATTGTAAAATTCTTTTCAATATGTTATCATTTATATAGATAATAGAGGTGTAATCATGTATATAGACAAATTAATTAAAAAAGAAGTTATTACATTATTAGTATCAGTATCACTACTTGTTATAGTATTTATAGGTGTTACTTATGCTAAGTTCTTAAGTGTTGATAAAGGACAGGATACTGTAATTAATATGGGAGACTTAAACATAAGTTTCTGTAAAGATACAACATGTGATTCAACATATACAAATATAGGTCAAGTTATTGGTACAAAAGTAGAAAATGGAACAACAGTGCCAGCTGGCATTTATCCATTTAAAGATAATAGTTCTTATTCAAATGAAACACCTTATATATTCAAAGTGGAAAACACTGGTTCTCTTGACTCAACTGTTAAAATAAAATTAAAAGAAGACGTGTCTTTTACACCAAGCGGAGACTATAGTGATTATGCAAGACTAACAAGTAAATATGCAAGCCATTTAAAAGTTGCAATAAAAAAGAAAATATTATATAAAGACACAGAATACCAATTTGGCGATGTTAATATGGATGGATTAGTGAACGTACAAGATGTAAATTTAGTATTACAAGCATCAACAGAAAATGCAACATTAACAGATACTCAGAAAAAATTAATTGGTTTAGATAGTAGTGCAACTATATCAGCTGTTCATGCAGCAAAAATATTAAAAATATTAAATGGTACAAGCGAATCTTCTTATTCAACAAAAGTATATACTTACACAGACCTAGAAGATGGAGTAATATTTAAAGATGATATTATTAAAACTGGAGAAAGTGCAACATACTTCTTATGGCTATATTTAGATGAGACAACGCCTAATGATGCTCAAAAGACATACTTTGTAGGAAATATAGATGTTGATGGAGAATATATTCCTAAAGTAAATCCAGTATCATTTAGTAGTGATTCTTGGGATACTATTATTAGTGCTGTTAAAAAAGGGAATATAAGTAAATATAATGTAGGAGATACAAAAACTATAGATATGGGTACATATGGAACTCATACACTACGTATTGCAAATACATCAACACCAAGTGAATGTTCAAGAACAGGTTTTTCACAAACTGCTTGCGGATTTGTACTTGAATTTGCAGATATTATAATTGAGCATACAATGAATGGTACAGCTACAAATGCAGGAGGGTGGCCAGCAACAACAATGAGAACATTTGTAAATAATGATATATATAATGCAATACCAGATGAAATAAAGAATGCAATAATAGATACAACAGTAGTATCAGGACATGGAAAAAGTGACACAGAAAACTTTACATCAACAGATAAATTATATTTACTAAGTACAGCAGAAGTATGGTCACAAGGAAGTTCAAATACAATAAGTACTGATACAGCAAGAGATAATACTAGACAACTAGATTACTATAAAAATTTAGGAACAAGTACAAGTAATTATAGTGGAGCAATAAAGAAAAACGGAATTAGTGCTTCAAGGTGGTGGCTTCGCGCGGCTTATTCCAATACTGCTTTCACTTTCTTATTTGTTTCCGACTCCGGAGGTTGGAGTGCCAACAATGCTACTATTGCTAGTGGCGTTGCGCCAGCTTTCCGATTGGGCTAAAAGATATATTAAAAAACAATATATCTTTTATTTTGCAATTAATTATGTTAAAATTATCTTAAAATAAGAGGTTATATATGTATATAGACAAATTAATAAAAAAAGAAGTTATTACATTATTAATATCAGTATCACTACTTGTTATCATATTTATAGGTGTTACTTATGCTAAGTTCTTAAGTGTTGATAAAGGACAGGATACTGTAATTAATATGGGAGACTTAAACATAAGTTTCTGTAAAGATACAACATGTGATTCAACATATACAAATATAGGGCAAGTTATAGGTACAAAGATAGAAAATGGAGTAACTGTTCCAGCAGATATTTATCCATTTAAAAATGATGGCTCTTATTCAAATGAAACTCCATATATATTTAAAGTGGAAAACACAGAATCTCTTGATTCAACTGTAAAAATAAAGTTAAAAGAAGATGCATCTTTTACACCAAGCGGAGATTATTCAAGTTATGCAAGACTTACTAGTAAATATGCAGACCATTTAAAAGTAGCAATAAAGAAAAAAATACTATATCAAGACACAGGATACCAATTTGGCGACGTTAATATGGATGGCTTAGTGAATTTACAGGATGTGAATTTAGTATTACAAGCAGCAACAGAAAATGCGACGTTAACAGATGTTCAAAAAAAATTAATTGGTTTAGATAGTAGTACAAGAATATCAGCAGTTCATGCAGCAAATATATTACAAATATTAAATGGTACAAGTGAATCTTCTTATTCAACAAAAGTATATACTTACTCTGATTTAGAAGATGGCGTAATATTTAAAAATGACATTATTAAATTAGGAGAATCAGCTACATACTTCTTATGGCTATATTTAGATGAGACAACGCCTAATGATGCTCAAAAGACATACTTTGTAGGAAATATAGATGTAGATGGAGAATATATTCCTAAAGTAAATCCAGTATCTTTTGCTACTGATTCATGGGAAACAATTATAACAGCAGTAAAAGAAAATAATATAAGTAAATATAAAGTTGGAGATACAAAAACCATAGATATGGGAACATATGGAACACATACATTACGTATTGCAAATAAATCAACGCCAAGTGAGTGTTCAACTAGTGGCTTTTCACAAAGTGCATGTGGATTTGTACTTGAATTTGCAGATATCATAACAACACATGCAATGAATGATACGTCTACAAATGTAGGAGGCTGGCCAGCAACAACAATGAGAACATTTGTAAATAATGATATATATAATTCATTACCAAGTGAACTAAGAAATGCAATAATAGATACAACAGTAGTATCAGGACATGGAAGTACAAGTGGAGAATCAAACTTTACTTCAACTGACAAATTATATTTATTAGCACCAAAAGAGATATATACAGATTGGTCTTATAGTTATGATACAGCAAGGGATGTAACAAGACAATTAGACTATTATAAAAATTTAGGAACAAGTACAAGTAACTATAGTGGAGCAATAAAGAAAAACGGAACTAGTGCTTCTACATGGTGGCTTCGTGCGGCTTATTCTAATACGACTACCGGTTTCTTTCGTGTTATCTTTAACGGAGATTGGCGTTACGACAGTGCTACTGGTACATACGGCGTCGCCCCAGCTTTCCGATTGGGATAATATGTAAAGCATATGTAAACTTATGCAAAACGAAATTAGTTAAGAGAACTAAAACAAATCCGACTAAAAAATAAAAAGGTATAACGAATGTTAAAAAGCGACTACTCCATGCGAAAGCATGGATAGGAGGGTAAGAACTAAAACAAATGCATTGGTTATGAAATAGCTGTCTTAAGGCAGAGTAATAAAATTTGAATTTACGTATATTCAAATTTTTTTATTTATATATGTATTTTACTCTTTTAATGTAAAGTTTCACGTTAAAATTGGCTTTTTATATATCTCTATTATATAATTTAAGTATAAGGAGAATTATTTATATGTGTGGAATTGTAGGTTATAAGGGAAAAAGAAATGTTAAAGATGTTCTTGTTGAAGGATTATCAACACTAGAATATAGGGGTTATGATTCTGCTGGTATAGCAGTTCTTGATAATAATAAAGTAAGAATTGTTAAATCAATAGGTAAAATAGAAAATCTAAGAAATAAACTAAAGAAATATATATTCAATAATACAACATGTGGTATAGCACATACTAGATGGGCTACTCATGGAAAAGTAACTGAAACAAATTGCCATCCTCATAAAGTAGGTAGAGTAATAGTTGCTCATAATGGTATAGTTGAAAATTATAAATTGCTTGAAAGTGAACTTAAAGGATATAAATTCATAAGTGATACTGATAGTGAAAGAATAGCTGCTTTAATTGATTCACATTATAATGGTGATAATGAACTTGAAGCTATAGAAAAATCTATTGAAGAAATGAGCGGTAGTTACGCTCTTGCGATAATGTTCGAAGGCAAAAATAAAATATATGGTGTTCGTAAAGATGCTCCATTAATCGCAGGTATTGGTGATAATGAATATTTTATATCAAGTGATATATCAGCAATATTACCATATACTCATAAATATATTGTTCTTGATGATAAAGAAATAGTTGAAATAGATAAAGAATGTAATATTTATTACAATGGAGTAATACTTGATAAAGAAATACTTGCTGCTGATTTTGATATGGAAAGTGCTCAAAAAGATGGATATAATCATTTTATGCTTAAAGAGATTCATGACCAAATTGAACTTAGTAAGAAATTATATTCAGTATATCTTGAAAATGATATGATTAGTGATAAAGTTATTGATATTACTAAATATAAACGTATTGATTTTGTAGCTTGTGGAAGTGCTTATCATGCTGCTTTAGTAGGTAAATATTTTGCTGATAAGTATTGTACTACTAAAGACTTTTATGTAAATGTGTATGCTTCAAGTGAATATAGATATACTAATCATTATTTTGATAATGATGTTCTTGTAGTTTTCTTATCACAAAGTGGTGAAACAGCAGATACTTTAGCATGTCTTCGTATGGTTAAAGAAGAAGGTGTTGATACTTTAGCAATAGTTAATGTTACATCTTCAACAATTGCAAGAGAAGCTAAATATATAATGCCTATGCTTGCTGGACCTGAAATATGTGTTGCGACTACTAAAGGATACTTTAGTCAAAGTTATTTATGCAGCTTACTTATGCTTAAATATATGTATAAGAAAAATATTATCAATAAAGATGAAGTAGATAGAATACTAAAAGAGTTTATTAAATTACCTAAGTATGTAGAAAAAGTTATCAACATTGATTATAAAAATATAGCTAAAAGTATATATAAAAATGAAGATATATATTATATAGGACGTGGTATAGATATTTATACTTGTTATGAAGCAAGTCTTAAACTTAAAGAAATATCTTATATACATAGTGAATGCTTTTCAGCTGGAGAACTTAAACATGGACCAATTGCTTTAATATCAAAAGGTACTCCAGTTATTGCATTGTTAAGTGAATTCTCTGTTTATGAAAAAACAGTAAGTAATATTATTGAAGCTAAAAGTAGAGGTGCTAAAATAATAACTATACGTAAAGAATCAATTAATATCGATAAAAATATTAGTGATTTTGATATAGTAGTTCCTCTTACTAGTGAATATATTCAAAATTTAGTAATTATGGTAGCATGTCAAATGTTATCATATGAAGTAGCATTACTTAGAAAATGTGATATAGATAAACCAAGAAATCTTGCTAAAAGTGTTACGGTTGAATAGGCTCATATTTATGAGTCTTTTTGAATGAAAAATTTTATTGTAAAATATCTTGATAAAAGTAAATTCTTATAGTATCATAAAAATTCAACCAAATATATGTATACATTTAATTATTAATTGACATAATTTAAACTTTATTAAATTACAAAAATATTTACTTTTGTTCCACAAAATGGTATAATGTAGGTACGAAAGTAAAGTGATATTATGAGTAAAATTATAGAAGTAGAGAAGTGTCTAAAGAGAAATAATGGGTATATTACAACAAATGAGTTAATTAACATTGGAATTACTAAGCCATATATTAACAAATTAATTAGTAATGGAATTATTGAAAAAGTATGTCATGGTATATATGCAGATAGTAAAATTATAGTGGATGAATACTATGTTTTACAAATGAAATATAATAATATTGTTTATTCACATAATACAGCATTATATTTTTTAAACCTTACAAATAGAGCACCTATGGAAATTGATATAACGACACCAAGAGATAAAAGAGTAAGAGGAAATTATAATATTCATAGAGTGTCAAATAAAATATATAATATTGGGATTATCGAAGTAATTGATCCATATGGTAATCCTATAAAAATATATAATGCAGAAAGATGTATATGTGATATTTTACGTAATGAAATATTAGATATTGAACAACGTAATAGAGTATTAGACTACTATTTTAAAAGTAAAAATAAAGATGTTGATAGATTGTTAGAATATGCCAAAAAGTTTAAAATATATGATAAAGTAAATACTATTATGGGGGTGATGTTAAGATGGTAAATATCATAGAATTTAAAAACAAAATAAAAAGTGTAGAGGAAGAATACGATTTAAATCATTATGAAGTTTTGCAAAGATTTATGTTTGAAAGGATATTAGAAAGAATATCAATATTAAAATATAATAGTAATTTCATATTAAAAGGCGGATTGCTTTTAAGTGCGATATTTGGAATTAATGAAAGAAGTACAAAAGATATTGATACAACTATCATTGGGATTGACATATCAAAAACAGAAATGGTAAAAATACTAAATGAAATATTGAATATTGATTTAAATGATGGAACTACTTTTAACATAGTGAATATTACTGATATAAGAGAAGAAAGCGAATATGGAGGTAATAAATATAATATCATCGGAAAAATAGAAAATATAAAAGTGCAACTAGAAATTGATATTTCAACAGGAGATAAAGTTACACCAAGAGAAATGAAATATAAGTATCAATCAATATTTGAAAATAAAAGTATCATTATTAATTGTTATAATTTAGAAACAATTTTGGCAGAAAAACTAGAAACAATATTAAGACGTGGAAAATTCAATAGTAGAATGAAGGATTACTATGATGTGTATTATATTTTAAATAATTTATATGACGATATAGATATTTTGATACTTAATAATGCTATAAAAAATACTTTCAATAAAAGAGATTCTATAAAATATTTAAATGATTATAAGGAAATAATTTTATCTATTAAAAATGGTTCAATAATCAATAATTTGTGGAATGCTTATAGTAGTAAGTATAAATATGCTTGTAATATAAAATTTAGCAATATATTAGAAACAATAGAAAATATATTAGATGATATAAATTTAAAAATGGTATAGTAAATTTCTGAAAAATTGAGATAGTGAAGGCGAAAATGTCGGTTAAATTTAAAATTAAAAATGTAAGGCATATTTACAAAAGTGTGATTTTTTTGACATAAAACCTCGCAAAAGTGTGATAAATTGTTGGAAAAAGCATGCAAAAGTGTGATATAACAAATCTAAAATGTAAATAAAGATGGCGATATAAAAATATTTTTACACAATTTTGACAGCATATAAATATTATTTAATATAAAATATAGATATAAAACTCTTATTATTGTATAATTATAATAGGAGTTTTTTATTATGGGATTTAATGCTAGAAAATTTAAGAAAAATATTGGATTTTTGATATTATGTGTTCTACTAATTGTACTTCTTATTGTATTTAGTATGTGGAGTGATAATAAAAATAGTCTTCCATCTAAAGATTTAGATGATAAAGATGTATCAATTGGTAAACTTGTTATAAATGAAATTATGTCTTCTAATAAAGGTGTTATTGCTGATGAAGAAGGCAACTTATATGATTATTTAGAATTATATAATGGAAATGATCATGATATTAATTTAAAAGATTATGGTCTTAGTGATGAAAACACTAAAGTTAAATATGTATTTCCTGATACTGTTATAGAAGCTCATGGATATATTGTTGTATATCTAAGTGGCAAAAATAAAGAAGGATTATATACTAATTTTAAATTAAAGAGTGCTGGAGGAGAAACAGTAGCATTACTTAAACCTAATGGTAAAGTAGTTGATGCGATTGAAACAGTAAGTTTAGATTCAAATACTGTTATGGCAAGAGATACTGAAGGTGCGTGGGTAGTTCAAGATAAACCAACACCAGGATTTTCAAATAATGTTGAAGGATATAATAAATTCTTAAAATCACTTGAAAGTAGTGAAAGTAAAAAGATAGTAATTAATGAAATACTTGCTGAAAATAAAGGTAACTTTAAAAATGAAAATGGTGAATATAGTGGTTATATTGAAATAAAGAATATTAGTGATGAAAGTATTAATATTAAAAACTATAGTTTATCTAATAATGAATCTGTTAGTTTTAAATGGCAACTTCCTAATATAAAATTATCTAAAGGAGAAGTACTTCTTATATATACAAGTGGTGTTAGTAGTAATAGTGGTACTTTAAGTACTGGATTTAAACTAAAGAGTAAGAAAGGTACAGTAGTACTTACTAATAATAGTGGTAAAGTTATTGATAAAGTTAAATATGAGAATTTAGCAAACGGTATGGCATATATTCGTGAAGATGATAAATATTTAATGAGTAATTCAATATCACCTGGATATGATAATACAGTTGATGGTATTAAGTCATTTCAAAAGAAATATCTAAAAGTAGAGAGTTCACTTATAATAAATGAAGTAATGAATAATAATTACTCATACTTACCTCAAAATGGTGGTAATTATTATGATTGGATTGAACTATATAACAATGGTAAAAATGATATTAAATTAAGTGATTATTGTTTAACAACTAATATTAATACAGTATGTATGAGTAAACTACCTGATGTAACACTTAAAAAAGGTGAATATTATGTGGTTATGGCTAGTGGTAATACTGAATTATCAAATAAGAATTATACTCATTTAGGATTTAAACTTGGTGATAATGATGCAATATATCTAACTAAAGATTCTAGCATTATTGATTCAATGTACGTGTCACAAGTACCAAATGGTTATTCATATGGTAGAGGCAGCAGTTATGGACTATATTACTTTAGTAAACCAACTCCAAAAGCTAAAAATAATTCAGGAACTGAAGCTATATCATATTTACCAACATCTTCAGTAGAAGGTGGAGTAATTAAAGATGGAAAAGAGTTTCAAGTAGCTTTAACTGGAAAGAAAATTTATTATACATTAGATGGCTCTACGCCAACAACGTCTTCAAAAGTATACAGTAGTCCTCTTACTATTAAGAAGACTACTGTTTTAAAAATAATGAGTAAGGAAGATGGAAAACTAGCAAGTGATGTTAATACTTATTCATATATAATGGATGGTAGTCATAAAGTATCAGTTATGTCTATTAGCATTGATAAAAAGAAACTTAATAAAGTTAATAGTCATACAAGCTTAAATAGTAAAGTATTAGAACATGGTTATGTTGAATATTTTGATAAAGATGGTGGCGGCTTTAAAATAAATATGGGTCTAAAACTATTTGGTGGTTCAACTAGAAGTTATAAGAAAAAGAGTTACGAAATTAAATTTAAAAAGATGTTTGGAGATGCTAAACTTAAATATAAAGTATTTGATACAGTAGATAGTTCAATATTTGATTCATTAGTTTTAAGAACTGGTTCACAAGATGAATTTCAATATAATGATCAAAGAACAGTTATTAAAGATGTAGTCGCAACATCACTAATGGGAGAATATGGTACAGCTGATGTACAAGCATATGAGCCAATTATTCTATATATAAATGGTAGTTACAATGGAATATATTTTATACGTGAAAAAGTAGATGAAACTTTTGTAGCAAATCATTATAACGTACAGGCAACTAAAAATGATACAAGCATTCTTCGTATAGATGGAGAAGTTAAAAGTGGTAGTGATTCAAAATACAAAGCAATGATTAATTTCATTAATAAGAACTCACTTTCTAATAAAAATAACTATGCTAAAATAAAAGAACAAATTGATATAAAGAGTTTATGTGATTTCTGGGTAGGAGAAATATATACAGCAAATTATGATATACTAAATACAAGATATTTCTCAAATAAAAATGTAGACAACGGTAAATGGAAATTCATATTCTATGACTTAGACTCAGGATTCTTTAGAACTACTCAAAATACATTTACTGAATATACAAGTGCATCAGGTATGGGAGACTGGAACTTCCCAACTGACTTACTTCGTAATTTAATGAAAAGCGATGAATTCAAAAAAGAATTTCTTGAAAGACTATCATATAATCTTAAAAACACTTGGTCTTATGATAATGTTAATAAAAGAATAGATGAAGTTATAGAAATGATAGGTAAAGATGAATTTAAACGTAATGCAGAACGTTGGGGAAATTCATACTCACATTGGGAAAAATCAATATCAGCAATGAAAACATTTGCTAAAAAGAGAAATAGCTATGTTATTAAATATGCTAAATCATACTTTAAATTAAGTAATAGTGATGTAAACAAATACTTTGGCGGTGTAAAATGAAAGAATATAAATATAGACATGAATTAAAATTTAAAATATCAAATAGTGCTGCTGAAGTACTAAAGCAAAAATTATCACTAATACTTAAGAAAGATAAAAATGCATATTATAGTGATGGTTCATATTTAATAAAAAGTTTATACTTTGATGATTTAGATTCATCTAGTTATTATGAAAAAATGGATGGTGTTTTATATAGAAAAAAATATAGAATACGAATCTATAATAACAATGATGAATTTATAAGATTAGAAAAGAAAATGAAACATAATACATATACAGCGAAAGAACAAATATTGATTTCAAAGGATATATATAGTAAAATATTAAATGGTAAACTAGATGAAATAGATAGTCCTACTGGATTACTTGAAGAGTTTATCACAAATAGTAAAACTAAACATCTAGTGCCATCGATAATAGTTTTATATCATAGGATTGCTTTTACTTATCCTATAAGTGAAGTTAGAATTACATTTGATTCACATATACAAAGTGGATTATATAATTATGATTTATTTGACAAAGAGGTACCCATGTATGATGTTAGTGAACCTGGCAAACAGGTATTAGAGGTTAAATTTAATGAAGTATTACCTTTACACATAGCAAATATACTTAATGATATTCCTAGTTGTAAGGAAGCTGTTAGTAAGTTTGCAATATGTAGAAGTATTAAATAAGGAGTGAATATAAATGATATTAAATATTTTTAAAAAATCTTTTTTGGAGCAATTTACCGGTAGTGTATCAGCTGTTGATATGCTTATATCTTTAGTAGTTGCATTTATTATAGGTATGTTTATTATCTATGTATATAGAAAAACATATACAGGAGTTGTTTATTCAAAAGCATTTTCATTATGTATATTAATGCTTGCGATGGTAACAGCAATGATTATAAGAACAATTAGTTCAAATATTAGTCTTTCTTTAGGTATGGTTGGTGCTTTATCTATCGTAAGATTTAGAACAGCAGTTAAAGAACCAGTTGATACAGGATTTATGTTCTGGGGAATAAGTGCTGGTATAATGAGTGGAGCAGGACTTTATATTCCTGCATTAGTTGCATCTCTTGGAATTGGTGTATTATATTTTATCAGTTACCTTATGGGCTTCAAAACAGCTACAAGATACTTATTAGTTCTTAAATATAAAGCATCAAGCCATGATATGGTACTTAAAAAACTTAAAAATATTAAGAAATTTAAAGTAAGAAGTAAATCAATATTTGGAAGTGAAGTAGAATTATCACTAGAAGTTGATATGAAAGAAGGAAAAACTCGCAAAGGTGATATAGATACAAGTATAGTAGATCAATTTGAAGATATTGATGGGGTTATAAACGCTAGTTTAATCGCATATCAAAATGATTTTGGAGATTAATAATGACTAAAAGAAGACTTAAAATAAGACCAGTATTAATAGCACTAAATGTTTCTTTACTTATAATAATCGCATTATTCTATACATTTAGATTAGTTAAATATTATTTAAAAGAAAATGGTCATAAGGATGCAGACACTACAACACTTTTAGTAGATGAACTTATCAAAAAACAAAGTTATGTTGATCAAACAAAAGGATTAGTTCATGATAAAAATGCTAGTATATATAGATATATTGGTAAAGTAGAAGATAATTATTTAGAATATTCAGGTATATTATTTAGAATAGTTGGTATAGATAAAGATAATAATATTAAAGCAATAAGTGATAGTAATCTTACTCTTATGTATTCAGGTCTTGAAAAAGGATTTGATAAATCATATGTATATAAATGGCTTAATAAGAGTGATGAAAAATATAGTGGTATATTTGAAAACAATATGGATAGTACAGATAAATATCTTACAAATACATATTTATGTGATGACGTGGTAAGTGATCTTAAGAATATTAATTGTGAAAAGAATAACAATGCCCTTAAGATTACATTATTATCACTATATGATTATGCTTCTGCTGGGGGAAAAGAAAGTTATTTAAATAATGGTGAATCTTATTATTTAAGCACAATAGATGACAAAAATAATAACTATTTTATTAATACTACAGGAGATGTTGGTCTAAATAAGATTAGTTCTAAAATATATGGAGTAAGACCAGTTATAACAATAAAAAATGACGTTGCTTTAATGCATGGAGATGGTTCTAAAACTAGTCCATATGCTGTAATAGAAAAAACAATAAGTAAATTATCAGATGTATATATATCAAAATATATTAATTATTCAGGTAGTACATATAGAGTTATAAGTACAGGAGAAAATGTTAAAATAGCATTAAGTGATAATATTAAAGATGGAGATAAATATTTAGAGAAAACATTTGGTGGTAAAAATAATATTTATAGTACAGCTAAAAAAACTATAGGTGAATATTTAAATAATACATATTATAAATCTATCAAAAATAATGATTTAATTGTTAAATCAAGTTATGGTATAGGAAGTAATACACTTGATAATCTTGATTACACAGCAGTTTATAGTAAAACAGATACATTTAATATAGGTATGCTTACACTTGGTGACATGTTTATAAGTGATACTAAAAATGTACTTACTATGAATAGAGGAATAGAATCAAGTATGATTATTAACGTAATAAATAAAGATGGTAATGTCTTTGGAGACTTAATCGCTAGTAAATATGAAGTAAGACCTACAATGTATTTAAAAGGCGATATAAGTATAGTAAGTGGAGATGGCAGTATAGATTCTCCGTATGAGTTAGGAGTAAACAATGAAGAAAAAGCAAAAGAAGAGTAAATTTAGTATTGCATTAATTGTTATTGATATATTTGTATTAGTTTGCTTTTTTGTAGCTTATGGACCATTCTCATTCTTTAGAGATTTTCTTGTAACAACAGCTATGACTACAATGACACATAAGTACTTTGCATATGTTTTATATAGTGAAAGTATGGTAGAAGAGATCCTTGATAATAATAAAGTTATAGAAATAGAAGACCCTACTGATACATCTAAAATAAATATACAACCTATTGTTGATACTGGAACTTATGAATCTATATATGAAGAACAAGTTTTAAAGAAAGATGAAGGAAATGATTTATATAAAGTAGTAAATATATCTGGAGATGGATGGAAAGGAAAAATGATTGTTGTATATGATCCATCTAAGATAGAACTTGTATTCTCTAAAAAATATGGTAAAGGTGGAGAATACTTATCAACAATGGCTAAAAATAATGATGCATTAGTCGCAATGAATGCAAGTGGCGTAAATAGTAAGCCTGGTCAAAATTATGTAACCGGACACACTATATTAGATGGAAAAGTATATAAGACAGGTAGAAACATTAATAAAGGTGGAGGCCTTATTGGATTTACTAAAGATAATGTTCTTATGCTTACTAAAAAGTCAGCAAGTGAAGCAGTAAAAGACGGAATGGATAGAGCAGTAGAGTTTGGACCATTCCTAGTTGTAAATGGTAAAATGTCTAACTTTAAAGGAAATGGTGGCTGGGGAGTAGCTAATAGAACTGCTATCGGTCAAAGACAAGATGGTATAGTATTAATGATGGTTATTGATGGAAGAACATCTTCTTCAATTGGAATCTCTATGAAAGATTTAGCAGAACTATTTGTTAAATATAAAGCATACAATGCGGCTAATCTTGATGGTGGAGGTTCTAGTGCATTATACGCTAAAAAGAATCCAACAGATAAAACAGGTAAATTATTAAATACTCCAAAAGGCTATAACTATAGTGGAGAGAGATTCTTACCAAACGCATGGATGATAAAAAGTACTGCATTAGATAGTAGTAATAATAGTAGTGATAATACAACAAAAACAGAAAATACAACAACTACAACTACTGGAAAAACAACTACTAGTACAACTAAAGCGACAACCACTAAAAAAACAACTAAAAAAACAACAACAAAAACAACAACTAAAAAGACAACAAGTACTACAACAAAAGCAGCAACAACAACAACGACTACTAAAGCAACAACAACAACACAAAAAGCTAGTACTGAAGAATAAAAATATAAATAAAATAAGGGAGGTAATAATATGGATATTGAAAAGAAAAATCCAAAAATTTATGTAGTAGGAGGAAAAGCAAAGCATGGTAAAGATACGTTTTCAGCATTCTTAAAAGAAACATATGAAAACCATAATAAAAAAGTGATAGTGACACAACTATCAAAATATATTAAATACTATGCTCGTGAAATGACAGGTTGGGATTTAAGTGAAGAAACTAAACCACGTGAATTTCTTCAACAATTAGGAACAACAGTCATAAGACAAAAACTTAAGAAAGATGATTTATTCATCAAAAGAATGATAGACGATATAGAAATATTCTCATGTTTCTATGATGCAATTATCATAAGTGATATAAGACTAAAGAAAGAAATAATTGAACTTAAAGAGGCTTATCCTAACATAATCAGTATTCATATTACAAGACCTGATTTTGATAATGGACTTACAGAAGAACAAAAGAAACATCCAACTGAAATAGACTTAGATGATTATACAGGATTTGACATTGAAATTGTAAATACAACATTAGATAAATTAAAAGAAGAAGCAGAAAAAATATACACAAATAATGAAAGGTAGGTATAGAAAATGCAGAGTATTAAGGGAATTGATGTAACAGGTAAAAGAGTAATAGTTAGAGTTGACTATAATGTACCAATTACAGATGGCAAAATAGATGATGATACTAAAATACTAGCAAGTCTAAAAACAATAAATTATTTGCTAGATAAAAAAGCTAAAATAATATTACTATCTCACTTAGGAAGAATTAAATCACAAGCTGATAAAGAATCTCATTCATTAGAAATTGTTGCTAAACATTTATCAACACTTGTATCGTGTGGTATATATTTTATACCATTTACAAGGGGTGAAATAGTAAACAAAACAATTGAAAACATGAATAATGGTGAAATAGTAATACTAGAAAATACAAGATTTGAAGATTATCCAAAATCACTTGAAAGTTCATGTGATGAAGCATTATCTAAATATTGGGCTTCACTTGGAGATATATTCGTTTTAGATGCATTTGGCAGTGCTCATAGATGCCATGCATCAACATATGGTATTTCTAAATACTTACCATCATATTCAGGATTCTTAGTTGATAATGAAGTATCAATGTTAGATAAAGCAATTCATCAAAGAAAAACGTTAATACTAGGTGGAGCTAAAGTAGATGATAAAATAGGTGTTATAGACAACCTAATCAATACAAGTGATAATATACTTTTAGGAGGAGCAATGTGCTTTACATTCCTAAAAGCAAGTGGTGTTAATGTAGGAGAAAGTATAGTAAGTGATGATAAAATAAGATATGCTAAATCATTATTAGACACACATGGTAATAAAATAATATTACCAATAGATGTAGTAACAAATGATGGAGTAAAAGACGTAACAAATATAGGAAACAGTGGTATAGGTTACGATATAGGCCCAAAAACAATAAATAAATATAAAGAATTACTTATCAATAGTAAACTAATACTATGGAATGGACCACTTGGTATGTTTGAAGATCCAAAATACGAAGATGGTACTAAAAAAGTAATGCAATTTATATATAATCAATCAATACCAACTATATTAGCTGGAGGAGATATAATAAGTGCTTCTCATAAGTTTAAATATAACTTTACATACCTATCAACAGGAGGAGGAGCAACGCTAGAATACCTAGAAGGTAAAAGATTTAAAACATTAGAAAGATTGAATGGAAGTAAATAATATGAAAAAAGTTATTCTTAATCAAAAAAGTTATCTATTTTATGATGAAATGGTTAAATTCAAAACAGAATTTGATAAATTAAAACCAAATAATTATGAATTAATAATATTTCCACCAATACTTTACTTATCTTTATTTAAAGATAGTAAATATAGTGTCGGAACACAAAACTTTTTCAGTTATAAAACTGGATCTTTTACTGGTGAGATTAATTTAGAGTCATTAAAGAAAATGAATATCAATTATACTTTTGTAGGACATTATGAAAGAAGAAAGATTATAGGAGAAACATATATGACTTTTAAAGAGAAATTATTTAAGTCATTAAACTCTAAATGTAATACTATTCTTTTTGTAGGAGAACAAAAGAAAACAAGAAGACCATTTAATTACATCAAAAAAGAATTAAATTATTATTTAAAAGCAATAGAAAGTTCTAGTTTAAAATATTTATCTATATGTTATGAACCAAATTGGGCTATTGGTAGTGGTGAAATACAATGTATTGATAAGATTACTAAAGTAATAGATGAAATAAAATTATATATGTTTAATAAATATAAATTAAAAATAGAAGTATATTATGGTGGTTCAATAGACAAAGATAATATAAAAAGTGTATTTGACATTTGTGATGGAATTATCATAGGTAAATCTTCTACAGAAATAGATACATTAAAAGAACTATTAAAGGAAATTAAATAGTGTTTAGAAGTGGTTATGAATTATTAACTGGCTTAACTAATATATTAATATTAATCGTATCATTATATAGTTTCATAAGATTAAAAAGACTTAATTATAATAAATATTGGTTATCATTTTATATGTTCTTGATAGTAGGAAGTCTATTTGGATTTATAATACATAGCTTTAATATAAATGATAAAATTGTTAATATCTTGTGGATAATATTATTATTTATATTCATATGTATAATTAATTCATTATTATTTAGCGAATATAAATATAATAAATATATAGTTTTTATATCAATATTGTTCTATATATTCTTAGTAGTAGAAGCCATATTTAATATGGACTATATCATTACATTTATTATATATGTATGTATAAATTTTATATTTATAATAAAGTCATATATCAAAAATAAAAGATATTATTATTTATATGGTATTATAATTCAAATAATAGGTGGATTATTATTAATAAGTAGAAATATTAAGATATGGTATTTAGATCATAATGGAATATATCATATATTTATGATGATAACTGTTATATTATTTTATATATCTAATAAGAAATACATAAGAGAGTACTAGAAATAGTACTTTTTATAATAGTAAATTTATTTAAAATATTAAAAGAATTATTGAAAGCTCCTAAAAAATAATGTTATAATTACATCATGATAGAGGTGTAAAGAAATGAAAGATGATAAAAAGTATATTTATGTAGTAGCAGTTTTATTATTAGTGGTAGTTGCACTAGGTATATCATATGCTTGGTTTTCAGCTATAATAACAGGTAATGATACTGCAAAGAACAATAAAGTAGTAACAGGTAATTTAGAATTAACATACACAGATACAAATGAAATATCACTTGATAATGTTATACCAGGAGATTCATTTACAAAGGAAGTAAGCGTTAAAAACACTGGTACACTTGATGTTAAGTACAACTTAGTATGGCAATCTTTAACAAATACTATTACAAATAATGAACTTGTAATTGAAGCAACTTGTAAAAGATTGAATTCATCAGGTACAGTAGATGGTACATGTGAATCTATATCACAAACACCAGTAAGTAGTAATACAATAAAAAAGAAAATATCAATAGAACCAAATATTACTCATGAATATACTGTTAAAGTAACATTTATTGATACAGGAACAGTTCAAAATTATAATAAAAATAAATCATTTAGTGGAAAACTTGGAATAGAAGAGTATGTGCCAACACAATTTGAAAAAGATAGTTGGACAGCAATAGTAGCAAATGTAAAAGCAAATAAAATTAGTCAATATAATGTAGGCGATACAAAAGAAGTAGATATGGGAACATATGGAACACATACATTACGTATAGCAAACACTTCAACACCAAGCGAATGTTCAGGAACTGGTTTCTCACAAACAGCATGTGGATTTGTTCTTGAATTTGCAGATATAATAACAAAACATAATATGAATCCATCAGGAACATATAAAGGAACACAATACGATTATGGATGGAATAAAGATGGCTGGCCAGCAACAGGCATGAGAACATTTGTAAATAATGATATATATAATGCAATACCAAGTGAAATAAAGAATGCAATAATAAATACTACAGTGGTATCAAGCCATGGCTGGAATGATACATCAAATTTTACATCAACAGATAAATTATATTTATTAGAGCCAAAAGAAATATACACTGATTTTGACAATACAACTGATACAGCAGAAGATTTAACAAGAACATTAGATTATTATACAAGTATAGGAGTAACAACAGATAGTTATAGTGGAGCAATAAAGAAAAACGGAACTAGTGCTGATTATTGGTGGCTCCGTGCGGCCAGTTCTAACGATAACTATAGTTTCTACAGTGTGATCAGCGACGGAGATTGGGATGCCAACATTGCTCGTTATACTTACGGTGTCGCCCCAGCTTTCCGATTGGGATAATATGTAAAGCATATGTAAACTAATTCAAAACGAAATTGGTTCTGAGTACTAAAACAAATCCGACTAAAAAATAAAAAGGTATAACGAATGTTAAAAAGCGACTACTCCATGCGAAAGCATGGATAGGTGGGTAAGAACTAAAACAAATGCATTGATTATGAAATAACTGACTTAAGGTAGAATATCAAAATTTGAATTTACAAAAATTCAAATTTTTTTATCTTATAGGAAAGTTTTTATATATCAGAAAAAATAATTGTAATTATTTAAACTTAAAATAAGTAATAATTATAAAATATGGAGTAAATAAAGTATTTATCACTGGCTAAAAAACTTAAAACTTCTTTTACGACAACAAACTACATTATCATGCATTAATAGACAAATTACTACCTAGAAATATGTATAATCTTGTTAGTATAATAAATAAAAAGGAGAATAAAAAGTACATGAAAATTAAAGTCTTAGTAGTAGATGATAATGCAGGACTAGTAGGATTAATTAGGGAGTATTTTACAGATAGTAAAGATATTGAGATAGTTGGTAGTGCTTCAAATGGAGAAGAAGCTGTAGATATATTTGAAAGTAAAAAAATTGATTTTGACTTATTATTACTAGATTTAATAATGCCTAAGAAAGATGGACTTGGAGTTCTTGAATATATGAAAGTACATAATATAAATAAAAAAGTTATTGTAATGACATCATACAATGAAGAAGAAACTATAAGAGACGTTAGTGAATATGGAGTTAGATATTATTGCTTAAAGCCATTTGATTTAGGTGATTTAAAAAATAGAATTATACAAACAATAACAAATAAGAAAAATAATGATAAAATTATAGAACTAGAAAGTAAAGATATTCAAATACAAGTAACTAAATTATTACACGCACTTGGTATTCCATCTAACATTAAAGGATACCAATTTATAAGGAGTGCAATACTTATGGTATACAATAATCCTAGTTTTATAGGTGGTATCACTAAAAAATTATATCCTGACTTAAGTATAAAGTTTAACACTTCAATACAAAGAGTAGAAAGAGCAATAAGACATGCGATAGAAGTATCATGGCTAAGAGGAGATATCGATTTAATGGAAGATATATTTGGTCATAGTGTTGATATTGATAGAGCTAAGCCTACTAATTCAGAATTTATTGTTACGATTGCTGATAAGTTAAGACTTGAAATGATTAATGTTTAAGTAGATTATGTCTACTTTTTTCTTTTATCTTTTGCCATGTTGTGATAGAATATTTACAGGAGAAATATATGAAAAAAGTTATATTATTAATATTAGATGGTTTTGGTATACGTGAATCAGATAATGGTAATGCGATTAAAATGTCTAACTTACCTAACTTATCTAAAATATTAAATGAATATTCTGTAAGTGAACTAAGCACAAGTGAAGAAGTAGTTGGACTTCCTAAAGGTGTAGCAGGTAATTCAGAAGTAGGTCACATGACTATTGGATGTGGAAGAACAATTAAAAGTCCACTTACTCTTATAAATGAAAAAATTAAAGACAAAAGTTTTTTTGAAAATGATAACTTATTAGATGTTATGGATCATGTTAATGATAATAATAGTACACTTCATTTAATAGGACTTATTCAAAATACTAATGTATATTCAAGTATGGAGCATTTCTATGCAGTATTAGCTCTTGCTAAAATAAAAAAAATAAAAAGTGTTGTATTTCATTTTATAACAGATGGAGTTACTAGTTTGCCAACGGATGCAATTAACATAATAAATGATTTTATGCAAAAAGTAAGCAAGCTTGGTCTCGGAACAATAGGCACTATAACTGGAAGATACTATGCAATGGATAGAGATAGTAATTATGATAGAGTTAAAAAAGCATATGATGCAATTTGTTATAATGTTGGAAATACTTTTAGTGATTATATAAGATGTCTTGAACTACATTATAAAAATAATATCACAGATGAATTTGTTAATCCAAGTATCATTACTAAAAATAGTGTTATTCGTGATAATGATGGTGTTATATTTATTAATTATAGACCTGAAAATATGAGTGAATTAATAAGTTCATTTACTGATGATAGCTTTAATATGTTTCCAGTTAAAAAGTTTAAAAACGTTAAATATGAATTATTATATGGAAATGACATGAATGCTGATAGTGCTTATTCTAATGAAGAAGTTACAAATACATTTGGAGAATATTTAGCTGACCTAGAATTTAAACAAGCTAGGATTAGTGAAGCACCTAAGTATCCTGAAGTAACATATTATTTTGATGGTGGTAAAGAATTTAGTGATAAGAACTTATATAAAATACTTGTACCATCACCTAAAGTAGTTAGATATGACATGAAGCCTGAAATGAATGCTGCAGAAGTAACAGGAGCAATAATTGAAGCAATAGACGAAGATTTTGATTTTATACTTGCTAATTATGCTAATCCTGACGTTCTTGGCCATACAGGTAATATCCCAGCAACAGTAAGAGCACTTGAAGCATGCGATTATTGTATAGGTAAAATATTAGAAAAAGCCGATGAGAACTTTTATGATGTTGTTATAACTTCAAGCCATGGTAACTGTGAATTTATGAAAGATGCAAATGGTAAAGTAATAACGACAAATACACTAAGTAAAGTTCCATTTGTAATTTGCAACAAAGAATATAAACTTAAGAAAAACGGCAGTCTTAAAGACGTAATTCCAACAATAGTTGATATATATGAAATAAGTAAACCAAAAGAAATGACTGGTGAAAGTTTAATTATAAAAAATAATTAGTGATATTTTTGTGAAATAGTGTTATAGTTATAATAGGAAGTAGGAATAAAGATGGAAAATAATGAAAATAATGAAAATAATGGAATTAATAATCAAAATATAGAGGTTACTAATATTCCAAATAAAATAAATAATATGGAAAATAGTATGACTAATCCAAGTAGTGTTGTAAATACTGAAGAAAATAGAACATTAAATAGTGAAACAAATACTATAAATAATAATGAAGTTCTAAATAATGTAAGTAGTGTGAATACTAATAATGAGAATATAACACAAAATGATATTCAAAATGTAAACAACGATATGGTTAGTTCTAGTACTGTTAATAATTTTGATAGTAACAGTATTACACCAAATAATGTACAAAGTATGAATAATAATATTAATAATGCTCCAAGCATTGATACAAATGTTAATAATAGTATAAATAATATAAATACAAATAACACTATAGAAAATCATAATAGTGTTCCAAATAATACAAATATAAATGCTAAACAAAATGATGACTTTATGATAAAGAAAGAAAAGAAAATATGGCCAATCATTTTAATAGTAGTAATCTTATTAATAGTAGGACTTGTATGTGGATATTATTTCATAGTGATGTCTCCTAAAAATATACTAAACAAAGCTATAGATAATATGTATAGCAAAGTTGATAAGATATATAAAAGTATAAATGAAAATAAAAACAAAGAAACGAGTTTAAAAGGCGTAACTGAAGGTAATCTTATTATTACAACTAAATCACTTAATATAAATGGTAGTGCTAACTATTATTTAGGATATGATGTAAGCGATGAAAACAATATTAAAGCATATTTAGAAACAAGTGTTAAATACAATAATGCTGAACCTGTTAATGGAACAGTATATCTAGAAAAAGATATAGTATATATACTTATAAAAGAAATATATAATAAAGCACTTGGTATTAGTCTTAAATCAGCTATGAATGACAAAACATGTAATGATAGTACACAAACAGATTGTATTCCTGAAAGTAGTATCATAAAGCCAAATGAAATTTTCAAAGAAGAAAATAAGTTAGATATAAGTGTTGATGATGTTAAACATATAACTGACTTAATTAAAGAATCATTAAAGAAAAGTATTAACTATGATAAAGTAACTAAGAGTATTAAGACAGATTCTGGTATATATTTTGAAACTGTATATAATTTTGATAGTGAAGAACAAGATAATGTTAATAAAGAAATTATAAATAGTCTTAAAAATGATGATAAAACTTTAGAAATATTAGCTAAAATGTATGGTACTACTAAAGAAGAAGTGAAGAAGAGTTTTGATTCTATGGATGCAAGTATGGGTTCTGTAAAAGGAAATTCTACTACATCAACTGATTCTGATTTAAAAATTGTACTTCATACAGGACTTACAAATAATAAATTAACATACTTTGAACTTAGTGGAAAAGATGCTGGATTATTTACAACTATAAATGGTGAAGAAATTACAATGGAATTAAAAGAAAGTAAAGATAGTAAAACTCCAGTAATCAGTATTAAATTTGACAATAATTTATTTAGTGGAGAAATAAATATTGAAGAAAAGAAGTATGGCGAGAATCTTGTATTTCCAGGATATAAAATTACTTTCTCAGTAAAAGAAACTAAAAAAGATAAAGGTAGTGAAATATCATCTAGTTTTGCAGTTTATTTAGATAAAGATTTAAATACACCTGAAATCAGTGTTGCATTTACAGCAAATAATAAAGAAGGCGAAGAGATAAAAACATTTGATAAGAATAATTCAGTAATGACTGATAAACTAACTGAAGAAGAAGCTAATAAAATAGCTGAAAACCTTACTAAACTTTTAGATAGACTTGGAATTAAACTTCCTGATAAAGAAGAAGATACTATGTAATTAGTATCTTTTTTATTTCGAGATTGAATTTTTTGTGAAATTTTGTAGAAAAATGCTTGCTTTTTTAACAAATATATCCTATAATTAGTTGTAAACGACTGGCAATGATGTGCAAGGTTGCTGATACACCAGGTTAAGTTGAATTAAACTTAATTAAATATCAGGTAATTTGCATCTAGCAAGTCTATAAAAAATTATAGGCGAAGGAGGAAATTAATATGTCTAAAGACAAAATAAGAATCAGACTTAAGTCATTTGATCATAGAAGTGTTGATCAAGCAGCAGCTAAAATTGTTGAGACTGTTAAGAGAACTGGTGGAGTTGTAAGTGGACCTGTACCACTACCAACTGAAATTGAGAAAATTACTATTCTTAGAGCTGTTCACAAATATAAAGATTCTCGTGAACAATTTGAGATTAGAACTCACAAGAGACTAATTGATATCGACAAACCAACTAAAGAAACTATTGATGCATTAGCTCATTTAGATTTACCTAGTGGCGTAGATATTGAAATTAGAAAATAAGATTTAGAAAGGAAAAGTAAAATGAAAGGAATCTTAGGACGTAAAGTTGGAATGACTGAAGTCTTCACAACTAACGGAAAATTAATACCTGTTACTGTTATTGAAGTTGAACCAAATGTTGTAACTCAAGTTAAGACAGTTGAAAAAGATGGGTATAATGCTATTCAATTAGGTGCTTTTGATAAAAAAGAAAAAACATCTAATAAACCAGAAATGGGACATGCTAAAAAAGCAAACACAATGCCTAAGCGCTTCTTAAAAGAAATAAGAGGAATTGATACTGCTTCTTATACTCTTGGACAAGTTATTAGTGCTGATGTATTTGCTAGCGGAGACACTGTTGATGTTACTGGTACATCAAAAGGTAAGGGCTTCCAAGGAGTTATTAAGAGATGGAATCAATCTCGTGGACCTGAAACTCACGGTTCTACATATCATAGACGCGTTGGTTCTATGGGAACAATGAGACCAATGAGAGTTTTAAAAGGTAAGAAGTTACCAGGACATATGGGACATGAACAAATCACTATTCAAAATTTAATGATTGTTGATGTTGATACTGAAAATAAATACATTTTAGTAAGTGGAAATGTTCCAGGAGCTAAAAATTCATATGTATTTATTAGAGAAGCTATTAAGGGTAGTAAGAATTTTGAACCACTTGAATTAGTTTCTTACGAAGAAGAAGTTTTAGAACCTGTAAATGAAGAAGTAGCCAGCGAAGAAGTCGTTGAAAATAATGCTGTTGTTGAAAATTCAGAAGCAGAAGTAGAAAACACTCAAAGTGAGGAGGTTACTGAATAATGGCAAAAGTTCAAGTATTAAACCTTAAAGGTGAAAAAGTTAAAGATATCACACTTAAAGATAGCGTATGGAACATTGAAATTAATGAACCAGTTATGCATGATGCAATAGTACTTGCAAGAGCATCTTTAAGACAAGGAACTGCTTCAACTAAAACTAGAAGTGAAGTTTCTGGTGGTGGACGTAAACCATACAAACAAAAAGGTACTGGTAATGCAAGACAAGGATCTACTAGAAGCCCACAATGGCCAGGTGGTGGAATTGTTTTTGGACCAAAACCAAGAAAATATGATAAAAAACAAAATAGAAAAGAAAGAAGATTAGCATTAAAGAGTGCTTTATCATCTAAATTAAGAGATAACGAATTAGTAGTTGTCGAAAATTTAAATTTAGAAAATAACAAAACTAAAACATTTAATGAAATGTTAAAGAATGTTAAAGTTAATGGTAAAGCTTTAGTTGTATTCGCTGATGATAATGAAAATTTATTCTTAGCTTCTCGTAACAATAATAAAGTTGCTGTAGTTGCTTTTGATGAAATTAATGTATTAGATTTAGTTGCAACTGATTACTTATTAATAGATGAATCTTCAGTTAAGAAGATTGAGGAGGTGCTTAACTAATGAATATTATCTTAGCACCAGTTATTACTGAAAAAAGTGAAGCTTTAAAGAGTAACAATGTTTATGTATTTAAAGTTGCTAAGAAAGCAAATAAAACTCAAATAAAGAATGAAATTGAAAAGCAATTTAATGTAAGAGTATTAAATGTTAATACTGTTAATGCTGTTCAAAAGAAAAGAAGAGTAGGAAGATATACAGGCTTAACTACTGCTTATAAGAAAGCATATGTAAAGCTAGCTGAAGGCTCTTCTATAGAATACTAGGAGGGAAAAATATGCCAATAAAGAATTACAAGCCTAATACTCCTGGAACAAGAGGAATGAGTACACTTATTAATGATGAAATTACAAAGAGTACTCCTGAAAAAAGTCTTCTTGTTAAAAAAAGTAAAACAGGCGGAAGAAATAATCAAGGTAAAATAACTGTTCGTCATATTGGTGGTGGAGTTAGAAGAAAATACCGTTTAATAGATTTCAAAAGAAATAAAGATGGTGTTATCGGAAATGTTGCTTCTATAGAATATGATCCAAATAGAAGTGCTAATATAGCTCTTATCAATTATATGGATGGTGAAAAAAGATATATTATCGCCCCACTTAATTTAAAAGTTGGAGATAAGATTGAAAGTGGAGTTAATGCTGATATTAAAATCGGTAATGCATTACCACTTGAAAATATTCCAGTTGGAACTATGGTTCACAATGTTGAATTAAATCCAGGTGCTGGAGCTAAGTTAGCAAGAAGTGCTGGAAGTGGAGTACAAATTCTTGGTAAAGAAGGAAAATATGTAATTATTAGACTTAAGAGTGGCGAAACTCGTAAAGTTCTTGGAACTTGTAGAGCTACTATTGGAGAAGTTGGAAACACTGACTATGAACTTGTTAGTTTAGGAAAAGCTGGAAGAAAAAGACATATGGGTATTAGACCTACAGTTCGTGGTTCTGTTATGAACCCTAATGATCACCCACATGGTGGTGGTGAAGGTAGAGCTCCAGTTGGACGTGCTCAACCAATGACACCTTGGGGTAAACCAGCACTAGGACTTAAGACTAGAAAAACTAAAAAAGCATCTGAAAAGTTAATAATGACTAGACGTAAGAAATAATTGAGAAAGGAACCGTAAAAATGTCAAGAAGTTTGAAAAAAGGACCTTATACATTCCCAAGACTTTTAAAAAGAGTTAAGGAATTAAATGAAAAAGGTAAAAAAGAAGTAATAAAAACTTGGTCAAGACGTTCTACAATTTATCCAGATTTTGTAGGTCATACATTTGCTGTTCATAATGGACGTGAATTTATTCCTGTATATGTTACTGAGGATATGGTAGGACATAAACTTGGTGAGTTCTCATTAACTCGTAAGTTTACTGGCCACGCTGGCAGCGGTAAGAAGTAGGAGGTAAATAATGGAAACTTATAGTATACATAAAGGTGCACAAATAGCACCAAGAAAAGCAAGAATGACTCTTGATCTTATTAGAGGTAAAAGTGTTAGTCAAGCTGAAGCAATATTACTTACTACTAATACTAAAGCTAGTAGATTAATTATAAAAGTTTTAAATTCTGCTACTGCTAATGCAGTTAATAACTTTGGAGCTAAAAAAGAAGATTTAGTTATCAAAGAAACTTATGTTAATGAAGGCAGAACATTAAAGAGAAGTAAAGCTGCATCTCACTCAAGAGTAGCTAAAAATTATCATAGAACAAGTCATATTTATGTATGTGTTACAGATAATATGCAAAAGAAGGAGGACTAAACATGGGACAAAAGGTAAGTCCAATAGGATTACGTATTGGTGTTAACAGAGACTGGGAAAGTAAATGGTATGCACCAACTAAGGATTTTGCTAAATATCTAAATACTGATATTCAAATTAGAAAATATTTAGATAAAGCATTAAAAGGATGTTCAGTTGCTTCTATCGTAATTGAAAGAAATAAAAAAAGAACAAATGTTATTATCAATACATCAAAGCCTGGTATCGTTATTGGTAAAGGTGGAGCTGATATTGAAAAACATAAAAAAGCTCTTCAAAAACTTACTGGAGAAGAAATCTATTTATCAATAGTTGAAGTTAAGAATCCAGATATGAATGCTGCTTTAGTAGCTGAAAATATCGCACTTCAAATTCAAAATAGAGCATCTTTTAGAGCAGTACAAAAGAGAGCTATAAGAAATACAATGAAAGCAGGAGCTATAGGTATAAAGGTTGCTGTTTCTGGTAGATTAGCTGGTGCTGAAATGGCTAGAACTGAAACTTATACTGAAGGAACTGTACCACTTCATACTTTAAGAGCTGATATTGATTATGCTCACAAAGAAGCTGATACTATTTATGGTAAAATCGGTGTAAAAGTATGGATTTACAAAGGTGAAATACTTCCTGCTAAAAAGAATAAGGGAGGTAATAGCGATGTTAATTCCAAAAAGAACTAAGTATAGAAAACCACATAGAGTAAGTTATGAAGGTAAAGCTAAAGGTAATACTGTTCTTACTCAAGGTGAATATGGCTTAATGGCTAAGGAAGGAGCTTATATCACTGCAAGACAAATAGAAGCTGCAAGAATTGCCATGACTCGTTATATGAAATCTTTCAAAAGAGGAAAAGTATTTATTAATATATTCCCACATTTAGCAAGAACTAAAAAACCTGCTGAAGTACGTATGGGAAGTGGAAAAGGTAATGTTGAAGAATGGGCAGCTGTAGTTAAAGAAGGTAAAATCATGTTTGAAATGACTGATGTTACTGAAGAAATAGCTCGTGAAGCTTTCCGTTTAGCTGGACATAAATTACCTATCAAAACAAAATTTGTAGTAAAGGAAGTGGCTAAATAATGATAAAGATGACTGAAATTAGAAAATTAACCACTCAAGAATTAAATAAAAAACTTGAAGAAAATAAAAAAGAATTATTTAATTTAAAATTTTCTGCATCAACTGGAACTTTAGAAAAACCTCATAGAATTAAAGAATTAAGACATGAAGTTGCTAAAATCAAAACAGTTATTAGAGAAAGAGAATTAAGTGAAAGTAAGGAGGAAGCTAACTAATGGAAAAAGTTAAATCAGAATTAATCGGTAAAGTTGTAAGTGCATCTTGTGATAAGACTATCACTATTGAAGTTGTTACTTATAAAAAGCATCCACTTTACAATAAAAATGTTAAAACTACTAAAAAATATGCAGTACATGATGAAGAGAATAAAGCTAAAGTAGGAGATATAGTTAAAGTAGTATCTTCTCGTCCGCTATCAAAAACAAAGAGATATGTATTAGATAGTATCGTTGAAGAAGCTGTTATTCTTTAATTAAGAAAGGAGAGAGTTATGATACAACCAGAAAGCCGTTTAAAGGTAGCTGATAATTCAGGCGCTCGTGAAATCTTAGTAATCAGAGTACTTGGTGGAAGCAAAGTTAAAAGCGGTAATATTGGAGATGTTGTTGTTGGTACAGTTAAAAAAGCTATTCCAAATTCAAACACTCCAAAAGGAAAAGTAGTTAAAGCTGTTATTGTTAGAACAGTTCAAGGTGTAGCAAGACCTGATGGAAGTCACATTAAATTTGACGACAATGCTTGCGTATTAATAAAAGATGATAATAGTCCTGTAGGAACTCGTGTTCTAGGACCTGTAGCTCGTGAACTTCGTGATAAGAACTATATGAAAATTGTTTCACTAGCTCCAGAAGTGTTATAGGAGGATATCATGAAGATAAAAGTTGGAGACAATGTTAAAGTTATTACAGGAAGTAATAAAGGAAAAGAAGGAAAAGTACTTAAAATATTTAGAAATGAAAATAGAGTTTTAGTTGATGGAGTTAATATTGTTAAAAAACATGTTAAACCAAATCGTCAAAATGAAACTGGTGGTATTCTTGAAATAGAAGCTCCAATTCATATTTCTAATGTTAAAGTATTAGAAAAAAAGAAAGAAGCTAAGAAAGAAGCTAAAAAAGAAGTTAAAGAAGCTGAAGTAAAAGAAGTAAAAGCTAAAAAAACTTCAAAGAAAAAAGAAGAAAGTAAGTAGGTGAACTCATGGAAACATTAAAGAAATTATATGAAGAAGAAATAGTTCCAAATTTAACTAAAAAGTTTAACTACACTACTAAAATGCAAGTACCTAAAATAGAAAAAATCGTTCTAAATATGGGTGTAGGAGATGCTATTAGCGATCAAAAATTCTTAGATGCAGCTGTTAGAGATTTAGAAGCAATCGCTGGACAAAAGCCAGTAATTACTACTGCTAAAAAATCTATCGCTGGATTCAAACTTAGAGAAGGAAATAAAATTGGTTGTAAGGTTACTTTAAGAGGAGATAATATGTATAACTTCTTAAATAAACTAATTACAATCGCTCTTCCAAGAGTTAGAGACTTTAGAGGTATTTCTAAGAATAGTTTTGATGGAAGAGGTAATTATACTCTTGGTATCAAAGAACAATTAGTATTTCCTGAAGTAGAATATGATCAAGTTATTAAAGTTAGAGGATTAGATATTGTTATTGTTACAACTGCTAATACTAATGAAGAAGCTTTAGCCTTATTAACAGAATTTGGGTTACCTTTTAGAAAGTAGGAAAGGAAATATTTATGGCAAAGAAAAGTAAATTAATATCTCAACAAAGAGGTAGTAAATTCTCTACTAGAAATTATACTAGATGTACAAGATGTGGAAGACCACATGGTGTATTAAGTAAGTTTGGCCTATGCCGTATTTGCTTTAGAGAATTAGCTTATAAGGGACAAATTCCTGGTGTTAAAAAATCAAGTTGGTAGTATACAGGAACTTGTCAAAATTTAAAAATTGTTAAAAAATATACATTTTAATAATAAATTATATGTAAAAAACACGAGATTATCTCGAACCAAACATTAACAGGCAAGTGTTAATAAGAAGGGAGGCCTATAATGGTTAATGATACAATAGCAGATATGCTTACAAGAATTCGTAATGCTAATGCTATGAAGTACAAAACTGTTGAAATACCAGGTACTAAGATGACTAAAGGTATTGCTGATATTTTAACAAAAGAAGGATTTATTGACGGTTATGATACTAATAAATTAGCTGTTGGCGAAATGATCGTATTAAATCTAAAATATTCAAAAACTAAAGAAAGAGTAATCACTGGCTTAAAAAGAATTAGTAAACCAGGATTACGTGTGTATGCTAAAGCTGATGAAATGCCAAGGGTTCTAAATGGACTTGGAATTGCAATTGTTTCTACATCAGAAGGTCTTATGACTGATAAAGAAGCAAGAAGCAAAAATCTTGGTGGAGAAGTTTTAGCTTATATATGGTAGGTGTGTTATGAGTAGAATAGGAAATAGAGTATTAACTATTCCAGCTGGTGTAGAAGTTACACTTGATGGAAACAAAGTAACAACTAAAGGACCAAAAGGAACATTAGAATTTAATTATAAGAATTCAAATGTTGATGTTAAAGTTGAAGATGGTAAAGTATATGTAACTAGAAAGAATGAACTTAAAACTTCTAAACAATTACATGGAACTACTAATTCAGTTATTAACAATATGATGATTGGTGTTAGTGAAGGATTTAAGAAAGAACTTGAAATTAATGGCGTTGGTTATAGATTCCAAGTTCAAGGAAATAAAATTGTTATTTCTGCTGGTTATAGTCATCCAGTTGAATTAATGATTCCAGAAGGTATTAAAGTTGAAATGCCTGAAAAATCTACAACTGAATTAATCGTTAGCGGATATGATAAACAAGCAGTTACTGAATTTGCTGCTAATATTAGAAAAGTAAGACAACCAGAACCATATAAGGGTAAAGGTATTAAGTATAAAGATGAACATATCCGTCGTAAAGAAGGAAAGAAAGCTGCATAGGAGGTAAATAAAAATGATAAGAAAAGAATCAAAAAATGATATGAGAATTAAAAGACATCGTAAGATCAGAAGAACTTTATCTGGTACAGATGTAACTCCTAGACTTTGTGTTTTTAGAAGTAATCAAGCTATATATGCTCAATTAATAGATGATGTTAAAGGTGTTACTATAGCTAGTTCTTCTTCTTTAGAACTAAAACTAAAGAATAACAATCTTGAAGCAGCTGCTGCTGTTGGAAAAGACATTGCAGAAAAAGCTAAAAAAGCTAAGATCAAAACAGTTGTATTTGATCGTGGTGGATATCTATATCACGGACGCGTTAAAGCTCTTGCTGATGCAGCTCGTGAAAATGGACTAGAATTCTAGGGAGGATATATATGAACGGTAATAAAAGAACTGATCGTGAACCAAAGAAATTATATGAAGATAAAATAATTTCTATTGGCAAAGTTACTAAAGTTACTCAAGGTGGACGTAATTTTAGATTTTCAGCTACTGTTGCTGTAGGAGATAGAAAAGGTAACGTTGGAATTGGTACTGGTAAATCTAAGGAAATTCCTGTTGCTGTAAGCAAAGCAATTAAAGAAGCTGAAAAAAATATAGTACATGTAGATTTAGTAGATGGTAGAACTATTTCTCATGAAGTTACTGGTGTTTGTGGAGCTGCTAAAGTATTAATTAGACCTGCTAAAGCTGGTCGTGGAATTATCGCTGGTGGAGCTTCAAGAATAGTTTTAGAACTTGCTGGTGTTAAAGATGTTGTTTCTAAATCATTAGGAAGCAATACTCAAATTAATACAGCAAAAGCTACTATCGAAGCACTAGCAAATCAAAGAACTATCGCACATATTGCTAGTTTACGTGGTAAAACAGTTGAGGAGGTCTTAAAATAATGAAATTACATGAATTAAGTACAGTTGAAGGATCAACTCATAGAAGAAAAGTTGTTGGACGTGGACCAGGAAGTGGACATGGTAAAACATCAACTCGTGGTGAAAAAGGTCAAAAGGCTAGAAGCGGTGCTTCAATTCATCCTTGGTTTGAAGGTGGACAAACTCCATTATATAAAAGATTACCAAGACGTGGATTTTCAAATGCTAGATTCACTAAAAAATATGCAATTGTTAATGTTTCAGATTTAAATAGATTTAAAGATGGAGATGTTATTACTCCTGAAGTATTAAAAGAATCTGGACTTGTTAAAAAAGAATTATGTGGTATCAAGGTGTTAGGTAGTGGAAAACTAGAAAAGAAATTAACTGTTAAGGCTAATATTTTCACTAACCAAGCTATCACAAAAATAGAGGAATTGGGTGGAACTACGGAGGTGATTTAATATGTTTGCTACATTTAAGCAAATATTTAGATCTTCTAACAAAGATTTAAGAACTAGAATATTATTTACTCTAGGTGCATTATTTATCTTTGCAATAGGTAATTCAATTACAATTCCTGGTATGAATGTTATAACTGGAGATATTGGATTTTTAGAATTATTTAATGCTATGAGTGGTGGAGGTCTAAAACAATTCTCAATCTTCGCATTAGGCGTTATGCCTTATATAACAGCTTCAATAATTATTCAAATTTTACAAATGGATATCATTCCTTACTTTACTGAGTTAAAGGAAATGGGAGAAGAAGGAAGACGTAAGATTAATAAAATAACTAGATACGCTGGACTTGCTATTGCATTTATCCAAGGATTTTTCTATCCTATGATGTTCATGGGTAAAACTGAAGCACCTATTACTTATTTCAAAATTGCTTTAATCTTAACAGCAGGTACTGCCTTCTTGTTATGGTTAGGAGATGAAATAACTAATAAAGGTATTGGAAATGGCGTATCATTAATAATCATGGCTGGTATTGTTAACACTTTACCAAGTATGTTTGTAACAGCATTTCAATCATTAATACCAAATGCTAATAATACATTTATTGCATGGGGAACATTTATACTATTTATATTATTATATTTAGGTATAATAGTTGGAGTAATATTTGTTCAAGAAGCTGAAAGAAGAATACCAATTCAATATTCAAATAGAAGTTCATCAAGTTATGGTGGACAACAAACATTCTTACCATTAAGATTAAATTCTGCTGGTGTTATGCCTGTTATCATAGCAAGTGTAATTATGGGAATACCATCAATATTAAGTTACTTTATTAAAAATGCTAAAGTATTATCATTCTTTAATAACTATTTATCAACAACTAAACCTGTTGGATTTATAGTATATATAGCACTTATATTAGCATTCACATACATTTATACTTTCTTAACAATTAATCCAGAAGAATTAAGTAAAGATTTAAACAAAAATGGTGGCTATATTCCTGGTATTAGACCCGGAAGTGAAACTAAAAAACATATATCAAAAGTGTTATCAAGAATTACATTCTTAGGAGCTATATTTATAGCGTTAATAGCAGCAGCACCTATTATCTTCACAGCAGTAACTGGTCTTCCAGAAACTGTAAGATTAGGTGGAACATCAATATTAATTGCTGTTGGTGTTGTTCTTGAAACATATAAACAACTTGAAAGTTCTGTTGCATCAAGAAATTATAATAGGAGATAAAAATTTATGAATCTAATTTTAATTGCACCACCAGCAGCAGGAAAAGGTACTATGGCTTCAATGCTAAATAAGAAATATAATCTTGTTTGCATCTCTGCTGGTGAACTTTTAAGGGGAGTTGATCCAAGTACTGAACTTGGAAAAAAGATAAGAGAAATTCAGTCAAGAAGAGAACTTGTTGATGACTCTATAACTAATGAACTTATGAAAGAAAGACTTATGAAGGATGATGTTAAAGGTGGATTTATACTTGATGGATATCCAAGACATATGCCACAAGTAACTGCGATTAATAATATCTGTGATGAGTTAGGACTTCATATCGATTATGCTGTACTTCTTAATGTATCTTACGATATGGCACTTAAGAGAACACTTGGAAGACAAATTTGTCCTCAATGTAAAAAAACATATAATAGACTTACTGGAGTAAATGCTCCTAAAGTTGAAGGTATGTGTGATGAGTGTAATGTGCCACTTATAACTCGTAATGATGATAATGAAGAAACATTTAAAAAAGGTTATAGTAATTATGTAACAAATTGTACTCCGGTAATTGAATATTATAGAAATAAAGGTATATTAGTTGAACTTGATGCAAATGGTTCTGCTGAAGATACTTTTATGGAATTCGAAAAGAAAATAGGAAGTAAAAATGATTAGTATTAAGACAAAACAAGAAATTGAACTTATGAGAAAATCTGGAGAGATTACTTATGGAGTTCTATCAAGTTTAAAAGATTATATTAAACCTGGTATGACTACAAAGCAAATTGATAAATATGTATATGATTACATTGTTAGTCATAATGCTACACCATCATTTCTTGATTATGAAGGGTATCCCGCTTCATCCTGCGTTAGTATTAATGATATGGTTGTTCATGGGATCCCTGATGATACTATAATTAAAAACGGTGATATAGTTTCAGTAGATGTTGGATCTATATACAAAGGTTATCATTCTGATTCAGCTTATACTTATATAATAGGTAAGGTTGATAAGGATACAGAAAGACTTGTTAATGAAACAAGAAGAGCTTTATACGAAGGAATTAAAGTAGTTAAAGCTGGAATAAAATTAAATGATGTTTGTTCTGCGATTGGTAAGGTTGCTAAGGAAAATGGATTTGGAGTATTTGAATGTTTAACTGGACATGGTGTTGGACGTAATCTTCATGAAGATCCATATATTCCTAATCTTAGTAATCATGAAAGTGAAGGAATAATACTTAAAGAAGGTATGACCTTAGCTATTGAACCTATGTTTAGTCTTGGTACTAAACAAGTATGGTTACTTGAAGATGAGTGGGGAATTGTCACTCGTGATGGTAGTCCTGCTGCGCATTTTGAACATACTATTCTTGTAACTAAAGATGGTTATGAGATTTTAACAGGAGAGTGAAAACATGGCCAAAGAAAAAGACGGTTATATTGAGCTTGAAGGAAAGGTATTAGAAGTTTTACCTGGAGGAGACTTCAAAGTAAAACTTGATAATGGGCACATCGTGGAAGCCCGCGTTTCTGGAAAAATGCGTTTAAACATGATTCGTATTTACCCAGGTGATACAGTGCTTATGGAAATACCTATTTGTGATTTAACACGTGGGCGTATAATTTATAGAAAATAATGGAGGGATTAGAATGAAAGTAAGACCATCAGTAAAAAAGATTTGCGACAAATGCAAAATTATTAAAAGAAACGGAACTGTTAGGGTAATTTGTGAAAACCCAAAACATAAACAAAGACAAGGTTAAGTAGGAGGAAAATATGGCACGTATTAAAAATATTGACTTACCAAAGAATAAGAGAATAGTAGTAGCACTTACTTACATTTATGGTGTTGGTCCAACTAGAGCTCATGAAATTTGTAGTGATGCAAATGTTAGTGAAGATACTAGAACTGATAATTTAACTGTTGATGAAATTAATCGTTTAAGAGCAGCTGCTGATAAATATGTATTAGTAGGAGACTTAAAACGTGAAGTTGAAATGAACATTAAAACTAAAATGGAAATCAACTCATATCAAGGTACAAGACATAAAAAGGGCTTACCAGTAAGAGGACAACATACTAGTAGAAATGCTAGAACTCGTAAAGGTAAACCAAAGACTATTGCTAATAAGAAGAAATAGGAAATAGGAGGGATAACTTATGGCTTATAATAGAAGAAAAAGAAAAGCAAAGAGAGATATCACTGAAGGTCAAGCACATATTCACTCTACATTTAATAATACAATCGTAACTATTACTGATAAAGAAGGTGGAGTAATTAGCTGGGCTTCTTCAGGAACAGTAGGATATAAAGGAAGTAAAAAGAAAACTCCTTTTGCTGCTGGTATGAGCGCTGAAGCTGCTGGTAAAGCTGCTTATGATGCTGGAATTAGAAAAGTAGAAGTATTCGTTAAAGGAATTGGTGGAGGACGTGAAACAGCTGTTAGAAGTTTACAAACTGCAGGACTTGAAATTACAGCTATTAATGATGTTACACCAGTACCACATAATGGATGTAGACCACCTAAGAGAAGACGTATATAGTTTAGGAAAGGGGAAAAAACCATGTTAAAATTTATTAAACCAGATTACAAAGTAAATGAATATGTTGAAAGTAATTATTATGGAAAATTCGTTTTAGAGCCACTTGAAAGAGGCTTTGGAACAACTATAGGTAATGCTCTTCGTAGAGTTATGTTATCTAGTTTAGAAGGTAGTGCTATAACTGATGTTAAAATCGAAGGAGTTATGCATGAATTTCAAAAAATGGATGGCGTTGTTGAAGATGTAACTGAAATTATTCTTAACTTAAAGAAATTAGTTCTTAAAAATCATAGTGAGAATGATCAAGTATTACATTTAAAAGCAAATAAAGAAGGAGAAGTACATGCTTCTGATATTGATAAAAATGGTGAAGTTGAAATAATTAATCCAGATTTATTAATAGCTACTTTATCAAAAGGTGGAAGCCTAGATATGACTATGACTGTATCTAATGGTCGTGGATATGTTGATGGAAAAATTAACGCTATTGCTGTTAAAGATGTAGTAGGAGCAATTGGTATTGATTCATTATACAGTCCTATTGAAAGAGTTAGTTATGAAGTTGAAACTGCTCGTGTTGGACAAAGTGATAATTATGATAAATTAATTTTAAATGTTTGGACTAACGGAAGTGTTAAGCCAGAAGAAGCTGTAGCACGTGCTGCTAAAATTATTATCGATCACTTTGAAGTTATTACTGATTTACATAATTTAACTGGACTTGAAAGTGTTTTAGCTGATAAAGAAGAAAATTCTGTTCAAAAAACATTAGAAACTCCTATTGAAGAATTAGATTTATCTGTAAGAGCTTATAATTGCTTAAAGAGAGATGCTATTCATACATTACAAGATTTAACATCTAAGAGCGAATCAGAAATGATGAAAATTAGAAATCTTGGTAAGAAATCTTTAAAAGAAGTATTAGACAAAGTTAAAGATATGGGACTTAAGTTCCGCGATGAGGATTAGGAGGATATAATGGCATTATATAGAAAATTAAATAGAGAAACTCGTGTTAGAAGAAGTATTCTATCTAGTTTAACTAAAGATGTTCTTAAAAATGGTTTTGTTCAAACTACAGAACAAAGAGCTAAAGAAGTTCGCAAGTTCGTAGATAAAATGATTACATACGCTAAAAAAGGAGATCTTAATTCTAGAAGAAAAGCACTTGCTTTCTTAAATAATGATAAAGATTTAGTTAAAAAATTATTCGATGAATATGCTGTTACTTATAAAGATAGAAACGGTGGATATACTAGAATAATCAAACTAAAAGAAAGAATTGGAGACGACGCTTTAATCGTAAGATTAGAATTAGTTTAATCTAATTCTTTTTTTTATTCTCAAATCCATAAAAATATTTAAATGCTTTATAATAAGATAAAACACTTACAAAACTCAAATAATATTTAAGGGTCTAATTTTTAATATTTTCATTGTAATTAATTTTTAATGTTTGGGTCTTTTAAATTATTATTCTTTGTTGTATAATGACATAGTAGAGAGAGTGAAAAAAGTATATGAATAAAGAGAACAACATTATAAAGAAAACTACTGATTTTAATATAGTTGAAGTAATAGTTATAATTATAATTACAGGCATTATTGTTAGTGTATGTAGTGGACTTATAGTATATAAAAATTACGATAAAATATATATATCAGCAAGTAATGAAGATAAAGACGATTTAAATGAATTTATTGAGAGTTATGACCACATTGTAAATAGCTATGTTAAAGAAGTTGATAAGAAGAAACTGATTGAATCAGCTATAGCAGGAATGTATAGCTACTTAGAAGATGATTACAGTGTATACATGAATAAAGATATTACTGACAGTTTGCAAGAACAATTAAACGGTAAATATACAGGTATAGGCGTAGAAATAACTTTAACGCAGGACAAAGAGATTATTATCAATCAAGTATTTAGTAATTCACCAGCAAGTGCTGCAGGACTTAAAAAAGGAGATATATTATTAAAACTTGATGATGTAAATTTAAAAGACAAAGAATTTAAATATATGTCAAATACAATTAAGAACGGAAAGAAAGATAAATACACAATAACATATAAAAGAAATAACAAAGAATATAAAACAACACTGACAAGAAGAGATGTAACGATTGAATCTGTTAAAAGTGAAGTACACGACAATGTTGGATATATTAAAATAGAGACATTTTCAGCAACGACAAGTGAACTTGTTAAAAAATCACTTGATGGATTTGGAAAAAACGTTAATTCACTTGTAATTGATGTTAGAGATAACACAGGCGGATATTTAAGTGCAGCATATAGCACTGCATCCTTATTTTTAAAGAAAAACAGCGTTGTTTACCAACTAAAGGACAAGAATTCAAAAATAACAAAATATGAAGCTAAAAATGGGGTATATAGAAAGTTTGATAAAATAGCAATATTAATTAATGGATATAGTGCGTCAGCTTCAGAAGTTCTTACTTTAGCTCTTAAAGATAATCTTAATGCTAGTGTAGTAGGAATTAAGTCATTTGGAAAAGGAACTGTTCAAGAAACTGAAATATTATCAAGCGGAGCAATGGTTAAATATACTAGTGCGTATTGGCTTGGACCTAAAGGCGAAAGTATTAACGAAAAGGGAATTGAACCTGACATTGAAGAAAAAGATACAAACAAACAATTAGATAGGGCAATAGAGAGCGTTAAGTAGTTTACTAAAAATAGTAAATTACTTTTATTTTAGTTGGACACCATTTGATTAATGTAGGATAATGTGATAATATGTTATTGTGAAAGAGGTGTCTTATGAATTTAAAAGTAGGAGACACACTTGTGATTCATTGTTATAAGCATAACGGCACAATTCATAAATCGTGGAATGTTGCTTATGTTTTGGATATCAAAAGAGACTATATAGTTCTTGGAAATGAAAATGTTTTAGTTACTAAACAAGATGGAAGAACTTGGAGAACTAAAGAACCAGCCATTATGTTTTTTTACAATAATAGATGGTTTAATATTATTGCACAACTTAAATCAAATGGAATTTTTTATTATTGCAACATAGCGAGTCCATATGTTATTGATGAAAATGTTGTAAAATATATTGACTATGATCTAGATTTAAGAGTATTTAGCGATGGTGCGTTCAAAATATTGGATAGAAATGAATATAATTATCATAAAAAGCTTATGAAGTATCCAAAAGAAATTAATTATATTATAAAGGAAGAACTATCGGCTTTGATAGAAATGAAAAAAACAGGTGAATTTCCTTTTAATGAAAAATGCATTGAATATTATTACAATATCTTTAAAAAAGTTAAGAAAAATTAATTTTGACATATAATTAATGCATAAAATGGAATAAAGTATCAAAAAAATGATACTTTTTTAATTTTTTGAAAAAAGTTGTTGACATGCACACTCTGAAGTGTTATATTAATCTGGCACTTGTGAAAGAGAGCAAAAAATTAAATATGGCGTTAGTAATGCACTAAAAATTGATATTTTGCATTAAATAATATTGAAAAATAAAAAAATGAAAAAAATATCAAAAAAGTGTTGACAATAAAGTTACTAAGTGTTATATTAAATGGGCATTCACGAAAAAGGGAATGCAAAAAAATATAATAAATACTTATTTAAAGCCAATAAGCAAAGCATTAAAAACTTAAAATAAAAAAAGTTAAAAAAATGCAAAAAAGTTATTGACATTGATAAAATAACGTGTTATATTATATGAGCAACCGCAGGAAATGCGATTGAAATGATCTTTGAAAACTAAGTAAAATAATGAGTTTTGTAGACAGGATTAATTGAAATCAATTCTTTAACAATAAAAAGAATTTTTTATTGAGAGTTTGATCCTGGCTCAGGATTAACGCTGGCGGCATGCCTAAGACATGCAAGTCGAACGGAGCGCCCCATTGAAACTGGAATGAAGTTGAAGAGCTTGCTCAGATATGGAATGAAAGTCGATTTGGATTCTGCGCTCAGTGGCGCACGGGTGAGTAACACGTGGGTTATCTGCCTTTAAGCTGGGGATAACAGTTAGAAATGACTGCTAATACCGAATGTGCTAGTAATAGTAAAGAAGCCCCTAAAGCTTCACTTAAAGATGAGCCTGCGGCGTATTAGCTTGTTGGTGGGGTAATGGCCTACCAAGGCAACGATGCGTAGCCGGACTGAGAGGTTGAACGGCCACACTGGGACTGAGACACGGCCCAGACTCCTACGGGAGACAGCAGTTAGGAATATTCGGCAATGGGCGAAAGCCTGACCGAGCAATGCCGCGTGTGAGATGAAGGTCCTTTGGATTGTAAATCACTTTTATTTGGGAAGAACAGTAAGTATAGGAAATGATGCTTACTTGACGGTACCTTTTGAATAAGCCCCGGCTAACTACGTGCCAGCAGCCGCGGTAATACGTAGGGGGCGAGCGTTATCCGGATTTATTGGGCGTAAAGCGTGTGTAGGCGGTTTGTTAAGTCTGAGATGAAAGGCTATGGCTCAACCATAGTTTGTTTCAGAAACTGGCAGACTAGAGTGCAGTAGAGGCAAATGGAATTCATAGTGTAGCGGTGGAATGCGTAGATATTATGAGGAACATCAGTGGCGAAGGCGATTTGCTGGGCCATTACTGACGCTGAGACACGAAAGCGTGGGGAGCAAATAGGATTAGATACCCTAGTAGTCCACGCTGTAAACGATGAGCACTAAGTGTCGGGCAACCGGTGCTGAAGTTAACACATTAAGTGCTCCGCCTGAGTAGTACGGTCGCAAGACTGAAACTCAAAGGAATTGACGGGCACCCGCACAAGCGGTGGAGCATGCCGTTTAATTCGAAAATACGCGAAGAACCTTACCAAGACTTGACATCCCTGGCAAAGCTATAGAAATATAGTGGAGGTTATCCAGGTGACAGGTGGTGCATGGTTGTCGTCAGCTCGTGTCGTGAGATGTTCGGTTAAGTCCGCTAACGAGCGCAACCCTTGTCATTAGTTACTAACATTAAGTTGAGAACTCTAATGAGACTGCCGATACTAAATCGGAGGAAGGTGGGGATGACGTCAAATCATCATGCCCCTTACGTCTTGGGCAACAGGCGTGCTACAATGGCTGGTACAATGAGCTGCAAACCCGCGAGGGGGAGCCAATCTAAAAAGCCAGTCGTAGTTCGGATTGAAGTCTGCAACTCGACTTCATGAAGCTGAAATCGCTAGTAATCCTGGATCAGAATGCCAGGGTGAATACGTTCTCGGGTGTTGTACACACCGCCCGTCAAGGCATGGGAGTCGGTAATATCCGAAGTCGGTAGCCTAACCAGTAATGGAGGGGGCCGCCTAAGATAGGACCGGTGACTGGGCTTAAGTCGTAACAAGGTATCCCTACCGGAAGGTGGGGATGGATCACCTCCTTTCTATGGAGTATTTCTAATAGAAAATAATATCGTTTCAGCTGATTTAGATATTAAACAAATCAGCACTGTAGAAACCTTCTACTAAACATAAAAGTTATTTTACTTAGCTTTGAGAGATTATTTCTCTCAATATTATTGTATATATTATACAATAATTGTTCTTTGAAAACTTGGTAATGTGATATGTATATATTGTAACGAGCAATATATATGGAGTAAATTTTTTAAGAGTAATTCAAGAAATTGAATATTAAGAAATCTAACTCATCAAATTAGGATATAAGTAAGTGGTTAAATTAATAAGGGCGCATGGTGGATGCCTTGGCATTAGAAGACGATGAAGGACGTGGCAAACTACGATATGCTTCGGGTAGATGTAAGCAATCTTTGATCCGAAGATCTCCGAATGAGGAAACTCAATAACGGCAAACCGTTATTATCATATAATGAATTCATAGTTATATGAGGACAACCCAGTGAACTGAAACATCTTAGTAACTGGAGGAAAAGAAAGAAAAATTCGATTACCTTAGTAGTGGCGAGCGAAACGGTAATAGCCCAAACCAGTCTTAGGACTGGGGTTGTAGGACATCACAATTAAGAAGTTACAAAGTTACAACATAGCAGAATATTCTGGAAAGAATATCCATAGAAGGTGATAGACCTGTATGCAAAATGTTGTGACCTTCGTGATGTATCCTGAGTAAGTCGGGACACGTGTAATCTTGACTGAATCTGTGGGGACCATCCCATAAGGCTAAATACTCTCTAATGACCGATAGTGAACAAGTACCGTGAGGGAAAGGTGAAAAGAACCCCGGGAGGGGAGTGAAATAGATATTCTGAAACCGTGTGCTTACAAAAAGTTCGAGCCCGTTAATGGGTGAGAGCGTGCCTTTTGCAGAATGAGCCGGCGAGTTACGTTATCATGCGAGGTTAAGAAGAAGATTCGGAGCCGTAGCGAAAGCGAGTCTTAATAGGGCGTTTAGTATGATGATGTAGACCCGAAACCGAGTGATCTATCCATGAGCAGGTTGAAGTTGGGGTGATACCTAATGGAGGACCGAACCCACGTGTGTTGCAAAACGCGGGGATGACTTGTGGATAGCGGAGAAATTCCAATCGAACTCGGATATAGCTGGTTCTCCCCGAAATAGGTTTAGGCCTAGCCTTCTAATTAGCTACCTGGAGGTAGAGCACTGAATACGGAATGGCCGCGTCTAGCGGTACTGACTGTAATCAAACTCCGAATGCCAGGCTAGTATGTAGAGGAGTCAGTGTATGGGTGATAACGTCCATACGCGAGAGGAAATGAATCCTGACCATCGGTTAAGGTCCCAAAGTTTATGCTAAGTGGAAAATGATGTGGAGTCGCATGAACAGCTAGGAGGTTGGCTTAGAAGCAGCCATCCTTTAAAGAGTGCGTAATAGCTCACTAGTCGAGTGGCTCTGCGCAGAACATGTACCGGGGCTTAAGCATAACACCGAAACTGTGGATGTTAGTTTTTAATTAACATGGTAGGGGAGCGTTCTAAGGGCGTTGAAGATAGATCGTGAGGACTATTGGAGCGCTTAGAAGTGAGAATGCCGGCGTGAGTAACGTAAGGAAGGTGAGAATCCTTCCCACTGATTGACTAAGGGTTCCTGGGTCAAGTTCGTCTTCCCAGGGTAAGTCAGGACCTAAGGCGAGGCCGAAAGGCGTAGTCGATGGACAACAGGTTTATATTCCTGTACCACCTACAAGACTGATGGAGTGACAAAGAAGGCTAAGCAAAGCCAATTATTGGATTTTGGTCTAAGCACAAAGGCGTGTTGAGTAAGCAAATCTATCAACTATAACGCTGAAGTGTGATGGGGAAAAAGTTCTACGGAACTTCAACTTTGCTGAAGCCATGCTTTCAAGAAAAACTTCTAGGGCTAATCTTGTAGGTGCCTGTACTCAGAACCGACACTGGTAGTCAAGGAGAGAATCCTAAGGTGAGCGAGATAACTATGGTTAAGGAACTCGGCAAAATGACCCCGTAACTTCGGAATAAGGGGAGGTGTAGCGATACACCCTCAGGAAATAGGTCCAGGCAACTGTTTACCAAAAACACAGGTCTCTGCTAAAGCGTAAGCT
>OLNZ01000016.1_pt1 | contig 198682 bp, 213 predicted proteins | sample 1672981 | NCBI WGS metagenome assembly OLNZ01 (sample SAMEA3136743, study PRJEB25190) | human gut metagenome | biome: human gut; feature: human-associated habitat; material: faeces | place: Austria | collected 2013 | reverse complement strand
TGCACGATCAGGGACTCGAACCCTGGACCTTATGATTAAGAGTCATCTGCTCTACCAACTGAGCTAATCGTGCATGCCCTTGCGTTAGTATCTTTAACGCCGAACGCAAGGGATATGATACCACCAAATTTCTACTTTGTCAACACTTTTTTTCAATTTTTTTAAAATTTTTTTAAAAAAGTTATTTTGCGGTTGGATCAGGCTGGTTTGTAGTAGTAACCTGAGGTGCTGATTCAAGAGAATCTGTTGTTGTTTCAGCTGCTTGTTCCTGCTGTATTTCAGAAGCATCTTTATAGTCATCAGTCTTTGTTACAACATCAACTTTTGTTTTACCAAAGTTAGTGAAGTCAGCAACTATAGTATAGTTATATGGACTTTCTTCTTTGTCGCTTACATATTTTGCGTCAATCTTGAATGCAAAACTTGTTAAATTACCATCTTTATTTACTTTGGCCTCTACATTAGAAAAATTAACTTTCATAGTTTGACCATCTGGTAAAGACTGACCTGCAGCTTCAATATTAGTCTGCATTGTAGCTTGAAGTTTTTCAGGGTTATAAGCAATCTTAAAAATTTTAGAGCCATCTTTTTCAGTTTCAAGACTAGCTTTTTCAATATTTTCTTCGTATAAATTGAGACTATAAGAGTCAATAATAGATAAGAAATCGTCAAAAGACATTTCTTCCTTTATTTTCTGAGTTTCGTCTTTTTTAGTGCTTTCGTTAGTTGCTGTAGATGTAAAGAATAAAGTTTTTCCGTCATAGTATCCAGAAACTTTGCTCTTCTGACCTGTATAATCATTAGTTAATTCAACACTTGCAGTTGACTTATCATCGGTAACATCTTTTTTAAGCTTAGATGTATTTATTGCGTTTTCAGCTTTGTCGCCTTCACCTAAATTAGTTGTAGTTGTTGTATCGATAGTGATATTTTTTTCTTTTTTAACTTTATCAAGAGCATCAGAAAAAGCCTTTACAGCTTCATCGGCATTAATAAGAGATTTTTCGTCTGCTGTTTTAAGCATATCAGCATTGGAAATATCAGTAATCATAGCCTCACTTTCTTTTTTTGTCATTCCACAACCAGAAAGAGCTGATACTATCATAGTTGCAGCAAGTAATAAAACAACTTTCTTTTTCATACTTCATTATTCTCCTTTTAATTTATTGGCTAAAATTTTCATTTCCTTTGCAGCATCAACTGTAACATCAGTTATAGTTGTTCCTCCAATAAGTCTAGCTATCTCATTATACACCTTATTTGGAGATAATTCAAGGATAATTGTTTTAGCTGTATTATTTTCGACAATTTTTTCAATAACAAAATTATAATCTGCCATTGCAGCAATTTGTGGTAAATGAGTAATACATAATATTTGGTGTTTTTTGGCAACAATACACATCTTTTCAGCAACTTTTTGAGCTGCTCTACCGCTAATTCCTGTATCTATTTCATCAAATATGAAAGTTTCGATATTATCAACATCGGCGAGAACTGTTTTTAATGCCAACATCATACGGCTCATTTCACCTCCAGATGCAATTTTACTAAGAGGTTTAATATCTTCCCCTATGTTAGCAGAAAACATAAATTCTACTATGTCAGCACCATTTTTATCAAAACCATCCTTAGGTTCAATAGAAACTTTAAATTCAGCATTAGGCATACTTAAATCTCTTAAAATTTCTTTGATGTTTTTTTCTATACTTATAGATTTTTCTTTTCTAATTTGAGTAATTTTTAAACAAATTTTTTGTATTTTTGCTGTTATGTTTTGCTTTTTTAAAAGGTATTCTTTTAAAAGCTCTTCACTATTTTCTATTTTTTCTAATTTTACTGAAACGGTTTCCTTAAATTTATTTATATCTTCAATTGTGTTGCCATATTTTTTCTTTAAGTCATATATAAGTTGCAATCTGTCTTCAACTACACTTAATTCTTCAGGATTACTTTCAATGGTATCGGCATAATGGCTTAATTTATTCACAATATCTTCCATATAGGCGTATATATTATGCAAATCGTCAGCTAGTCCAGCTCTATCTTCATCAATTTCTGCAATAGTATTTAGATTATCAATGGCATAAGATATACAATCCATAGCATTTGCACCGCTACTTCTGGAAATGTAATTTAAAGAATCATCAATAAGTTTATGAAGTTTGTGGCTGTTAGAGAGGATTTTACGCTTTTCGTGCAATTCTTCATCTTCGCCAATTTTTAAATTCGCTGAAGTAATTTCATCAATTTGATATTTGTACAACTCTACCCTATCAGCAATGTCTTTGTCATTTATATCAATCTCTCTCAATACTTTGGTTATTTCTTTGTATTGGTTATATAACTTAGATAATTGTGCCATAGGTTCATCTAGTTCTTTTTCACATAATCTATCTAAAAGTGTAATATGGCTTTTAGGATTTAATAGTGATTGATGGTCATGTTGTCCATGAATATCAACTAAATGGGAAGCGATATTTCTTATCATTGAAACTGTAGCAGGACTACCATTTATTTTACAATATGATTTTCCTTTAGTATTAAATGTTCTTTTTAGCAAGATATAGTTATCATCATCGATTTCAACATCCATAGATTTTAATATATCTAAAGTATTCTTGTTTTCAACATAAATAAGGGCTGATACTTCAGCAGTATCACACCCTTTTTTTACAATAGTTTTATCAGCTTTTCCACCTAAAACAAAGTTTAAAGAACCTATAACAATAGATTTACCTGCACCTGTTTCACCACTAAGTACATTTAAACCGTCTTTAAAATCAACTTCTATTTCATCTATAAGAATAAAATTTTTTACATATAATTTTTCAAGCATAATTCACCTAATTTTTTAAGCTAATAGCTTTAAGATTTTCTGTTAGTTTAACAGCTTTTGATTCGTTTTTTACAACACAAAAAATAGTATCATCGCCAGCAATAGTTCCCATAATTTCAGAATTTTCCATTGAATCTAAAGCAGCAGCAACAGCCATTGCCATACCAACTAATGTCTTTATTACGACAATATTCTGTGCATAATCAATGGAAACAATACCATCTCTAAAAACTCTATTCAATCTTTCTGTAACAAAAGAACTTTCTTTTGCTGTTGCAACATACTTTTGTTTACCTGATTGCATAGTAGCCTTTGTTAATTTAAGCTCACGAATATCCCTTGATACAGTAGCTTGGGTTACATTAAAACCTGCTTTATTTAAAAGGTCGGCTAGCATTTCTTGTGTTTCTATATCATTTTCTCTTATTAATTCAAGTATCTTTGATTGTCGTTTTACTTTCATACCTTACTCCAAGTCTTAAATTCTTACTTCAACCATTTTTCTTCTAAGAATATCATAAAAATTCATATTAGTAGTTTTAATAATTCTTGTAACATATCGAGATTTTTTTACTATAATTACATCATCATTTTTCATTTGAACGGTACTCTGCCCATCGCAAGACATTTGTACATTGTTATAATTGCTTTGAACGCGTATTCTTACTACATCATTCCCATCTATAACAAAAGGTCTAGCATATAGAGTGTGTGGACATATATGAGTTATTGTCATAAGCTCTGTGTGAGGACTTAATATAGGTCCACCAGCAGAAAGGTTATATGCTGTTGAGCCTGTAGGTGTAGATACAATTATACCATCGGCTCTAAATGTATCAAAATATTCGCCATTTACCTCTACAGAAAGTTTTATCATTCTGGAACAAACAGAATTGGTAATACAAACTTCATTTAAAGCCAAATTAATCTCGTGACTTACGCAACCCCTTTCAACATAAGGCTCGAGCATCATTCTATTTTCTATAGTGAAATCTCCATTTAAAACTTTTTCAATGGCATCAATAGCATTTATTTTTTCAACATCAGCCAAATAGCCTAATGTGCCAAAATTAATACCTAAAATAGGAGTATCAAATATAGCAGCACTTCTAGCTACCCTTAAAATTGTGCCATCTCCACCTATTACTACAACAAAATCTACGGATTTATACATCTCACTACTACTTGTTGCAATTACATCAGGATGAACATCACTAAAATTTTCTGAAACATATACTTCGCAACCTTTTTTTAGAACAAAATCTACCATTTTTTTTGTTTCCTGTAAGGTAGGGTCTTTTTCAATATTTGTAACAAAGCCTATTTTTTTAGTTTCCATAATAATCAACCCTCAAATTGTGATTTTACTAAGTTTTCAATATAGCTTAATTCAATATGATTTATTGGATTAGGCTCATTTTTTAAGTATAATAAATACTCAGTATTGCCATCTCCGCCTTTTATAGGAGAATTTGTCAAACCAATAACTGACAATCCAACATCACTTGCCTCTAAAACTGTATTTTTAATTACATTTTTGTGTACTTTTGGATTTTTGACAATACCACTCCTACTAAGAAATTCTCGTCCACATTCAAATTGAGGCTTAATTAGAACGACAGCAATAGAATTTGGTTTAAGCAGTTTCTTTATTTCTGGGAAAATCTTTTTCAATGAGATAAAGGACACATCACAGCCGACAAAATCAACACCATTATCAACCATTTCCTTTGTTACATTTCTAATATCTGTATTTTCCCAGGAGATTACCCTATTGTCATTTAACAACATAGGGCTTAATTGGTCTGTTCCTACATCAATTGCATAAACTTTATTTGCACCGTTTTGGAGCATACAGTCGGTAAAACCACCTGTGGAAGCACCAATGTCAATACATACATAACCAGTTAAGTTTATATTAAAAAAATCAATGGCCTTTTCAAGTTTATAACCACCTCTGCCAACATATTTTAATATACTTTCAGTACTGCCTACATTAATATCAGCATCCTCATTAACATTATATGAAGGCTTTGTGATGTTTTTTTTATCTACAGTAACAAGACCTTGTTCTATAATTTCTCTTGCTTTTTGTCTTGATATATTCAATTTGTCTTTTATACATAAATCCAGACGCATTGTTAACTTTCTATCCTTTGCAATATTTTTTCTAAAATGTGTTCTTTATCCATACCATATTTTTCAAAAAGTTGTTCTCTAGAACCTTGTTCTATATAAGCATTTGGAAAAGCAAAATTAAATACAGAACAATCTTTTTTACCTGTCTTTACAACCTCCATTGTAAAATGTTCGCCAAAACCACCAGATAAAATATTATCTTCCAAAGTAAAAATATACTTGTGACTTTCAACTAAATCTTTTATACAATCTAAGTCCATTGGATAAGCAAAGCGTGCATTTACAAGTGTTGGAGCATAACCTTTTGCTTTCAAGTCATTATATACACCTATAGCAATATCCATCATTGCACCAAACGCTATAATAGCAATATCTGTACCGTTGTATATAACTTCACTTTTACCAAGTTCTATTGGTGTATTTATGTCATTTAAAACTTCAGAAGCTGTTCCTCTAGGGTATCTAATGGCTACAGGGCAATTTAATTTATTTACAGCAAATTCAAACATTTCTTCTAATTCTTTACCATTTTTAGGTGCTAATATAACTAAATTAGGGATAGAGAGCAAGAAAGAAATATCATATATGCCTTGATGAGTTTCTCCATCACTACCAACAATACCAGCTCTGTCTATACAGAAAACTGTATGAAGATTACTTAAACATACATCATGCAATATTTGGTCATAAGCTCTTTGTAAAAATGTAGAATAAACTGCAAAAACAGGTATATATCCACTTACGGCAAGGCCAGAAGAAAAAGTAACAGCATATTCCTCTGCAATACCTACATCAAAAAATCTGTCGGGATAAGTTTTGGCAAATTGACCTAACCCTGTGCTTTCTGGCATAGCTGCTGTTATGGCACATATTTTTTTATTATAAGCAGCCATAAGCAATAACTTTTCGCCTAATATTTTAGAATAAGTCTTTGGACTGACTGAATTTTGAACTACACCTATTTCTTTATCAAATTTACTTACACCATGGTACACACTAGGGTTTATTTCAGCTGGCTTATAGCCCTTACCCTTCTTGGTCATAACATGAATAAGTACAGGACCTTTAAGATTTTTTATTCTGTTAAAAACATGGACAAGCTGTGTAATATCATGGCCATCTACAGGTCCAATATATCGTATTCCCAAAGCCTCAAAGACATTATTAGGCATAATCGTATGCTTAACAGTATTTTTAGTTTTATCAAGGAAATTATAAATAGGCTTTCCAATAACAGGCATACTGTTTAATTTATGCTGAATATCATTTTTGGCATTTAGATATTTTTGAGTAGTTCTTAAATTACTTAAATACTGACTCATTGCTCCAACATTGGGAGAAATGGACATTTGGTTATCATTTAATATAATAACCATTTTTGTGTTTGATTTACAGGCATTATTAAGTGCCTCGTAGGCTAAGCCACCTGTCATTGCCCCATCACCAATAACAGCCAAAACATTGTAATTTTGTCGCTTTAAATCTCTTGCTTTTGCAATACCTAAGGCAACTGCTATAGATGTTGAACTATGGCCTGTTGAAAAAGTATCATATTCGCTTTCGCCGATACGAGGAAACCCACTTAATCCATCTTTTTTTCTCAAGGTAGAAAATTCATTTTTTCTGCCTGTAAGTATTTTATGGGTATAAGATTGATGTCCTACATCCCATACTATTTTATCTTTTGGGCAATTAAAACAATAATGCAATGCAACTGTCAATTCAACTACACCTAAATTTGAAGAAAGGTGTCCCCCAGTTTCAGAAACCGCATTAATAAGAAATTTCCTGATTTCATCAGACAATATAGGTAATTTTTTTAAATCGAGTTTTTTCAAATCCTCGGGATAATTTACTTTTTCCAGATACATTGTAATCCCTCATTTTCTAAAAAGCTATGTTAGTAATTACAGCAATAACAATACCAAGAATAGCACCAGCTGTAACTTCTACAGGAGAGTGTCCCAAAAGCTCTTTTAATCTTTCGTCAACTTGTATATCTAATCTATCAAGTAAGTTGTTTAGTGTTGCAGCCTGTTTTCCTGCAGCACGCCTTACACCTGCAGCATCATACATAACAACGATAGCAAGACAGAATGTAATTGAAAAATAGACAGAATTAAATCCATAAAGTATACCTGTACTTGCTGCCAAAGAAGTAACAAAAGAACTATGGCTACTTGGCATACCACCTGACGACATAATAAGATTTAAGTCTATTTTTTTTGTAGTATATACATCAATAATAATCTTTATAAGCTGTGCTACAGCCCAAGATAAGATTGAAATACCAATAATTTTATTTTGAAATAATTCCTGTACAAATGTCATAGTCCCACCTATTTTATTCTGTTTATAAGTTTATTGACATATTCAACCAAGAACTCACTATTGTCAATTTTCTTTAATAACTCTATTGCTTCTTCAGATAATAACTCAAAATCCTTTTGAGATTTTTCTAAGCCGTAAAGAGAAACATAAGTCACTTTATCATTTTTTTCATCGCTTAAAACTGGTTTGCCAAGAATTTCAGTTGTACTTGTAACATCAAGAATATCATCTTTAATCTGGAATGCAACACCGATGTTATAGCCTATTTTTTCAAGATTTTTAAGACTATCTTCATCTGCACCACCTATAGCAGCACCAGCAAGTAAGGCAGCTTTAATTAATCCAGCTGTTTTATTATCGTGTATATAAAGAAGCGTATCAGCATCTATTTTTTTACCCTCAGACTCTACATCGACAACTTGACCTACAAGCATACCGTTCATACCACTTAATTTAGCAATAGTTTTTGTGGCATATACATACTTAAAATCTCTTTTTTTTAAGGCATCACTTAACATAACATCAAAAGCATATGTTAAAAGACCGTCACCGGCTAATATAGCAAGACCTTCATTAAAAGCTTTATGGCAAGTTAATTTACCACGCCTATAGTCATCATTATCCATGGCTGGTAAATCATCATGTATTAAGGAATAAGTATGTATCATTTCAAGACCGCAAGCATATGGTAAAACATCTTCTATATTTCCGCCAAAAGCTTCACAAGCTGCTAACATAAGAACGGGTCTTACCCTTTTACCTCCAGCGAAAACACTATACCCCATAGCTTTGTAAATATCTTCTGGATATTTTGGAGAGAGGTAACATTCTAATTTTTTGTTTACAGCATCAATATATTTTTTTATATTATTTTCAAAGTTCATAATCACACCTCTGACATAGGTTTAAAGTTGCTTTCCTTAAAAGTTCCGTCTGATTTTTCTTTCAAAATTTTAACTTGTTGCTCTACATTTTCAAGTCTTTGAGAACATTGCGTTGATATTTCTATACCCTCTTTATAGAGTTTGACAGCTTTTTCAATTCCAATGTCCATATTTTCCATTTCATCAACAATGGATTCTAATCTGTTTAACAATTCCTCAAATGTTTTCTTCGTAGCCATTATTGTTCCTCACTTCCTCAACTGTAGCGGCAATATTGCCATCATTTAATACTACATTAATCTTATCTCCAATATTAACACTTTCTGTGCTTCGTATAAGTTTTTGTTTATCATTATAAGTAAGAGAGTACCCTTTTTGTAATATTTTTAGAGGAGATATATTTTCCAAATTGTCTATTTTATGCTTCAAAGTTTGATTTGCAAATTCAATCTTGTTTTGTATTTTGCTTATTAATCTATTTTGTAATTGAGAAACATAAATTTCGTTATCATAAATATTATCCGCAAAACCGGTAAAACAATGTTTAGTAGAAAGTGTTTGCAAATTATTTTTTCTTGAACTTAATATAATATCCATTAAATAATTAAGTCTTTTGTAGTTATTTATAACAGCAAGGGACATACCCTCATTTTCAGGTATTGCTATCTCTGCAGCAGCAGAAGGAGTTGGTGCTCTCATATCAGCAATAAAGTCGGCAATAGTAAAGTCGGTTTCATGACCTACAGCTGAAATTATTGGTATTTTAGATTCAAAAATAGCTCTAGCTACCATTTCTTCATTAAATGCCCATAAATCCTCAATAGAACCGCCACCTCTACCCACAATTATGGTATCAGCTTGACCCCATTTGTTTACAGACTCTATAGCATTAGCTATACTTGGAGCAGCGTCATCTCCTTGTACTAAAACAGGAACAACTACTATTTTTACATTAGGATTTCTTCTGCCAGAAACCTGTATAATATCTCTTACAGCTGCCCCTGTAGGTGATGTGATAACAGCTACACATTTGGGATAAGACGGAATATCTTTTTTATATTTTTGGTCAAATACGCCCGAACGCTCAAGGCGTTCCTTTAATTGTTCATAAGCAATATATAAAGCACCTTTTCCGGCAGGCTCCATACTAAGCACATAAAATTGATATTGGCCTGTTTTTTCGTATAGAGAAATATATCCATTTATTAAAACCTTCATACCGTCTTCCGGCATAAATTTTAACTTTTCAGCGTAGCTACGGAACATTACAGCATTTACAGCCGCCCCACTATCTTTTAATGTCATATATAAATGACCAGAGGAGTGTGCCTTAAAATTGGAAATTTCAGCCTCTATATAAATATCTTGTAAAAAGACATCATTTTCAAATAACCTCTTTATGTAGTTATTAATTTGAGAAACTGAATAAACTTTCATTAATTTGCTTCCTTATATCGTACAACCTTACCTAATACACCATTTATAAAAGAAGGAGCTTTATCCTCACTAAATTCCTTAGCAAGCTCTACTGCCTCATTTACAGAAACCTTATTAGGAATATCATCATCAAACATAATTTCATAGACTGCAATACGCAATATTGCTTTATCAACTGTAGATAATCTATCTACGCTCCAGCCAATAGAAAACTTGTCAATTATGCTGTCGATTTTTTCAACATTATCTAAAATGCCAGTATATTCATTTTTAATAAAAAGAATATCTTTTCTTTCAAAGTTTTCGTATTCATTTCTGTATGTTTCAATGCTTTCATGAGTGTTAATTTCTTTGTTAAACTCATTTTGGAACATTAAATTAAAAATATGTCTTCTAGCGTCTCTTCTACTCATTTTATTCTCCTGTTGTACTTTCTTTTGTTTCAATCCCTATAACATTTATGTTTACTATTGGACAATTATGTCCTGTCATAGCCTCAATGGCATCAGTAACTTTGTCTTGGATCTTACTTGCAACTTCATTTATATTGTAATCATAATAGATTACTACAGAAACAGTAATAGAAATATCGTTATCATCTTTAACGATATTTACACCCCTATTATGATTTTTCTTGCTTATTTTATCAATTAGGTCGGTTTTAAGTGATGTAGTTACGGCAACAACTCCATCAACCTCAAGGGTAGCAGTTTTAGCAATCTTTTCAATAACATCATCAGAAATAACAATATCTGCTGAATTAGTATTTTGCTCGTTGTTCATTAAGCTTACCTCCTATATAAAACTACTTACATTATAACATATATCTGAGTTTTTGCAACAAATACATTTTATATGCGGAATTTAGTGACAAAAAATAAACCGGCAAAATAAACCGGCTTGTTTTTTACTTACTTGCAACACCCCATGCTTCAATATTACCATCTGGACAAATAAAGAACATATAAGTGCTATTTGTAACATTATAAATATATAAATTACCATCGACAGAAGAAGGAGCACCATATCTGCCAGTAACATCAAAAATAGGATTACCAATAAAGGATAAACCTGTAGGAGATTTAATTTTAGGGTCTGTAACTATTACAGATTTTACATATTCTGCCCCATCTTTTTTATAAGAAATAACAGTAAAACCGTTGTATTCATATGAATTATCATCAGTCATAGTTATATTAGCTAAATGTCTGACATCATGAGTTGTTATTTCTATACTATCTTCAGATACAGCTTCTGTATTTTCTTCTCCAGATACAGTTTCTACCTCAGTTTTTGTAGTATTTTCTGCAGCAGCTTTTTCAATCTGATATAGTGTCATACCCTTACCAAAACGGCTGAATACATCATTCATACTCATATTAAGAACTATATATTTATTATTATATATAAAGCCATCTGTTGGAGAGTCAGTAGGCAATATTTCAACAGACTCATATCTTTGTCCATCAACCATATGTCCAGAAACAGTATCAGACGGATTACCGCTTTCACTTACATAGCTATACTCTAAATTAGCGTTTGTAGTTGTTTCTGTAGTTGTAGATACAGAAGTTGTCGCAGGTTCCGTAGTTAGTTCGTTAGCTATTAAGCCTACATTGGTTCTTGATGCTAAATCGTTCTTTTCTGATACAACAACCTTAATTTTAGCTGCTGCTACAGCTGTTGTAATAAGCATAACGCCACAAACTGTTCCTAAAATAATTTTTCTATTTTTGTCTGTATTTTTCCTGTTTTCCTCTGTTCTCATTTTTTTATCTCCTGTTTATTTATTTCTGTAAAAATTCCATAACTAATGAATTAAATTCATTCGGTTTTTTAAATAAATAAAAATGGTCGCCATTAACAATCTTTAGCTCTGCATTTGGTATATTTTTAGTAATGGTTTTAGCATGACAAATCCTAATCATATCCTTATTACCATTAACTACCAATGTTTTAGCTTTTATTACATTTAGCATAGATGGTTTTAAATTAGGTTCTTTAACCATTAGAGCAAACATTTCTTTATTGGCTGTAAGTTTTTTATCAATCTTAGATAATATGCAACTGGATAAGTAACCAAGCATTATCATAAGACCCGTAGTAAATGTAAGACCAGAAAATTTAATATTACCACCGACTAAAATTAATTTATTTACCATATCTGGATTTTTAATAGCGAACATCATTGCAATATTTGCACCATCGCTAAAACCTAATATATTTATTTTTTTATAGCCAAGATAATCACATAAATTTTCTAAATCCATAGCCATAGCACCAAGAGAAATAGCATTTTCGCCAAAACCAGACTCTCCATGTCCTCGACTGTCTATTGCTAAAATTTTATATTTTTTAGAAAAAAATGGTATTTGATTTTTAAAATTTTTGCAGTTACCGCCATTTCCGTGAAGAAGAACAAGCACTTCTTCTCCTTCCCCATGTAATTCGTAGTATATAGAGGCAGAACCTGATTTAAAATAGCCAGATTGCATAGTTTTCTCCTTAATTTGAGAGGGTGCAGAATTAATCTACACCCTCAATAGTCTTAACTTAATGTAATTCCCAATGTTTTTACAAAGCTTTCGTCTGCAATAGTGTTGTACACAGAAACAAAAGTGTCAGCAAGTTCTTTTCTATATTTAAAGAAATCTCTCATATCTTCATCCAAAAGCAATTTATAATAATTTTGGGAAACATGCCTTTCCAAAAAGAAATCATCTTCTCCACGAAGTCGTTTTTTGCCAAATTCATTTTGAAGTGAAATAACTTCTTTTAATTTTTCTAATTGTTCCGGTGTACTTATTATTTGTTCTAAAGCAGATTTATATCGCTGGTAACTCTCACTTTCCATAATAAGATTAACAATATCTCTGGCAAGTTCCATTGGTGTATCGCTCATATAAACCTCTCTTTTGCTAAATAATTATTCAATATCCATTACAATAGGTAAAATCATAGGACTTCTCTTAGTCTTGTGCCATAAGTAATCTCTTAATGTGTCTTTGATAAGAGTCTTTATATATGCCCATTCATTTGAACTGCGTCTATCACATTGTTCAAGTGCTTGCTGAACAACATTTCTTGCTTCGTCCATAAGTTCTTCAGACTCACGAACATAAACAAAACCTCTTGATATAATATCAGGACCACTTAAAATTTCGCCACTATACTTATCCATAGCAACAACAACAATCATAAGACCGTCTTGTGATAAGTGTCGTCTATCTCTTAATACAATATTTCCTACATCGCCTACGCCAAGACCATCAACAAATACCTGACCACTAGGGACAGCGTTCTGTGTAAGTTTAGCACTTTGTTTGTTAAGTTCAAGGCAATCGCCATTAGCCATAACAAATACATTCTTCTTATCCATACCTAAATCCATAGCTAATTTTTCGTGGCATTTAAGCATTTTGTATTCGCCATGAACTGGTACAAAATATTTAGGCTTTACAAGTGCATGAAGAACCTTTATTTCTTCTGCTCTTGCATGACCAGAAACATGAACATCCATAAGACCTTCATATATAACATCTGCACCTTTTTTCAAAAGTTCGTTTATTACTTTGTAAACACTCTTTTCGTTTCCAGGTATTGGAGAAGCTGAAATAATAACTTTATCGCTTGGCTTAATTTCAACTTGTCTGTGTTCACTTTGAGCAATTCTTGAAAGTGCAGACATAGTTTCGCCCTGACTACCAGTCATTATAATTACAAGCTGTTCATCTGTATAATTCTTAATTTCGCCAATTTCAATAAGAGTACCTTTTGGTATTGATAAATAACCAAGTTCAATAGCTGTTTTAACTACATTTGTCATACTTCTACCAATAACGGCTACTTTTCTACTATGTTTTACGGCTGAATTAACAATCTGCTGTATTCTATCTATGTTAGATGAGAAAGTTGCAACCATAATTCGCTGACCGTCAGAATCATCAAAAATTTGTTCAAATATAGCACCTACAGAACGCTCACTCATAGTGTACCCAGGTCTTTCTACATTTGTACTTTCACACATAAATAAGAGAACACCCTTTTTACCTATTTCAGCAAATCTCTGTAAATCAATCATATCGCCCTGTATAGGTGTAAAGTCAATTTTGAAATCGCCAGAATGAACAACAACACCCGCTGGAGTTGTAATTGCCATAGCAACTGCATCAGCAATACTGTGGTTAGAACGAATAAACTCTACTTTAAAATTGTCGCCTATTTTAACAGTTTCGCCAGCATTTACATTGTGTCTTTCAATGCTGTTTAATAAGTTATGTTCTTTTAATTTAGCTTCAATAAGACCAATTGTAAGCTTTGTGCCATATACAGGTACTTTTAAATCTCTTAATAAGTATGGTAAAGAACCAATATGGTCCTCGTGTCCATGAGTTATTACAATACCCTTTACTTTATCTCTGTTGTTTAAAAGATAAGTAAAGTCAGGTATAACTAAGTCAATACCAAGCATATCGTCTTCAGGGAAAGCTACACCACAGTCTAAAACAAGAATTTCATTGTCGTATTCAAAGCAAGTGATATTTTTACCTATTTCGTGAAGACCACCAAGAGGAATAACTTTAAGCTTCTTTCCACCGCCAGCTCTTTGACCTCTACCGCGTCTAGTTACTGATTTTACAATGGATTTTGTACTGCGATTATCGTCTGAAACTTTTTCCTGAATATTTTTTTCGTCGCTATTAGAAACAGTTTTTCTATTATATGTTCTTTTAGCTCTCGGCTTTTGTTCCGTTTTTTTTGTATTTTCGGCAATTACTTCCGTATCGCCAGTTTTTTTAGTATTCAAAACTGCACCTCCATAATTTATTTTAATATATTTTTTTATTAATTTATTTTTCTACTTTTTTACATTGGTTAAATAATGAATTTTAATAAAATTTGCACTACAAAAAAGCCCTACTTGGGCATTAGAAAAACATCAAGACATAGGTAGCTTTAAAATCTACCTGATAAAATATCTTAATGTTGAAATCATAAGATTGAACAATTACTCTGTGATTTTAACTTCGTATTCAGAATCTTCATCCTGTAAAAGTAAGAAAATTCTATTATATTCCTGCTCGTCTTCTACAGGTTCATAAATAAAATCTTCGCCATCTGTAGAAGTTTCTTTGAATATATAAGCTTCAGGTTCATCAAGTTCATAATCTTCTTCTTTAACAAGAAGTAAGTATCTTGTATCATCAACATCAATGCCGTCAATAACATAGAAACTCTGCTGAGTACCGTCTTCTTCAGTCATTGTAATCATTTCAAAAGTTTCATCCTGACCTTCAAACATATCAAGACCATCTAAATTTATATTTTCATCAATTCTATCGCTCATTATTAATCTCCTATTTTTTAGGCTTTGAGTCTAAATAGCCCTGTAAAATATACATCGCTGCCATTTTATCAATAACCTTTTTCCTTTTCGCTCTGGATAAATCTGCTTCTAAAAGAGAACGCTCTGCTGCTACAGTAGATAATCTTTCATCCCACAATTCTACTGGCAACTTCAATTCTTTTTCAAGTCTTTTTTTGAAAGCAAGAGTTTTTTCTACTCTTTCGCCCTCTGTATTATTCATATTTTTAGGCAAACCTAAAACGATGCTCTCTACGGCGTATTCTCTGCACAATTCGGAAATACGAGCAATGCTTTTTTTTAAATTATTTTCTTCTTCTCGTCTAATAATTTCCAAACCTTGAGCAGTCCAGCCAAAAGGGTCGCACACTGCTACGCCAATAGTTTTAGAGCCAAAATCTAGTCCTAGTATTCTCATATTTACAATAAATTATAAATTATTTTCAATATAATAATTTATAATTTCCTCCAAAAGCTCGTCCTGTTCAATTTTAGCCATTTTCTTTCTTGCATCCTTATAGCTTGTGATGTAAGTAGGGTCACCAGAAATAATATAACCAACAAGCTGATTTACTGGATTATAGCCCTTGTCACGCATAGCCTCATAAACTTCGCATAAAGTCTGATTTACAGGACTTCTGTCTGTACTCTGAGAATCTGAAGGCTTAATATCTTTTAAAGCTTCCTTTAAGCTGTTAAAATTTTGAGTTTCAAATAAATTTTTACTCATATTCATCACACTCCTTTAAAAATATATACGACCAAACTAATATTTCTACTTTATAATACTACATTTACACCAAATTTGCAAATGAAATTTTCATTAAAATGGTATTTCATAGAAATTATTTTACGACTGTACCTTCAACAATTTCAACACCATGTATTTTATCCAATTTCACATCAACTATTTTGTTGTTAAGATTTTCATCTGATTTAGCCAAAACCTTGATGTAGTTTGTAGTATGTCCCTGCCAAAAACCGTTTTCCATATCTTCAAAAAGTACAGGAACTGTTTTTCCTATGTTGTTATTTAAAAAGTCAATGTTCATTTTATCAGATAAAGCAATCATTTCTTTACTTCTTTGTGACTTAACATCGCCAGAAATTTGATTTTTCATTTTAGCAGCTGGAGTACCCTTTTTAGGAGAATAAGGGAAAGTATGTATTTTATCCAATTTCATTCTTTCAGCAAAAGCAAGAGATTCTTTAAAATCTTCTTCTGTTTCATCTGGGAAACCTACAATAATATCTGTTGTAATAGCAACATTAGGAAAAGCATTTCTTAATCTTTCGCAGGCCTCAGCATACTGTTCAGCATTGTATTTTCTGTTCATTCTTTTTAAAGTTCTGTTACAGCCACTTTGTAAAGATAAGTGGTAGTGGTCACAAACCTTTGGTAATTTAGACATTCTGGCAACAAACTCGTTATCAATGGCTAAAGGTTCCATAGAACTAAAGCGTATACGCTCTATGCCGTCTACAGAATGTACCTTTTCAATAATATCTGCCAAAGTTATATTGCCCAAATCAAGGCCATAACTGGCAACATGTATACCTGTCAATACTACTTCCTTAAATCCATTTTCAGCTAATTTTTTAACTTCTTCGACAACTTCTTCTGGCTTACGGCTTCTTATTGGACCTCTTGCGTAAGGTATAATGCAGTAAGTGCAGTATCTGTTACAGCCCTCCTGTATTTTAATATATGCTCTTGTTCTGTTTGTTAGTCTGCTAATCTGTAAAGGTTCGAATTCCTTTTCACCCATAATGTCAGAAACATTGTTGACTACGCCATTTTCAGCAACATAATTTTCAACAGTTTCAACTATTTCACTACGGTTTTTAGTTCCTATAACGATGTTTATACCTTCAATTTTTGCTACTTCCTCACTTGCAACCTGTGCATAGCAACCTGTAGCTACAACTACAGAATTAGGATTAATTCTCTTTGCACGCCTAATCATCTGTCTTGATTTTTTATCACCAAGATTAGTTACTGTGCAAGTATTAATAAGGTAAACATCGGCATATTCTTCAAAATCAACAACTTCATAGCCCTTTTCTGTAAAAAGCTCTGCCATAGCTTCTGTATCATATAAATTAACTTTACAGCCAAGAGTAATAAAGGCAATTTTCTTATTCATATTTATTTCCTTTCTAAGCGTATCAAAACTCAATTCTTTGTATTATAACATATTTCTAATATATTTGCTAGCCCTTTTAAATTCTTTATAAAAGTACAAATTATAGGACAATATATGTATTACAATGTAAATGTAAAGAAAAAGAGAATAAATTTTAGGAGGTTTTAATTATGAAAGAAACATTTGTAACCATTACAGGATTTAAACACTACTATGGTAAAAGCATATTTGCTGTTGGCAGTTTAATAAAATGTGTAAAAGAGCCTGACAATACCTATGATAGTGAAGCAATAAGATGTGAATATTTTCCTTTAAAAAAGGTTGGGTATATTGCAAATAGTGTTAATACAGTAGCTAATGGCACTTCAAGTGCCGGCAGAATTTATGATAATGTTAAAAGAAAATTTTATGTAAGAGTGATGTTTGCTACCTATTCTCATATCATTTGTAAAATTGTAGAAAATACAGAGGAAGTAAGAAAAGAATATTTAAAGCAAGGGGAAAAATTTGTAGAAAAGGAATTTGATTAAACTAAGGCACGCCTAATCGCGTGCTTTTTTATTTTTGTGTATTTTCTATGGCTTTTTTGGTCAAAATTTGTTATACTATAGACAGTTATGTTTAAAGAGGTGAAAATATGAAAAAGTTGGTTTTTACTGCTGTACTTTTTGCTGGCTGTATTTTTTCAACAGTTTTTGCAAATGCACAGACAGTAAAAGTAGGTCTTGAGAGATATTTTAAAAACTCTCCGTCTATTAGTATAAGTGATAGTTTGATAAAAGTTTCTATTGGAAATGGAGCAAAAAATGCTATTGGACTTGGTAAAAGTTATGTTATGAAACCAATATCCAAAAGTTACTATTCTATTGGCAAATACTATAAAACTTATAATTTAGCTGAAAAGCAGTTGGTGCACTATATAGGAAATAGTTGTATTCCTGTTCTTACAGATAATGGCTGGACAATATATATTACAACTGATTCCAAAATAAGTAAAAATGGTATGACTAAGGTTGCTACTGGTGCAAATGCTGTTGTTTTATCAGTAAATGGCTATAATAAATTCATTGTTGATGGTAGTGCGTCTGCTAGAGTGTCTACAAATAATGATGTTGTAAATTTAACAAAATCAAAATATCGTGGCGAAATAGCTATGTATGTAAATAATTCAACAATTACACCTATTAATTTTGTTGATATGGAGCAGTATCTTTATAGTGTAGTACCGTCTGAAATGCCTGGAAGTTGGTCAGTTGAGGCATTAAAAGCACAGTCTGTTGCAGCAAGAACATATACAACAAACTCTCTTGGAAAACATGGTGTATATGACCTTTGCGATACAGTTCATTGCCAGTCATACAATGGTATAAATAATGAATATCCAAACTCTACAACAGCTGTTCAGGGTACTGCCGGAAAACGCCTTTATAGTAATAATAAACTTATTGATGCGGTTTATTTTTCTTCTGACGGTGGTGCAACCCTTTCTTCAGAAGATGTTTGGAATAATGCCCTCCCATATCTTGTTGGTAAAAAAGATAATTACGAAAAGGATTGTAAAAAGTGGGAGAGAATATTTACATATACTGATTTAACCAATATTGCATCTAAAAAAGGCTACGGCGTAGGAACAGTATCAGACCTTGTTGCAGGATATAATGAAAACGGAGTTGTAACTTCACTTACTTTTAAAGGTAATGCTGGTTCGAAAACTGTAACAAAGGAAGAAATCCGTTCAGCATTTAATGTTTCTGCTGATGGTAGCCTTTCATCAAGAAATTTTACTGTTACAAAGGTTGCTAATGGTGTTACACTTACAGGAAAAGGCTATGGTCACAGTTGTGGTATGAGCCAGTATGGTGCTAAGGCTATGGCTGAGGCAGGAAAAAATTATATTGATATACTTAAATTCTACTATACAGGTGTAGAAGTTAAATAGAAAGGAAAGTTATGTTAAAGAAACAAGATTTTTATTTTGATTTACCTGAAGAACTTATTGCACAAACTCCACTAGAAGATAGGTCATCATCAAGACTTATGGTTATGGATAGAGAAACTGGAGAGATTGAGCATAAGCATTTTAGAGATATTACAGAATATCTTAATGAGGGAGATTGTTTAGTTTTAAACGAAACAAAGGTACTCCCAGCTAGATTGATTGGTGCTAGAAAAGACACAGGCACTAAGGTTGAAGTTCTCCTTTTAAAAAGACTTACTGACGATACTTGGGAAACCCTTGTTTATCCAGGTAAAAAAGCTAGAGTTGGTCATGTTATTGAATTTGGCGATGGACTTTTAGAAGCAGAAGTTGTTGATATTGTTGAAGAAGGCAATAGAGTTGTTAAGTTCCACTTTGATGGTATATTCGAGGAACTTTTGGATAAACTTGGTCAAATGCCTCTCCCTCCATATATTAAAGAAAAGTTGGAAGATAAGAACCGTTATCAAACTGTATATGCTAAAAATGAAGGTTCAGCGGCAGCTCCAACTGCCGGCTTACACTTTACACCACAGCTTCTTCAACAGCTTAAAGATAAGGGCGTGAAAATAGCAAAACTTACACTTCATGTTGGTCTTGGTACATTTAGACCAGTTAAGGAAGATGATATTCTTGACCATAAAATGCACTCCGAATTTTATATGATTGATAAGGAAAATGCTGATATTATAAATAACGCAAGAGCAAATGGTGGTAGAATTATTGCTGTAGGTACTACAAGTACAAGAACTTTGGAATCTATTGCAGAAGAAGATGGCTTTATTCCGATAAAAAGTGGCTGGACAGATATTTTTATCTACCCTGGCTATAAGTTTAAGGCTATAGATTGCCTTATAACTAATTTCCATTTGCCAGAATCAACACTTATTATGCTTGTTAGTGCTTTCTCTACAAGAGAAAATGTGCTTAATGCTTATAAGTGTGCTGTTGAAGAAAAGTATAGATTTTTCTCATTCGGTGACGCTATGTTTATGGTAACCAGTACACCAAAGACAGGTAAATTCAGGGCTTAAAGATTGGTTGGATAAATAGATACTAGAATTATCCATTCAAAACAGGTTTAGATTGCCCTACTTTTACAAAAGTTTGAGTGAATAAAAATTTTATATTTTGCATATTTATAAAAAGGAGATTGCTTGAAATAGGCAATCTCCTTTTTATTAAAACTTATAAATACAATTTTATACATTTAAAATCGCTTTTAAAATACTTATTGTAATAATTATTTGGAGGCATATAGAAGCCACTTTCGGCAAATGAATAGCCCTATTTAACGATTCGTCACACTATTTTCTTGTTCAGGTAGGCTATTTTTAGTATTAGCTAAATTTGTCAAAAAAGTTAAAACACTCTTTCTTCTGTGAAAAGAGTTATCAACATCATTATTATGCGTAAAGTATAACAATCTGTTATATATTTTAACTAATTTTATCATTCTTTGAAAATAATTATTTCTATTTTTTAATGGCATATCATTTGAAACAAGCTCATTAAACACATAAACTAAATTATCATTTAACAGCTCAGATCCGTGTACATATCCACAAGACACTCGGTATTCTGACTTAATAAGAGAATATTCGACATCGCTTATTATTCTACTTGCTTTTTTTATTTCTTTTAACTTTTCAAAAGAATTTGACATTATATAGTTATTTCTAATAGAATCGTTGACAATCAATCTTGTATAATTTTCTATTATTGACCTTTCGTGTAGATAAATACACCTATCTTCATTTTTAATAATGCTTATAATTAGATTATAAAAATCTGATATCAACACCTTTATCTCGTATTTATCATAATTCTCAAGCAATTGCTTAAGAAAAATTATCTGTTTAGATATAAACCTAAAAAAATCTTGTTCTGTGTTTGTCAATTTTCTTGACACTTCTTCTAATGCAAAGTCCGATAACCGTACGATGAAATCATTTATGCTTCTTTTGATAGCATCAATCTGTGTTTTTATAAATTCGTCCATAATTATTTTTAATCAATCCATCTATCAAATTCATTCTTTTGCTCTTTTAAGTCATTGTCTTTTTGAAGTTGCTCAATTTTCTCACATACGAACTTATGTAGTTTTTTTTGATAATTTGAATAACTATCCATATTATCTATTAACTTGCAAGTTTTAGCTACAATTAATGTTCTTGATCTCAATACATAACTTTTAAATTCAACTTCTAATAGTTCTTTAAGAAATTTGTCAATTTCACAATTTCGATAAAATATTTTTTTTGAAAACAGCAACTGTGCGGTTATTCCAATAATTTTATATTTTGGAACACTTTTTATTTTCAGTTCATTTCTGTATAGCAGCAAATCAGTATACATAATATTAGGCCTCCCTGTTATTGCTGGTTGATATTTTTTTTAGCAATTCTCTGCTTATTGCCTCTATATCCTCTTTTGATTTCTTATATTTTGTTGGTATAGTTCCGGACTTACCATGCTGTATATTATTGTTTTTTGTCAAAAACGCAGAGAACAAATCTATATTCTCAACCACTTCTTTACTCTCAAAGCTCCTCTTTATATCTTCTTGTTTTTTAGAAGTTGTTGTTCCTATCATTGTATAAACTAACCCTATACATGTTAAAGGAATCCTTTCTTCTTTTATCAAGTTTGTAACAGCTTTTTGTAAAGAATCTATACCTACCATTGAATATCTATCAATACAATTCGGTATCAAGTAATAATCTGAGGCTAGCAAAGCACTATCGGTATATATAGTAATGGTAGGTGGACAATCAATTAATATGTAATCATACTTTTCCTTTAGATTATTATCTTCTATAAAGTTTCGTATTCTTTTCACAAATCTATTATCGTTAGTTTGATTTGCAAGTACTAAATTTAAATCACCGCATAATATATCTAAATTGTCTTTTAGTGGTACAATAATATCTTCGCCTTTTGGAGTATTGTAGTAATCACTCATATCTATTTGTGGTATAAACAGTCTATAAATAGTCTTTTTTTCTTGGAAGATTTCTTTTGTATAATAATTCTCATCACTAATATAACAATCCAACATTGCTTGAGTTGCATTAAATTGCGGATCGGCATCTATAATCAAAATTTTATATCCAACATCTGACAAATAATCAGCTATACCTATGCACAACGTTGTTTTACCAACTCCACCTTTCATATTTATTATAGAAATTACTTTACCCATAGTATAACACGCCCCTTTTAATATTAATCATATGTTTTCACAACTTTTTATATCATTTTATAACTTTTTATGATTTTTTTCAACATTATTTTTCTTTTTTTTAATTTTTAATAAAAAAAACAGGGGTGCAGCCAAAGCCACACCCCAACCTTACTGTATATCTATTTTACACTTACACTAATCAACTTAGTCTCTTTATCGTAGCCGATATTCAAAATATCAGACAAGCCCCTAATTTTAATGTAGGTATAGCCGTCTTTATTTATAGCATCCACGGTCTTGATTTTACCATTGATTTTAATATTCTGCTTCACTACTTTTTCCTCCAATCTACTCTTAAAATCCTGCCACTTTGCATTTTTCTGACTATCTCCACACCAGTAGGCTGGGCATCTTTTACCATTTACATCAAAATGTCTTATAACATTATTACTACTAATATTATATTTCTCCATAAGGCTACGAACTAAATCTATAGCACTGCTTATTGCAGCCTCTGTTGGATATATATTACCATTCCTAATATCATCGCAAAGTTCAATGTTTATGCTGTTACTGTTGTTGCATATCCCATAAAACTTGCCACCACCAGTTTTGGAGCAGTCACTATATTTACTACCCCCTACAGACCACGCAACATAATTATCTTCGACGGATTGTACAATATTGTTGCCGTCTACAAAATAATGTGCAGAAGCCCCTCTATTTCCCTTTGCAAAATATTTTGCATTGCTTAGGGCTGTATCGCCGTCATTTGCTGTGTAATGAATTGCTATGTACTTTATTGTATTTAATGCTCTAGCATTGCCGTAATTACAACGCAGTGCAGGATATTTACTTATTGCTATCATTATCATCGCCCCCGTTTTTATCTCTAAGCTGTAATAACACATTTTTTAGCTGTTCCGGTACAGGTGTCATAACTGCTACATTTTCCAATAAACTTAAGCCTTCGTTACAAATAAAAAATGTAATTACAACTTCTCTTATAGGAATGTTTCCACCAATTACGTTATTTACAATAACGGCAGTTGCTACTACTAAATAAATTGTAATTTTCTTTAATAACCCCTTGAAGCATATTTCACTTGAAAGAGTTTTTGTGTAGACAGCTTTTATAAGTCCTGTTATAAAATCAATAATTGTTAACCCCAAAAGTGCATAAATAAGCACGTCTAAACCTCCAAAAATAAAAGAGAGCAAGCCACCGCCTACTCCCACAACAACAGATGTAATATTAAAAATCTTTTCCATTTTATTCTACCTCCCCTAACTCATCGCGAATAGTCTGTTTTTCTTCATCTGAAAGTTTTGTGTAACTTTCCAAAATTTTTTCCAACTTCTCACCCCTACTGAGCTTTACCTTAATACCATACATAATTACTTTTAGTTTTGCTGTCATTATAAAGCACCCCCTAACATATCAGCAACAATTTCACTTAAATTATTGAGTTGCTCAATTCTTGCATCTTCTTGTTTTTCTGTGTAAGTTTTTTGAGCTACAGAGATTTTAATAACTTCTATATTCTGCTCTGGAGAGTCATTTGTTTCTTGTTCAACAACTTCTTTAGTAATTTCAACGTCAGTTAGAATAGAATAATCAAAATAGTGTTTTTCACTTTCATCATCAACAATAGTAATGTCTTCTGTACTATTTTCAAATATTTTTTTAAGTTTATCAATGTTATAATCGTTAATATTGAAAACAAATGTAATACAATCTCTGTTTGCTCCTTGTATAAATTTTGTCTGTCTTTCAAGACTTAAAATTTCAAATTCATTGTTACTTACTCTAATTTTCATTTTTATTCTCCACTCCTTTAATATAAAATTTAGTTTTTAAACTATTAACTATAGTGTTTTTTATATTTTCTTGTGTAGGTAAATTTATAGATAAGTTTCCTGTACAAACACAACCATTTACAAAAATTGACGAAGCTGATGACAAACTGTTATTCAAAGCAAAATTAATAAAATAGCCATTAAATTCTTCATTATAAATTGAATGAAAGCAGTTATTTAATATAAAACTTGCTTCAATCATTTCTTTTGAGCTATCACTACTTCCACAGCGAATCATATCTATATTTTCGTTGTTATATTTATTAAAAAATTGAATATAGTCTAGCTTTAATTTATCAGTATCTCCTAATTCTATAAGAGGTTGACTCCTGTAATATGTCGGAAATTCTTCTGTATATATTGAGCCTGTACCATCATAAAATTTTCCGTTAAGAGAGCAAAGACCACGACTTAATTTAAAGTTTGATATATTTACCCCACCTAAAACATTTTTTCCGTTATAATTAACATATATTGCGTGCATTAAATACAACCCATCTACAGTTTTTCTTGTAGAAGTAATCACTGTATTTAATCCACTTCCTATAAGACTTATCTGTTTATTTATAAAGATAGGATTATTCATATTATAGTGACCGGCAAGCAATTTGATTTCTGAGCCAACTGGAGATGTATCAATAGCTTTTTGAATTTCTTCTTCGTCTTTTACGCCGTCACATACATAGTCAGCATATTTCTTTAAAATCTCATCGGAATCACTTGCTGCTACGACATAAGAACTTTTAGATAAGGTATTAAATTTTTCTAAAGCATTATAAACAGCTCCACCTGTTACGATGTCATTACTTTTTTCTTCTACTGAACTATTTATATACCTTGTACCCAACTGTGCTGATGTACCGTTACCGACAAGAGCATAGCCTGCTGATATTGTACTAAAGCCTGTACCACCTTTGCTAACTGGTAGTACAGTAGAACCTGTTATGTCCTCTAAAGTAGGCTTATTATTAGTATTATAGTAAGAACACCAATCGCTCCAGTTATTGCCGTTTTTGGTTCGTACATACATTTTAGAATAGCTTCCTGCATATCCCCATGTATCGTAGTAAATTTGTGTCACATAGCCACCACTATGGTTACTTGCTGTTCTACTTGTTAAAACAACTAAAGCAAACGAATATCCAGCTGTTGCACCCTGAGGAGTTCTCTTTGTAACAGGTGCATTTACATACTCAACTCCTGAAATATTACAATATATACCTTGTGTTGTAAGATTATTTAAGTCTACATTTTCTGAACCTTCTTGCGTATCAAGAAAATTAGGAATGTTAAAATCTGTAATTTCACTTTTGGTGTGGGAATGTCCTTCAACGCATACTTCTTTCCAATCACTCCAACCTGTCGAATCACTTTTTCTAATATAACAATATCCTTTAATGCTCACATGAGACGGAAAAAGAACTTGTGTAACAGTAGTAGAACTACCTACCATATTCCAATATACTTTCAAGGCAAAACTTCTAACATATTTAGGTTTGTTATCACATGTATTACCATAAGGTGCATAATATTCGCCCTGTTGAAGAATTGTGTTAAGGTCAGGGCTACCAGTCAGGGCTGTCCTTGTAGGGTTTGCTGAAATATCTATGTCTTTCGTGCCATCAAATGCTGTATTGTTGATTTTTACAGCATTTGTAAGTTTAGAAGCTGATAATACATTTTTGTCCTTGTCTGCTGTATTATCTACATTGCCAAGTCCCACCTGTGCTTTTGTGACCTTGTGTGGATTATCTGTATTATTAGCATGTGATTTTACGATAGTTTGTAACTCACTTATACATTTTTGTACAAGTGACCAAAACCAGTTGAAAACTGTTGCTGGTGGTTTATACCCGCCAGTAAATCCCTTTTCTTTTAATTCATCAGTTGGTTCTGTACCTTTATTTTTCCATTCCGGAATTTTGTTGTTAAAATCTAATGCCATTTTTGCACCTCCTAAATTGGTAAAATTGGTTCATTCTCATCACTACTTAAATAACCCAGATAACCTCCATCGTCTCCACCTTCAGCATTACAGAAACCTTTAGCAGAATCAAATTCGTTTTCATTATTAGAAAATTCAAATGTACCTTCTAAGTTTAATGAATCCATTCTTATACATATCGGAAGAAGCGTTTTAACAATCTGTGTAACTTGCTTAACTGTCATCCCCGAAATATTCAAAATATCAAGAGGTAATGTAATCATTTTTATTTCACATGGGTTATCTGTTTCTTCAATATGTACTTTTTCAGCAGAACAACCAAATGTCAAGCACAGGCTTCTTAATGTGCTAGGATATGAGCCATTGCTTAGTATACGCATTGCTTTAGCTTTTATCATAAGCAAGTATTGCTCATCACTAGCTAGCCCTCGAGCTTGTCCCACTCTGTCACCATATCTATCTAAAGTTTTTCCTTTTGCATTATCCAAATCTAATATTTCATAAATTTCATACAAATCTTCCAGATGTTTTTCGATAGATAGTCTACTAATTTAAAGAATTTTATAATTATTACTACCTTTACTTTTTTCAAAGGCATCGGGTAGATTTTTAACCAAGTTATCATTATTAAAATCAATCATTAGCCTACACCTCGACTGTTACACTGTTACAACTTACAACTTCCCATTCTTTTGCTGTAATATTTTTAGAACTAAAACTTTCTCCAACTTTCGCCAATTTCAATTCTGTAACTTCATCAACACCAACTACAGCGTGTATTTTGCCATATAAAGATGTTAAAATTACACTTTCACCTACACCTAATCCGTTTATGTATGTTGTTAAATTGTTTTCTATATCTTCTGTTCCGATACTACCTTCATACGACGGGTCTACTCTTATTTTAACTAATACATTAACTGCAATCTTTTTTGTGTGACTAAAATTTATAATGTGCTTATATCCACCGTCATCAATAACAGTTTCTGTTGTATCTCCAAAAGTTTTTATTCCTATAGGCTTTTTATTGTAGATTGTTTCTGCAATTTCAGCATGATAATTTTCTCCACCATTTACAAAACACTCAAATGAAAAGGCTGGTCTACCATCGTTGTCAGTTTCTGTTGTATCATTAATGATTACACCAGCGCTTGTTACTGTTGGCACTCTCATTAGTGCTGACTTTATTGCAGATTCCGTACAAGCTCCAGCTCCTTCTCGTGCCAATTCAAATCTTTTCCTTAGTTCGCAATCTGTTTCATCATCTGTGCCTAAACTTACAAGCTCTATTCCTTGTACCCCGATTATATCAGCGACTGGATTAACTACTTTGTTAATTGTTTCTATCTCTACATTGCCTGATGTACCAGTTTGAGTGCACCATACATTTATTGTACATTCACCATTAACAATCTCTACATCGGCAGTATTGTAGAAGTTTATACCTGATGTAGTACCTACAAGAAAGCCGACAGGTACTATGTAACCGTCTGTGCCATTTACCTTTACATTGTAGATAGCTGATGTAGCAGGATTTCGTGATATTCCTACAAAAGTACATAACCTATCAAGACTTACACCACTTGCTGTATTTGGAAAAATTGAGTAGTAAATATACTCTGCTTCCTCCTCAGCTTCAGCTAAGTCAAAAGCATTTATCCTTATAAATTTACCCAAAGGAGTTAATTCAGAGGTGTCTATATCTTCTCCAAACAATTCCTTAGCTTTTTGAATTTTTTTATTCACAATTTCATCATAAGTTAGTCTTTCAAAACCTTTTGATGTTAAAGGCATAATAACCACCTCCTAGTATTCATTACTTCCAGATACTACATCGTCACTAGAATTTTTTGCAGTAAAGCTTATTGTAAGTTTTCTGTTTTTACTATCAAAATCACAAGTAAACATTTCTAAAACAAAAGAGCTGTCAACTTGTTGCAGCCCTTGAATTATCTCGTTTCTTATTATATTTTCGTCTTTCTTTTTGCCTAAAAGGTTATTAAATTCAATGCCTTCATCTACATTTAAAAACCATTCTGTCTTATTAGTACCTAAGACAGTTTTGACAGTTTGATTTATAAGGTCCACACCATCAATCATTTTGATTTTATTTTTTTCGATAATTACATCTCCGTTATTATCTAAAGCAAAACCTTTCATACTATAATCACCTCACACATACTCTACAGCTGAAACACCCATAATGACAACACTATCACTTAGACTGTGATGCCTACCTGTATCCGATAAAGCCATATTGCCATTTCTTGCCTCTGTAATGTCCCTTTCACACACACCACAATAAACAGTATCTCCAATTTTTAATTCACTTTGGGAAATTGTAACTTCTTGTGTTGCTTTATCAACTTTGTAAACATATTTATAAGGGCATAAAATAGGTACATCTGTTAATACTGCCGTACGCTGTGCCTTTTCTCCATATACTTTATACATAATAAGAGGTTGTATAGTTGCTGTGTTAATGTTTATTCCAACAATTTTACCAATAAAATTTGTGTGATTATCCATAATTCTTTGGTCTATCATACTGTTTATTGTTCTTTGAAAACTGCTTGTATCTATAGTAAACACCTCCTACCAAAGTCTACCGTAGCCAACAAGGTGACCACCATAACTTATATCCGTTTCTTTTACTCCGCCACCTTTATAACAATGTAGCATTTTATTACCACTTGTATAAATGCCAATGTGATTTCCTTTAGTACCGTTATTAAAGAATATAATATCTCCTTTTTGTCTATTTTTAGTTGCAACTTTCGTACTCATATCGTAAAGCTCTTGTGCAGTTGCATATCCAGTAACCTTACTCTGTACGCCACTTTCTGTAAAAGCTTTTACAACAAAATGAGAGCAATCCAAACCTTTTGAAGAATTTCCCCCCTCTTTGTAAGGAGTACCTTTATATTTCTTTCCAGTAGAAATTACTTTTTTGGCTTTATCTTCTGTAGTTTTTGCTGTTTTGTTATTTTTCTCTTTTTCTTCTTTGTAAGATGTAATATTTCCAATAGCTTCAAAAGAAGTAGTAGCTTCTCCGTCAGAGTAGTTATGTTCTCCTTTTCGTACCCGAAAAGCACCTTTTGTTTCCCTGCTACTTAAATTTACTATTGCAGCAGTGGTGATTCTGTGTTGCAAAAGCATTTTAACCTTATAGCCGTCTATTGCATCAACATAATCTTCAGCATTAATCTCGTCTGTGTAATGTTCAGGACTGCCTATAAGCCCTGTGTCCTCATTTACAGTAAAATTAATATTATCTCCGTCTTTGATATATCTGGCATATATACGACCTTTATTGGTATATACAGATACGCCACATACCTCGGCATATTTTTTAATTTCTTCTCTCAAACAACCGTCAACAGTAACACTGCTTGTATAGGTCCAATCTCGCCTCATATTAAATACAGCTATAGGAATTTTTAGCTTTGAAATTAAGTCTTTTAATATTGTACTTGCTTTTGTATTTTCCTTATATGTTACATTTGTAATAGTTTCTGTACCAACGCAATCCCAACAGGTTATAGTTGTTACTTTGTCAACATCTTCATATCCCGTTTTAACATTGTCTATAAAACCACTAAAAATAACACCTGTATCACCTTTGTACCCTGCTTCAATAGTGATTGCAGCATTTCTTTTTAGGTTATTTATAGTGTTACTTGAAAGATTATATACTGTAATATCAACCTCTTTTGCTTCTAAATTATCGTCAAAAGGTACCGTAAATTCAAAATCTATTTCATCAGATTTTAAAGTTACATTTCCACTTTTTATTACAGCTTTTGACCCAAACATTCCATTTGGAATATCTTCATAGCTTTTCAAATTGTTTAAACCAACTTCTATGGTCTTAACAAGATGTGAGCGTCTATCTGTAATATTTTCACTTTTTACTAACCTACTTCTATTCAATACTATCACTTCCGTTATCAATCAAAAGAAAAACCGTTTCATTAAAATTTTCACTTGTTACTGTACAATTTTCGTTACTCTCGTCATATGGTACAATTCTAATAACAGGGTATTTACCACTTACATAAATATCCTTAAATAATGGCACTCCATAGACAATAGGTTCACCTGAACATATTAGCTCTCTATCTTTTGTAAGGCTTAAAGTAAACATATCAGCAAATTCATTGTAATTAACACCTATTTCGAATATTTCTCCACCAAGTGTTATGTCAAAGCTGTAAGGTATCAAATTTTTGTTGATTTCAATTCTGTCTTTTTTCACAGCTACTTCTTTTCCTCCTTGCTGCCATATAACCATGTAGCTTCAACACCATATTGTGTAATGTTGTTTTTATCCTTTTCCTTGTAGCCCATAAGTAATTTTGCACCAATTTTTAAAGTCTTTGCGTCACCTTTTCTCGTAAATGCAGTAGGGTTATTGTCTATAACCCATTTTACTGTACTTCCAAGTTCTTTATAGTTTTTATTTACAAGCGTCCAAACATTATCACCTTTTTTTACTGTGTGATATACAGCATTTCCAGTTCCTTTGCTGACCTGCTGTGTCCCAGCTTTTTCACTAGCTTTTGTTTTTCCACTTCCCTTATTTGTGCTATAAGAATTTTGTGCAATTCTTACTTCTTTCAGCTCCATATCAAAATCTAACCCACCCGCATTAGTATTTGGGTGGGTTGAATTGAAGGTCTGTATTTGCATATTTTTAAGGATATTTCTACCACTATAGGTTATAAGCGAACCTTTATTCTCTAGTTCATAGATTTTAGCTAAAGCCTCGTGAGATTTTAATGTGTCTGTATCAACTATCTTACCTGATATAGACAAGGTAACAGGTTCTCTTTTAACATTATCGGTTATATCTATACCTTTTTCACAAGGATGGTCCGTAGATTTAATATTTCTACCAACCTTTTCATCTATAACATGTATCCATATATTATTTAAAAGTGCCATATTACCACTCCCTTATAGGCTTGTTTCTATTACCAAAATCATTCATAAATTCTTCGAATGCTTCTTTTACAGCTTTCTTTGTACTTCTAGCTGTTTGTCTACTATTATCTCCACCATTTACTGTTATGTTAAAATTACAAACATATGTGTTGTCGGAATTGTTTGTGCTCCCTAAAGTAGGAGAGTTTTCAGGAGTATACGCACCTAATATACTGCCTGTTTTTTGCCATAAACCTAAAGCTCTGCCACGCTTATTTTGTGTGAGAGGTATTGCCATTTCTGCTCCTGCTTCACCGAAGATACTAGGCTTTGTAGCTATACCACCATTAGCGTAGCCATGACCTTGATAAGCTCTTGCCAAAGAACCATATCTTGACACAGCATATCTGACAGAAGCGAGTATATTACTTAATGGGTCATAGATATTTTTATTAAATCCCGGTCTTGCGTAAGCATTAAATGTTGGGTCAATAACCTGCATTAAGCCCTTAGAAGGAGTACCCTTTTTGGCGTTACTGTCCCACAGATTTATAGCTTTTGGATTACCACCACTTTCAGTTTGCATTTGATACAATGTTCTTTTAACATTTGCATCGCTATACTGACCTTCCATTTTTAAGGCTTTAATTACAGTAGACCTCCATTGTTCTACACCTGCCGCTGGATTATAATTTGCTAAGCTTAAAGCTCCAAATTCATCAAACATCTTCTTAACCCAGTTTGTCATTTCTCCACCTACTGTAGATACAAGTCCTTTTCCTATGTTTAATACAGTCCCTTTTAAGCCGTTATAATTAACATACTTTTGTGTCACTGCACTAACCAAACCACCAGCATTATCCATATAATCCCATATATCAATGTTGCCTTTGGCATATCTAAATGTCGGATTTTTTCTACCCATTACCTGTGCAGTATTTTCAGCAGATAAAACTTTCATACCGACAGGGGCGTTAGGTATAAATACATTTTTACCCTTTGGGATAAATGTATTACCATTAGGCATTTGTACTAATTCAGCACCCCTACCGTCGTTTACAAGAGCATTACCACCCTTATGACCATCTGTACCTTTTGCGTACGGAGTCCAACTTGTTAATCTCTTTGAAGAACCTAATTCCTGTAAAATCCAATTTGCACCACTAAGCAATTTGTTTACAGGAACAGCAGAGGCTATAACTGCCTTTTTCCATATTTCAACTAAAGCAGTTGATAAACTTTCCCCTGAACTTCTTAAAGCATCTCCCATTTTTCTAGGCAATTCAGATACTTTTTGTACTATCTCGTCTATATTTTTATTTACTAAAGTTGTTATAGACTCTATACCACTTGCACTTTTAAGAGAATTGAACAAACTTTCAATTCTACCAAAATCACTGATACTAGAAATACTACTATAAAGCTTTGCTACAGCTTCGCCAAAGGTAGGTAAGTTTCTTGAAAGTCCACTTAAATCGTTTTCACCTGTAAACCACTGTAACACGCCACCGGTATTTGGGATAGCCTTACCCATACTGCCTAATGCACTGAATAAATTTTCTATTTTGGTTGTATCTGATATTCCAGAAATAGATTTATAAAATAAAGACATAGCATTACCGAACTTAGGTAAATTATTGCTTAGTCCGTCAAAATCCTTTTCTCCGGCGAACCACTGAAAAACTCCACCTGTATTTGGAACATTTCCTATATCTTTTAAAGACTGAAATAATAATTTAGCATTACTAAATCCATTAGCTGGTAATCCTGAAACAATGGCAAAAAAGCCAACGGAATTGTATGCAAAATCCGTCAATGCCGTGCCTAACTCACTAAGATGTATACCACCTGTAAATTTACTAATAAGACTATTTCCAGCTAGTTCCAACACAAAGCCACCTATTGCTGTAAAGAAACTGCCTATACTCTTAACATCTACACCCTTAAACATAGATAAAGCCGGTTTTAATGAAAGCACAAAAGCTGTAAGGTTTATCCCTATAGCTGGTAATGAATTTGTAACGCCTTCGCCAACTCCACCAGCTAAAGAGCCAATCATTTTGCCCACTTGCTTAAATATATTTGCTAAAGTGTCTCCTCCTGATGACATAAAATCATCAAAGCCAGGGATTTTGGATAATGCCCCAAAAGCAGTAATAATACCAGTTACTCCAGTAAGCACTAGAGCTATATTAGCAAGTCCTAATAATACAACAGGAATAGGTATAGTTCCAACAATACCTGCAAATACTGATAAGACAGAGCCAACAGTTCCTAGTACACCAATCATAGCTGTAAATTCCAACATCTTTTTTATACCAAAGTCAGTAGATGAAGAAATTGTTCCTACAACTAAATACAAAGCAGACATACCAGCTATCATTATTGCCATATTAGCCAATCCTTTGACAACTGTTAATACGGGAATGTTCCCAACTATACCTGATAAGCCTGCTAAAGCCGTTCCTACTACACCAAGAATTGTTATAGCACTTGCAACCTTAATTAAAGACCTCATATCAGATAAATTCGCAATATATGGGGATACAGCCATTACAGCTGTTGTTATAAGTGTAAATCCACCAACGATAATTGCTATATTGGCCATACCTTTCAAGACAGTTTTGACATTTGCTTTAGCTATATTTTTTAGTGGGTTTATAATGTTACTTACTTCTTCATCTGATTTTGAGAAAAGACCAGCAACACTTTTCAGTCCCATAATAAGAGGTTTTACAGCTTTAAAGGCGACTAAGCCACCCAGTAAATAAGGTATTACTTTTGCTATTACATTGGCGTTTTTAATAAATTTTTCTCCAAATTTACTAAGTGATGGTATTTGTGTACCGAATGTTTCTACAACTGCTTTTCCTATCTGTTTTACTACGCCAGGTAATTCTCTTTTCAAAACTCCGATAATTACTGGCGTTGACTTTATTAACCCAGTAATTAAAGATGTTGCAGCATCTAATAACGGAGGTAATAAAGTACTTACTAAGCCAGGCAATTCAGCTTCTACATAAGGAGCAAGTCCAGTTATCAGACTGCCCACGCCTTTCAATCCCTTTTCTATAGCCGGCATTACATTATCACCGAAAGTTTTAGCACTTTCTACAAGATAGCCCAAACATTGGTCAAAACTATCACCACCGACAACAAGGCTTGTCATGAGATTGCCCCATGCAGACTGCATAGAAGCAAAAGAACCTTGTATAGTTGTACTTGCTTCTTTTGATGTTGTACCTGTAATATCTAAGCTATCTTGAATAGCATGTATTGCCAATATAATATTGCCAAAACTCATATCATTGGCTTTTACAGTTTTATCTATTTTAGAGGCATCTTTTATAAGGCGTTTCATTTCCTCTTGTGTACCACCATAACCCAGTTTTAAGTTATCAAGCATTGTATAGTTCTGTTTTGCAAAACCCTGATAAGCATTTTGAATACTCTCCATGTCAGTACCCATTTTGTTTGCATTATCTGACATATCTACTATTGCCTTATCAGCATAAGATGCAGCTTTTTTAGTATCGCCACTTAAACTCGCAATCAAACTGGCTGAAAATCCAGTTACTGTTTCCATATAGTCATTGGCAGAAAGTCCAGCTGTTTTAAAAGCCTTATTAGAATTGTTTAAAACTTCTTTTTGAGCAGACATTAAACTTTCATACTTCTTTTTAACAGCAGTTGTACTCTTCCCTGTACTTTTTGCGTAATCCTCTATTGAACGACCACCTGCCCCAAACAAAGTTTCTACACCACCAATAAGCTGTTCAGTATCTGAATAAGCTCTAACTGATAACCCAACTAATGTAGCAACGCCTGTTGCAGCAGCACCCACACCGGCGGCAGTTGTCTTTACTGCCGTTTTTGCTACAGTACCTGCAACTGACCCTACCTTTTTAAGTCCGGCTGTTACTTTGTTAAAACTTGTGTTGCTTATATCTTTAAATGAATTTTTCAGTTTATCTGCTTCATCTGTTGTATCGCCTACACTTTTTTTAACTTGTTCAGTCTGTTTTCTAGTTTTATTTAAACCATCATCGTTGCCTAAATCTTCAAACTGCTTTTTTAAACCGTCTACATCTGATGTTACTCCTCCAAATTTCTTTTTGAGGTTTTCGATATCTTGTGTTATTTTTGTGAGAGATGATAATATATCCTTACTGTCGATGCTTATTTCAATCACATCTTGTCTTATTACTTCTTTTGCCAAACTCTCACCTTCCTTTATTTCTTAAATTTCTGGTTATCTTGCTTAATCTTAAAATCAAGTGCCACATTTGCCATTTCAATTTCCAACGGTGACATCTTATAAAAAACAGTATTGTAATCAAGCCCAGAAAACACTAATCTATAAAGTGGCCAATCATCTCTTACTCTTTGTGTCAGTTGAGCCTTCGTCAGATTCTTCTTGAAAAGTACCGTTATTAACTTCTCCTAAGAAAGCAATAACTTCATCTAATTCCTTTGCATCTTCAAAGTCATCTAATGTTTTCTTAGGTGTAACAAGTACATTTTCTAATAAATACTCTGCAATCTTACGCATACTTGTTGTCTGTGTGCCGTCAATGTAAGTTCTATCTACAGCATCATATCTACTGCCAAAGCCATTAAACTGTGCTGTGTATTCTGTGCCATTAATCTTCTTAGTTACCTGTGTAAATTTCTTCATAATATAAATCCTCCTAAATTCTTATATTAAAAAAGGGAACACTAAATGTCCCCTCTTATCAAATACTTATAATGTTCTTTCTGTTGTTAAATCAAAAATCTGGAATTCAAATTCAACATCTTCGGCTTCATTACCCCTAGATATTTCAGGGTAGTTTTTAATATTAGCCATAGTACCACCGGACCTTTCTCCCAATGATTTATTTGTGTACCAAAACGGAAATGGGTCAGACTGCTTTGCTAAAGACATCAACATTGAAAACTGTGGACTTGTCACCTGCACAGTTAATGTTGCACTACCTAAAGAATTATTTATTTCACTTTTTACAACATCACCCTGTGCTCCTACTGAAGTAGAAAAGAATTCCTCATCTTTTTCAACAGACAACATATCTTCACCAAAGCCTGTAATATTAACGCCATTTACTGTTACTGTTGTGTCTTTAGCATTATATTTTGCAAATAACATAACTTTGCACCTCCTAGATATTAATTGTACCGTTTACTGTTACTGAATGTATAGCTCCGGCTAAATCAAATGTAAATTTACCTTCCATATACTGTCTTTTTTCTCTATCACTAGCTTTAGTATCAGTTCTTCTTGCAAAATTAACAGTATATGAAGCCTTGCCGTTATCATCTTCGGCAATTATTCCGTTATTAAAAGCATCCTGTAAAACATTAGCCACAACACTTTCAAGCATAGCTATACCAGTATTATCGTAAGGGATTTTGTCGTTTACGATTAAGCACTGCTGTAACTGATATTTAATCTGTGTAATAAGCCAATCTTTGGCATCTAAAATGTCAATATATTCGCCGTTAAGTAATTTACCTTCGCTTGTAACATCATAGCCTGCCTTATGAACATACGCATTGACATTGTGTGAATGGTAATCATTTAATGTTGTTTTTGTTATGCTTTCGTCGGCATATACACCTTTCAATGACATATTTTTGTATGTAAAACTACCTACCGTCTTATTTCCTGTATGTGCCATAAGTGCAACACATATATTGTTAAGGTTTTCGCCTGTATCATCTTTAAACACGGGAATGTTAAGATATACAAATGTACGCTCCATACCCTTTACCTTTAAATATGTATCTGCAATAAACTTGTTGTATGCTTTTGTTCCTGAAATGTCTAAGCATAAAACCTTTGATTTGCTACTTTCAATCACTCTACTTAATGGTAAAATATCACTACTAATATCCTCTTTTGTTGGAATTAAGTATCTCCAATTCTCGTTAAAGTAGTCTGCAATTGTAATGTTTCTGCTTGTAATAGCACAAGAAAGTAAGCCTATTTTTTCAGGTGGATTTTCCTGCATAAACGCTGTTTCCACCATATTAAGCATATTTCTAAAGCCAGTACGCAAAGGAGCTATAGTAACACCATACAAGTGTAATGTAGCCTTTTCCTCGCTAGTTACATAAAATGTAAATGTACCACTTGTTCCAGCTCTTAAAGTAATCATCTGTGCTTTATTTCCTTCAAGTGTCATTCTGTCAACAATGTTATTTTCATCATCTGCAAGAACTAATGTAACACTTTTACTTACTGATGAACCACAACAAGCTAAGCACAAGTTTTCATCTGAATTTTCAAAAGTAACAGAAAGTCCATTGTCCTCACTTATCTTTTCTATTCTTTTAGAAAAACTTTGACCAGCAATATTTGCACTTTCATCACCAACGGTATACTTTGTTCCGTTAAATTTAATTTTTCCTTTTGTGTCTAAAGCATCTAACTGTGTTTTTGTTGCCTCAGCTGTTAATGTATTAAATTTAACAACAGAACCGGTTCCATCATCAAGCACACCTGCACATTTTCCTATCACATCTTTAGCTTCTGAATAGCTGCTAACTTCTGTATAAGGTAATACTGGGGTATCGTCTGCATTAGGGTAATATAAACATATCCCACCAAATGTAGCTGGATTGATTACATCTTCTACTCCAATATTAACTGTAATATCACTAATATTGTTAGACATCATTCTTCCTCCTTCAAATTTATTTTTTCAATTTTACCTATACTTTCTATAGGATTCTTAACTTCACTCATTAACCAAAATACGGCATCAAAACCGTTTTTATATTCATACTCAATACTTATCAAATTATCTCTATTGGTTATTTCTCCTACCCTTTGAATAATTACACCGTTGTCATTTAGATAGCAAATACCTGTGTGGCATAAAAATCCCCTTGCTTTATTTGCAAGGGTTATGATCTCATCGTATTTATCTGATTGTACTGATATGCTCCAGTTTTGAGTAACTGGTATTCTGTCAATGCCGTCTTTATATTCTCCCCATGTACCATTATTAGCACTTTCAAAGGTAGTTATATTGTATGATACATATGGGTAATCCGGTGGTTCTGCATTTTGATTACCTCTTATAACAGGTACACCAAGATAATCTTTTAACCCTGTTACAACGGTTTCCCTTAATTTATCGTACATCATCAATCCTCCTTGCCAAAAGCACTAATATATTTTAAAGTGTATTGGTATACACCTGTAAACTCGGCATTTTCAACCTGATTTTCTACCCTGTATACCGAACCCCTATGTATAACTTTAGTTTCTGTTAAAGGTAAAGGTTCAAAGACAAACAGGTATTTATCCATAGAAGTCAATGTTCCGGTAGACTGATATATTTTGTTGTCACTTATGCTTATAATTGCACCTGTAAGCTTTTTTTCTTCTTCTGCGTGTACTTCATCGCCTTTACTGTCATATGTTGTAGCAGAGCTTGAAATCACCCTAAAAGAAGTGCTGTACTTATTAATTAAAGAAACAAAATCAAAATACATTAATCGTCCACCTTCCAAGTAATTCCTCTTATCATCTGTCCTGTGTCAACAAGAGGGTTGCTACTACCTTTATTTTCTTTGGTTACTCTTGAATTTGCCGGACTGTTTAAATTTCTAGCAAAAGTTTTAATTTTACTAGACAACCTTTGCCCGATATTATCTAAATATTCTCTTTCACTCATTTCTCCAGTAGCAACTTTTTTAAGCAATATATCTGAATATTTATTAATTTCTTTTACATTTTCGTCAAACCCAGCCCTTAAAAAACTTCGCTCAGGTATCTTAACTGATTTAGTAAGCCAATATAATAATTCAATTTCACCTTTTCGACCATCTCTTGCAAGGAATTTTTCTCCACTTTTAGCCTGTACAAAAAATAGGTTGTCAAATTCACCTGCTTTTTTTCCTATAGACTTAGGACTTATCGGTATTGTTAAATACTGTGCCTTTTTAGCCCTTATATCACAGCCGTATTCGTGGATTCTAGCAAGCCAAGCATTTTCACCGTCAAATACACCTACTTGAACCTTTTTTCCGCTTAATGATTCAAAAGTCTTTATCATATCAGGGATTTTGTCTTTAACGGTTTTTATTTTTATTCCTTTTGACATATTATCGCCACCTATCTCCAGCACTAACAAAAGAAACAGCTGTTTTCATCAAATCACCAAAAATATCATTAGCTACATCATATATAAGACCACTTGTATCAGTATTAAATGATTGGGACAAAGAACCAATGCTTTCGCTTGCGATTCCAGGTCTAAGCCCCATTATATCAACATACTTTGTAACAAAAAGTCTTACATTAGCTGGTATTTTTTCGGGGTCATCAATTTTGAAGGTAATCTTTGTGTTCTTTAATACCCACAGCAAAGCACTTTCCACCAATATGCAAGTTTTGTCTGTTATTGGCTCTATTCCTAGCTTAAGCTTCTTTACCATATCAGAGGTAATCATATTAATTCACCTCTGCTTTAGCCTTAGTTCTCCTTTTACTAACCTTTTCAACAGTTGTACTTTCATCTATTGAATCTTCTACCTTTTCATTAGGTTTAGCAGTTGTACTTTCATCTGTTGCTTTTTCTATTTTTTCAGCAACAGGTACTTCCTCGCCGGCTCTGTAAAATTTACCATTGTATATAATTGCATTTTCAAATTTCATGCTAGAACCTCCTTAGCATACTTCTAAGCCATAACATTCATCCATTCTTTCAAATGAAGGAAGAACAATCTCAGAGGCTGTTGTCTTTGTCTGAACAGGGTCATCTTTAATTGTTACTGAAACAGCAATACCAGTTTCAACAATACTTACATTTGCATCTGCCTTAGACTTTAAAGTTCGTTCCTCCGGTGTTGTACCAAACCAAGTTGAACCCAAATCAGAAGCGGGCATTAACATTACGATGTTATCTGGATAAAAATTCTTCGCCTTGCCACTTTCATCCTTAAATTTCTTATTGTATACAGCAACGGACACATTAAGTTCTTCTTCAATATAGCTCTTAACTCTCGCAGATGTATAATTTACATTAGCTGTTGTGTTCTGTGCAAGTACGCCACTCTGTACTTTCTTACTAGCTTTAAGCTTATTGAAAGTAGCCTTTGACATTAAAATAAGTGCTGGTCTGTCACCACTTTCTTCTTCCTGTGCGTCCATAGCATCTTCAAGATTTTTAATAGGGTCACAGGTTTCAGGTGCGTCCCACTTATCTGTTTCAGTTTCAATCTTTGCGTAGTGCTTAGATTTCCAGTCACCATTAGGGTCATAGTTGTATGTATAATCAACCCCATTAGCTGAAATTTCAATTCCGACCTTACCGTTAAGAGGGGCTAATAACTGCATTCTCATTCTTTCAGGCACAACCTTAGCACCGTCAATTAATGTCTGTGAATCATTAAAAATATTATTTAACACTTCAATAGCGTAAGGGTCATTACTATCTTCAACTCTTAATATTTCCTGTTCATCTTTTTCTTTAATTAACATACTTTCTCTAAAGAAAGGCATTTCGCTTTCATTTACTGTAACACCAACTCTATCTCTAAAGCGTGATGCACTGTCAAAGTTAGATGGTGCAAGAGAAATAGGTAAACCCTTGTGTCCCTTTACCCACTTTAAGTCTAAGCCAGCCTTTTTCTTAGACGGAAATAAACCTTCGCCCAAATATGGAATTGTATTACTACCAGCTTCAGAATAATTCAAGCCTATAGTTTCTGCATTATAAACATCACTTAATTTCATATGCTACCTCCTATAAAAATTTAATCATTGGATACTTACTTTCATCCTCTGGTGTAGAAGCTAATTTAGATTTTAAAACAAAACCATGCACTACTACAGCACCGTTAGGATTTTCGTTAATATAAACATCATTAAGTACAACACCAACATTTTCAACCAATGTACCTGCCTTAACCACACCATTAGTAGCAGACAATTCAGAACAATCATAATTAATTGCTACAAAATGGTCATTAGCAAGAATGTTATTTTCTGTTGTAATAGTCTTACTTTCAAACTTCATTTTCCAAAACCTCCTTATTTAAATGTAATGCTTCAAGATACTGTCACTCTTTTTCTTGAGTTCTGCCCTTTCCTTGCCTAAGCCCTTAGCAAGTTCATTACCTTTCTTATCTTCTGTATTGGTATTAGCATTAGCACTACCTGTATTCGGGATTCTTCCGGCAGACTTGAACTTTTCATTTACCTTGTTATCAACAAGTTTATTTACAAGTTCATTAAGAGCACTTACTTTGTTGTCGATTTCATCTGAATCTTTGCCAAGCACAAGGTCAACGATTTTAAGAGCTGTATCGCCGCCATCATCAAGACCGGCTTTCTTAATAGCACTAATAGCATAATAACGGTTTTCCCTGTCTGCTATAGCCTGTTCCCTTTCAGCAAGTTCTCTGTCACGCTTTTCATCGTCATACTTTTTAAGTTCATCGGCAGTCATCTTGTCACGCTTCATCTTTTCAATCTCTTTTTCAAGATTTTTGTTTTTCTTGCGTTCTTCTTCCATAGCCTTGTCAAGTCTTGCTTTCAGTAAACGGTCTAAATCGTCAGTGTTGGGTTCTGTAGAGTTGTTATTACCTGTATTAGGTTCTGTAGTCCCCTCACCACCAACATTAGGCTCTGTAGCGTTTTTGGTACCTGTATTAGGTTCTGTAGTTCCCTCACCACTAGCACCACCTACACCGTTAGCCTCAAAACAAGGCATAAATCTTTTAAACATTTGGTAAACCTCCTTGTAATAAATTTAAGCCTTTTTATGTCTTGCTTAGGACAATGAAAAAAGGAATAAGCTGTGACACCCATTCCCTTTGCTGACTAAATTATTTAAAGTGGTTTGGTCGCAACCTTCCCACTAGGTTTAGTCCGAAGACATCGCCGCAATTCCTGTTGTAAAAAATTAGTTATAACTAGCCCAATAAAATTACCCCCTTTTTAATGTAATGCAATTTAATTTGTAGCAAACGCTAAAACCCTACTTGTTTGCTACTGTGTTGCTCGTGCAAGTATAAAATATACTTTTCGCACCCAAACAACTAAGTTTTTTATATACAAAGTATACGGCAAACAGAGCTAGTAGGAATCGAACCTACACTAAAGGAGTCAAAGTCCCTTGCCTTACCATTTGGCTATAGCCCTATATTATGTTCAACTTGCCAAGCAACAAAAATAGGACAGTCTAAAACTGTCCTATTGCTCTTGTTTATTGTGTTTTTTTTAATTTGCTGGTAACTTTTATTTATGGGGTCGCATTTTGCTACCCCATTATTTTTACATCAAAAAAGCACCCCTGAATTACTTCCAAATTCTCCCTGCTGGCTCATAGCCTATACCATTGTTACAGACTTTCATCTCCAACAGTTCTGTTTCGCTTTTGTAGAATAAGTTATCATCAGGAATGCCATCAGGGAAAGCGTCACAAACACATTGCCAACCATCTTTATTAGGTCGTATATGTTTACAGTTTCCACAAGGTATACCAACTATCATTTACTTTTCCCCCTTGTCCATTCATTATACAATTCCATTGCCTTTTCAGGAACTTCCTCTCCTCTGTATAAAAGCACTTCAACTTCTGCAATACATTCAGCTCCATCTTTTCCTGCAATTTTGCTTATTTCTTTAACCCCTTTATTCTTTATAGTTTTATTCATTTCTTCAATTTCACTAGCTGCCTTTTGATAATAGGCTTTTGCGTGTCCACATTCGTGAACAACCGCTTCCTCTAAGCTGTTTGCTATATTAACTGGGGTATTCTTTATTAGTTCATTTATTTCATCAAGTGTTTTTCCTCCCAAAATCTTACTATTGACATTCAGCTCTGTAAGACCATAGGCATTTGGAAAGACTTGAAATAATGCAGGCTTTCCAGTTTCAGCATCGTAAAATTCTCCAAAATGTGCCTCTGATATGTACATTCCACCTTGATTTTCAAACTCTTTAATGGTGTCTGTAATAACTTTTGACACTTCCGGTAAAATGTTATTGCTCTTGCTAGAAGCAAATAATTCAAAATCATCAACATCTATTGACTTTATTATATCATCATTATTTGCACTTGTAAACTTGTCATTATTTACAAACTCTCTATTTCTATTCTTCCACTTTCCACCTCTCTCCTCAAATTCTTCTACTGTCATCATTTCATACTCAACAAAGCAACGACAGTTACAATCATTTGAGGCATCGCCACTTTCACCGGGAGATTTAGCTTTAATTCCATTTCCTAAATCAAAGTATCCTCCTGATTCTATAAGCTGACCTTCCATCTTTTTATGGTTGGCATTTGTATGACTTTTATAGGTTTTCCAGCCTTTTTTAGTCTTTACCCTTACATTAGGTCTTACCTTTTCATCACCTAAATTATGCCATATAGCAGCATATACAAGACCGTCTCCTTTGACTTTATCATTTATGTGTTCAGCTCCGTCCATTAAACCTTTTTCCTGAACTCTGTGGCTTTCGGTTCGGACTATCCTTGAAGCTTTACCATAGCTTACATCAAGTCTTTCCACTAATTTTTTAGATGTAGTATCAAACCTTTCTCCGGTCATAAGAGAATTAGATATACTCTGTCTTATATCATATATAACATCTTGTCTGTGCTTTTGAAGTCTTTCAGGCAATGTTAAACCACTTATAGGATTTTCAACTACTGCTTTTAACACCTCTGGCTTGATACTTAACCCATTAAAACTATCTTTAAACTTACTATCTCCAGCAGAATTACTAAAACCATTAATCATACCTTCAAAACAAGCCTTATAGGTCTTTTCTACTGTACTTTTAATAGTTTTAGAAATAGCCGGAGTAACTTCTTTAATATTTTTATCAACTTCTTCTAAGAAAGAAGCATATTTTGCATTTTGTTGAAGTATAGCAACATTTAAAACACCATTATCATCAGAATATTTTGTATAATACTCACCTATAAAGCTATTTAACTTCTTTAGCAAAGATTTGTATAAGGACCTTATTTCCTTATCAGCTCCTTTGCCTCGACTTTCTTCAACTCTCTTTACCTCTACAAGATATTTGTCAAGTGCTTTATTGTCAAAATCCAAATAAAACACCTACCTTATTCGGTCATATCCTCATCTAACAAAGATGGGGTATCGTTCTTTTCCTTTTCAATCATTTCCATAACATAATCTACATCATCTACGAAACTAAGCTGACTATATGCTACTTCCTTAGGTATTCCTGCACCAATTAAGGCTTGTACAGTTTGTGCTTCTGTAAGAGTGTCAAGAGGAAAGTTTCTTGTAAATTCCATTGTTATTTGCAATGGGTCAACGGTAATGTTCTTCTTCTCCCATATAGCACATAACAATTTCCACATATACTGTGCGGCGTCCATCATTTTAGCCTCGAACATACCACATTTTGTTTCAAGTCCGTGGAGCTTAAATTTAAGACTTATGCCACTTGCACTACCAAAACTATCATCATTCAGATTAGGAGTTTTTGAAAATCTGTAAATGTTATCTCTTAATCTGTCAAGGTGATGTTCGGTAAATCCATCGTTGATATTTTTAGTAAGAAACTCAACACTACCTTCTTTATTTGATGAACCAACAGGAGGTATTTTAATAGCACCGTTTCTTTGTGCTTCTCTTATTGTGTCGTTATCTACATTCAAATTTTTAAACACCATATAGGCGTGTACAAAACTTTCAACCTCATTGGAATTATCGGAAAGCACTTTATCATAATCATCAATAAGTGAAAGGACCTTTTCGGCATCTCCCATAAGTTCTTTGTTGTTTGCTATTCCTTGTAAAGGGCAATAATTGAACAGGTGTTCTCTTTTTTCTACAAATTCAAGTTTGCTTAAATAACCTTTGAATGTGTACACTTCTGTATTATCATAAAATTCAACTACCCATTTTTTTACTAAATTTTGTTCTTGCACTAAATAGTATCTAATGGCAAACTCAGGCTCTGATATGTCGGTACTTGATAATATAATTGTTTCATATCCGTGTACAGGCGTAACCCTTACATCGCCATTTGGGCCAATATAAAAAAGTCTGCCTGCATATCCATATATGCTAGCAAACTTTGTTGTTTCCATATCTACACCAAACATATTATTGAGGGTAACAAAATCTGTTACAGCCTTAGTTGCCCTATCAACAGCAACTTCACCACCAGTAACACTTTCTGCTTCTGCTCCCTTGCTATATCCATAGCTTATAGGCTCTCCAGCAAAATATCCTGTCTTAAAGTCAACGATTTCGCTAAAAAAGTCATTGTTTATTCTATTATTTATCTGATTACCTTCTTTAAACGCTGGTCGTCTCTTGAAAATAGGCAACTCATCATCTAAAGTCATATACCTTCTATAAAGTTTTCTATTATATCGGCTATTAAAATAGTGCTTTTTAATTATCCTATACAATAACTCTAAGCTTAGTCCATTAGTTTTTAATTCTTCAAGCTCTGAAGTATAATCAGGATATAATTCAATACTTTTTCTATTCATCAAGTCACTTCCTTACAATCTTATACTTGCCGTTACTTTGCTTTCTAACTGTAGTTGCTCCGTAGCGTATCTGAGAGCGTCCAATAAATGGTTATCTTTATCCACTGGCTTAGCCATAGCATTGCCGTATTTATCCTCTTGCCAATGGTACTGCTCTATCTCATTTTTGAAATTTTGGCATTTGCTATGGATAACAATTTTGTGACCCTGTAGCCACCTTATACCTCTGTTAATGCTGTCTGCACCTTTCATAGCTGGTACAGCTTTAACACCCTTACTTACTAAAAAATCAATAGTCTTGGGTTCTGCACTGTCACAGGTAATATAATCATTTCCAACAAACTCTCTTGCTACTTCCGACAATTCCTCATCACTCATACCTGCCTGATACCACTCGTCAAACACATATATAATTTTTCTAGCCTTGTCATAGTTTATTTTAATTAGTGCGTTTGGGTCAGAGGCATATCCAAAGTCACAACCCATATAAATATTATCAAAATGCTGTATCATATCTGACAAGTCAACACATTCCCAGTTTTTGAATATTACATTACCTAATACACCCCAGTTACCTAAGCTATATACATTGTAATAATATGGGTCCGTTTCATTTTCTAATCTATCCTTATCTTCAGGAGTAAGCATATCATTGTCTTTGTATGTAGTCTTTAATATACAAACATTATCGTCCTCATAGCTGTTCTTATTATCTTCCCAACCACCGAAGAACTTCTTATATATCCAATGGCTTTTTAATATAGGATTAAAAGCCATTACAATGTATTTGTCGTTGCTAGATATACCTCTTAGTCGCTTTGTCAACTGCATATAAGCATCTTCTTTTATTTCTGTCGCTTCTTCGATAAATATTCTTTCAAGTACGCCTTTAGCAGGTGTAATAGACTTGACTTTTTCTACATCATCAAGACCATTAAAAAGTATCTGACAGCCGTTGTTAAGACAAGTGATAACCATATCAGATTTGTTAATTTTAAATAGGTTGTTTAGCCCCATTTCCGATATAGTTTTAACAATTTGGTTATATGTACTATTTCTAATGGTCTTTGCTACATTTCTACAGCACAACCAATTTACACCCTTTAAACAGTCTATAACGATTTTTTGACAAAGAAAAAAGCTCTTCCCACTTGAAGAGCCTCCAAAAAATATTTGTGTTGCTTGCTTTTTATCTAGCCAATCTATATATGTATCATTTATAGTAACATTTATATCCATATTTTCACCTCAAAAAGTTATATTTTTTATAAGAAACTATTGACAAGCACTATTAATTGTGCTATAATTAAACCATAGAAAGGAGGTAAGCAAATGAATATAGATACAATAAAAGACCTCTCAGAAATTATTCTTGCTCTTGTATCAAGCGTTTATATGATTGTAAACACCTACTACACAATCAAAAACAACAAGAATAAGAAAAAATCTAAGAAGTCTAAAAGAAAAAGATAGGATTGGGGCGAAAGCCCCACCTATATTCTAATTATAGCACATTCATTTGCAAAATAAAAGATGAAAATTTGCAAACCTATATTGGTAATTTTATTCGTTTTATGTATTATTGATGGCTTAAATGGTGAATTTTCCTCACCCTCAACACTAGATATTATAAAATGGTGTTGTATTATAATATCAATAACTACTTACTTTATTTGTGAAAGGATACAGAAAAAATGAAATTAAAACAAATTCGCCTCGAAAGAGGTCTTTCCGTACCACAATTAGTTGAATTATCAGGAGTACCACGCCGTACAATACAGGAAATAGAAAAAAATGATAATTGCAAAGTTCATACGGCTATTAAGCTAGCTGATGCCTTAGGCGTTACACTTGATGAACTTTGTAGATAATTCAGCAATAAAAGGCAAGGCTTAAATAGTCTTGCCTTTTGTACTGCATATATTAATATTTATAACCTTGTCATCGTCAGTAGTATTGACATTTTCAACCTTATCTCTCCATTTATCAGGTTTCCTATTTTTAAGCCAAAATATCTGTGCCGTTGTGTCGGGAGGTATTTCCTTTTCAAGTTCTATTATTTCCCCGTCTTTTGTCACTTTCTGTTCTTTGCTTACGTAACCTAAAGCCCTTTTTAACAAAGCATTTTCAACCTGAATATCTACTACATCTTTTCCCTTTTTTAGGGTGTCACTTATGTCACCATACTTCTTCTTCCACTCTGCAAGAGTTTTTCTTGATATTCCCATATTGTGAGCAATTTGTTCATCTGTTAAACCATCTCTCGCCCAACCTTCAAGAAGTAATAGCCCTTCTGGCTCTAACCACTTCGCGTACTTACTTTTTGCCACAACTTAACCACCACCTACTATCTTTCTATAACAAAAAAGAGAACACCTTTATAGACTGTTCCCTTTACATAATACAATGTTTAAATTTTCATACTAGCATTATACTACAGTATAATAGGACATTACAAGGACATTTTAGGACATTTTTAAAAATTTTTTTCTAAAAGCTTCAAGAGCTTTTTCGTGTAGCCTAGTAATGTGTCTATAGCTTTTTTTGTATTCAACTGCTATTGTTTCAAAATTAGGATATTTCTTATACTCAATATATTTCTTGTGTAATATATCAATGTATGTTGTGTTATCTAGCTGTTGTATCTGATTTATGATAACTTGCTTTAAATCGCAAAAATCGTCTATTTCTTTGTTTATCTCCTTATCTAAATCAATATATCTATCAGATTTTTTAAAACTATTATTATCTACACTACATATAACTTTTTCTTTTTCATAGTCTATTGCTTGTACATTAAACCTAATAGATTTTAAATCCTCTAACTGGAGTATTTTTTGGTCTATACACAAATCCATTTTTTCTACTTTTTGTAAATAAACTTTAGCTTCATTATCCATCTTAGCCCTCCTTGACAAACCTAAGCAACCCACTTATAATATTTTTGTACTTATCTAGGTTGCCCTTTGGTTTGCTTGCCGGAGGGCTTTTTTATTGCTTAAATTTCATCGTGTCGGAAATCCCGACAGGTTCACAACTCAAAACTCCCCTTCCGTATAAGGCTCATTCCAGCATTTTTCACAATCATTTTCACACGAAACTTTCTTATTCAAATTCCTAACACAAAGAAAAGGGCGTCCTTTCCATATTGGAGCGTTTGGAAACATTTTTAGAAAATGTTCTAACCTAGTTTCCAGCTGATGTTCGTCACTCCATTTCTGTACAACATTTATGACTTCTTTCCAATGTTTCATAGTAAGCGTTCTACAATCTAATATTTGGTATGTTTTCATAATTTCTTTAATTTCACATTGTTCACACCTTGCACAGCTTACGCACATTCTATCCCATTCCTTAAAGAAATTTTCGGTGAAGTTGCAATCAATCTTCATTTGTCTTTTCCCTCCAAACATCGTTTTCAACGCTTTCTCCGGCAATATAATTAGGGTGTCTCATCAACACTTCATTTATCTTATATTCAAATTCATCAATGTCTATTGTATTTCTTAATTCATTGATGACTTTATTTCCCCAACCATCACCTAATCCATTTTCGCTTTCTGCTTGTTCTAAAAAATCTTCCAGGAAAAAAGAAACTGGAGAAATGATAGCAATGAAGATTTCACTCCAATTCCCTCTATAGAACAAATCTGGATTATCAATATATTCTTTTTTAGTGACTACTTTTACCTCCGGAATTACGCTTTTTAAATCGTTAAAAACCTCTATGTACAATAGCGTTTCATCGCTTAACTCACTTAATTTCTCCATTCTTCCAACCTCTTTTCTTTAATCTTAACAAGCACTCCAACCTTTTCATCTGTTGTTGCGTACTGCTTATATATAGTCAAGTCAGTAACTTGGTTATCATCGTAATATGCAACCCCATTCAAGGCGTCTAGTATTATCTTGCTTATGTTATCTCCATCTGGTTTTACAGTCGGGAATAGCTCATTATTTTCAATCAATTTAACTTGTTTTTTCGGCATACTTTTCGGAATTTTGAAGTAGGCATATATTTCTACTTCTACTGGTGTTTTAGCTGGTATCGGCTCTTTATTGCTATACTTTTGTTTATAACAAGTTCTAACAAGCGTTTCATAATCTTTAGTTTCTTTAGGTGTGTATGTAACATTTCTACACACCCTAGGCCTACCCTTACCAGTCGGCTTCCCTGGTATAAAGAAATTTATCATCTTTCTTCTCCTCTTTATCGTAATTTATTTTTATATTTAGCCTTTTCAAGAACTTGTTTCTCCTAGCCATACAGGTATCGCACAGATGCCTTTCTTTGCTTCTGTAATAACCATATGCCCGATATTCCTTGCCACATATATCACACTTTAGTTTCATAAAAAACAATATTCCTTTCTTATTTATATACAAGTTTGTCCTTTAGCTCTTAATCTCTCTTTTATAAATTCGTCACTATAAATTTTTTGTGTGAAATTATTAAAGCTATCTGTACCTTTCCGTATTATGTAACCTTTGTCGTTTATCTCGTCCTCCCAGCGTCTGTTTTTTAGCCAGTTAACTAAGCTAGGTATGTATTTACCACCTTCAGTTTGCCATTGTTCTTGACTTTTTTGCTTATTAATTGCATTTACAATAACACTTAATAAATTTTCAGACATATCTAAAGAACAAAATTCTTTAAATGCTTCTTGCTTCTTAATCTTCTTAGGATAAGCAGACCAAACCAACTCAAACCATTCATTTATTTTTGTTTGGTTTACTTTACTATTGTTTGGTTTACTTTCCTTTACTTTACTTTGTGAATTAATCGGCTGATTATCTTCATTAATCGGCTGATTATCTTCATTAATCGGCTGATTAATGAAAAAAGATAGAATACTAGACTTACTTGATATGGTTTCCATTTCAGAAATAGTAAGAAACCATATTTTTTTATCTACTTCAACATTTTTACGCTCTACAGTAGACTTATAATATACCTTCTGTATGCGTTTACTTGTAATAATACCCTGCTTAAAATGGTAATCGCTAAATAGTTCACACTCCACAAGCATTTCTATTACTTCGTAAATAGTTTCAGATTCAACGTTATATTTGCCTCGTATTCTGTCTAAAATATCCCAAGCCACATCATCTTTATTGCTTTCAGAATATCTAACATAATACCCTTCATCGCCGTAAATCAGTTCTAATAAAGCATCATAAATTACAATAGCTAAATACCCATATTTCATTTTTGGCTTTCTAAATTTACGGTCCATCATTAAATTAATATCTCTTGGGTAATAATCCAGTCCTTTTTTGGTTGGTGCTGCCATAATTACCTCCTAGAAATACTGTAGCAGTTCTTTTAAATAAAGAGTAGCTACAGTATTGTGTTTAATAATATCTAAAATGGTAATTCCTCATCGTCATCGTCGATAGGGAAGAAATCATTGCCGTTGTTACTTGGTTGTGCAGGACTTGAAGTAGGTGCTGGAGCACTATTCATAGCAGCATTATTTACGCTACCACTATTTGAACCCTTGTTTTCACAGAATTCAAAATCCTCAACAATAACATCAGTAGAATATCTCTTCTGACCGTTATTATCCTGCCAATTGCTAACCTGTAATCTACCAGTGATAGCAATTCTATTTCCTTTATGGAAATACTGTCCTATATTTTCGCCACGCTTACCAAAGCATACACAGTTGATAAAATCAGCTGTTGCATCACCTTCTTTGCGTTTAGACGAGTATGGTCTGTCGACAGCTACAGAAAACCTGCAAACTGCCGTTGGCTCATTACCTTGAGTGAAACGAACTTCTGGCTCACGAGCCATACGACCTAGTAATATAACTTTGTTCATTAAAAACACCTCTAATCTTCATGACGATGTAAATACTGATATATGCTTTTTTCTCCTATATTTTCCAATAAAAAATTGTCACACTCTTCTTTAGATAAATGAGTTTTTAAAACCCTGTATTCATACACGAACTGTCCAGCTTTCTCTTTTTCTTCTATCTTCTGCTGTATTTCATCTTCTTCATAGTTGGCTTCAAGCAAATAATAATCGTAATTATAAGCTTTTATGCCTTCTAATGTTGTTGTATCTGTCGCGTATATTATCTTTTTACCCTTTACTAATAACCTATATCCATAGTTTGGTACATCGTGATACAACACTATGGGAGATACTGCTATATCTTTATTGTATCTGTACCATACCCCAGGAGTAAGAATATCTATTTTTGTATAACTTACTCCTGCTTGTACAAGTTTTTTGAGCAAAAATTTACCACACGCAAATCTTAGCGTTGGTCTTTCTAATGCTAACCTACTTATCGTAGAAAAATTAAAATGGTCACTATGCTCATGAGTAAGTAACACTAATTTTAATAACTTAACAGGTAAATCTTTATAAGGTGCACCACAATCAATTAATATATTATTATCAATTATAATCGCATTACCTTTGCTCCCTGTTTTAATAATTCTATACATTATAAATCATCAAATCCTATTTGCTGAGGCTGTTCGGTAGCCATTTCAACAACTTCTTGTGGCTCATCTTGGTCAATCACATTTTGTGGTTCTGGTACATCAACAGCATTATTCTGTTCCACTTCATCAGCATCATACAATCCACCAAGATTTTCTATAAATGTTTCTCTTAATGCCCTTACTTTTGCAACTTTTTCTACCATAGTTGCAGGCTTGCTAGCCCACATACTATTAAGACTACCGTCTTTCTTTCTGCTTGCTACTTCTTCAAGTCCAACAGAACAATATGTAGGATGTGTCCAATTTTTACGGTATACTTTAGCCCAACCACCAACAAGGTTTTCATTCGGAGCAACAAAGCAACCTTTTCTTTCTGTTATGTTATCGTCTTTAATAACAATAACGCCACTTTCAATTCCATCAAATTCAGGATTTAAAACAGCCCTTTTAATAATTGCATCTTTACCAACAACAATCTGGGCAGGCTGATTACCATATTTAATGCAGTACGCTTCTTTTAAAAATGGATTTAAACCTCTTGCCTTACACAATTCACTAAAAAACTTAAATTCTTGTATTGTTATCGGACTGTCTGTACCAACTATATACTTCTGTACAACACTTGGCGTGAGTATTACCTTATTGCCATCTACTTCATAAGTAACTGCTAATTCTTTGCCTTTTGATTGTGTATTTACATTATTCATATCTGTATCCTCCATTATCTAAAAATCTTTTTAATTCACTTAACTTTTCTTTAGTTCCATAAACAGTAAATTTTAAAACAAACTCTTTTTCTTCTATAACAGGTTGTCCCAAAGCTTCAGTTACTTGCTGTATAGACTTTTCTTCCAACTCGTTATTTTTCTTTATCTGTTCGATATTTGACTTTTCTTCAGCTATCCTTGTAATTCTATCATTTACAACTGATATTGCTGACGAAAGATTATAGCCGTTTGATTTATATTCAGCTAATATTACTTCACTATTTGGCATTGTTGTGATTGTGCCAACTTCATCAACAACATTGTCAATGTATTCGGCTATCTTTGTTTTTAAAGATTTAAGACTTGCAGAAAGTGTTATATTTAAACCAATATTTTCAAAACTAATAAAATCGATATTTTTACTTAAAGCATACTCTGCAAAATAACTTCTTAAATCAACCTCTTTTTCTTGCTTTAGCTGTCCTTCAATTTCTTCAATACGATTTTTTAATTCTAAATCAGCTTTAGTATAAGCATCACTTATACAGTCTTTATATACATTTTCAAAATTTGTATAAGGTAAGAGAATTGAATTTTTAACTTCTTTACGCTTTGCTTCAAAGTTTTTAAATTCTTTGTTTAATTCAGCTCTGACATTCTTTATTTCCTTTGCTGTATCGTTTGCACACACAAGTTGCAATGCGTTATTAACTCTTTCTTGTATCTGTTCTTTTACAGACTCCAAATGCTCTGTAATAATAGGTAACTGCTCAACAACAATTAATGAATTTTCCATTATTCGTCCTCCTTAATCTCAACAACAATCTTCTTTACCTGTTTAGGCAGTGCCGTCTTTCTTATGTATAGTGTTCTGATTGCATCAGTTCCACCTGTTTCTGTATATACATAAGTACCTTTTGTAGTTCTCTGTAAATCGAATTTCGCTTTAATCATTAAAACCCCTCCAGTTTAGCTTTCTTCTTATCTATAAGACCTGCCGATTTTAACCTATTATAAAGTGTTGTCTTTGCAATGCCGGTAATTTCAGAAACAGATTTAATACTTAGACCTTGTCCCACATATAAATCCTCAAGCTCTGTATTACTGTAAGAATCTCCTAAATTCTTGCCTTTACCATAACTGTATGTACGAGCCTTTTCTCTTGCATCTGACAATATGTCATTTGCTGTTTTATGCTCAACCTGTTTCTGCTTTAAATCAGCAAGAACTTTTTCTTTGTTGTCAGCCTCTTTTTGAAGTTCTTCATTTCGTGCTTGCAACTTTGTTGTTTCTTCATTTACTTTATTAACAATGCAATTACAGTAATAATCTTTTAGCCTGTTTTTCTCTGTTTCTGTAATGACAATACTGTTGCTACAACAAGCCTCATTGTTTAAACTTACACAGTCTTTAATACAATTTTTCTCTGTATTAAAAATACATAATACATTTTCACAATTAATAACCATTTGACTTTTTCCTTTCTATGCTCTATAATTTAGTTGTAAATATATTCCCAAACGTGTTTATATAGGGTCCTCTGCTGCAACAGAGGACTTTTCTATTTCTACCATCTGACGCACCTTTCCATTGTTCGATAACGCTTTTCTTTACTAAGCGTTATTACTTCTTGTCCTACAAAATACTCTTTTACTTTTAAAAATAAATCCCAAACGAACCATACAGCTTTTTCACATAAACCTTTAATCATTATTTTTCACTCCTTTTTAGATTAATAGACCAAACACGCAGCCAAGAAAAACATAGCTACAATTAATAACATTTCCAAATTTAGTCCTCCTTCCTTAAGTAAAACAACTTATAAAATCGGCAAGTCTACTTTTATTAACAGCGTTTTTTAATTCCTCTGTTGAATTAATTCCGTATTTTTCAGCAATATAAACACGCATTTCCTTTGCAGATTTATAATTCAATGCTGTCTTAGTATTTTGTTTTTTCATAAAACCACCTCCCCTCAAGTTAATTATGAAATTGCTTTGAAATTCATTGCCTTTGCAAATTCTTCAGCAAAGTTTTCTTGCAACTTCTCAATACATTTATCACCTTTGTACTTATTGCACTACTCGTAATGTTCCTTTTTGTAATTTCCTTTAACTATTTTCTTAGTTCCTAAGTCAATTTTAATATCTTTTAATACTTCTCCTTATGTGCTATAATTTAACTAACCGATATTGCAGTATCGGTAATATTTATAGAAAGGAGGAATATTATGGATATAAATTCTTTAAATTCTTTAAATAAAAATTTCATTGAAACTTTTGAAAAAGTTTCAGCCCAACAATCAGCTTTTGTAAATGCTCTTAGTGGTATTAGCTCAAGTCCACTTATAGGGCTAACAAAACCAATCGACAACATTTTTACGCCGTTATCCAAAAATACAGGTATGCTTAAATTGATTGAAGAACAACAAAAATATATGGCTTCAATGAGTGAACCACTAAAATATGCTCAAATACAATGCGAGTACTTAAAACCTTTTACAAATATTTTAGAAAACAGTTCTATTTATAACGCAATACAAGCTAATAAAAAAATGATAGATGCTTTAAATCCTATTGGAAGTACTTTAGGTCTTGCTTCTCAAATGACAAAGACAATAAAAAACTCCCTAGAGCTTTTGAACGCACAGAGCATTTCTTTTATGGGAAAAGAAATACCAAAATCAAATTTTATAGAATATGTAGATGAAATTAATAACCATGAAGATTTAGTAAATTCAGTCATTTCATCATCTTCCAAAACTTTTGAGTCATCTTATGAAAGGAATAAACAACTAGATAAAAGTTTAGAAGAAATAGCAGTTATAAATGATAAACAACCGTTTTCTAAATGTACGCTTAATAGTAAAACACTTCAAGAATTTAAAGCACTTCCAATTAAAGATAAATCTGAAGTTGTATTAAATTACATAAAATCTTTTAGTATTGTTTTAAGCTTAATTATTAATATATTTTTAGGTACTAAAAAAATAAATTTCAATTTGGTGTTATTTTCACAAAATGTAGTAATAAACGCATTTAATTCGTTACACGATGAAGATGGCATACATTTAGGCGTTGCATTATTTAGTAAAAATGTTACATACACTTATCTTGATAAACCAGAAGATAAAGTGGTTTCTTCTTGCTCAATAGGAGAAAACACAAGTTTACCATCTGAATCAATAGTAAAAGAATAATTATCTGCTGGCTTATATACACTTGCATATCCGGCGTTTCTATTTTGTTTTGTGTAACAATTTTGGTTGTTTTTGATTTTTAAAGTATCAAAAACAACCAAACCTATAAAAGCAGCTGTAGCGATAATATTGCTGATTATAAGGATTTTATCGTGAATACTTAATTCTTTAAATTTTTTCACACTTTCCACCTCCTACGCAATTTCGTCTTTTGCAAACAGATATTCAAAACTTACAGTAAATAAATCAAGAAGTTTTGTAATTTCACTATATTTAAAATTACCATTTTTCTTTTTAATTTCGTAAGATTGTCTACTGATTTCAAGATAATTTGCAATATCCTGATTTGTTAATCCTTTTCTAGCCTGTTCAGCTTCTAAGTTATTAAACATTTGTAACACCTCCTTCAACTTGTCGTTTTGTTAAGTTCAATAGTATAATATCATCGTTTCGCAAAGATGTCAATAGTTTTCTAAATAAAATATTTGCGTTTTGCAAAGTTTTTTGTTGACAAAGACAAATTTTAATGATATTCTTTAAGCAGGAGGTGACGAAATGACATTTGCTGAACGGTTAAGGATTACAAGGAAAGAATGTAAACTTACCCAGAAAGAAGTCGCAAAAGCTTTAGGAATAACAGAAGGAGCTTATTGTAGTTACGAAAAAGGTAAACGAGAACCAAATCTTGAAAAATTAGTAAAGTTATCTAAGTTGTTTGATGTTAGTGTAGATTTTCTTCTAAATATTAACAAATATAATAAAGATGCTGAACTAAATCAAACAGAGCAAAAACTTTTAGAAATATTTAGACAATTAAATAAACAAGGTCAAGAATACATATTACAAACGATAGATATGGCAAAAGACAGATATAAAAAATCTGATTATATTTCCGACTTGGAAAATATAAATTAAATAAAAATATAATAAGAGGTTATAATTTTAATGAGGTGGCTTTAATGATTGATATTGAAGTATTAAGGAAATATTATAACGACGATATGGTTATAGTTTCCGAACACGCATCAGAACGATTTAGACAAAGAAATATCAAGGCTCGTGATATAAGACAAGCCGTATTTAATGGAGAAATTATCGAACAATATCCTGATGATTTCCCTTTCCCCAGTTGTTTGATACTTGGTAAGACAACTAATGGAAAGGATATTCATATAGTAATGAGTGATGAAGGAAGTATGAGCAGAATAATAACTGCCTATTATCCTGATAAAGATAGATGGAGTTCAGATTTTAAAATAAGAAAGGAGAATGTTTAATATGAAATGTTTAGCTTGTAAAACTGGTACTATGACTGAATCAACAAATACTTATTTTGCTGAATTAAAGAACTGCTATATCATTATTGAAAATGTTCCTTGCTTAAAATGTGACCAGTGTGGCGAAGTATTTTATAAAGCTTCAGTATTAGAGAAGATTGATGACATTATAGAAAAGATTGAAAATATTTCAAGTAAGATTTTTATTATGGACTACAAGACTGCTGCATAAATTATATAACTAAATAGGCATTAGATACTGGAACTATCTAATGCCTATGTGGAAGATTTTATAAAACCTATCAACCCTCCAAAAATATTATATCAAGTATGTATTATTTTGTCAAAAAATGTTACTTAAAAAATAGATACAATAATTCGACATTTTTCGATAAAATAAAAAGGAGGATTTTTATGATTTTGTTTGATTTTTTATCTAACATATTTAAAAGAAAACAGCCACAAGCTGATATTAACACTAGTGATTTTACAACTAAAGGTCAACAAATAGATAATTCTTTATTCTATAACAACGATTTGAGAATTTTTGAAGATTGCGTTAATCTTATTACTAATTCAAAAAATAAGCATACGGTTGAAGGCAGATACTTGACGCTTTCAGATTCATACAACAGACTTTTAAAATACAAAAGCGAAATAAGTAATTGGGATTCTATCAAAAACAAGTATGAAGAATTAATTGCAAATAGAAATAGTATTATGGATAAGTTTTCTCAAACTGCAATATCAAATACAACAAACTCTCAAAAAGCAGATTGTGATTATATTAAAGAGTTGAGTGAATCGACGAAGAATAAATCAGATATTCTTTACAATGAATACATTAAAGAGATTAGCAGTTTTGACCCACTCAATATTGATAAAACAATGATTGAAAATCTTCCTCTCACTTCTGCTGAAAGAAATTTTTTATCTTATATGTCAGGGAGAAAAATACATGACAAAAACATAGCGCAATACTGGAAGTACGACTACAAAATAAATTTTTACTTTTTAATGAGTAGGTTTTTTAACGAAGACTATCTTAGATTATCAAGCGGTAGTGATGTTTTGTCATCTCTAAAGACTATTGATTTGAAAGAGATACTAAAAGCAGAAAATTTACCAGTAAGCGGGAAAAAAGCTGTATTAATAGAACGAATTATTGACAACACGCCTATTGATAGGCTTAATATTTTATTAGGCGATTATGATAAAATATATACTCTCACTTCTAAAGGATTTGAAACGGTTCATAATATTAAGAAATCAGCAACAAAAAATATCGATTTAGAAGATGAATGTATACAGTTAATTCTAAATGGCGATTTCGATAAGGCCTATAAAAAAATACAAAAATATTTTAGAGGTAGCGCAGAGTCTTTATCTGTAGAATATACCGAAGTTTATTCTGATTTAATGGAAAATTCTGAACTTTGGAGTTTGCCTGAACTGGGTAAGCACACATCACTATTTAAAGCGTGTGTTATTCTCGGAATAATGCTTGGAATAGATTGTTCAAAAACTTTAAAATTAATAAGCCGAATTGATGATATTGACATCGATAAAAACTTATTATTGGACGAAATACATTATCTCCAAGCGATGTTATTGTGCAAAATAAATATCAAGCAATTTAAGAACCTAGGTGTTAAAGAGATAGAAGTTTTGTCAGACATACATAATAAAAATTGTTCAAAACATAACGGCCAAATTATAAAAACCGTTGATGCCCAACCTGGCAAAAACTTACCACCATTTAACAAAAAGTGTAACTGTACTATTATTCCCCATCGTTCTTCTAAGTTTTAAGTATATGTTATAAAGGAGGATTTTTATGAAAAAATGTTTATTTATTATTTTAGGATGTTTTGTTATGCTTACAGGTTGTAAGACTAATACAGAATCAAACACGCAAACTACAGTAAGTGAAAACAAAACTAAAAGCAATGCAAGCTATACTAAAAATGATACTGTAGTAAGTCTTTTGACTAACTCCTATTATTTTACAGGTATGGACGCCCCTGTTGTTGATTTTGACCCTAGTACAAATACTTATGTTACTATTGCTAAATCAAAACTAGATGCAAATAAGTTTAACACTGTAAAAAATTCTGATGAATGGAATAATTTTGTTTCAACTTTCTGTAAATTAGCAGACTCATCAACCGGAATAGCCCAAGATACCGATAAAACAATAAATATAAAGGTTATTCTAGTATCATCAGATGAAGTTCCTATTTTAGAAACTGTAAACAAAGATAAAATATTTGACTTTTTTAATACAGATGATTCTCAAACATTAAAAGTTCTTTTAGAATCTTATATTTGCTCAAATAAGCTCGGTGTTGCAAATATTTCGTTTGATAAAGGTACAAACACATACACTGCCAATATTACTAAAGAGGGTTTGAACAAAGATTTTGCAAGTAGCCCTGTTTGGGAACAGTACGCAGAAAACACAGCAAAATTACAGCCCCTTGTTGAAAATATAACGCACGCAATTGATAAAGATTCAAATGTTATAGTTCAATATATTGATAGTGATAATGGAGATAAATTATTGACTATAGAAAATGGTGCTATAACTTATAACTGTAAAGAATAATACTATTAAAAAAGTCCCCTGCTACCAACAGAGGACCTACACTGACAATCCAATGCTACCAACAAAGGATTGTCAAAGTACCATACAAGGCAGATGCCCTGATATAATACCAACCACAAAGATATTATATCACTTAAGCACCTGTTTTGTAAAGGTGTTATTTTTATACTCAAAATACAGGAGAGTGATATAATATGAAAAATAAAATAGCAGTATATATAAGAGTATCAACAACACATCAGATTGATAAAGAAAGTCTACCCTTTCAGCGTCGAGAGCTTGAAAACTATGCCAAATATGTTCTCAACATTGATGATATGGAATTTTTTGAGGACGCAGGCTATTCCGGTAAAAATATTATGCGACCTGCTTTTCAATCTATGATGTCAAGAATAAGGCTCGGAGAGTTTTCCCATATTTTAGTTTGGAAAATTGACAGAATAAGCAGAAATATTATTGACTTTGCAAATATGTTTGAGGAACTTAAAAAGTTAAATGTAACATTTGTATCAAAAAATGAACAGTTTGACACATCTTCTGCCATAGGCGAAGCAATATTGAAAATTATACTTGTATTTGCAGAGCTTGAAAGAAATTTAACTGCCGAAAGAGTTTCTGATGTTATGATAAGCAGAGCATCTACAGGTCAATGGAATGGTGGGCGTGTTCCTCTGGGCTATAATTATGATAAAGAGAACCACACCTTTACAGTCAATCAACAGGAAGCTGAAATTGTAAAATTTATTTTTGACTATTACATAGATAACGGCTCTATGGTTTCCATTGTAAATGCTTTAAAAGATAAAGAAATAAAGACTAGGACTAACGGAGCTTTTTCTCTTTCAGCTGTTGCTACTGTTCTAAACAATATATTTTATACAGGAAAATACAGATATAATTACAGAAAACAAGGAGATAGACAGCAAGTAAAGCCCGAGTCTGAATGGATTGTTATTGATAACCACCACCCTGCTATAATATCTGAAGAAGTTTTTAAAAGAGCCGAAGAAATAAAGCAAACTAATTTACGATTGAAAAATGAAAAAGGTAAAATTGTTAAGAAAAATAATATTCACTTGTTTGCAAACTTATTGGAATGTGATGTGTGCCACAATAACTTTTCATCTTCTTTAGATAGACCAAGAGTAAATCAAGGTGGCTATAGACACTCTATGTATAATTGTTACGGCAGAAGAATTGGATCTTGTAAATCAAAGTATGTAAGCGATGTATATTTAGGCAAATTTGTGTTTAACTACATAGCGAATTTGTATAAGGCATACTGTTCATTTGGAAAATCTACTACATTTGAAACCTTTAAGAAAAAGATGTTGAGAGGTAATATTTTTTCTGACATAAAAGAAGTTACCAATTTAGAAGGTATTTACAATATCTTTTGTTCAAAGTATAATGATAAAGCAACAGCAAATATTATTAATTATAAAAATACTCAACAGGATTTGGGAAATGAACTTCGTATTGCCCTTAGCGAAAAAGGTAAATATGAAAGAGCTTTGGCTCGTTTAAAAGATGCTTATTTGTTCTCTGATGATGCTATGACCCAAAATGAATATATCAGTCAAAAACATAGTATAGAAGTAAAATTAAGTGCTACAAATAAGAAGCTGGATAAGTTGCAAAGTAAGGACGATACACCTTTTGATGATGTAGAATTTTTAAATATTCTATCCTATTTTATTTTAAATCAGAACTTACAGGATAAAAGAGAAATTGATTTTGTAGATTTTATAACTTCCGTAGATAAGAAAATAATATCAGATTTTGTACATAAGATGTTTGTTAAGTTTATAATTTCTAAAGGTAAAATTAAATCAATGACATTCAGAAACGGTATTACAAATACATTTGTCTATGATGATTAAAAGTTATAAATATTTATTTTTATGAATAATACTGGTTACCGTAACTGTTGGTGACGCTATGTTTTTAAAAACAAATGCACCCAAAACAGGTAAGTTCAGGGTTTAAAGATTGAGTTGAATAAACATATAACCAAATTATTCATTAAAAGTAGGTTTAAATCGCCCTATTTTTACAAAAGTTTGATTGAATAAAAACTTTATATTTTGTATATTTATAAAAAGGAGATTGCTTGAAATAACCAATCTCCTTTTAGGTATTAAAAAAGCACTCTTGAATTTACTTCAAAAGTGCTTATTATTATATATCCCTTTTTATCTGTTCTAAATATCGTTTGTAACTTTCTTGTGCTTCCGGTGGTGCATCTTCTTTTAATCTAGGAACAAGGTTTTTATCTCTATACCACCAATCTTTATTACTCATCCAGTAATGTTCTAATATTCTCATCAAATCATCTCCTTAAATAATTCAATAACTTAGGATTTAACATACTTAAACTTGTGAATTACAATTTACAAGTTAAGATAGGGTTATTAAAAGTTGAAAAACATATTATTTTTTAGATTTTATCATTTTTAATCTTCATCGTCTGAATCTACTACATCATACATTTCTACTTTTGAAAGAATATAGTCAACATCTGCTTGCATTTGTTTATGTTCTTCTTCTGATAAGTCATCATCATATACACCGTCTAAAAATCTAGGAATGTGATGACACAACTGGTTATGCACTCTCTTTTCAAGTATATTATGTCTTATCTCATATTCCCCTATGGTAATTATCCATATTGCTAGAGAGGTGCTATCTTTAATCAACAAATCATCATCTTCATCTGCCATCCAGTTAGTAATCTTCTCAGCTGTTTCACAACCTTTTCTCCCTAAAAGATTAAAGCAACCTATTACACCATCTTTATAATCTTGATATGTTAATTCAGGGTCTACACGCATATTACACCCATTCCCTTCTCTTAAAAACTTGTTAATTATTAAAAATCGTTTTATGATATATCTCTTTTTTTCTGTTCTAAATAATGTTTATAACTTTCCTGTGCCTCTTTTGGGGCATCAGCTTTAATCGTAAATGTTCCGTTTTCTCTTTGAATTATCCAATCATCATTTGACATCCAAAATAAGTCCAACTTCCTCATAATATCCCCCTTTTCTTGCCTTTATCTATAGTAGAATAAAGTATTTCGCCATAAACTATTTTATAATATAAAAACAGATTTACATTTTTCTCTATATGTGGTACTATGTATATGAGGTGTAAAAATGATATTATAACAAAGTTCAATAATTATGTATTGCACAAATATAATAATATCATATAGTAGATATGAAAAAGCAAATTATTCAACTTATTATAAGTATAATTAGATTAATATGGTCAATAGCTATGTTAATCTTCATAGTGATGTTATTTAAAGATATTATAACTGGGTTATTATAATAAACCTAGTTTTTTACTGTATTTTTTCTCCATATACATAGCATACATCAGAATCTATAGTAATTTTATTATTCCAAACAGTATTACTATGAATATTTGGGTTAATATCCCACGAAACACAATGATTATCGTCTATATATACTCTACGAAATTTACTTAAATCCGCAAGATTTTCAAATACTGTGTCCTGTTTTATAAGTGGAGCAACATTATACAGCCTTTTTTCGCCGTTATCAAACTCTAAAGTAAGTGTATAATCATCATTAGCAACAACAGACACTATCGTTCTTCTTCCCTTTGAAAAATATTCTGCCATTTTAATATTAAAGCCTTTTGATAAATAATACTCAATATTTTTACCCATTAATTATACCCTCTTACATACTTTACAACCTACTTTTTCTTTCTTGCCAAATACACTAAGCAACCTAAAGCTATAGCACAAGCAGCTACAGACGCCAATCCCAAAGTTGTTATACCATTTATAATCAAAGTCATAACATTCAAAATTAAAAGTACCACTAAAAATCCTACACTAAATCCCTTATCCATTGTTTTCTCCTTATCATTCTTATTATTTCTTCTATTATATTATAAACGGGAAGTATTATCAATCTTTATTTTCTTAAATCCCTGCCTATAAAATTTATTTCCCTGTTAGGTATATCTACTGTTATATTATCCCATTGGAGGTATTGATTTTTACTAAAGGTTTTTGCCACATAGTCTATGAAATCTTGGGCTGTATTATATATTTCCTCTTTATACTTTATTACATCATAGTTTTTGGTCATAACTATCCAAAAGCCATAGTATTTGCCACAATCAAGTTGTCCCCATTGGCACAGTAAAATAATATCCATAATTCCTCCTTTCTAAAGTGTAACATGTATTTATTTTATTTCATGTTACAGTGTAACCCCAGTAATTAAGCCACTTTGGAGGCTATATAACATGTAACATCTAATGTTTTTTAATACACATTACTTTTTTAATATATCATCGTTTTTGATAATGATATAAAAAATATATAGGGTATATGTAATATTTTATGTTTAGATGTTACAATCTCTTGAAAGTATAGTATTTACTGGTGTTTTAGCGTAACATGTAGTGTAACATGTAACATCTAAAAAGGTGTTACATCATCATTTATGTCTATTTCATAAAAATCGTTTACTTCTTCTTTTTCGTCTATATTGCAGTTTAAATGAAACTCTACAAAACGGCAAGACCTACCATTAAATCTCTTAGTTATAGAATAAGTTTTTTGAGTATCATATTTTTTAGAAGTTATAATACCCTTTTCAGCAAAATAATTCATACTCTTTCTTGCTGAAAATCCATTGTCTTTTAAAGCCTTTTTAAGTAATGTTGGCAAAATATATGCTTTATCGTCATTAATAAAGCCTAGGCAATTGCTACGAGCATTTAAGCCAAAATTATCCTTATTAGACAATATCCAATCCACTACAAACTGTTTGGCATTTTCGTTTACATCATTTTCTTCTTCTGTAAACTGTTGTGATAATATTTCCTTTGCCATTTCCAATGCTTTATTCCAGCTTGTACTATTTATATTCAGTTCTTCTTGATTTTCAAACAGCCAGCAATCGCATAAAGCATCGGCAAGAGCCACCAAACTTATAGAAGAAATATGGCTACCACTATTATTCTTTGACATTTTATTAACTTCCTCTGTCATTTTTTCATACAGCTGAACCAATTTTTCTTCTGTACAATTTACAATATGGTTGATATAGTCATTACCAGCCCAACCATAGTTAATGGCTGTCTGTCTATGTATATTACTGGCATCTTCTTCATTATCAAAAGGTGCTCCATATACTTCAATAGTTCTAGTGCTTACACCTGTTTGGCTTGTTGAAGTGGATATAGGTTCTTCCCCTGTAGCTATAGCAACTGTTCGCCATTGTTGGGTATGTTGCAACCCGCCACCTTTATTACCTCTTATTCTGCCCTGTCCTCCGGAAATCATATAGACTATTTTTTCAAGAGAATTTTGGGAATACAGACCATTACCGGCAAGCTGTCTTTCATCAATGCCTAAAGGCAAATCACAATAAAAACCAGCCATTCGTTCTAAACCGACTTGTGTAGCATTGAAATTCATCATTAATGCCTCAGGCTCTCCCCAAACAGAAAGTGCCGACTTTAATGCTGCCGTTTTACCACCTTTACTGCCACCCCAGTTGTATACAAAGAATATTCTGTGCTTTAATATTTTAAGAAGCGGTGCTGAAAATGATGACGCCAGTATAAACCTAAACTTGTTTCGCTGTCTATGGGGCTGTACCATAGCTTTCCAGTCCTCATAACTACCACTTTGACAATAGGCATTTACCAAATTTTTCTGTGACATATCTATATCAATTTCAAGTTCCTTACTGCTTGGTACAAAGTATTTATTATGCCAACCAAAGGAATTTACACAATCTATTTTTGGTATAAGCTCTAAATTTTCACTTTCCAAAGCTGAAAGGTATTTTACAAGATACTTTGCATTTTCACTTGTAACTGTACAGCCCATATCAGCTAATACTGTAATGCCTTTTGATGTAAATATTGTACTTCTTGTAAACTTTCCACTATGCCAAATGTTATCCCTTTTAAATGAAATTTCTATTTTTTCCTCTCCAGTTTCAAGAGTTCTAAGTCTTTTGCTGATTATTATTGGTGTTCTGCATACAAGTTTCTTTTCTCCCGTTTTGCCATTTACACTAAACACACCGTCTTCACAATAATACCAGTTTAATGGCTGTTTTAATGGTATAGGTTGCCCTACTATTGTCAATGTATCTCTGTCAGCAAATATATCGACTTTCTCACATTTTTCCATAGCCTGTAACAGCATTTCTTTTGATTTTTCTTTGCCATTGTCTATGTACAGTTGTGACGGGTCTTTTGCATTAAATTTGCCACAAGAAAATACATAAACATCGTCTTTAAAATCTATTTCTTTAAGGCAATTTACAACCTTATTAAAAAAAGTTTCTCCACCGGTGTCAGGCTCTTGATGTATGTACACTTTTAAGCCTCTTAAAAACTCTCCATATTCATTTTTAAAAAGGCTTGCACCAGCTACACCTAAAGCCGGCAATCCCAAATAGGTCAATGTTTGGGTGTCGCTTTCTCCCTCACATAAAATTACATAGCCCATATTTTTAATGTTTGTCAAACTCCATAGGTTATAAAGGCATATTTTGCCACTAGAACCCTTTGCCCACCTAAGTTCCTTGTTGTTAAATCTCTTTCTAAATGTTACCTCTATCATATTTTCATTATAATAAGGCATTTTTACATATTGTCTGCCGTCATAGTTATTGCCTGTCTGAACTCCGTAATGATTTTTAAGCCATTCTACAGGCAATCTTTTTTCAAAGCAGTAGTCCTCAATAGTATAATCATTGGTATATTTATTGTATTTTTTCAAAATCTCCTTGTAGGCCTCCTTTTCCGTAATATTGTAATATCTACTATAAAAATTAATGTAATTGCCCTTTATATTTTCAGTAAAACAAATCCATTGACCAGTTGTTAAATCAACTGAAAAACTGGGGTTACTGTCATTATGAAAAGGACAAAGTCCTATTAATCTATTTCCACTAATTTTGCATTTTTTGATTATAGATGAATATTCTTCTCTGTAATTTACAAAATCGTCTATATTTAAAACTTTATTTAACATCTTAAAAACCTCCTCTCGTTAAATAAAAATTTTATAATTGAAGCATAGCTCAAGTTGTATGACATTTCGTGACATAATTTTCAAAAATTGCAATAAAAAAAGGATTGCCTAAACAATCCCTGTAAAAAAATATTTAATTTTATTGAGATATAATCCAATTATCATCCTTATAAATCAATTTTAAAGTATCTATTGCATTTACTTTGTAATCATTTTTATTGTTAATGATATTGTCCATATCTGTTGTTTTTCCTATAATATATAAATTTAATATAACTGTATTGTTTGAAAGCTCTATGTCATTAAAGTCAATTAATAAGCCACTTTCTGATAAATTTAATAGCTTTTTTGGTAAAATAGACTCTACAATATCTATACCTAATTTTTTTGAAATAGTATTTTTAATAGTGAATCGGAAAGATAAATCCGATGGCTTGCTTGTCAAGCCACAAATTAACTTTGTTAATTTGTTCTGAATTTTATAAGAAAGCATATTCAAAATATCATTTTCTGTTTTACAATAGAGCTTACAATAAAAATCATTATCGTGAGATAAATATACAAAGCGATTGCCTAAAGCGTCAAAAAACGGACTATTCAAAGGATATTTCATATGTTCCAAAAACAATAATTCAGCTATTTCCATATCTTCTAACTTTTCTATACTATCATTTTTTGAACAATCTACAAAAGAAAAATCTCCATATATATCCTCTTTTGCCAATTTTATAATATTTTCTATACCTTCAATAATTTCAAAATTTCTTCTAAAACTATTACCAATATAATCTGCTTTTAACAAAACTATATTTTCAAATTTGTTATTTAAAGATTTAATAAAATCATTAAAACTTATTCCTGAATATAAATATTCGCAGTTTTTAATGTTTGACTTTAAGTATAATATATCTTTGCTCATAGCTACCTTCCCCCTTTTTACTTAATTATACATTTTCATTATAAATTACACAATATCCAATGAACGATTTTCTAATCTAATTTTAATTTTAGATTAATAGCACCCTAATTCACTCAATATATAATTAAAACAAATTTATGGAGGAGTGATTATAATTGATAAAGCCTAACATTGGGAAAAAAGGAAAAATTGCTATAGCCACTGGTCTAGTTGTGGTTTTGGCTATTGGAGGAAGTTTAGCCTATATTCACAGCAAAAATTCTAAAAAGCCGGACTTTGGTGGTGGCAAAGATATGTTTACTGAAAAAGTTCAAAAAGGTAGCATACAGGAAACAGTTACTGCCAGTGGTACAGTTGCTCTTGAAGACGAAACAAACATTTATGGCGAGGCTGACGGATACAAGATTAAAAAATTCCTTGTAGAAGAAGGCGACACAGTAAAAGCTGGCCAAAATGTAGTTGAATACGATGTAAAAGATACTAAGACAGACCTTGAAAGCAAAATAAGAGATGCCAAAAGAAATATTGAAAACGGTAAACTTGCCCTTGAGGCAATAACTACACCGAAAACTCAAGCTGAAATAACAAAGCTAGAAAATGCGGTATTTACACAGCAAAAGGCTATTTCTGATGCACAGACTACATACAATGCCTATGCTACAAAATTATCAGCACAGCAAACTACAATAGACAATGCCAAAAGAGATATAGACACAGCCAACAGGGATTTATCACAGGCTCAAAGTGACTTGTCACAGGCTCAGAAAGACGAAAACACATACAAACAGCTTTTATCTGCCGGTGGTGTAAGTCAATCTGAATATGACAATTATGCTAATGCTCTTGAAAAGGCTCAAAATACATACGAAAATGCTAAAACTTCTGTAACAAAGGCACAGGCAACATATACAGACGCCAAAAACAGTTACAATGACTTGGTAAAAGAAAGAGATAACAAAAAGCTAGAGATTACTTCTGCTCAAAAGGCTCTTACACAGGCACAGCAAGAATTAAAGGCTGCCAAAGACCCTCTTTCTGATGAGGCAACAAAAATAAAATATGACCAACAGGTATTGACAAACAAAGGCTTGGAGGACAGTTTATCTGACTTAGAGGAGGATTTAAACGATTTAGTACAGTATGCCACTACTCCTGTTGACGGCAAAGTTACTGAAATACCTGTTGATGAAAATTCCCTTGTAGTAGACAATACAATAATGGTTAAAATTGCAAACCTTAACAACCTTATTGTAAATGCAAACATTGAAGAATATGATGCACCTCAGATTAAACTTGGGCAAACAGTAACTATGACTTCTGACGGTTTAGAGGGAAAGACTTATACCGGCAAGGTTACAAAAATTTCTACAAGTGCCAGTGATGCCTCTACCAACTCCGGTACTGAAACAGTTGTTCCTATTGAAATATCTGTAGACAATCCTGACGGTGTTTTAAAACCAGGATTCAACTTAGACCTTGAGATTATGGTTGTAGACAAAAACGATGTGTTGACAGTTTCTACAAATGCTGTAGCTAAAGACGGCAAGGAAAATACACAGTATGTATACAAAGTAGAAAATGACAAACTTGTGAAAACTACTGTTAAAACCGGTGACGAAGGCGACTCTACTGTTGAAATAACTTCCGGTCTTAAAGACGGCGACCAAATTATATCTTCTAACAGCGAAGAAATAAAAGACGGTATGACATTAGAAGAATTTAAGAAAGCTCAAATGGAAAAACAACAGAAAGCAAAGGACAGCGAAAGTGATAATGGAGGGGACAAGAACAATGATAAAGGTCAACAATCTGAAAAAATGTTACAGCCAGGGGGAGCTGGAGGTCCAGGCTTTGGCGGGGGTGGACCTAGAGGTTAAAAAAGGCGAATTTGTATCTATAATGGGTTCTTCTGGCTCTGGTAAATCCACATTGATGAATATTTTAGGCTGTCTTGATAATCCGACAAGTGGCGACTATATTTTAGACGGTATAAACATTTCAAAGGTAAAGGACAGCCAGTTATCCCAAATAAGAAACAAAAAAATCGGCTTTGTTTTCCAAAGTTTTAACCTACTGCCTAAATTAAATGCCCTTGAAAATGTAGAACTTCCTATGGTTTATGCCGGTATTGATTCTGCTACAAGAAGAAAAAAGGCTGAAAATGCCCTTGAATGGGTTGGTCTTGCTGGAAGAATGAAACACAAGCCTAATGAAATGTCCGGTGGTCAAAGACAGAGAGTTGCTATTGCCAGAGCTTTAGTAAATGACCCTGCAATTATATTGGCTGATGAGCCAACTGGTAACTTAGACAGTAAGTCCACATTTGAAATAATTGACATTTTTCAAAGATTAAATGAAGGTGGAGCGACTATTGTTATGGTAACTCACGAACCTGATGTAGCTGAATACACAAAGCGGATTGTCACATTTAAAGACGGACACAAGATAAGTGATGAAATAGTAGAAAATCCTAAAATTGCCGGAGGTGAAATGTAATGCAATTAAGTGAAAATATTATGTCGGCTTTTAGAAATGTATTTTCAAACAAGATGCGTACATTCCTCACTATGCTTGGTATAATAATTGGTATTGCTGCGGTTATTGCCATTACTTCCATTGGTAATGGCTCTCAAGCACAGATTACTGAACAGTTTGATTCTCTTGGTGTAGGTAGAATGACTGTTTCACTCAGAAATAATTCCCCTAGAAATATGTTTTCTAGCGATGCTTTAAAGTTAGATGATTATGAGGAATTAAAAGCCATAAAGGGAATAAAATATATGAGCCCTACTTATTCAGCAAGCTACTATTCAGTAAAATTACTTGACCCAAAGGAAACTAACACAGCCTCTATTACTGGTGTTGGTGGGGACTATTACAACATAATGAGCCCTACTCTCCTTTATGGCACATACATAAATGAAACAGATGTAGACAACAAAAGCAAAAATGTTGTAATTACAGATACTACAGCTAAAAAGGTATTTGGATATTGCGACCAAAGTGTTATTGGTCAAAAGATTACTATTAAAACTTGGAAAGGTTCATTAAAATATACTGTTAAAGGCATTGTTGAAGACACTAATTCTTCTTCTATTGATGCCTCAGAAAACGAATATCCGGAAGAAATGGTTATTCCTATTTCTACAGCACAACGATTATTTAACAACAAAACCCTGACAAACATTACTTTAGTAGCTGAAGACCCTGACAATACAGACGATTTAGGCGAGGAAATTGTTGCAAAACTTGATGAAATACACGAAACAAGTGAAAAATATACTTGCGAATCAACTACCGCACAGCTAGAAGCTATGAACGAAGTAACCGGTACAGTAACACTTTTAATAAGCGGTGTTGCTGCCATTTCTCTTATTGTAGGTGGTATAGGTGTAATGAACATTATGATGGTAACTGTTACCGAAAGAACAAGGGAAATTGGTATCAGAAAATCCATAGGTGCTAGAAACAGAGATATTATGTTCCAGTTTGTAGTTGAGGCCATAATACTGACTTTTATGGGTGGTATACTGGGTATTCTATTTGGCTGGGGTGCCGGATTTTTAGCTGGCAAATTAATGGGTATGGAAGCTGTACTCTCTGTTAAGTCTGTTATTATAGCTGTTGCCATATCTAGTGCCATTGGTATTATTTTTGGTGTTTACCCTGCCCGTAAAGCTGCCAAACTTGACCCTATTGAGGCCTTGCGTTACGAATAATTATACAATTTACAAAATAAATGTTGCATAAATTTTCTTATAGGTGTAAAATAATGTAAAAAATAAATGATTTGAGGTGTTTGTATATGACAATGAAAGAGGCAATTAACAAGGTTATAAAAGGTCAAAACCTTACTCTCAAAGAAGCAAAGGAAGTTATGGGGCTTATGCTTGGTGGAGAGGCAACACAGGCTCAGCTTGGTAGTTTTTTAACAGCTTTAAGAATGAAAGGCGAAACTATTGACGAAATTATTGGCTGTGCTACTGTAATGCAGGAAAAAGCTGAACATGTTCATCCTAATGTTAGCGTTCCTTATGTTGACTTAGTTGGCACAGGTGGCGACGGTACAAACACCTTTAATATTTCTACAACATCTGCCTTTGTTGCTGCAGGTGCTGGTGTACCTATTGCAAAACATGGCAACAGAGCTATTTCAAGCAAAAGTGGTGCTGCCGATGTATTAGAATGTCTTGGCGTAAACATTATGTTAGAACCAGCCAAGGTAGAAAAATCTGTTGAAGAAGTTGGCATTGGCTTTATGTTTGCTCAGACTTTCAACAAGTCTATGAAGAATGTTGGTCAGGCAAGAAAGGAAATGGGTACAAGAACTATTTTCAATATTTTAGGACCTGTTTCTAATCCTAGTAACGCTACTGCTGCCGTTATTGGCGTATTCAGCCCTACTTTGACAGAACCTCTTGCTCACTCTATGAAGGCTATGGGCGTAAGGCGTGGTATGATTGTTTGTGGTTGCGACGGTATGGACGAGATTACTCTTACTGGTACAACTCATATTTCTGAAATTAAGGACGATAATGTAACTTCATATGATATTAACCCTGCCGACTATGGTCTTAAAATTACTGACGCTGAACAGTTAAAGGGTGGCAACGGAGAAGAAAATGCTGAAACAACAAAGGCAATTCTTGCTGGTAAGGAAACTGGTGCAAAGAGAGATATTGTTCTCCTTAATGCTGGTGCTGCCATTTACTGTGCTGGTATTGCTGATACTTTGGCAGAGGGTATTGAAAAGGCTAAGGAATCTATTGATAGTGGCAAGGCTTTAGAAGTCCTCAATAAATTAGTAGAATTTACAAACAGATAATAAATATAAGGGAGTAGAAAAACAGTTCTACTCCCCTTTTTATGTGATAACAATAAAAATACCCTAGAAAAATCTAGGGCGTTTTTTACTCTATGCCAATTACATATCCATAGACAGGTTGACCACCATTAGTAACCTCTATATCCATATCGTCAAAGTTTTCAGATAAATAATCAGAAAATTCTTCTGCCATAGTTTCTGTCACTTCGCTACCGTAGTAAACAGTAATTACGCAGGCCTCATCATTTTCGTGCATCATTTTATCAACAAGATTTTTAGCTGTTGTCTGAATATCTTCATCAGTAACAACAATTTCATCATTTTCTATACCAATATAATTGCCATTTTTGATTTCAATGCCATTTACGGTTGTATCACGAACAGCAACAGTAACTAAGCCTGTATTTACTTCTGAAATTGTATCTACCATAGCCTCATAGTTTTCCTCTACAGACATATCTTCCATAAAGCCTATCATAGCTGAAAGACCTTCCATAACAGAAGTAGTATTTACGACCTTTACATTTTTATCTTCTACAATTTCTGCTGACTTTTCAGCTGCTAAAATTATATTCTTATTATTAGGCAATACAAACACATTTTTAGCATTAACCTTTTCTATAGCGTTTGTTATATCTTCTATACTAGGGTTCATTGTTTGACCACCCTGTATTATATAATCTACGCCTAAATCTTCAAAAGCCTTTTTCAAGCCATCGCCAACAGCAACAGCAACAAAGCCATATTCCTTTAATTCTTTTGGCTGTTCAGACTTTTCCAAAAGAGATGTATGCTGTAATCTCATATTTTCAATCTTAATATTTTCAAGGCTACCTATTTCAAGTGCCTTTTCCAATATTTTTCCTGGATGATTACTGTGAACATGAACCTTTATTAAGTCATCATTTCTTACGAGAACAATACTATCTCCATTTTCAGCAAGAAAGTCCCCAAATGATTTTTCTATATCATCATTAAGATTTTCGCCATTTACGAAAAACTCTGTACAATAGCCAAACTTAATATCTCCATTAACAGACGCTGCCCCTGTAGTAGCTGAAACAGGTGTACTACTCTGTGCCACTGTATTATCCTCTACACCGGATTCTACACCTAAATTTTCATAGCCACCCTCTACAATAAAGATAAGACCTTGACCGCCGGAGTCAACAACTCCTGCCTCCTTTAACTGAGGGAGCATATCTGGAGTTTTTGCTAACACTTCATTAGCGTATTCAATGATTTCTTTAAGCATTACAGCTATATCTTTGTTTTCATAGCTACTTTCTACAGCTTTTTCGCTCATAGCACGAATTACAGTAAGCATTGTACCCTCTTTAGGCTTCATTACTGCCTTATATGCTGTAGCAGTTGCCATTTCAAAGGCTTTTGCAAACTCATCAGCATTTATTTCAGTTTTGCCATTCATAGCCTTATACCAACCTCTTAATATCTGAGAAAGTATAACACCTGAATTACCTCTTGCACCTCTCAAAGCACCATCAGATACTGCCTTTGCAACTTCTGATATATTATCTGTATCAAGATTTTCTACTGCCCTTGCAGCAGCCGTAATTGTCATAGACATATTTGTTCCTGTGTCGCCGTCAGGAACAGGAAAAACATTCATTGAGTCTACTTTTTCTCTGTTTGCTGCCAATTTATTTGCACCGTTTATTATAAAACGCTTTAAGGCAGCACCGTCAATAGTAAGCAAAATATAATCCTCCTAGTTATCTACTCTTATACCCTCAACATAAATTTTGAGTTTAGAACACTTCATACCAAGGCTCTCCTGTAATTTGTACTGAACTGTGTCGTACACAATCTTTCCTATAGCCTGTATATTTGTGCCATATTCTACTATAATATGAAGTTTTATAGAAATATCATTATTTTCATTAATTGCAATTTCTACGCCCTTTGTGAGGCTTTCTTTCTTTAAAAGATGAACTATACCATCTTTTACTGTCTTTACTGCCATACCTACCACACCGTAGCAATTTGTAGCAGCTATTCCAGCTATCTTTGCAACAACATCTTTCTCTACTGATAAATAGCCTTTTTCATTAATAATATTTACATTCATTATTTTTTCCTCCTATTTTTCAGTCATACTTTATTTATTATACCCTATTTCTAGTATATTTTCAACTACATAAGGCTACATTAAATACTTAAAAAATGCTTAAATAGTGAATTTTGTTAAAATAATGAAAAAATTTCTAAATTAACTCTTGCTTTTTATATCAAGAGCTGTTATAATAGCAAATGGTGAGTTTAAAACTAAGGAGGTGTTTATCTATGGCTAAGTGCGCAATTTGCGATAAGAGCAGACAGACAGGTCACAGAATTAGTATTAATCGTAGTCAGGTTTCAAGAAGAGCTAACAAGACTTGGAACGCTAATGTTAAGAAAGTTAAGGTTGTTGAAAACGGTACAGTAAAATCTATCAACGTTTGTACTAGATGCTTACGCTCTGGTAAGGTTACTCGTCTTTCATCAGTTAAGGGTATGTAATTTAATAAAATATACTCGGTCCAGTAGCTAAAAATGCATTGATGCTCTGGGTTGTGACATGTGAATTCACTAAATATAAAAAGGCACTCGTTCGGGAGTGTCTTTTTTGTTGCCCAAATTTAAAGATAACACAAAAGAAAGGAGATTGCAATACACAATCCCCTTTTCAATCAATTATTATTTTAATCTTTCTTCTAATTCTGCTTTTCTATCTTCATATCCTGGCTTACCTAAGAGAGCGAACATATTCTTCTTATAAGCCTCAACACCTGGCTGGTCAAATGGATTTACTCCAAGCATATAACCACTAATAGCAAGTGCCTTTTCAAAGAAGTATACAAGCTGGCCAAAGTTATAAGCATCTGTCTTTTCAACTTCAAGAACCATTGTAGGCACACCACCGTCAACATGAGCAAGGAAAGTACCGGCATATGCTTTTGAATTTACATACTGTATTGTTTTATCAGCAACGAAATTAAGACCGTCTAAGTTTTCCGCATCTGTTTCTATTGTAATATTCTTCTTAGCATTTTCTACCCATAAAACTGTTTCAAAAAGGTTTCTACTGCCGTCCTGAATAAACTGACCAATAGAATGTAAATCAGTTGAGAAATTAGCACTTACAGGGAAAATACCCTTTCCGTCTTTACCTTCGCTTTCAGCGTAAAGCTGTTTGTACCATTCTCCAAACATTGTAAGAGATGGTTCGTAGTTAGCAAGAATTTCTATTGCCTTGCCCTTTCTGCCTAAAATCTGTCTAGTAGCTGCATATTTAAGGCAATCATTGTTTTCTAAGTCATCATTTTTATATGTAGCAACAGCATCAGACGCACCCTGCATTACTGCATCAATATCAATGCCAGCTGCTGCCATTGGAAGAAGACCTACAGGAGTAAGAACAGAGAAACGACCACCTACATCATCAGGAATAACAAAAGTTTCATAGCCCTCTGTGTTACACATAGACTTTAAAGCACCTCTTGCTTTATCAGTAGTGGCAAAAATTCTTTCCTTTGCACCCTCTTTACCATACTTATCTTCAATAATCTTTTTGAAAATTCTGAAAGCAATAGCTGGTTCAGTTGTTGTACCAGATTTTGAAATAACATTAATAGAAAAATCTCTATCTCCAAGGATTTCAATAATATCACTTAAATAATCAGAACTAATACTGTTACCTACGAAATAAACCTCTGGGATACCCTTATGTACTTTCTTATTGAAGTTTACACCATTAACAAACTCTAAAGCAGCTCGTCCACCTAAGTAAGAACCACCAATGCCAATTACAATAAGAACTTCACTATTTGACTGAATTTTTTTAGCAGCTTTCTTAATTCTTTCAAATTCATCTTTATCATAATTGTTAGGTAAATCTACCCAGCCAATATAATCATTACCTGCACCCTTACCTGAATAAAGTAAGTCACTTGCCATTTTTACAGCAGGCTGTATCTTAGCATATTCCTCATTTCTTACAAAGTTTTCAATACCACTTAATTTCAATTTGATACCCATTGTATAACATCCCCTTAATATATATTTTATAAATTATTTAAAGTGTCAAAAGTATAACCTTTGGCTCTTAAACTATCAATTATATCTCCCAAAGCCTCTGTATTGGACTTTGAAACGGCGTGAAGTAAAAGAACAGCACCATTATGATACTTGCTCATTACTGTATTATACGCCACATCTTTGCCAGGCTGTGCTGTAGTTATCCAGTCCTTATAAGCAAAACTCCAAAAAACTGTCTTATAACCCATATTGCTAGTAACTGCTAAAGTTCTTTCGCTATATTCGCCCATAGGAGGTCTAAACACCTTTGGCATAGCCTGTCCTGTTACCTTTTCAAAGGCTTGGGCTGTTTCAGTAAGCTCATTTTTTAACTGTGAATCAGATAAAGTTGGCGAACTTAAATGCTTTACAGAGTGATTGCCAACTAAATGTCCCTCAGCCACCATTCTTTTTACAAGCTCTGGGTCAGATTCAATATACGGTTTAGTAACGAAAAAAGCAGCTTTCACATTCTTAGCTTTTAAAACATCTAAAATTTTAGATGTATAACCATTTTCGTAACCCTCATCAAATGTAAGATATATTTTCTTCTCATTTGGATTACCTACATAATAGGCATTGTATTTATTTAGGGCAACTGAGCTATTTCCCTGAGGTTGTGTATGATTATTATTTGCTACAAAATACCAACTTTGCTTCGTATTGGAAAGTTTTGAAGTATCATAGTTTGTAGGCTCAATATTTATACCATAGGAACTAGCCTTTCCCATTTCATCTACTGATTTTTCCGAAGTTTCTACAATATTATATAAGTTATTTCCAGCATCAAAAGCAGTATTTACACCACCAGTTATGCTATTTATTGCAGTAGCTCCTAAAACCATAGCAGATACAATTGTTGAGTATAATTTCATATTCCTCCTATAGTTTTGTTACATTTACAATTTCTATGTCATCATAAGTTTGTGGGTCAGAAATATTCATTTTAAATGTAATCAAAACATTATCTCCACTATTTAATTTAATTTTAATATTTTTTACAGGCAATGTAATTTTAGAACCTTTTTCAGTTTCCATTACAAGGGTATCATCTTCCTTTTTATCTACAATACCTGAAATAGAATATTCTCCACTTTTTTGTGTAGGTATTGCCTCATCGACAACAGATTTTACACTATCCTTTTCTACTTCAGTAGCTACTGTAGATGCCTTTGTAGTTTCGACACCGCTTTGTTTATTAGTATTACAAGCTGAAAATCCTAAAAGAGAAGCACCTATTAAGGCAAAAATTATAAATTTTTTCATATATAACCCCTCCTTTTTATGTAAATATTATAACATATGCTATATTATTTTTCCATATATATTTTTAAATTAGTGAATTTTTTTATTTCAAAGAAAAACATAAAAATTGTAAATGTGACAAATTGATAATATAATAGATTTGTTAAAAAGAAGATTTTTATACCACAAAAAGACACAGACAATATCTGTGCCTCTTTGTATATGTATTTTAAGCAAAAATTACTTTAAGTCGCCAGTCTTTAACCAATCCTGGTCATCGTAATCCTTATTTTCGCCTACCATACCCCAGATGAAAGTATAAGCCTTTGTACCAACACCAGAGTGAATTGACCAACTTGGAGAAATTACAGCACTTTCGTTCTTCATAACGAGGTGTCTAGTTTCGTCTGGTCTACCCATCATATGGAATACAACATTGTCATCATCCATATCGAAGTATAAGTAAACTTCCATTCTTCTTTCGTGAGTGTGACATGGCATAGTGTTCCAGTTAGAACCTGGGTCAAGCTTAGTCATACCCATAGCAAGCTGACATGAACCGTATTCAACGCCATCTCTTTCAGATAATCTAGCGAATACTTCGTCATGAATGTACTGGTTGATAGTTCTCTTGTTACAATCTTCAAGAGAGCCAAGTGGCTTGTGGTTTGCATCATCATACTGAATAAGTACAGTTGGGTAATTTCTGTGAGCTGTAGCACTATTCATATAGAACTTAGGTGGGTTCTTAGGGTCTTTAGCTGAGAAAGAAATTTCCTTTGCACCCATACCAACATAAATAGCTTCGCTATTCTTAACTTCGTAATCCTTACCGTCAACAGTAACGATACCGTCGCCACCGATATTGATTGTACCAAGTTCTCTTCTCTGTAAGAAGTATTCAGCTGCTAATTCCTTGCTACCTTCAAGCTTTAATGCTTCAGTAGTTGGGCAGATACCACCAAAGATAATTCTATCATTGTGGCTATAAACAAGCTTCATTTCGCCAGGAGTGAATACCTTTTCAACTAAGAAATGGTCTCTTAACTGCTGTGTAGTGTAATGCTTAACATCATCAAAGTGATTTGAATATCTTACTTCTAATTTCATTTCTAATCCTCCATAAAAATAATATATTTAGATAAAGGCTGAAAGCTTTACGCCCTCAGCCTTTACAAGTTGCCGATAGGCAACACAATGTGAGAAATAAATTATCTCTGAACACGACCTGAACCATCGCCACCAGCTAATGCTTCTACATCAGCTCTAGTAACAAGGTTGAAGTCACCAGGGATAGTGTGCTTTAATGCAGATGCTGCAACAGCATATTCAATAGCTGCCTTCATTCTGTCAACAGGAGCCTTGTCCTGGTTGTCAAGAAGACCACAGATAAGACCACCAGCGAAAGAGTCACCGCCACCTACTCTATCAACGATAGGGTTGATTTCGTATCTTCTTGAACGGTAGAATTCACGAGATTCGCCATCCATAATACAAGCAGACCAACCGTTGTGAGAAGCAGAGAAAGATTCTCTTAATGAAGAAATAACAAACTTGAAACCAAACTTGTCGCACATCTGGTTGAAGATATCCTTGTAACCAGCCATTTCTAATTCGCCTGATGTAACATCAGTTTCGCCTGGCTTGAAGCCGAGTACCTTTTCAGCATCTTCTTCATTACCGATACAAACATCAACATACTGCATAAGGTTAGTCATAACCTTCTGAGCCTTTTCTGAAGACCATAATTTCTTTCTGAAGTTAAGGTCACAAGAAACAGTAACGCCCTTAGCCTTAGCAGCCTTTAAAGCAGCTTCTGTAACTTCTGCAGCAACATCGCTTACAGCTGGAGTAATACCAGTGAAGTGGAACCAATCTGCACCATCGAAAATCTTATCGAAGTCGAACTTGTCAGCAGTAGCAGTAGCGATTGAAGAGTTAGCTCTATCATAAACTACATTAGATGCTCTCATAGAAGCACCAGTTTCAAGGAAGTAAATACCTAATCTATCGCCGCATCTTACGATGTTCTTAGTTTCTACGCCATACTTTCTTAAAGCAGCAACTGCACATTCACCGATTGGGTTAGCTGGTACAGCAGTTACGAATTCAGCTTCATGACCGTAGTTAGCTAAAGAAACAGCTACGTTAGCTTCACCGCCACCATAATTAATATCAAACTCGTCAGCCTGGATAAACTTTTCGTTATTAGGTGTAGATAATCTTAACATTATTTCACCCATTGTTACAACTTTGCTCATTTTGCAAAATTCCTCCTTGTGATTAAAAATTTTATGTAGTTACCCACATAACTTGTGATTAGATTATACCATATTTCAATTTGCCTTTCAACAGTATATTTCATTTTTTTCATAATTATTTCAGTTTTATTACACTAAATGTTCCTTGCAATATGTAAATTTGGTACAGAGCATAAAAAAAGTGTAAACTGCTATAGTCTACACTTCTTTATGTTTATTGTTCCATTTGTTTTCCTAATATACCGGCTGCTGTTGCTACCAATTTACCCTCTAATTCTCCTAAAGGCTCTGTATCGCTTATCATTATAATAGCACCAAGCACATCGCCCTCACTTATAATGGGGGTAATCAATTCGTGAGAATAAAGATTTTCATTGTCCACTTCTAATATAGGTACAAAACCTTTTTCCTGTCTTTTTGCAAGAACGGTATTCCTTTTTGAAATAATATCTTCCAATTGTTGACTAATATGTTTTTCTAAAAACTCCTTTTTCGCATTTCCTGACGCTGCTACAACTTGTTCCTTATCTGTAATGCAAGTAGTATGTCCTGCATTTTTTGCCAGACTTTCGGCATATTCCTTTGCAAAATTGCCAAGTTCGCCAAGGGGAGAATATTTTTTTAATATTATTTCTCCGTCTTTGTCTGTAAAAATTTCTAATGGGTCGCTTTCTCTAATACGCAAAGTTCTTCTGATTTCCTTTGGAATAACTACTCTACCTAAATCATCTATTCTTCTTACAATACCTGTTGCTTTCACAGTTTTTCCTCCTAACAAACAATTTTTAACTTGTATGCCTATTATTTGCCTATTAGACTATATTTATACAATTTTGTATTTGGGTTAATTTGGATATAAAAATGCTTGTTTTATATTTGTTTAAAAATTGTTAATAATTTTTGTTGCTGTTTAGAGGCTATTTATATGGTATTATGTTAATGAAGTTAAGTTTTTGTAATATTTACGAAAGGAGGTGATGATATGATTTTAAAAAATGCGTTACATTTTTCTCTTGAAATTTGGGGTTACATATTCTGTATTATAAGTGCAATCTGTATTCATATTTCAAGGAATATCAACATTAAGGTAAACAGAACCTTATTTTTTCTGCTGACAACAGATGGATTATTGCTTTTCTTTGACTCCATTGCATGGTTTTTTAGAGGAAATTTAGGAAAAACACAATATTATATTTTAGTTGTTAGTAATTTTATGGTTTTCTTACTGGGATATGTACTATTATTTGTTTTTACAAAGCATTTAAAAAATTATATTGAACAAAAAACAAAAGTAAAATCTATTATTGTTCCAATAGTTTATGCGTTATGTGCTTTTGCCAGTATTTTAGTTATAATATCTCAATTTACTGATTTTTATTATTATTTTGACAACCATAATTTTTACCATAGAAATACATGGTTCCCGTTATCTCAAATATGGGGTATTATAGGCATTATTTTAGATTTGATACTTTTATATAAATACAGAAAATATTTAAGTAAAAAGTATACAATATTGTTCATTACATATATGCTTATGCCGGCACTTGCTTTGTTTATTCAAATTTTTCTCTATGGTATTTCTCTATTAAATATTGCAAATACCATCATTATTTTATTGATGTTTCTTATATCTCAAATAGAGCAAGCTAATACTATTGTAAAGCAAGGAAGATTAATAAATGAAGCTAATATAAATATTACATTATCTCAAATACAACCTCATTTTTTATACAATAGTCTGAATATAATAAGATATTTATGTAAACACAATACGGAAGAAGCAGAAAATGCTATAAATGATTTTTCAGACTATTTAAGAGGAAATATGTCAGCCCTTTCAAACAAAGAGTGCATTCCTTTTGAAAGGGAATTAAAACATTTAAACAGTTATATAGCCCTAGAAAAAAAGAGATTTGGTAAAAGACTTACTGTTCAATATGACATACAGGAAAAAGAATTTGTAATACCTGCCCTTTGTTTACAGCCTATAGTTGAAAATTCTATTAAATACGGCTTGATGAATAAATTAGATGGTATTACAGTTAAAATTTCAAGTTATAGTGACAAGAAAAACTACATCTTGACAGTTGAGGATAATGGTATAGGTTTTGATTATGATAATGTAATTAAAGATGGCAAGCCTCATATAGGTATTAAAAATGTAAGGGATAAGCTCCAATTAATGTGTAATGGCCAACTTATTATTGACAGTAAAATTAATATAGGAACTAAAGTAAATATAGTTATACCAAAGAAATAAAAAGAGGTTCTATTAATATCATTGTATATTGGAGAACCTTTTTACTTTTTATATTTATATGTCGTAATTATTTGCTACATTTTTAATATCCTGTTTTATTTCTTCAACAAGGCTTTGTGGCCTTAAAATTTTAATATGTAAACCATACTGTAATGCCCATTTTCTTATGGCTACATCATTTACAGTTACAATAGCTACAACAGTTTCATCTGTTTCATTTTTAAATTCTATTGCGTTACCAAACCAGTCAACAAGTTCTGCCACCATATATTTTTTAGCTAACATTTCTACCCTAATTTCTTTTCCAGAAAACATATAAGTATAATCTGTTGAATGTAAACTTTCTTCTCCATTTTCAACATCTTTCAAAGGTTTTCTGTTATCTGGTAAAATCTTAATATCTGATATTCTATCTAATCTATAATATGATATTTTGTCATATTTATCGTAGTTACAAATTAAATAATGTCTGCCATTAGATGCAACCATCTGATAAGGATTTATAATATATCTTTTTGGCTCTCCGGAAGAAGTTTCCTTATAATGATGTGCCTTATCTGTTCCATATATATTATAGATAAATGAAACCTGTTTATTTTTAGAAATAGCTTCATCAAGAACTTCTATGGTATAAAAAAGCTGTTTATTTTCACTACAGTTATTAGGCATACTTTTAATATTCTTCAAATTTGACTTAAAATAAACACTTGAAAGCCCTTCCACTTTTTCTATCAATTCTTTACATTGTTTAGATGGTATATGTTTAGAAAAAATCAAACTATCAATAATAAGTCTTAATTCTCCATTGGTAAAATCTCTATTTAAGTAAAAATCAGAAAGTATAGTACTCTCACTTTTGTTTCCATATTTATCTTTTATTATTCGTTGAGTTTCACTATATTCAATGTCATATCCAAAGTCAATTAGAGTTATTAAATTTCTTTTTACAGTCTTTCTATTTACCTCCATATTGTATTTAGAGTTTAGTATTTCAACAATCTCTTTTTGACTTAATCTATGATTTTCGTCAGTATATTTTCTTAAAATATCAAGTATATTTATAATTAGTAATTTTTTTGGCTGAATTGTATACATATTATCAATCCTCATTTTTTATTTATCATTGTTAAGACAAAGGGATAGCCAATTTAACATCATAATTTCTGCTATACACCCTCTATCCCATAAAAATCCATTTTTGTTGCAAAATTCTATACACCATTGTGGAATGTTATGTTTAAGTAATATTTTTCTATGATTTTCACTTAAATTTTTCCATTTACCTTCATTAATAATTTCAAGACTTTGCTCATATGGCACTCCTGATGCAGAAAGTAATTCTAAAATATCATCTCTTGTTGAAATAATAGTTTTTATTGTAGCTAAATTGTTTTTTATCAAATGCTTACCTTTGTTATTCCAAGTAAATAGCTTATAATAGAGTATGTTAATTTACTTTGGGTATATACCATATAAGGCTGTATTTCTTTATTTTCCATAACTTTAGCAAAAATAGTCATATGAATTAAATCATTATTTTGCTTTAAGTATTTAATTTCACTATCAATTCGATTTTGCACCACTAATGGAATGTTACCGTATAATGATGTGGCTTTTTTGTGACATAAACTTTTCAAATAACTTTCAGCATTTTCTATTCTAGGTACATATTTTTCTGTTAAAGAAATTATATTATACATAAAAACCTCTCCTTAACCTTTATTTATATATACATTACCATAATCTATGTCCTAAAAATTACCCACACCTAAAAACTAAATTTCAAATAGTTATTAATAAAGAATTTTTGCATATAATAATTAACAAAGTACAAGAGGTTTATTATGAATAGCTGTTCTAATTTATATTTTCTATCAACTATAGCTTGTCAGCTTTCAAAAACAATGTCTAGGGAGGAATTAGCCCTATTATCTGCTGATTTAGTTGTTTTAAGTGATATGATTGCCAATATTTTAGTAATGGAAGAAATTAATTAACAGAGGAGTTGAATATATGCCAAAAATAAAAGATAAAAGTGCTTTAATTATATCCATACTTATTCCTATTGCAGTTGGTGCTTTATCGGCCCTTTTCAGTAACAATATGTCTTCTTATGCTACATTAATTAAACCTCCGTTAAGTCCACCATCATTTATATTCCCTATTGTGTGGACAATACTTTTTATACTTATGGGTATTTCATCATATATAATTTATAAATCAAAAGACAGCAGCAGGAACAAGGCTTTATTTATATATGCTTTGCAATTAGTATTTAATTTCTTTTGGAGTATCATTTTCTTTGGGTATTCTCAATTCTTGTTTGCCTTAATTTGGTTAATAATATTAATAGTTATTATAATATTTATGATTGTAAATTTTTATAAAATAAGTCCATTATCAGCTTATTTGCAAATACCTTATCTATTTTGGTGTTTATTTGCAACATACTTGAATTTTATGATTTTTGTATTGAATAAATAATAAAAAAGCTGTAAATATTATTTTCAAATACTTACAGCTTTTTAAATTACTTTAATAGCATTAGGCTCTCACTATTCACAAACACCTTTGAACCTATTTCTGTATTAATTTCATTAGACCTTTTTAGCCATATGTTTTTCTTCCCACCAGCTACTTCCAATATGTATACATTTTCAAAAAGAGATTCTACGGTATTTATAACTTTAGCGGTAAATTCATTATCGCCCTTATCAAAGTTAAAATCGTGAGCTCTCACTCCTACATATTTTATACTAATATCCACATCAACATTTGTATTTAATACTATATTCCAGTCCTTTGCTAGTATCTTTCTATTTCCTAGTATTTCAATTTCTGAAATATTTTTACAGCCAGTAAGCATTGCTGTAGCTACATTCTCTGTTGATTTGAATATGCCTTTTGTAGTACCACTAGAACAAACAACACCATCGTCTACAACGACTATTTTATCTGTCATTTTATAGATTTCATCTCTATCATGAGAAACAATTAATGCTGTAATATTACATTCTTTAAAAAAGTTAATCATATCTAGCTGTAGCTGTTCTCTTAAATGAGAATCTAAAGCAGAAAAAGCCTCATCAAGCATTATTATCTCAGGATTTGAAGCAATAAGTCTAGCAAGGGCTGTTCTCTGTTGTTGACCTCCTGAGATTTGGCTTGGAAATTTGTTTCTTATTTCCTCCAAACCAAACTTTGAAATAAGGCTATTTATTTTCTCTTTTTTGTTTGCTTTATTTTTTATAACAACAGAAATATTTTTCTCTACTGTCATGGTTGGAAACAAAGCATAATTTTGAAACAAGTACCCTACTTTTCTGTCTTGGGGTTTTAAATTAATATTTTTGTCTGAATCATATAAAACCCTATTATTTACAACTATTCGTCCACTATCTGGAGTTATAATGCCTGCAATAGCTTTCAATGTAACAGATTTTCCACAACCAGACCTACCTAATATACCAGTTCTTAAACTGTCTGATGAAAAATTAATATCAAGGTTAAAATTGCCTAATTTCTTTTTTATATTTACTTCTATTTTCACTTAGTCCACCTCGATACATTTTTCATACCCTTACCTGTAATTAAATTAATGGCAAGTACAATTACAAAAGCTATAAGAACTATAACGCAAGTCCAAATACCAGCTATATCAAAATTACCACCAGCTACTTCTGACGCAATAGCTACGGATATTGTTCTTGTTTTACCCAGTACATTACCTGCCAACATAGCAGTTGCACCATATTCGCCAATGGCTCTGGCAAAGGAAAGTATACCACCAGACAACAAACCTGGCATAGCTGTCGGAATAACCACTTTTGTTATTATTTCAAACTCGCTCATACCTAAAGTTCGCCCAGCATAGATAATATTGCTATCTATTTGCTCAAATGCTGCTCTTGCACTTCTATACATAAGAGGAAAAGAAATAACAACAGCAGCAATAACACAACCACTCAAACTTTGAATTACTTTTATTCCTAATTCGTTTTTTAAGAATATACCAAATGGTCGTCTAAGGCTAAACACAAGGAGCAATAAGTAACCGGCAACTGTAGGAGGTAGCACAAGAGGCATAGTAAAAACTGCATCAATAATCCATTTTGCTCTGTTGTTCATTTTCATTACTGCTATTGCACCAATTACTCCAAGTATGAAAATAAATATTATTGCAACAAAACCAGTTTTTAAGGATATAAATAATGGACTCCAGTTTATTTTACTTAATACATCAAACATTACTCTACACTAAATCCATACTTTGTAAATACTGCCTTTGCATCTTCTGTCTGGAGATATTCTACAAATTCCTTGGCATCTTTCTTTTCTTCATCAGTTGCATCACTATTCTTTACTAAACCAACTGGATAAATTACAGGAGTTTTAAGAGCGTCAGCTGGAGCTTCAGCAATAACTTCAACCTTATCAGTCATGGATGCTGCATCTGTTGCATATACAACACCAACTTCGTTTGAGCCCTCAGCAACAGCAGTAAGTACAGCAGTTACATTAGCACATTCATTAATATCCTTTGACATTACATCGTCTAAAATGCCCATATTAGTGAAAATTTCTCTTGAGTATGAACCAACTGGAACATCTTCACCTGCAAGAGCAATATTTTTAGCTGATGTAATATTATCAAAACCAGTTACGCTTGTTTCAGCACCTTTCCCCTTAATTAATACTACCTTATTTTCAAGTAAAGGAACTACAGAACCATCTTCAATATATCCACCATCTTTAAGCTCATTCATCTGTTTTTCAGCAGCAGAGAAGAATATATCGCAAGATGCACCCTCTGTAATTTGAGTCTTTAAAGTACCAGAAGAATCAGCATTAAATACAAGCTCAACATTTTCATCTTTCTTTTTGTAGTTTTCAGCAATTTCATTCATAGCGTTAGAAAGAGAGGCTGCAATAAATACATTTACCTTTGTATTATCAGCTGTTGCACTTGCAGTATCTGTTTTACTACTACTACAGCCACAACCAAACAACATTGTACCACACATAACAAGTGATATTGCTTTTTTTAACATTTTTTATTCCTCCAAAATATATTTTCTGTAAAATTATATCACAATTTGATACATAGTTTCAAATAAAAAAGAGTATCAAGAAATAATTCTCAATACCCTTTTTCCATAATTCTATTTTGTTTCCGTTTTCTCTTTTGGCAATATAATATTCAATAAGATTGCAATTATTGCTGCTGGAACTATACCAGAGCCACCAAATATTGTTGATATAGCTTCTGGTAAATAGTCAAGTACAGCTGAAGATGTACCCAAACCATAGCCAAGACCTAAAGCAAGAGAGAAAATAGTAGTTGTTCTTGTAGTTATACCAGCTTTGTTTACTAATGTTATACCACTAACAACAATAGATGAGAACATCATAACTGCTGCACCACCTAAAACTGACTGAGGCATTACATTTACAATAGCTGCAAGTTTTGGACAAAAACCAGCAAGAATAAGGAAGATAGCACCCATAGTGAAAGCATATCTATTTACAACCTTAGTCATTGTTACAAGACCTACATTCTGACTAAATGATGTATTAGGTAAAACACCAAATGCTGCTGCAAGAGCTGAACCAAAACCGTCACAGCTTACACCACCAGAAAGTTCCTTGTCAGTAGCTTCTCTATTTAAACCACCTTCAATACAACCTGAAATATCACCAATAGTTTCTACAGCTGTTACAATGAACATAATAACTGTAGGAATAATAGCCTTTGCTGAAAATACCATTTTAACAGGCATAATTTTTGGAATTTCTATCCATTTAGCTTGAGCTACAGAATCCCAATTTATAACCCAACTCTTTGTATATTCTACAACCTGTCCGTCAACTATTGTTGTGCCTGTTGTATGTAAAGTTAAGCTCATAATAACTGCTACTATGTAACCAGCTACTATAGCAATAAGTATAGATGCAACAGATACCATACCCTTACAAAAATGCTTTAATGCAACTATACAGACAATAACGAATATACCTAAGAACCAGTTTTCAACTGAGCCATAATCAGGGTTTGTTGAACCACCACCGAAATAGCTTATACCAACACTAATAAGTGAAAGACCAATAGTAATAACAACGGTACCTGTTACTATTGGAGGGAAAAATCTTCTAAGTGGCTTTAAAATAAAACCTAAAAAGCCCTCAAATATACCACCAATTAATGATGCACCCATTATAGCACCATAGGCAAGTATACCACCACCCATTAATTCTGATATACTCTTGAAAATTCCAATAAAGCCTGAACTTGTACCCATTACAATAGGTACTTTACCACCTACTGGTCCAATAGCATAGAGCTGAATAAGTGTAACAACACCTGCCATTATCATGGCATTTTGAAGTAATTGTACTCTCAACTCAGCAAAATCTGCCCCAACCATTCCGCATGCACCAAATAAAATAATAAGCGGTGTAAGGTTACCAATGAACATCGCCATTACATGTTGCATACCTAACAATATTGCTTGTCCCTTTGGCAATTTGCCATAAAATTCGTATGGACTAGAATACTGTTGTTCCTGTTTTTTTATGTCTTTTTCTTCCATTTTTAGACATTTAACCTCCTTTTGTTACATATATAATAAAATTATCACAAATGAAAAGCTCTGTCAATAACTAAAGGGATATTAAATCATCTAAATTATCAATATCGAAAAATTCCTTTTTATCTGTGAAATAAACATAGTTTACATAATCCGTATTATTTTTAATAATAGACTTTCCACCCTTATCTCCCTCAAGAGTCAAAAGCAAATCAAAATATTTTTTATTAAAAATACAAGGGGAATAACTATTGCCTTCACATACTGGAACTACTATTCTATCTTCTTGTACATTGTTCTTTAACTTTAATATACTATCACAACTAAGAAATGGCTGGTCGCATACAAAATAAGCTATGGCATCCATATCATAAAGAGCTTTTGTACCCAATTTAATAGATTGAGATTGCCCTAATTGACTGTTTTTATTTATGACAGTTTTAATGCCCTTTCTTAGACAATAATCTTCTATCTCGTCATATGCTGTTACTGCTACTATTTCATCAAAATCACAACGAATAACATTGTCAACAGTATATTGAAACATTGGCTTATTATCTATTTTAATTAACAATTTATTTTTATTTTCCATTCGCCTGCTTAATCCTGAACACAGCAAAACAGCACCTATTTTCATATGTTTAGTCCTCCACATATTACAAGTTTTTTATTAACATATTCAGAGATTTTAAAAGCATTATTATAATCAATATCATTATCCACTTTATTAATTACAGCACAATCAATATTGGAATATGCAAAATTCAAAATTTTTGCAATATCTATTATATCAACTTTTTCATAAATGTCTTTGTTTAGAAATTTAGCTGTTTCTTCTGCCCTATGGCAAATATCAATTATTCTATTATTTAGAGCATCTATTCCACAAATGAGAACAGTTTTTTTATTACCTCTAGGGATTACAGGTTCATTAGTTGCTGGAATTTTAAGAGGCAATCTTCTTGAACCATCTGCCTCTACTAAAATAAAGTCAGCTATACTTTCAAGAACATAAGGCTCTATAGCCATTTCCAACTTATTATTTCCACAGTTATTACCTACAGTAATTATATGTTCACTTTTTATAGCATTTTTGGCATCATCTACACTATTGTAATATAGTTTTGGTGCATATATATGGGTCGTAGTAGTAACAATTACACTATTTTTTATTTCTTCTGAAATTTTCTTTATTATAGTGCTTTTACCTCCTCCTCCAACAAAGGAAGTTATACCCTTTTGTATTTCCAAACATTCTGTAAGGCTACTATAACTTACACCATTACAAATAATCATACTTTGTACTCTCCACTTTTGCCACCATTTTTGTACAAAAGTCTAATATCTGTTATTTCCATACTTCTGTCAACAGCCTTTAACATATCATAAATAGTCAATAAGGCTACATTTACTCCCGTTAAAGCCTCCATTTCTACACCTGTCTTACCTTTTGTCTTTACTGTACACTTAGCTACAACATAATTTTTCTTAACTTCAAAATCTACACTACATTTTGTAAGCATAAGCAAGTGGCACATAGGTATTATTTCAAAAGTTTTTTTTGCTGCCATAATACCCGCAACTCTAGCTACATTTAGTACATCGCCTTTTTTAGATGTTCCATTAACAACAGCCTCCATTGCTGTGTTATTCATTTTTATTTTACCCTCTGCAGTAGCAATTCTTTCTGTAATATCTTTATCAGATACATCAACCATTACTGCATTTCCTTTATTGTCAAAATGATTTAATCCCATTCTATTTTATACTCCATACGCACATTTCGGATACTTACAGACATCACAAGCTAAGCAGTAGCCACCGTAGCCCATTGATGCAAAATCTTCTTTTTTGAGCTTTTCGCCTAACAACAATCTTGGAACAACAAGGTCATATATTGAAGCATTTCTATACATAACACAACTAGGCAAGCCTACAACAGCAACATCGCCTATGTATGAGAGCATAAACATTGCTCCAGGTAATACTGGTGTACCATATGTTATAAGTTCTCCACCTAATTCTTTAATTGCATCAGGTGTAGTATCGTCTGGGTCAACAGACATACCACCTGTAACGGCTACCAAATCTGCCCCTTTATCAATACATTTTTTTATTGCGTCTACAATATCTTTTGTTTCATCGCCACTAAATATAACTTCTATAACCTCTGAATTACATTCTTCAGATTTTTTTCTTAATACAGGCTCAAAAGCATCTTTTTTCAATCCTTTTTTTATTTCATTACCTGTTATTACAATACCCGTTTTTGTTTTTTCAAAAGGAACAACCTCTATAATAGGATAATTTTCAGCAGATATTTTTTTAAATTCTTCCATAGTTTTTTCATCTATAACTAAAGGAATTACTCTCATACCAGCTAATTTACTGCCTTTTTTTACAACTCTATTTCCATGAATTGTACTAAAGCAAATATTATCCAGCATATTTAATTTAAAAAGAGCCTCTTTATTTATCCTAAGCATACCGTCAATGTCAGCAGTTAACTCTATTTTACCCTCTTTGATTTCAGAATGAGCAATACCTTTGCCTACTGCTGAATTGAGCATTATTTCTGCTCCATCATTTTCGTGTATATAACCTTTTTCTGTATCCCATACATATATATGAAATTTTCCCATAGATTTTAAATGTTCTATATCTTCGGCTTTTAAAATATGGCCTTTTCTAAAAGGCACAGTTTTCTTATTATCTTTTATTTCTGTCATATCGTGGCATAGAACCATACCAACAGCATCATCTACATTAATTTTTTCCATATCGAACCACCAATTCTAAAACACTTCCTGCAATACATCTAGCTTTATCTGATATTGAAAAGCAGTTTTCCTGTTCGCTAATTCTAGGGTCAATGTCAGCAATTTTAAGACCTTTATTGCAATAGTAGCCATTTCTTATTATTCCTCTTAACACACCGTCAAGAGTTGCATATACTGGAGTTTCTCCTACATATGCTATAATATCGCCTTTCTTTACAATATCACTAATATCATTAATGTTTTTAATAATCCCTGTAGCTGGAGAATGTATAACTCTTTCTTTGCCGTAGCCTGCAATAATTCCTGGAACACCTGTATTTTCAATGGCATATCCTTGCTCTATAATAGAGCCAAGTTTATGACCTCTCTTTGTTTCTACAACATAGTCTACATCTTTTCCGGCACAAAATCCAGGACCTAAGGCAATGGTCAGGTTCGCCATATCTTTTGTTGTACCTAAATTTTTCTTTGCTAAAATACCATCTATTAAAATATCAGGTTTAATTTTATCAATCATCTTACATTTAGGGTCTACAATCAACGCAGCCTTATTTTCACTAAATACCTTTTCAGCTTGTTCAAGACTAGATATTTTTTTACAACCTACGCCATCAACAAAAACTTCTTTGTCAAAAACAGCTTCACAAAAAGCTACTTTTCTTCTTATAGCTGACGGATTTTCTACCTCTGTAACAATAACTTTATACCCACATCTTACAAGACGGTGTATAGTACCTGTGGCAATATCGCCACCACCTCTTACGACAATTAATTCGTTCATATTATTCTATACCTTCAATCATTACCTTTACACTACCACCACACGCCATACCAAGCTCCGATGCTTTATTATTTTCAAGGGAATATTCTTTAACAAAAAAGCCACCATTTTTTGCAATTTCAATAGCTTTATTAATAGCTACATATTCTAAAGTGCCACCACCAATAGTTCCAAGAACTTTTCCATTGTCAAATACTAGCATTTTGCTACCTTCACCTCTAGGAGCAGAACCAGCCTTTTCAATAACTGTTACCATAGCACAGTTGTGATTGATTTTATTTAATAAATCTCCGTCACCTCTGTCTTTGATACCCTTGTTTTGTACCTGTATTATTTCTGCCATAATACTTATAGCTATTTCAGCTGGTGTGATTGCCCCTATATCAAGACCTATAGGCGTATGAGCAGTATTAATTTTTTCATCAGTAAAGCCATCATTTTTCAATTTATCTTTTACAAAAGCGACTTTCTTTCTACTGCCTATCATACCAACATATTTATACTCTTTACCTAATATAGTTTTTAAAGCCTCGTAATCGTCTTTATGTCCTCTAGTCATAATAACATAATAAACATTTTTTCCAAAATCAGCTTTTAAACTTTCTCCTATATTCCCACATATTATCTGGGCATTAGGAAATCTTTCGCTGTTTGCAAATTCTGCTCTATCATCAATTATAATTAAATCAAAGCCAAGTATTTCTGCCACTCTTGCAAAATCCATAGAAACATGACCAGCACCTGCAACAACTATTTTAGTCTTATCCATTAATTTTTCTATAAAGCATTTTTTGCCTTTATAATCTGTTATTTGTGGAGAATTTATGTCTTCATTTAAAATAAATTTATTACCATTTTCAATATCTGTTGCTACTAACACTTCGCCATTTTTATTAAATTCATCTCTTATATCAAAAAAAGTTGTCATTTTATATTACCACATTCCTTATCATTTCCAACTAAAACGCCTATTCCATGACCAATAATATCCATAAACACATCCAGACTTTCTGTAACAGCCTTTAAACTACCCGGAAGATTAATGATTACACTATTTTTTCTTATTCCACTTACTCCTCTACTTAACATTGCTCTTTTTGTAATAGTAAGGGAATAACTTCTTATCGCTTCACTTATACCATATGCCATTCTATCACAAACTGCTATGGTTGCCTCTGGAGTAACATCTCTCTTAGAAAATCCTGTTCCCCCTGTAGTTATGATTAAATTGATATTTTTATCACTTAATTCAATTAATTTATTTTTTATAATTTCTACATCATCAGGAAGTATAGTATAATCTTCGACTTTATATTCGTATTGTTCTAATACTTCAATAATTTTTTTGCCCGATAAATCTTCTCTTTCTCCAATACTTCCTTTATCACTTAGTGTTACAACCGCTGCTGTATACATTTATCTCGTCACCTTCTTCAATTATTCCTCCATTATTTACAACTGCAAATACGCCATTTGTGGGCATAATACACTCACCCATTTTTTTATATATTTCACAATGGCTATGACATTCTTTACCCTTTTGAGTTATTTCAAGGATAACATTATTGCATTTTAATTTATCTCCGATATTTATATTCTTTAAATCAATTCCTTTGACAACTAAATTTTCGCCAAAAGCTCCGTCAATTACATCTGCTCCTCTTGACTTAAATTCTTCTATTGTTTCATAACTCAAAAGACTTACCTGTCTATGCCATTTACCTGCGTGGGCGTCACCATTAATTCCAAAATCTTTTATTAATTCTGCTTTTTTAATACTTTTTTTCTGAGTGCCTCTCTTTTTGCTTATACAAATTGCCATTATTTTTCCCATATTATCCTCCTATTTGAACCATATTTTTGTTTTCTGAATTTTCATCTATAATTCCAAAATGGTGGCTTTCTGGCTTTTGGCTAATAATATGCTTAATAGCATTCTTTATCTCGCTATCTGTTGCACCATTATCTATCATTTCTTTTATATTTATACCTTTGTTATAGTACAAGCATAATTTTATAAAACCGTCAGAAGTCATTCTTATTCTATTGCATTGACTACAAAAGCAATCACTAACAGCTGTTATAAGTCCTACAGTACCTTTAAAGCTATTATTTTTATAATAAACACAAGGACCATTACTTCTGTAACCTGTTTTTTCAAATTTTCCGTATTTTTCTTCCAATCTCTTAATAACTTCTGAGCCTTGTATATACTTATACTTTCTACCTTCACCCATAGGCATAAGCTCAATAAATCGAACACTAACTTTATTATGTTTAGCTATTTCTACCAGTTCAAAAATATTTTCATTAAACTCTTTTATAACTACGGAATTAATTTTAACATTAAAACCTAATCTAATAGCATACTCTATAGCCGATTTTACACTTTCTACATAATCATAACCTGTAATTTTTTTATAAGCATTTTTATCTAAAGTATCAAGGCTTACATTTATTGATTTTACATTATATTTTTTAAGTATATGAGCATACTTTTTAAGATAAATTCCGTTTGTTGTAAGAGTTATATCTTCAATTTCGGGAATTTTACTGATGTTTTCTAGTATATATTCAAAATCCTTGCGTAACAAAGGTTCTCCACCTGTCAACTTAATCTTTTTAATGCCAATATCAGTCACTATATTTATAATTCTAATAATTTCGTCAGCAGACATTGTATCTAAATAGGATTTATCGCAATCACTTCTGCAATAAATACAATTTAAGTTACACTTATCCGTCAATGAAACTCTCATATAATCTATATTTCTACCAAAACTATCAATCATTTTATCACCTTTCTAATTATAAAACAATTTTACATCAAAATCAACAAATTGTCCTTTATGAAACTTGAGTTTAATGAAATATAATGTTATAATTTAGACGGTGATTATTATGAGTAAAAAAATATTTTGTAGTGGAGGCTGTTCTGCTAAACTTGGAGCAGGATTATTAAGTAATTTAATAAATAAATTGCCAGCTCAGCATGATGAAAACCTTTTGGTAGATTTTCAAAGTAGCGATGATGCTTCGGTCTACAAATTAACAGATGATATAGCAATAGTACAAACTTTAGATTTTTTCCCACCAATGGTAGATAACCCTTATATATTTGGGCAAATTGCAGCTGCAAATGCTTTAAGTGACATATATGCTATGGGTGGAACTGTCAAAACAGCCTTAAATATAGTGTGTTTTCCTGAAAATGATGATATTAATATATTAGGAGAAATACTATCTGGAGGATTATCCAAAGTTCAAGAGGCTGGTGGTATTTTAACAGGTGGTCATTCTATATCAGATAAAGATATAAAATATGGATTAAGTGTAACTGGGACTATACATCCAGATAAAATTTTTAAAAATAACACACCAAAAAGTGGAGATGTGTTAGTATTAACAAAACCATTGGGTGTTGGTATTGTTACAACGGCTGGTAAAGTGGAACAGGCAAGTGAAAGTTCTATAAATAAAGCCATTAAATCAATGACTACTCTTAACAAGTACGCATCAGAAATTTTTCAAAAATATGATGTAAGTGCTTGTACAGATGTAACTGGCTTTGGATTATTGGGTCATTTAAAGGAAATGTTAAGTGATATGTCAGCTATAATATATTCTGGAAATATACCATACATAAAAGAAGCCTTTGACTATGCAAATGAATTTCTTATTACTGGCGGTGGCCAGAAAAATAGAAATTATGTAGGCGATAATGTAAAATTTAATGGTATAGATTTTGCAATGGAAGAAATATTGTTTGACCCTCAGACATCAGGTGGTCTTTTAGGAGCTGTTAATCCAAAAGATTTACATAATGTAATAAGTGAACTTTCTCAGTTATCCTTACCTTTCGGTATAATTGGAGAAATTGTAGAAAATTCAGATTATAAAATAATTGTAGAAAAAGGAGAAAAGAAATATGATTAAAATTAATGCTATTGGCGATGTATGCCCTATTCCTGTTATAAAAGTAAAAGACGCAATTAAAGAATTAAACGGCAAAGGTGTTATTGAAATTACTGTAGATAATGAAATAGCTGTTCAAAATCTTACAAAGATGGCACAGCAAAAAAATATTCAAATTCTTGCTGAAAAGAAATCACAAAAAGAATATGTTGTTACTCTTACTCTTTCAGAAGATGACAATACAGACTTAGAATGTAAGCCTATGTACGACAATGTAACTGGTCCTACAGTTGTTGTATTCTCTTCTAATAAAATGGGCGAAGGTGATGATACTTTAGGTGGTATTCTTATAAAAAGTTACATTTTTGCTCTTACAAAATCAGAAAATTTTCCTAACCAAATAATTTGTTATAACGGCGGTGCATTTTTAACTGCTGAAAATTCAGAAGTCCTTGAAGATTTAAAGTACCTTGAAAGTCAAGGAGTAGATATTTGTACTTGCGGTACTTGTATCAACCACTATGGTCTGGATAAAACTCCAGCAGTAGGCACAGTATCTAATATGTATGAGATTTCTGAAAAATTAATAGGAGCAGGCAAAATAATAAAGCCTTGATAATATGATATATCTTGATAATTCAGCTACAACATTAATTAAGCCACCACAAGTTGCACAGGCTGTATATGATGCTATAAATACAATGGGAAATAGTGGCAGAGGGGCTTACAATAGCTCTATTAGTTCATCAATGGTTTTATATGAAACCAGAGAATTAATAGCTGAAATGTTTAATTTACATTATCCTGAGCAAGTTGCATTTACTCTCAATGCAACAGAGGCATTAAATACAGCTATTAATGGACTTATATCTTATAACGACCATATTATAACTACAGAGTTGGAACACAATTCTGTATTAAGACCATTGTATAGACTTGAAGAAAAAGGTACAGAATTAACAATTATAAAAGCAAATGATTGGGGCAATATAAATTATATAGATATTGAAAAAGCTATTAAATATAATACAAAAGCTATTGTGTGTACCCATTGTTCAAATTTAACTGGAAATGTATTGGATATTGCAAAAATAGGCGAAATTTGTAAAAGACATAACATATTATTTATACTAGATGCCTCTCAAAGTGCAGGTATATTTGATATAGATATGGAAAAACAAAATATAGATGTAGTTTGTTTTACTGGACATAAAAGTCTGTATGGACCTCAAGGCACAGGTGGAATATGTATTAAAAAAGGTGTTAATATTTCCCCTCTTAAAGTTGGAGGTAGCGGTATTAAAACTTTTGAAAAAACTGCACCTAGTTCAATGCCTGAACATATTGAAGCTGGAACAGTAAATAGCCACTCTATTGCCGGATTAAAAGCTGGTTTAGAATTTATACAGAAAACAGGCATATCAAAAATTAGAGAAAAAGAAAATATGCTTGTTGATTTATTCTATAACAGTATAAAAAATATTAAAGATATTAAAATATATGGCGATTTCTCTACAAAAGAACGAGGTCCTATAGTAAGCCTAAATTTAGGCAACTATTCGTCTTCTAGTGTTAGTGATGAACTTTTTGAAAGGTTTGAAATTGCTACTCGTTCGGGAGGTCATTGTGCTCCTCTTATGCACAAAGCTTTAGGTACTGAAAAACAAGGTGCTGTTCGTTTTAGTTTTTCTTACTTTAACACAAAAGATGAAGTGTTATTTGCTTCAAAAGCCTTAAAAATATTAGGAGAAGAATAAAAATGAGAAAAGAAACTCTCAAATGTGTTATAACCTTTGATTCAACTTCTCAGGCTATGAAAATGGAAAAAATTTCAAAAGAAAATAGTTTTGAAGGAAGACTTATACCATTACCCACTATCATTAGTGCAGGATGTGGACTTTCTTTCTGTACACCAATTGAAAATACAGAAAAAGCAGAAGAATTAATGTCTTCCAACCATATAGAATACAATAAAATATATCAACTATTAATATAAAAAAGAGGTTTAGGTACTAATTGCCTAAACCTCTTTCTCTTTTAGTTATTACTATTTTCCATTATACCTTTTAACACCTTTACAGGAGTAGCTGGTAATTCTCTAATTCTAACACCAACGGCATTACTAATTGCATTACAAATAGCTGGAGCTGGAGTGTTAATTACAATTTCGCCTATAGACTTTGCACCAAATGGTCCTGTAGGTTCGTAACTTGATTCAAAAGCAACATCAATATTACCCATATCTAATCTAGTCGGTATCTTATACTGCATAAGTGAATTTGTAAAATCCCTACCATTTTCGCCATATATTATATCTTCATACATAGCCATACCTATACCTTGCACAAGTCCACCCTCTGTTTGCACTCTAGCTAAATTAGGATTAATAACAGTACCACAATCCACACAAGCACTAAAATTAATAAGTTCTACAACACCAGTTTCCTTATCAACTTCTATTTCAGCGACACCAGCCATAAAAGGTGGTGGAGAAACTGTAGACTGCTCTGATACTGTTACAACTAAAGCACCATAAGGAGCACTTTGAGCCTTTGTTACAATATCAGCTAAACTTATTTTATTATCAGGATTTTCGTCTTCATAAACAAATTTTCCGTCAAATTCACACTTAGACTTTTCTAAATCTAATATCTTAGAACCAACTTCTATAATTTTATCTCTCATTTGTGTAGCACATTTTACAGCTGCTCTACCTGTAAGGTATGTAGTAGATGAGGCATAAGACCCTGAATCGTAAGGAGAAACATCGGTATCAACACCAAATGTTGCAATATTATCTACATCTGTATCAAGAACATCGGCAACCATCTGTGCTAATATTGTATCACAGCCTGTACCCATATCAGTACAACCTACTATCATATTGTAAAAACCGCCATCGCCAAGTTTTAATGTCATACCACCAATATCCAAGTTAGATATAGAACTTGACTGCATGGCCAATGCAGCACCCATGGCTCTAATTTTGCCATTACCCATATCTTTAGCAGGATAATATTTATCCCAGTTACTCATTTCAATAGCTTTTTCTAAACACTTATCAAGGGTACAAGCATTGGCAGTTTCGCCATAATAAGCTGGCATAAACATACCTTCCCTTGTCATATTTTTAAATCTAAACTCTATTGGGTCAATGTTAATAATTTTTGCCATTTCATCAACACAAGATTCCAAAGCATAAATACCTTGAGTAGCACCATAACCTCTATAGGCACCAGATGACATAATATTTGTATATACTACATCATACTTAAATCTAAATGCCTCCATTTTTGAATAAAGAGCCATTGACTTGTGACCTGCAAGACCTACAGTAGTAGGACCATGTTCACCATAAGCTCCAGAATTTGATAAAACATACATATCGCAACAACGCATTGTTCCATCTTTCATTACACCCAACTTAACTGTAACTTCCATACCATGTCTTGGACTTGATATAGTCTGAGTCTCCTCTCTTGTATAAACAATCATAGCTGGTTTACCTGTCAAGTATGTAACAATAGCCGGATAAATTTCTGATACTGCGGTCTGTTTTGCACCAAAACCTCCACCAATTCTAGGCTTAATTACTCTGACTTTGCTTTTTTCTATACCTAAAGCATTTGCAACTATTCTTCTAACATGGAACGGTATCTGTGTTGAAGATACTACTTTTATTCTACCATAATTATCCATTTCAGTATATGTTTTGAAAGGTTCCATCATTGTCTGCTGAACAGGCTTAACTTTATAAGTTCTTTCTATTACAACATCACATTCTTTGAATATTTCATCAACATTACCGTCTTCATCACAGCCTGTTGCAACAAGATTTCTCTTATTATCTGCCCCAACTGGACATTGAGCATACCAGCTATCTTCAGGATGAACAAGTATTTCATTGTCTTTAGCCTTTCTTGGGTCAAGCAAAGGTTCAAGAACATTATATTTAACTTTAATAAGCTTTATAGCTTTTATAGCAGCTTTTTCGTTTTCAGCCGCAACAATAGCTACAGGGTCGCCTACATATCTTAAATGCTTATCAAGTACAAGTCTATCACATGGACTTGCTTCTGGATAAGACTGACCTGCAAGAGTAAATCTATTTTGATTTACATCTTTGTAAGTTATTATTTTTTCAACACCCGGTACTTTTTCAGCTATTGCTGTGTTTATATCCTCTATTATAGCATTAGCATATGGACTTTTCATAAGCTTTACTACAAGGCAATTGCTTGGAGCAATATCTTCTGTATAAACCGGTTTACCGGTAACGAGCTGAACAGCATCTTTTTTTCTTATAGAGGTATTTACAAATTTCATATTCTAACACCCCTCTTTCTTTCAATAAATTTTTCTAATGCTCTTAACTGACCTTGATAACCCGTACATCTACAAAGGTTACCAGCAAGATATTCTTTAACACTTTCCTTTGTTATATTATCTAATTCTCTCATCATCATTACAACATTAACAATAAATCCTGTATTGCAAAAGCCACATTGTTCTGCACCCTCGTCAGCAAGACATAACCCAAATTCAAGAGCCTCACTTTCAAGCCCTTCAAGAGTTTCAATAGTTGCACCTTCTGCCTCAGCAGCAAGGACGGCACAAGATAACACAGACTTGTTATTCATAATTACTGTACAAAGACCACAGTTAGTTGTTTCACATCCACATTTAACACTATAACAGCCTAATTTTCTCAACAACTGATATAAAGTAGTGTCAGCTTCAATTATAGCTTCTGTTTTTTTACCATTTAACTTAAAAGTAACAACCATTATTGCACCGCCTTTCTACATCTATTGACAAGAACCTTCGCAACTTGCTCTCTATATTCTGCAGTAGCTCTCATATTTGTACCAAAATTGAATTTACTACAGATTTCATCTGTTTCAGTATTAATATTGCAATCAAAAAATCTAGCTTTTGTTGGTCTTGCTCCTATTACTACTCTCATTTTATCTTCTACAACACTAACCGCACAAGTTAATAGAGGAAAATCAGTTTTACTTAATCTAACTGTATCATAAGCAACCTTTAAATTAGTTTTAGGAATAATAACCGATACTAAAATATCATTGTTGTGCTCCATATCTATAAAATCTTCAATAGGAACAACTCCTGTTTTATACAATTCAACCTTTGCACCTAAAGCAAGCATAATTGTAAGTACATCTGAAAATCCAAACCTACCCCATATACTTCCTCCTACTGTTGCCATATTTCTAAACTGTACGCCAACAATAGACTCTACAGCTTTTTTTAGGGTGTTATTAAAAATTTCATTAAGACTATTGTTAGTTTCAATTTGTCTTAAAGTTACCATTGCTCCTATTTTGAACTCTGAATCATTTTCTTCAATTTTATCAAGTCCAAGTTTTGATAATGAGATTATTGTATTAATATTATTACTTTTTCCCATTCTGAGCCAGCAATTTCCACCCATAATTTTATTATTTCTCTTTTGATTTAACTCCCATGCTTCATCAAGGCTTTCAGCCCTTACATAAGAAGATGCTATATACATAAATCCCGCCTCTTTCCTATAATACAATTTACAATTTCAATATTCGACACTATAAACCAATACTATTATATCACAAAAGGCTTTTATTGAGAAGATTTTTTAAGTAAAGATTTTCTGTAAAAAAATAAAAGCCTATTTCCAAGATAAATTATCCTAAAAATAAGCTTTTATAAAATTATTTCATATTTCTGAGTTTCTTCAATTCTTCTGGCATTTCTGGAGCATAAGCAAAACCTGTTGAAGGAATGTTAGGACCATATACAGAAATAAAACAAACACAAAGACCTAAAAGAGCCATTAATTTATTCTTCATCTTTTTCACCTCCTGCTAAAATATTAGGTATTGATAAAACAAATACCATTATATATGAATACACTCCATTCAGAGTATAAACATCTCTTTTAACAAAGAAAGCAATCAAAGTAGCAATACCTATTAACAATGCTAATGTATTATACTTAAATCTATTTTTGTCTTTAAATATTATAACTATTTGTACTACTAGTATGCTACATAATATAATTTCTGATAAGTATATAAATTCAGTATGCTTTATACCAAAACCAGACAATATACAAATTCCTATAAAAATAATTGTACTAAATATTGTACAAGAATACACATTTTTACAATGATACCCTTCTATCAACAATCTTGTTGGAAAAAATGGAATTAAAAAACTAAGAAAGAAATTTGTATCAAAAAAGACAACAGACACTAGACATAACACTATGGCTTGAACAAATGCTATAGCCCAAAGTCTAATTGAATACTGTATTACTGTTTTAGGATAACCACTATTCTCAGCTATTTGTGTAATGAAGCTATCAAGTGAATTAAACATAGAAAAACCTCCACACGCTAATTTTAACATACGGAGGTTTCTTATTAATAATGTGGACTTAAAATGTATAAAATTGTCCTTAAATCGTTTTTTCTTGTATGAGCATTATTTTAATTTTGAAAATTTTATTATCGTAATTCATTGTCATATTTCCATTATATTTATTTACAATATCATTAATAATCTTTGTACCCCAACCATGATTGCCTTTCTTTTGACTGTTAAAATTATTTTCTAGTGGATTGTAAACACTTGGATTTTCCATGGCAATAAACAACATATTCCCTTTTTGATTAATATTTAATTTAACAGTTTTATCATTTTCTATTTTATCAACAGCCTCAATTGCGTTATCAATTAAGTTAGATAATATACTACACAAGTCAGCATCTTTAACCGTAATTTTATCTATATTTACATCAGCAAATAGAGATATGTTTTTTTGACTGGCTTCTGTATTCTTAACATTTACTACAGTATCAATTATGTTATTTCCTGTATGGAACACTTGACTATACTTAGAATATAGATTTATTCCTTTTAAATACTCTATTGCTTTGCTATTTGTAGAATCCAATAATAATGAATTTATAATATTAATATGATGTTTAAACTCGTGAAAGTTCTTAGAATTTTCTTCATACAATTTATTTATATTTCTAAGGTTTTTTTCTAACATTTCATTTTTTATAGCCATATACTCATTTTCTTTAGTTTTTAATTTTTCATTGTATAAGTTATCTGTCAAGAAAATTAAAACACCAAACATAAATATAAAAACTATAAATAATATAGAAATGCCCAATTTTAGGCTAACAACACTATTATTTATTATAATTGACATCATTTTAAGTGATACTACAAATCCTACAATTACAAATAATATATAAGCCGGATTTTCAAGTATTTTACAATTAATATTTCTTATTTTTCTTCTAGCAATAAGATATAGAATAATATTTAATAACTTCATACTTAGAGCAAAAACTATTCTATTAAAATTTGATAATTGAATAACATGGAAAATATAATCTGGATTACCTAAAATCACACTCAACAAACATATCATAAACATTTCTACAACTATTACAAACATATAATAAGTAATAGCATACATTATACAATATATAAATTTTGTTTGAAATAACAGGTAAAACATAATTCCCATTATTAGGCTAGAAATAATTACCGTATATTGTGATACTAATGATATTCTGTTTAAAAATGTCACTATTAGTGTATGTATAGCTATAAAAACAGGAATTAAAAATTGATTTTTTTGTTGTTTATCATTGAAAAGTTCCTTACCAAACAAAAAACAAATCAAATCTTCAATAAGTGTACACAAGACCTCTACAATCAAAATATATCACCCCCAGAAATTAGTTATTTTGTCTTTTACTTCTTTTAGTCTATCTCTGCTTATATAACAATTAACATCATTTTCCATAACTATTTTTAAGCCGTCAAGATATTTAATATTTTTTAGATTAATAATAATGCCTTTATTAATAAATATGAACTTATCTGAATCAAGTTCAGCATATATATTTTTTAAAGTAGTTCTTTCTTTAACTATAGACTTATCCAGTAAATTAAAAATAATATTTTTTTGGTACTTTTCTATAAAAACTATTTCGTCAAGTTCTATTCTTCTAATAACTCTACCTGACACTCCCACATAAATATTTTTAGAATTTCTCTCTTTAATTCTTACTACAGCATCTTTTACAGCTTGAGGCAATTTTTCTTCAATTACATCCTTTGGAATATATCTGAAAGTCTTTACTTCAAAAGCATCATAAACATATTTATCATAGTTAGTTAAAAATATTATAATAGCTGATGTATCTTTCTCTCTTATTTTTTTAGCAATATCAAGTCCATTTACATTATCAATTTCAATATCCAATATGTAAATGTCATTATTATATGTACTGTTTTCAATATCATTTAACAGTTGTTCAGCATTTTCATAACAACTAATTTCATCATTTTCACAATACTTTTTAACAATATCATATACTTTATCTACATAAATTTTTTCATCATCACATATTACTATTTTCATTTTTAATTCACCCTTTATATTTTATATATTAATTCTACCATAATATTTCTTTACTTACAATTATTAATTAATTTTTATAATAACTTTATTTTATTTAGTAAAAACGCCAAAAAAACTAAAAAACCATTGACAATTACAATCTAAAAAAGTAAAATTAAAGATTGTAATTAAACCTTAATAAAATTTTAAGGAGTTCAAAGGAGGAAGAAGATGAAAATCTATAAGAAGTTTATGGACATCTTAGCTACTATTGAGAAAATTGTTTTAGCACTAGCAACTCTTCTCATTGTAGTAATTACTGTAGGTAATGTATTATCTCGTTATTTAATACACAGGTCTTGGTCTTTTACTGAAGAACTTGTTGTAGCAGTATTCGTATTAATCACTTTACTTGCAGCTGCTCTTGCTTGTCGTGATGGAGAGCTTGTAAGTCTTTCTATCTTTACAGATATGCTTCCACAAAAGAGCAGAAAATTTATGGTAATCTTAATGACAGTTTTATCTGTTATCTTTACCGTTATATTATTCAAATATGGTATGGAGAAAGTTATTACTCAGCTCCAAAATGGTAAGCGTACATTTGTACTTAACTGGCCTGAATGGATATTCTGGTCTTTTCTCCCTATCGGTGCTGGATGTATGGTACTACATTTTATTGAGTACTGCATTGATTATTGTACCGACTCCATTAAAAAGAATAAGGAGGTAGAATAATGATAAGTGCAGTTTTATTTATAACATTCTTTGTATTATTAATATTAAATATACCTATTGCTATTTGTTTAGGTTTATCGTCTGTTGCTGCAATTTTATATTCTGGTACATCTTTGAATATAGTAGCAACAAATATGTATTCCGGAATTAGTAAGTTCTTACTTCTTGCAATTCCATTCTTCGTATTATCTGGTAATATTATGGCAAAGGCAGGTATTTCAAAAAGACTTATTAAGTTTGTAGATACTTGCGTTGGTCATAGACGCGGCGGACTTGCTATTGTATGTATTATAGTTGCTTGTTTCTTTGGTGCAATATCAGGTTCAGGTCCTGCAACAGTTGCTGCCTTAGGTGCAGTATTAATTCCAGCTATGGTAGAAAAAGGTGGTTTTTCTGCTCCTTTTGCTACTGCATTAATGGCTACATCAAGTTCTGTAGCTATTGTAATCCCACCAAGTATTGCTTTCGTAGTTTATGCCTCTATTACTGGTGTTTCTATAAGTGATATGTTTATGGCTGGTATTGTTCCAGGTATTTTATTAGGTGTTGCTCTTATTGTTGTAGTAATGATTGAGGCCAGAAGAAAAGGCGTTCAGCCATGTGAGAAAAAAGCCTCTGCAAAGGAAAGATGGTTAGCTTTTAAAGATGCTTTCTGGGGATTCCTTATGCCTGTAATTATCTTAGGTGGTATTTACGGTAGTGTATTTACTCCAACAGAAGCTGCTGCTGTATCTGTAGTATATGGCTTATTTGTAGGTATGGTTATTTACAAAGAAGTTAAGTTTAAAAATTTATTTGGAATACTTATTGAGTCAGCAAAAACAACTGGTGGTATAATGCTTATTGTTGCTGCTGCTACCCTTTTCTCTTTTGTTTGTACGCAGTTTGGTATTTCACAGGCTGCATCAGGATTATTAGGTAGTGTAGCTAAAAACCAGTTTACGTTCTTACTTATTGTAAATGTAATATTCCTTATAGCTGGCTGTTTCATTGACGCCAACTCTGCTATGTACATCTTTATACCTATTATGTTACCAGTTTGTAAATCTTTAGGTTATGATGTTGTAGCTTTTGGTGTCGTAGCAACTGTAAACCTTGCTATTGGACAGGTTACCCCACCAGTTGGTGTAAATCTTTTTGTTGCAATAAGTATCAAGATTAAAGAAGGTTTAAGTGTAACTTTACAGCAGATATCTAAGGCTGTTGTTCCTATGATTGCAGCATCTCTTGCTGTTTTACTTATTGTTACATATATTCCAGTTGTATCTTACGGTTTACCTAAACTTTTAGATGAAGATGGTGCATATACTGGCAATAAAGGTGTAGTTTCTTCTCAATCTTCAGTTAATGATGATAGTGAATTTACTATTGGAGATTACAGCAACTTAAATTGGAAAGAACAAACTTGGAACTTTACTTGTTCTACTACTGAAACAAGTACATGGGCTGAAGGTGGTAGAATGTTCGGCAAACTTATGGAACAGGCTACTGGTGGTAAAATTAAAGTTAATGTTTATGCTGCTGACCAGTTAACTAATGGTAATCAGTCTGAGGGTATTCAGGCTCTTATGGACGGTGACCCTGTTCAAATTTCAATGCATTCAAATCTTATATATTCTAGCTTTGACCCTCGATTTAATGTTGTTTCTTTACCATTTATATTTAACTCTCCACAAGAAGCTGATGCTAAACTTGACGGAGCTGGTGGTAAAAAACTTAATGAAATACTTTCATCTTATGGTTTACATTGTATGGGTATGGCAGAAAACGGATTTAGAGAGCTTACAAACAGTAAACATCCTGTAAAGAGTATTGATGATATTAAAAATCTTAAAATTCGTGTTGCTGGTTCTAATCTTCTTATGAAGTGTTATGAACTTTGGGGTGCTGATGGTACAAATATGAACTGGTCAGAAACATATACTGCATTACAGCAGAACACAGTTGATGGTCAGGAAAATCCATTACCTGCTATTGATGCAGCTAGTGTACAGGAAGTTCAAAAGTATGTATCAATGTGGAATGCAAATTATGATTGCTTATTCTTCTGTATTAATCAAAAAATATATGATGAACTTACTCCTGAACAGCAAAAGGTTGTTGATGAATGTGGTAAACTTGCTGTTGAATACGAAAGAAAAATTAATCGTTCCGGAGATAGTGAAATCCTTAATAGATGGGCAACAGAAAATGGTGTTGAAATCACTAAATACGAAGATATGGATATAGATTCATTTAAGAAAGCTGTTGCTGATGTACCAAATTGGTATGTAAATGAACTTAAAAACCAAGGCTATAATGATGCTCAGGAATTAGTTGATGCTTTTGTAAAATAGTCATAAATTCATAACAAATTAACTTTGTTAATTTACGACTTGCATAGCAAACCATCAAATGTATCTTTTCAATTCATTATATAAAATAGGTACTGTTCAAATGAGCAGTACCTATTTTTTAAATTAAGAAGTTTTCTTGTTCTATTGTTTTTCTATTTAAGATAATATTTTCAATCACATCATAAAAAGGTCCATATTTTTCATCGTTCAATAATCCTTTTAATATACCTAAATAATCTTCATTTTTCTCTAACCCACTATATAAATATTTTTTATATTCCTCTAATCCCATATTTAAAGGTTGAAGATTTGGAATGATATTTTCTTTCAGTCTAACAAACATATTAAATCCACCTAAATCAATATCACCCCAAAAATAAACTTTTATATTATCGTCAACAGCCTTTATAAGCTTTCTAAAAAATTTAGCTTTTTGAGGGCTATAAAAACCCCCATGGAAAATAACAAATTCATTTTCTTTTTGATTAAGTATATAGTCGTAATAGTTAGTTCTATTTTCTATAAATATAACATCGGTTATATTATTAAATTTTATATTTTCTATACTATTTACAAAATAATTATTTATAACCATACCCGATTTAAAAATATAACTATTAACTGAACCTTCTGAAGTAAAAATATCACAATTTCCAGAAAACTCAAATATTTCTGGTTTAGATATAATACCTATCTGTGAAAGTATTTCACTATTTGAAATTTCTAATTCGGGGTCTTTATCCAATAAATCTTTAATTGTGTATTCATATTTTTTAATTATGCTTAAAACACAATTTTGGTATTTATTTTCAAATGTTTTAGAGTTTTTATAACATTTTGAACTAAACACTCTCACAGGAATAGGTTCTTTAATTTTATCTATGTTATCCAAAGCTAAAAGAACATCTTCTATATATGGCATATCCTTATTAAAAGGCTTTTTTAGTTTCTTTTCGGAAGATATATAATCCAAGTGATAATGTAAAAAGTCTAAAATCCATGGTGTAGTTATAGATGACATATATTTTTTAATTATTTTTATTCTTTCTTGAATTATATCACCGATATATTCTCTATTTGCAACACTATAAGCCTTTTGAATATATTCTTTGTTGAGCCATACTTCTTCTATAATCATATCTACTCTATGTTTTTCCCATTTAAAATCTATTATATGTTGTTCTTTAAATTGGATAATTGTGTGATTACATTCTTCTTTATCTTCATAGTCTGAATTTCTATATTTTATAAAATCTTTATCTAATTTTAAAAGTATTCTCCTATTGCAGGTATTTCCTTTAGATTGACTACTCCTTTCATACTTATCAAGTAATATATTGAGTATTTCATAAGCTAGCCTCAACCTTTTTCATCTCCTTATCAAAATCGAAGACATCAATATCTCTCCCCTCTCTATACAACACAAGTGTCTTATCAGCTTTTGTAGAAATATTAGCAATTTTATTATCTGGAGCACATATAATAGCCTGTAGGCCTAATTTTCTTAAAAGTTCAATACTTTCATCTATTCTGCCATTGTCCATATTATTAAATGCCTCATCAAAAATAACCAATCTTGCAGTATTACCTTTATAATTAAATTCATTAACTTTATATAATTGTGCAAATGTTGCAAGGAATGATACATAGAATGGAGTTTGTCTTTCACCACCTGATTTACTCTTTATTCCATTTACTAAACTTTCTTTTCTGCCTGTGGCATTAGTTACATACAAGTCAAATTTCAAATATGTTCTATAGTCAGTAAATAGACTTATATTATTATCTAATTCTTTTCTACTTTCCTCTGTCATTTGGTCTGATACAGAAGTTATTTTATCAAAAAGGTTATTACAAGTATCTCCATATTGCTGTTGAAAATTCAAATCAAATATGGAATCGCCACCCATTCTATCCGCCATAATCATATTATAATATTCCATATAGGCTTTTTCAGGTTTAACTTCAAAGCTATATTTATCACTACCAAATTCGGCAAGTTTTAACGCCTCGTTTATCTCTTTAATTTGTTGCTGAGCTGTCATTATGTTATCTCTCATTTTGTCTAAGAAATCAGATTGGAACTGTTCCATTGACTCTTTCCTAGCTACAGCAATTTTATCCTTATACTGTGGTAGAGATATATTTTTTATTCTTTCCCATTCATCATTAAATTCAAAGTTATCATTTTCATTAATTACCAAAGATATATTATAATTTCTGTTATAGTTTTCTTTTTTAGCCCTAATATCTCCGTTTAGATTATTTACATCTCTATTAGTTCTAAAGACTTTATTTCTATAGTCATTTTTAAGTTTTAAAATATCAGAATTTGTTTCAATATCTGTTGCTAATCTTTCTTCAGCTTTTTCTTTTTCTGTAAAATCACTATATTCTCTGGAAATATTATAAGCTATATTTCTTAATTCATTTTCAGCTACATTAAGTCTATCTTTATTAGACTCTATTGCGTTATTACAACCACCTATTGTATTATTTATTACAGATTGTTCTTCGTCAAGTTCTTTTAAATTTTCTTTTATCTTCTTTATTTTCTGCTCAATTTTTCTAGCAGTTGTCATATCAATATTAGAGCGTTCTGCTATTAAATTACTTCTTTTATCTTCTTCAATGTTTACTGTTTTTAAATCATCAAATAAGCTTGAAAGCTGACCTTGAATATATTCATCATTCATAAACAATGTATTTTCAGTTAAACTATTGTAAGCATCAAAAATATTTTTAATAACAGTTAAATTATCAGTTAAAGTAACCAATTGTTGTTCTCTATATTTTATCTGCTGTTCTATAGCCCTATTGCCAATATAATGTATTTTATAATTTTCGGGATTTATAGCTCTTACTGTAAACCCCTGATATAACATACATTCTGATGTAATACCTATATTGTATTTTCTTATTTCTTCATCATCTTTGCAACGAGAAACTCGTCCTAATAAATATTTTATATACGCATCAGCATATTTATTGTCAGTAACAACTACATCAGCTAAACTATTATCAGCATTGCTCTTTTTCGCATTTAAAATTCTTTCACAATCTACTATACCAAAGGAATAAATTTCTTTTCGCATATTTTTATAGATATAATAAGCATCCATAAAATATTCAGGCTCAATAATTAAATTAAATTTTTGATTTCCCAAATATCCCTCAACTGCATTTCTCCATACTTCTGAATTTTCATCAATATCAATAAGGTCAGCAAGAATATTAACTTCTATATCTTTTTTATACTTTTCCTTTAATTGCTTACATATATTATCTCTTAATTTTAATAAATCCTTACTATAATGCTTTTTACCTTTTTTAAGCTTTTTTAATTCTTCTTCAGTTTCTGCTTTTTCACTTAAAAGAGAATTATAACAATTTTCAGTATTTGTCTTAAATCCATAGACCTTTTTCATTAAATTTTGCGATTTATCTTTTAAATCCTTAAAGTAGGAAAGGCTATAAGCATTGAAATTCTCTCTCTTTATATTTATTAAACTATTAAATCCACTATTTACAGTTTTAATTTCTGATATAAAACTATTTGCTTTTTCGTCTACTAAATTTTCGTAAGAAGTAATTTTATTAGCTATAGAATCTTTAAGGCTATTAAGTTTACTGTTTATTTTTGCTGATTTTCCCCTTAATTCTGGGATGATAAAGTTTATATTTTTATTTTTACTATCAATGATTTGACTACTTATATCAATATTTTTAGTAAGTTCATCATATAATCTATTCTGTTCGCATTGGTCTAATTCTTTTATTGCATTTTCATTATCTTTATTATATTGGGCAATATTCTTTCGAACAATTTCTAGTTCTGTTTTGGCAGTATTTAACTCCAGCGTTTTCGCTTCTATTTCCTTTTTTATGTTATTTATTTCAGAAGTTTTGCTTATTTCTTCACATCTATTGGAAATATAGTTATATACTTTAATATTTCGCTTTTTATTAGAATATTTTTCATACAAGTTATTGATTTCAGCCAACTCTCTTTCTTGTTTTTCTAACTGGTCAGCCTTTTCTTTCTGTTTCTCATATTCATAAACATTAAGCTGCATAGACCTAATATCTATTTCATTTTTAACATCACAAATATTTTCAGTAATAAAGTTTTCAATATTGTCTATTCTCTTAAAACTTATTGATTTTTTTAGTAATGTAAACATTTTCCTATCATGGACATTGTACATACTAAGTATATTTTGCCTATATTCAGTATTTGTATCCATAAATTTTATAGTTTTATCATCTTTGCCATATTTTTCTCTGCACCAGCTTTTAAACTGGTTTATATTTCTAGGCTGATTATTATATATGTAATCACTTTCATCCAGTCTATCTCTTAATCTAAAAAATACCCTTTTTGCATTTGCCATATCAGAATATGAATCTACTAATATACCGATACAAAAATATTCATCATTCATTGTGTCTTTAAATTCACAAACTAATTGGGTTGTAAATTCTTTGCCACCTCTTAGAGATTTTTCTCCACCATTTACATCATCTCCAAGTTCTCCAATTATATAACTTGTAAAAGACCTGTTTGCCTTTATATCAGCGGCTTTATTAAAAGAAGTACCATCTGTTTCGCCAAGTAAAACTACTTGCATAGCATCTATAAGTGTAGATTTACCAGAAGAGTTTTTACCTGTTAAAAAATTTATATCATCAAAATCAATTATTTTATGTTCAAAGTAATGCCATTTAGTCAACATCATTTTTGTTAATTTCTTCATCTGCTAAATCCTCCTCTTTTAATTGATTGTATATCATATTAATTCTATCATCAGAAACAGCAACTGTAATTGACGGCATAATAACATACACATTATCCATTTCATCTTCTGCTACAGCAGCCTTAACTATAATATTGTATTTTTCTATTATTTTAATGCTACTATCTCTATCCGTCTTTGAAGGCATACTGTCTATTAATCCAAAATCGTGTAGCATCTTATTATAAAGTTCACTTAATTTAAACTGAACTCTATTACTGTTACTAGATGTCTTTCTTTTTTCATCATACATAACTCTTAGAGCTATAAGCATTTTTGTAGTAAGTAATTTTAATATAACCCTATTGCTACCAGTTTCATTTCTTATATATATGGTTTCATTGTTTTTTCTTTCTAAAATCCAACCTGAAAGCATAAAATATTCTTCAAATAATTCAAAATTTCGTCTAACAAAATTAAACTTTTCATTTATTACAAATCCACCATTATTACTTATAACTTCTTCGTTTAAAAAAGTTTTATCAAATAATTCATTACATATATCTCTAAATTCTTCTTTTTCTCTAGTAGAAAAACTTTCATACTTTTCAAGCATATTTTATCTCCTATATATTATTTTTGGAAAACTATATTCCACACTATTAACAGTTTCATCTGTAACTTCAACTTTATACTTTGCCTTTTTATCTTTAGAATGCACCACAGATAATATAGCCTTAATATAATCTTCATCATTATTAATTTCTGTCAATATACCACCGTAATTATCAATAATATTTTCTATATAGCTATTTATTGCTGATTGATTATACTTCTGAGAATCTGAAGTTCGTATACTTTCCAATATTTTCTCAGATAAATCCTTTTGAACCTCAATTTTTTCCTGTGCTCCAACAGGTCTTTCTACTCTCTTTCTCTTAGAATATAAGCTGGTATTTCCCAGATATTTTTGAGAGTATATATTAATATTAAGATTAAAAATCTCGGCAATTTTATCAGGCTTTACATTGTTGATTATATCTATAAGTTTACCTCTAATACTTCTATCTGTATTAGTTAAGTATTCTATTTTGGCTGTTGTTGCTCTAACATATTCCTTATCTTTATAATCTATTTCGTTTATGAAATCTTCTTCTGCTCCATCATATGTATCTCTGATAAAGAAAAGTTTTCTTCGTATTTCTCCAGAAGCATCTTCTATACTGTTATAAGAACCGTTTTCAAATTCCTGCTTAGTTAGTTCTTCCATTATTTCATTTTCTATTGTCCATTTATTTACAATATTTAAAATAGACCTTTTATACCTTGTTACAGAGTCCCTACATTTCATTGGATAAATATATTTTGAAACTATACTTTCACGATAATTATTATAATGGTCAGAAATAAGTTCATTAACATTTACCATATCTATTTGTTTTTGATAATAACTATTTATACTATGATAAATTCTTTTAAAGCTATCCTTTAATTCAACTGTCTTATTATATGCACTATTTAATGCCACAAACTTCATAAATCCAGTTTCTTCATCATTATCAGCCGATTTAAGACTAGAATATGTTTCATAAACATAATTTACACTTTCTGTATTTTGGCTATTTTCTAACTCTTTTAAGAGTTTTATAAATTTTTGACTATATCCAGGGAATGTTACATATTCCTCAATATAAACCGTATCATATTCAAAAGCTATCCAACCTCTTTTTTCTATTAAATTTACAAGTAATCTAGCCTTTGCTCCCAATGTATAATATTCTTCAGGCTCGATATCTTCATCATCTGTTGGAATATATTGACTAATTCTATCCTGTAATTTATACTCCAAACAACTAACTAATTCACTCTTTTTTATTTTCAATCTATCATCAAATAACTCATCAATTATAAAAAGCACCCCAATATAAAGTTCCTTATTAGGTGATGCTAAAATAGAGAAAAATTTTTCTGGTATTATATTAAACAGCTCCATAAATACCTCCTTAAAACAAACATAACACTTAATTATTATTATAGCAATTAAATCAAAAAATTACAATGATTGACCTCCTCTATATTGACATAAAAAAATCTCACAATTTTATATTTACATAATAAAAAAGTGAGATTATATTACTATTTTAAAATCCTAAATCTTCATTTATAAGAACAACTTCCATATCTATATCATCCATTTTTTTGAACTCTATCAATAAAGCATTGCATATACGGTCTGGAGAAGAACAATTATAGCACTTGTCACACTTAACAGCACATGGTGTTCTTAGTCCAAGCCTTGCAGAGTTTTTAGGAGTGGCAATATTTCTCGCCCTCCATATAGCAGCTTCAATGTCTGATGCAATTTTATTTTTGCCAACTATATAATAAACCTTTTTGTGTCCAAAAAGAGAACCAGCCACCCTATTTCCTGTGCCATCTATGTTTACTATAACGCCATCTTCTGTAAGTCCATTAACGGAGGTCATAAAAATATCAGTAGTAAGACATTTTTTAGCTATTTTTAAAAATTCATCATTATTTTTTCCATCTTTAGGGTCAAAAACTGTATTATTAACTGACAACTTCTTTTTTAATTCCATTTGAACCATCGTTTCCGAATCTCCAAATCCAATAATTTCATTATTAAATATTGTTGTTAAATATTCTGTCGCCATTTCCTTGCTTTCAAAAACACTAACTTCATATCTATTTTTCTTCAATGCTTTTGCTACATCATTAATATTCATACATATTCACCTAACCTATCATTTTACTTTTCCTTTATCTAGTGTAATAATTACAACAGTTGCAACAATTAATATCAAGCCTATCATATCTGTTGTTCTAAGTTGAGTACCAAGCCACAAATATGAAATTATAGCTGATGACAAAGGTTCAACACAAGCACAAAGGCTACCTGTAACAGAGCCTGCTAGTTGGCATCCTTTTATAAACACACCAAAAGATGTTATAGAGCCTAAGACGGTAGTTCCTAAAAATGCTAATAAAAAAGGTATATCTACATTACAATCAAACAGATGGCTATGTATCATAATTAAAAGTGGTATAGAGCCTATTAAATTACCCCAACCAAGTATATGCAAAACTCCACATTTTGAAGAAAGTGTTGGAGATTGAATAGTATATATTGCATAAGTTAAACCACCTAAAAGTCCCCAAAATAAAGCTTTAGCAGATATAGAAAGACTACCTACATTTCCCCCTGTAGCCATAATGAATACTCCTGACATGGCACAAAGCAAAGCAAGAAACTGTATTGCAGAAGGTTTTTTCTTCATAGATATACAAGTGAACAACATAACTAAAGCTGGAGCTATATATTCTAACACCGTAGCTGTAGCAGAATTAGAATAATAAATAGCCATAAAATAAGAATACTGACAGCCCATAACACTTACAAAAGAGAATATCAGTACAGGAACAATAATATCTTTGGAAAAAACATTAAATACATTCTTCTTTTCTTTAGGAATTAAAAATATCAAAATCATTAATCCAGATGCAAATAATCGCCAAGCACTAAGCCATTGAGGGTCAATATTTTTTATTTGAAATAAATACTGTCCACATACACCGGAAAATCCCCATAAACTACCTCCTATAAGTGTAAAAATAATACCTTTTAGCTTATTACTCATAAACATCACTCTCCACTTACTTATATTTTCCTCTGTATTTTACTCCAAAACAACAAAAGGCTGTCAATTTTTGACAGCCTTTTATCATAAAGTGAAAATATTAATTCCACAATCTCTTATATATTTCTATTAAATCTTCTTTATTTACATCCATACGAGTATTTGAAGGACTTCCACTATCCATAGCATCTCCAGCCATTTTATCAATAGCTTCAAAGAACTTATCTTTTTCAATGCCATATTCTTCAAGTGTAGGAATTTCACAAGCCTTACAGAGAATATCTATACCATCTGTAAATTTTGACGCCTGTGTTTCAATATCCATATTTTCATCGGCAACACCCATAGCTACCGCAAGAGCTGCAAATCTTTCATGTGTACCACTAATTACATAAGAAAGACATTCTTTAATAAGCATTGCATTTGAAATACCATGTGGAACATGGAACAAAGCTCCTATAGGACGGCTCATACCATGAACTATAGTTACTGTTGAATTATTTATACAAACACCAGCCTCAAAAGCAGCTATTGACATTTGTTCACGAGCTTCTTTATTACTTCCATCTTTATAAGCAACTGGAAGATTTTTAAAAATTCTCTTTACGGCTGAAATTGCAAATACATCAGTAAGCGGAGATGCCTTTTTAGAAGTATAGGCTTCTACCGCATGAGTAAAAGCATCCATACCAGTAGCTGCTGTAATTGATTTTGGTGCAGTCATTGTAAATTCTGGGTCTACAATGGCTACATTAGGAAGTATACTTCCCCTTAAAAGCATTTTAATATCATTTTCAATATCAGTAACTATTGTAAATTTAGTAGTTTCTGAGCCAGTACCAGCTGTGGTTGGTATACAAACTATTGGAGGGTATTTGCCTGAAAGCATCTTACCATTATAGTCTGAAATTTTACCTTCTTCAACTGTCATAGCAAGTATTGCTTTAACACTATCCAAAGGACTACCACCACCAATACCGATACCAAAATCACAACCAGCATCTTTATAAGCCTTAACGCCGGCCTCAATCATTTTATCAGTTGGTTCATTAGTTATATCATTAAAAATAGTCCATTTAATGCCAACTTCGTCGAGTACATCTGTTAATTTATTTACAAGACCGGTTTTAGTAACAACTTTACCTGAAACAATAAGAGCGTGAGTTCCAAACCCAGCAAGGGTGTCCTTAGCCAAAGCTAAAGCATCCTCGCCCATAAATATTTTATCAGGTACAGCAAATTCAAATGCCATATTTACTACCTCACTCTCTTATAAAAATTCCTTATCAACAATGGCAAGGACTTCATCTACTTTCTTCATTTCTTCTGTAAGCTGTTCTTCAGTAATAATAAGTGGAGGACAAATAAAGAACATATTTTCATGAGAATAAGTCATAAATCCTCTTTCAGCAAGCATACCAATAATCTTCTTCATAATGCCTTCTGGGTCTTTACCAAATGGAACAAGTGGTTCTTTTGTTTCCTTAGACCTTACAAGTTCAATAGCTGAGAATAAACCAATATATCTTACATCGCCTACGCACTTAAAGTTAGCTTTTTCTTCTTCAAGCTTTTCGCCAAGAACCTTACCAACCTTATTTACATTATCAAGAATGTTGTTATCAATATAGTAATCAACACAAGCACAACCAGCAGCACAAGCAAGAGGGTGAGCACTATATGTAAGACCACAAGAGAGAACATGGTCATCGAAGTATGCTGCAATGTCTTTACTTACTACGCAACCACCAAGCTGAACATAACCACAAGTAACACCCTTTGCAAATGTTACAATATCAGGCTGAACCTCAAAGTTTTCAAATGCAAACATCTTACCAGTTCTGCCCCAGCCAGCCATAACTTCATCGCAAATCATAAGGATACCAAATTCATCACAAATCTTTCTAACACCTGGAAGATAACCCTTAGGTGGAATAATAACACCGTTAGAACCAGTAATTGTTTCCATAACAATTGCAGCAATATTATCAGGGTTTTCGTAAATAATCTGTTCTCTAAGCTTTGTTAAATAATACTTTGTAGCAGCTTCTTCTGATTCAAATTCAACAGCCTCACGATATACATAAGGAGTCATAAACTTAATAAAACCAGGAACACCAGGTTCAAGAGGAAATCTTCTTGGCTCACCAGTTAAATTACCTGCACCAAATGAAGAACCATGATAACTTCTGTAACGGCTAAAGATTTTATTTCTACCAGTATACATTCTAGCAATCTTGATTGCATTTTCATTTGCGTCAGCACCAGCATTTGTAAAGAATACCTTGCCCATATTATCTGGCATAAGGTCAACTATCTTCTTTGCAAGCTTAGCTCTTGATTCTACACCTAAAGATGGTCCAACAAAACAGTACTTGTCAACCTGTTCCTTAATTGCTTCATTAATTGCTTTATTACCATAACCTAAATTTAAGTTTACAAGCTGTGATGACATATCAGTATGTCTTTTACCGTCATAATCCCAATAGTAAATGCCTTCTGCCTTTTCTACTGGAGTTGGGTTAATGTTCTTCTGTGCACTCCAAGACTGAAGATTATATTTTTTCTGCATTTCTGTAATTTCTTTACCTGTCATACTCATAACAATCACCATTTTTAACCTTTCAAGAATTTAATGTATTTTATGCAAATGCATATTTGTTTTTGTTTATGTGCTTATTATATTATTACTTTTGACACTTTTCAACTAACATTTGAACACTTTTAAATAAATACATTGTGCATTTGCACACCGTTTAAGTTATAAAAAATCGCGTATAGCAAAGGCAATAATACACTTCACTTTTACGCCCAAATCAAACAAATTCATAGATGTAATTGTATCAATTTTCTTTAAATAATTCACTACAGTATTTCTATGTATAAATTCCTTTTCAGACACTAGCTGTGGACTGGCATTATTATCTAAATAAGTTTTCAAAAACTCTAAATAATTACTGCCATGTTCATTGTCATATTCTTCTAGCTTACCTAATACTTCATTATAATAATCTTTTAAAACACTTTTGTCTGAAACTTCTACAAAGAGTTTGTAAATATCCATATCCTCATAAAACATACAGTAAAAATCCCGTTTTACTGCCATATTATAAGCTGATACAGCATACTCAAACCCTTTTGTTTTTTTATCCATTCCATCTATCTTACTACTTACACCAATGGATATTTCAATACTTTTAGATTTACAGAGATTTTTTAAATCCTTACAAAAAGCTTCTAAATCAAGTTTATTGTACTTATACAGTAATGCAATGATGCAACCGTTATATTCAAAAGAACAGTAAAGGTCAGATATAGCTTTTGCTGTCTGTTCTGAAAGCACATTAACTTTATCATCTAAATTTTCATCACTATTCCTTGAACCTATGCAAACTACATAATAACTTCCATTACGATTAAAACCACTTGACTCCAAGCTGGTAAGTTGCTTTTCTCTATTTCCAATATTTAACACAAGATTTTTAAAAGCATTAGATACATCTGTATCGTGGTTTATGCTTTGACTAATAATAGTACAAAAATCTCTTGTCATATCAACAACTCTTGTCTTCCAAGGCAGGGTAAACAAAGGAAAATTTCTTTCGTTGCAGTACTCTATAACTTCAGTATCTATTGCCGGAATATAAGGTCCAATATTAACAATAAGCCCACTTGCACTAGCTTTATCAAGTTGTTTAACAAACTCTAGTAGCCATCTACCTGTATTATTCATAACACCTGTAGTAAACACTAGCTCTTGTCCTCTTAAAAAAGCTCCCACATTACTACTTTCCATAATATGTACCCATTCCACCAGATTATTAAAGCCATTAAAACCTGCAACAGCCTTTAATCCATAATTTTGATTACATTTTTTGCATAACTGATTAACGGTTACCGCCATTTACATCACCCACTAGATTTATTACTTCATATTAAATCTTTCTTTAATTGCATCAACAAGAAGCTCTACACTTTTATCCTCGCCTAACATACTAACATCAAGCATAAGATTTTTAGTTGCTCTATCGCCTCTATTATGACCAGTTACATACTTATAATAATTGTGTCTTTGTCTATCAATTTTCTTAATCATAGCCTCTGCACTTCTGGTATCCATTTCATAAACTTCTGATATGTGCTTAATCTTGGCCTCCATAGGAGCGTACAAAAATATATGTATACAATTTGAATACTCTCTTAAAATATAGTCGGCACATCTACCAAAAAGAATACAATCTTCCTTGTTTGCTGCCTCTCTAATAACTTCTGCCTGTGCAGAAATTGCCTTTTCAGAATAGAAAGTTGTAGAAGAGCCATATACAAACTTAGAGAAAAACTTATTCTTATTACCGATAACCTCATCTTGTGCTGCTACAATTTCTCTACTTATACCTATTTTTTGTGCTGTTAAATCAATCAAATCTTTATCATAGTAAGCAAAATTAAGTGCATTTGCTAGCTTTTGTGCAATACCTCTAGCATTACAACCAAATTCTCTACTAATAGTTACAATTTTATACATAATAACTTCCCCCTATCTGAATTTTCTATTAAACTTCTTTTCAAGTACCTTAACACCCCATGCTAAAGGAATACATATAATAAGATATACTACTGCAAGTATTGTATAAGATTCAATAGTAAGGAATGTCTGTGAAGTATAAGCCTTTGTAACGAGAAGGAATTCTGGAGCTGTAATATAAGCCATAAGTGAAGTATCCTTTACAAGCATTACAAGGTAGTTACCAAAGACTGGAATAGAATTACGGAAAGCCTGAGGAATAACAATCTTAAACATCGCCTGTCTTGGTGTCATAGCAAGAGCAAGTGCGGCCTCAGTCTGTCCATTATCAATAGAAACAATTGCTGAACGAATGACTTCTGAAATATAAGTACCATAATTAATAGCAATACCAATAATACCTGCCAATACTGCTGGCATACTAACCTTTAAATCAGGGAAACCTACAAAGTATGCACATACCTGAATTAACAAAGGCACTACATAATAGATATATACTAACTGAACAAGTAAAGGTGTACCTCTAATAATTTCCTGAAAAATTACAATAATATTTACAAGCCATTTATGCTTAGATAACCTACCTAAAGCAAGAAGAAAACCAATTACAATAGCCAATGCAAAGCCAACAATTGTAGTTACAACTACAATCCAAAGTGCCTGCTGTATAAGTTTTGGTACTAATTCAGTTATTGCCTTCATAAAGTTTAAATTCTGTATTACATTCATAATCCGGCACCTCCTTAATTATTAAGAATTCTCTTTAAGAATTCTCTTGTTCTTTCGTGTTCTGGATTTGTAAACATTTCCTGAGGAGATTTATCTTCAAGAACAATGCCACCTTCCATAAATATTACTCTATCTGCAACTTCTCTTGCAAAACCCATTTCATGAGTAACAACTGCCATCGTCATACCATCTTTTGCAAGGTCTTTCATTACATTAAGTACATCGCCTACAAGTTCTGGGTCAAGAGCTGATGTAGGTTCATCAAAAAGCATCATTTCCGGTTCCATAGCAAGTGCTCGTGCAATAGCAACTCTCTGCTGCTGACCACCTGATAAAGTATCTGGATAAACATTAGCCTTATTAGCTAAGCCTACCTTATCCAAAAGAACCATTGCTTTTTCTTTCATTTCATTTTTATCTTTCTTTAAAATATGTACTGGAGAATACATAACATTTTCAAGAACAGTCATAAAAGGAAATAAATTAAATCTCTGGAAACACATACCAACATGTTTTCTATAATCTACAATATTAAACTTTGGAGCAAGAATGTTTTTACCTTTGAATAAAATTTCTCCCCCTGTAGGCTGTTCCAATAAATTAAGACATCTCAAAAATGTACTTTTACCTGAACCAGATGGTCCAATAAGAACAAGAACCTCTCCCTCTTCAATTTTCATATTTACATCTTTTAAAACCTTTAAGTCTCCAAAATTCTTTTTAAGACCTTTAATTTCTAGCAAAGCCATAGCTTACGCCTCCTTTTTACTTTCTTAAAAGAAAACGGGACTATGCTGTTACACATAGCCCCATTACTAATCAATTTTACTTATTTAAGCCATTATCTTTCTGGTCATTTGTAATAGCGTGAAGCTTAGGGTCAAGACCATACTTTTCGTAAATCTGATCAAGAACACCTTCATCTCTCATTTCTGCTACGACCTTATTAATATCCTTCATAAAATCTTCGTTACCAAACTTTACAGAAGGAGCAATTCTACCAATTTCAGCTTCTGTATCTTTATAGTTACTGCAAAGTTTAAGTCCCTTGAGTGTTTCAGGCTGGAACTTCATAAGATTTTCAACTACTGGAGAATCAGTAAGGAAAGCATCAATCTTGCCATTCTGTAAAGCTACAATAGATTCTGTCTGGTCGCCAGTTGCTCTTGCTTCCTTAATCTTACCGTCTGCTGCCCAACCTTCAACAGTTGTCTGCCAAATTGTACCTGGAGTATAACCAACTACAGTTTTTGATGGGTCGAAATCATCCTGACCGTCTATTGTGCCATTTTCAGGAGCAAGTAATGCACCACCCTGAGTATACCAAATATCACCATAATAAATCTGCTGTGCTCTATCTTCTCTTACATACATACCATCGGCAATAATATCAATATTATCAGAGTTAAGATTAAGAATAAGTTCTGAGAAAGGAATAAGACTCATTTCAACCTTTGGAATACCTAATCTCTTTGCTGCTTCCTTAATAATATCTGCATCAGGACCAACAAATTCACCTGTGTTCTGGTCTAAGTAAGCATATAAATCGCCAGAAGAACCAACTTTAAGTACACCCTTGTCAATAATTTTCTGTGTTGCTTCGCTTACATCTCCTGTTGCCCCAGATGCTGATGCCTCGCTACCTGTTGACTCAGTTGTTGCTTCACTGCTACTTGATTGACTAGCTCCACCACAACCTGTCATCAACATACTCATTACTAAAGTAATAGCCAAAACAAATTTCTTCATAATAATCCGCTCCTTTTGTTATAATCTTTTCTTCATTTAGATAATAAAAAAGAGGAAGTCGTGTTTTTATAAACATCGACTTCCTCGTCTAATTTATTCAAATCCTTTTTATTTCTAAATGACTTCTTTTTTGAAGTTGAGTACATTATAAAACATTTAATTTTAAATTGCAACACCAAAATTTTTATAATTCTTGTGCAAATGCACATAGGATAAAATTTTATTGTGATTTAATACAAACATTACATTTCCATTTTATTAAAATTGCATTTTTAAGTTTGTGTTCCTGCACAAACATTTATTTATAATTATTAAATATGCTATATACAAACAATTAAATTTAGATTTTTTTAGTACATAATTACAAAATTATAAAATCAATTGAATTTCATTAAGTATAATTTTGCAATTTAACATCATAAAAATTGCATTTCCGCATATATTCCTACTTCTTACATAAAAGAATTAATGCTCCTTACAACTCCACTCTGTCACTTCAATTTTTATTACAGCAACTCTTTTTAATACTTCTTCATTAAATTTCCAAGTATTATTATTACTGTAGTGCAACATAACACATTCTAAACCATTTATTTTTTCCTCAGGGTCATCAACTAAAGATATTTTTCCCTTACCCATTATACTTTGGTACAAATATGAATAACTACAAGCCACATCAGCCTCAACAAGCTGATGTTTTGTATCCATTTCAAAACTTGCAGTATTTTGTTGTTTTATTAAATCTATTTTTTTACCCTCAGACGCTCCATGGAAATATAAAGTTAATTTTCCTGATTTCTCTTCATATCCAAAGTTTAATGGCAAAATATATACACTATCTTCGTCTTTTAAGCCTATTCTGCAACAATCACAGCTTTGCATTATTTCAAGCATTTTGTCATAACTTGTAATCTCTCTATCTTTTCTTCTCATAATAAAAACTTCCTTTCATTTATAAATTTATGTTTGTACTAATTTTTAATATAAAATTATATTTTGTCAATAGTTTTCCAGCACAAAAAAAGACTGATAACCATAAAAGCATCAGTCTTTAAACAATATATCATATTTGGTAATCGTCGCCATCAGACAATCTATAGGAAGATGGTGGCAATTTATATTTATTTTTAAACAAACGAGAGAAATATCCTATATCTTTGTAGTCCAATCTTTCAGCTATATCTGTTATTTTCATATTAGTTTCTTTTAAAAGCCATACCGCTCTTTTTAGCTTGACAGTTGTAAGATAATCCACGAACCTTATACCAGTCTGAGCCGGAAAAACTGTACTAAGATAAGAACTATTTATGTAAAGCTCAGTTGCAATATCTTTTTGTTTTAGATTATTTTCCGGATTATTTAATATATATTGTATAACCTCATAAATTTTAGAGTTATTACAATTAGGAAATAATTCGCAATATTCATCAAAAAGATTGCATATAATATCTTTATAGCGTTTTTTATAGGAATTTTGATTTCTTTCATTTATACCATCAAAGCTATAAAAATCCTCTTGTACTATATACAAATCAAGCCAATCATTGTGATTAAACACATCATCTATAACAGCCTTACATATACTTCTAACCTTTTTATCGGCTTTCAAAATATCTTCTCCAGTATTATAAACTTCTTCTATCATATTTGAAATATAGTCATAAATACCAGTATCTCGTCTTTCGAAGTAATTCATTACCTCTTCTGCATAATAGATGCCAGTTGCTTCTCCACCAAATGTTTCGTTCTTTATTCTATTAAACATAGAAAAGAACAATGTTTCATCAAAAGGTTTAACAAAATAATCATATGCACCCAAAATTATACCTTGACGAGCATAATTAAAATCTTCAAATTCACTACATAATACTATATGAGAACATATCCCCTCTTTTTTTACATTTCGTAAAAGTTGTAATCCGTCCATACCCATTATTCTAATTTCTGTAATAACAAGGTCATAACGGTTTTCTCTTATTTTTCTATAAGCAGACACACCGTCGCTTACTACATCTGTAATTTCAAATTCAGAGGAATCTCCCCATATACTTAATTTTTTAATTTCCTCAAGGAGGTCATAATTGTCAAAAACCAACAATGTCTTATACAATACTCTTCCTCCTTTCAATTAATTAAGCATCTCTTAAATACAATAATCAAATATGTTATTGCTAATTTTTTCTTCTTCAATAAGGTCGACAATTGTAACACTATCCATGTATTTATTTACTGTTGTACATAAACCTTTTAAGAATCCATTAATTGGTTCTGGTTCTTCTATACTTTCTGGTGTAACTACACCTTCCATAGCTCTTACAATACTACCTACTGTATATTGTTCTGGTGCTTTAGAAAGTCTATATCCACCCTTTGCACCTCTCTGACTCTTTACAAAACCAGACTTACACAATACACTAACAACCTGTTCAAGATATTTAACAGAAAGATTTTCCCTTTCTGCAACTTTTTTAATTGTTATAACTTCACTTTCTTCCCATTTTACAATAGAAAGCATTAATATAATTGCATAAATTGTTTTTTTAGACAGTCTCATTATTTTACCACCTTTCTGCCAATTTTGCAACTACTGTTCCTGCATTTGCACCATCTGATGCAGCAGTAATCATCTGTCTTAATTGCTTTGTTCTACAGTCCCCAACTGCAAAAACTCCACCAACATTAGTAGCCAAATCACTATCTGTTTTTATATATCCATATTCATCAAGTTCCAACACATCTTTAAAAATAGAGGTTGACGGACTAAATCCTACAGCCACAAATACACCTTTCACAGATAATTCCCCTTTATCTGTAATAAGTTTCTCTACGCTATTTTCCCCGTCTACTTTAACTGGTATTGTATTATACAATACTTCAATATTTTCTTTTTTATTTAATCTCTCTACAAGTGTGCTATCAGCTCTCAACTTGCCTTTTCTATAAATTAAATAAACTTTTTTACAAATATTAGATAGATAAATTGCTTCACTTACTGCTGTATTAGCCCCACCTATTACAGCAACTTCCATATCAGCAAAAAAAGCACCGTCACATACTGCACAATATGATACACCAGCACCAGTAAAGTCTTCTTCCCCTTGAAAACCTGCTCTCTTGTGCTTTGCACCTGTTGCTACAATTACAAATTTTCCCTCGTAACTGTTTTCAAAGCCAATAGCTTTCTTTACTTTTCCTTTAAAATCCACAGACTCAATTTCGTCATATATTATTTCAACACCGACATTTTCAGCCTGTTGTTCAGTCTTTTCAGCAAGCTCATATCCACTGCCTACAAAACCAGGGTAATTTTCAACTAGGTCTGCCATTACTGCTTGACCTCCACATTGTCCCCCCTCTATTACAGCAGTGGAAAGGCCTGCTCTTGCAGTATAAATGGCAGCCGTAAGACCCGCTAAGCCTCCACCAATGATTAGACAATCATACATAATAGGCTGCCTCCTTAAATTAATAATTATAGTTTTTATTTACATAATCAAGTGCGTCTTTGAAATCTTGTTTCAAATCTTCAATATCCTCGATACCAACACTTACTCTTATAAGGTCATCATAAACGCCTGCTTTAATCTGTTCTTCTTCATTACTATGTGCGTAAATTGTAGAAGATGGATGTATAACAAGAGTTTTAGTATCTCCAATATTTGTTATATTTATGGCATATTTTAACTGATTAATAAAAGCAAAGGCTCTTTCCTTTGTAAATAATCTTAAAGTTAAAATACCACCACCCTTACCATTAAACTGGCTATTTGCAATATCGTAATAATGGCTTGATTTTAACATTGGATAGACCACTTCTCTCACACCGTCTAAACCTTCAAGACTTTCTGCCAATGCAAGTGCATTACTACAATGTCTTTCCATTCTCAAACTTAAAGTTTCAAGTCCAAGAGAGTTATAGTAAGAATTCATAGGACTGACACAACAGCCTAAATTTCTAAATGTATCGTTCTTCAATTTTGCAGAAAAAGCAAACTTACCAAACTTAACATAATCTTTCATAATAGGGTATTTTTCAACTGTCCATTTGAAGTTACCACTATCAGTAATAACACCACTTATAGAGTTGCTATTTCCGTTAATGTACTTTGACGCAGAATTAATAATTATATCAGCACCTAAGTCTATACCCTTTACTAAGTATGTTGTAGCTGTTGTATTATCCAAAATAAAAGGTAAACCAAAGCTATGAACTATTTCTGATGCTTTCTTTACATCAGTTACATCAAGTTTTGGATTGCCAATAGTTTCAGCAAAAACAGCCTTTGTATTTTCATTAACATATTTCTTCATCTCATCTTCTGTTATTTCATCTATAAGATGAATTTTTATGCCAAGATTTTCAAAATCTTTGAACAAATCAAGTGTTCCACCGAAAATAGAATTTTTAGATATAATTTCATCTCCACTAGAAAGTATATTTAAAAATGTAGCTGAAATAGCCGCCATACCAGAAGATACTGCAACTGATGCAATACCACCCTCAAGATATGTTATTCTATTTTCAAAAGAAGCTGTTGTTGGATTACTTATTCTTGTATAAGCAAATCCAGCAGCCTTATTATGGAAAATCTTTTCTATCTGTTCTGCTGTTTCTTGTCCAAAAGCACTTGATTGATACACAGGCACAAGTGTTGCACCTGTGCCTGCATCTCCTTTAAAATTTCCATGTAATAAGGATGTATCATACTTCAATTTAATATCACTCCTTATAAAACACCGTCACATTCTACCTGTTCATAATCAATAAGTTCATGAATAGTAGGGTTATCGCCACAAATTGGACAATCTTTTACATGTTCTGGTAACTTAATCTTTCTGAATTCCATTTTAAGTGCATCGTATGTAAGTAAATAGCCTGTAAGTAATTCTCCTACACCGATAATGTACTTAATAGCTTCCATAGCCTGTAAACTACCGATTACACCACCCATAGCACCAATTACACCTGCCTGCTTGCAAGTAGGTACTGCATCCTTTGGAGGTGGATTTTTGAATACACATCTGTAGCAAGGACCTTCCCCAGGTACATAAGTCATAAGCTGACCCTGAAATCTTATAATGCCAGCATGAGAAAATGGCTTTTTAGCCATTACACAGGCATCATTAATTAAGAATTTTGCTGGGAAGTTATCTGTACCATCAATAATGAAATCATAATCCTTGATAAGGTCCATAATATTATCTGCACTTACAAAAGTACGATATGTATTAATCTTAATATCTGGATTCATAGCTTCCATTGTTTCCTTTGCAGAAAGGACTTTAGCCTTACCCACATCTTTAGTTGCATGTATAATCTGACGCTGTAAATTTGATAAATCTACTTCATCAGCATCAGCAATACCGATTGTACCTACACCTGCTGCTGCAAGGTACATAGCTGCTGGAGCACCAAGACCACCAGCACCAATAATAAGGACTTTGCTATCTAATAATTTCTTCTGTCCCTTTACGCCAACTTCTTTAAGAATGATATGGCGAGAATATCTTTCTATTTGTTCATTAGTAAAAGCCATTATCTGCATCCGCCTCCCATGAAATAAAGAAATTCTACTACATCGCCGTCTTTTAATACAATATTTTCAAAATCTCTAGCACTATGAAGGTCATCATTTACTGCTGCTGTTGCATATTCTGGAGTTTCTACATTTTCAAGTACAACTAATTCTGCAACTGTTAAACCTTCCTTATATTCCTTTGTCTGTCCACTTACTGTTAATTTCATCTTATTATTCCTCACCTTTCTCAACGATTAAATCAAATGTTCCATCGTCATTTTTATTTAATTTTAATACCTTATGTCCTTCTTCCTTCATAGAACGAGGTACATTCTGAACTGGTTCTCCGTCATTCATATGAACTGAAAGAACCTGTCCAACCTCTAATTCTTCTATAGCAACCTTTGCCTTAACAAAAGTTACAGGGCAAACAACATCAGTAATATCAACATATCCATCAATCTTTATATCAGCCATTATATGCCTCCTCAATTACTTTTCTAAACTTATCTTCGCCAATTCTTTCAATAGTAAATCTAAATCTTTCTCCAGCGTTTGCGTGTTCCTTAAAGAAACTAACTGCTGCATCAATTACTCTGAACAATGTTTCCTTGTCATAGATAATTGGAATAATTTCTTCGCCTTTATGTATTCTGTTACCAAAAAGTCCGCCAAAAGATACTATATAACCTGAATGATTCACCCAAGAATCGACTGGACAGGCTTTTGTACAACGGCCACAGTAATTACATTTACTATCATCAATTACAAGTTTATCATCTTCAAACTTGATTGCCTTTGTACGGCAAATATTTTCACAGACACCACATTTAATGCATTTATCTTCAACCCAATCAGGTTTGATACCACCCTTAATACCTATATCATTTTCTTCGGCTTTAAGGCAGTTATTCTGACAACCTGTAAGACCAAACTTAAACTTGTGTGGTAATTCCATAGCAAAAAATCTATCACTAATTTCATTTGCAAGAGAGTATGTATCAATACAACCACTAGGACAGATTGCATTACCTTGACATGCTGTAACTGTTCTTACTCTAGCTCCACATACACCAGGTTCACAGTTACCCTCTGCAAGAGCAGCTTTAACTTCATCAATATCATCAAGTTTTATAAAAGGAATTTCAACGCCCTGTCTTGATGTAAGATGAACATATCCATCGCCATATTTCTCAGAAACCTCTGCAATTGTTGCAAGCTGTTTTGCATCTAAGTGACCACCAACAGATTTTAATCTTAAAGAAAAACAGTTCTTTTGTTTCTGACGCATAAAACCACCTTTTTTTAAGGTGCTATAATCTACTGCCATAAAAGTTCCTCCTATATATACTTAATTTCTTCTTCTGTACTTACATTATCTACGATTCTAAATGACTTCAAAACAGGATTTTCAATATCCATAAGAGAAATAATCATATAACTAGCTTCTTTATCATAAGCAAGTCTTTTATCTTCCTCTGATGGTCTTGAAGGACTTTCTGGATGTGAATGGAAATTTCCTAAAGGCACAAGTCCTTTTGCTCTCATATCCTTTACTGCATCAAGCTGGTCCTTTGGATTCATTGTAAAATGTTCATTTGAATGGTCGATATTCTCAAGAACATAAATTTCTTTTACTTCTCTTTCATTGCCATTTTTTATTCCACCAATAAGACCACATATTTCTTCCGGTCTGCCCTTTTTTGCTGTATCTAAAATCACATCATAAAAACTTTTTGGTAAAATTATCATTATACAATCTCCTTTATTATTGCTTCAAGGTCAGCTTTTTTAGCAACGCCTTTTATTCTATTTACTTCTTCCCCGTCTTTAAAAAATACTATTGTAGGAGAAGACATTACATTATATTTACGAGCTGTATCTGCTCCAAATTTAATGTTTAATTTGCTTACTTTAATATCTGTATGTTCTTCTTCTAGTTCTGCAAGAATTGGAGACATTCTCTTGCAAGGAATACAGCTATCAGAATAAAACTCTAATAAAACAGGTATGTTTGAATTTAAAACTTCACTTTCAAAATTATCGTTTGTTATGCTCTGCAACATAATCACCTCTATTCATACTTTATCAATAGGATTTATATGGAAATGTTATCACACAAAATTTGACTTGTCAATATGAAATTTTTTGGTTTTATATGATTTTTTTCATTTCATGTAAAAATTACTGTAAATAAAACAATTTTCTCAATACAATTAATATACATATAATCAAAAACTTTTAATATACAAATCACTTATTAAACAGCTATATATTATTTGTATAATATAAGATAATCATAGAAAAACAGAACATTTCATATATTTCCTCTAATTCATATATATATTATATGAATTAGTATAATCGTATTGGCAAAATTCGTCAATAGGCATATATATGAATTTTTTCTAAATTTTTTCACATATAAAAATCGGATAGGTTAAAAACACCTATCCGATTACATAAAAACACTATTTAATTTTCGTCATAATCATCTAAGAAATTATATCTATCTCCATTTTTGTGATAGCCTATAACTCTGTGCAAATTAATATCATGTACACTCTTGAATATATTCCCCTCTATTAAAGTACCGGAATTTTTTCTAAACTCAGCAACCAACTCTTTCATTTCATCTCTCTTAGAGCCTCTGCCACCACCACAAGTTGCACAATTTTCTGTAAATCTACAAGCACATTGTATAAAATGAAGTTTATTATAATCTCTCCAAGCCTTTATATCCTCTTCCTTAACCATATATAATGGGCGTATAAGCTCCATACCATCAAAATTTTGGCTATGAAGTTTAGGCATCATTGTTTCAATTTTACCGCTATATAACATACCCATTAATATAGTTTCTATTACATCATCAAAGTGATGACCTAATGCAATTTTATTACAGCCTAATTCTTTTGCATGGGAATACAAGTATCCTCTTCTCATTCTCGCACAAAGGTAGCATGGATTTTTATCTATTACTGCAACAGTATCAAATATATTACTTTCAAATACTGTAAGTGGAATACCTAATAACTTAGCATTTTCCTGTATTATTTTCCAATTATCAGCATTATATCCAGGATTCATACATAGGAATACAGCATCAAATTTTACATTACCATGTTTCTGTAATTCCTGTATAAGCTTAGCCAAAAGCATGGAATCCTTTCCACCAGAAATACAGACTGCAACTTTATCTCCTTCATTTATAAGCTGATATTCTTTTAATGACTTTATAAATTTGCTCCAAATAGGCTTTCTAAATTTCTTAATTATGCTTCTTTCTATTTCCTTTGTAATTTTTTCTGTATCATTATCTTCAGCCAATGACCTTTCAAGATATAATCTCAAATATGCTCTATAACCACCAACAATATTGTAAGCATCATATCCATTTTCATTGAGATAATCTACAATTTCGACACTATTATCTCCAGTATAGCAAAGAACATAAACTGGCTTATTTTTTTCTATATTTGAAACATTGTTATAAAAATCACTTTTAGGAATAGATATAGCATTGTTAAAAGTACCTTTACTATAGTCTTCTGATGAACGGACATCAACAACAGTAATTGCTGAACTATCTAATTTTTCCAAATCTATTACTTCTATAGTCTTCATATATTTCCTCCTATGTTATCATAGCTATTCAGTAGACATACTATTGGATTATATATTAGTTTTGAAACTATGTCAATTTATTTCAGCAATTCAATCCATTTGTTTTGCTATCCACTCCATAATAACATTTACTATATACCTTTGCTGTTCTTTTGATAATTCTACTCCCTGCGGTATATCGTGCCATTTTCTTAAACATCCTCTACAACAACAAGCTGTAGCGTGCTGAGCAATAAATGATGGATGACCTTTCATAGGAGTTTGTTTTCCATCATTTTCTATATAAGCGGGAGCTAATCTTTCAGCAATAAAATCTTCCGTATGTTTTCGGATAGTATCCATTCCTTTATCAAGTACATACTGTTTATCTTTTTCCTTTAGATAAAAACTACTTCTAAATTTAGATTTTTGTAGTCTATCAAATAATTGCTGATTGGAAGAAATTTTAATATAATCTATATCTGCTTTTTTAGCCTGTGAAATTTGAAATTTTCGCTCAATATTATAAAGTTTATTATCTTTTATAAATTTAGCTCCTGTTTGTTTAAAATAAAAATTAATATTATGCCTAATACATTGTTTTCTTGTGTTTAAAATCCAATCATAATTGCATATTCTAGCATTATCTCCAGATTCTCCACCACAAATCACTTGTTCTATAATGCCTGCTTGAAGAAATTCTTCAATATTAATATTTTCTAGCATTGGTTCATGTATTATCGCCTTATGTTTTATTGGTAAATCAATAAAAATTGGTAATCTATAATCTGCCATTTTTTGATTTTCACAAGTACAATATATAGTAACATTATCATAGCCACTATTCCAATCTTTGGGTATACACTCCAAAAATCTATGTATTCTCTTGGTTATTATAACAAAACTTAAATCAGAACGAATTTTTATAAAATTCCAAACTTCATCTCTCCATTGGTCTGCATCTTCAATAAAAAAATCAGAAGTCATACAGGTATATATTGGTTCATTTTTGCTTTGTAATTTATATTCGCCATTTCTATTCTTTTTTACAGGTAAGTTAAAGTCTAAAGTTTTAGTTACAATACTACTATCTTTACCAAATTGCATGTCTCTACGATATACATAGCAGTTTTCACATCCAGAACTTATTTTTTTACAGCCATGCCAAGGATTCCATATAGCCATTGTACCACCACTTACTTAATAGGAATTTCATTATAATTTTTATAATAGGCAAGAAAAACCATTTGTCCACCTTTATCAAAATAAAAACATAATCCATAATTATTAAAAGTATAATTCAAACATTTATTAGCTTTTGTTATACCTGATACATCAATGTTTTGCTTTAAACCACTTAAATATAGCCTATCTGAAAGGTAATTTACTTCTTTTTCTTCAGTTTCTCCATATAAATTTTTAACTTTATTTTCATTAGCCGGATAAGTAATACCTCTTGAAGTTCTAAAATTATCTTCTTTTACAAAAGACACATAGCCACTTCTATATCCTAAAATATTAAAAAGTGTTATCACATTACCATCTACAACCATATCCGTAACAGGATTTTTACCTAAAACAACAAAATCTTTTTCATTTAAACTCATTTTTATCCCTCTATTGGATTTAATTTACCAGTAACTGAATCCATAACATAACCAGCAATTCTAACATCCTTTGGTATAAGAGGATGTTCTTTTAAAAATTTAACGGTTTCGTGAACAGAAGTATCTACATCATCAAAACCTTCAAGCCACTTTTCAAAATCTATGCCACAGTATTTCATAATATCTATGTTTTCCTCTGACACACCTCTATTTATCATATGTTCAATCATCATATCACTATTAATATGTTGAACTCCACAATCTGTATGTCCGATAACCATAATTTCTTCTACGCCTAATTCAAAAATTGCAACCAATAAACTTCTTACAACACTACCAAAAGCGTGAGATACAACGCCTCCGGCGTTTTTTATAATTTTAACATCTCCATTTTTTATACCAAGTGCTGCTGGCAAAAGCTCTGTAAGTCTAGTATCCATACAGGACAAAATAGCAATTTTCTTATCAGGATATTTACTTGTCTTGTATTTTTCATATTTCTTTTCTTCTACGAACTGCTTATTATATTCTAAGATTTCTTTAATCATATTTACGCTCCTCCTAACATTTCCACTATATATAATTGATTTTACACACATAAAAATGCTTTGTCAATATAGATGATAATTGTTTTTATTAAGAAAAATAAAACACCTCAACCTCTCAGCATTAAGCCAAGAAGTCAAGGTGTAAAAACATTTTATTCTTTTACCGCACCCATTGTAACACCAGTCATAAAGTATTTCTGGCAGAATGGATAAATAAACATAAATGGTACAATAGAAACTATAACGGCAGCACTCTTTAAAGTATTTACATTAATACTTTCGCCTTCTGCACCAGTTTCTACCTTATCTGAGAACAAATCTCTAAGTTTATACTGGAAGTTATACTTTTCAGTAGACTTAATATAAATTACATAATGGAAGTATTCACTCCATGCAGCAACTGCAAAGAACAAACCGATTGATGCAAGGGCAGCCTTTGAAAGAGGAAGAACAATCTTCACAAATATACCCATCGGCGTACATCCATCTATTTCAGCAGCTTCAAACAATGAAACAGGCAACTGTTCAAAGAAACTTCTCATAAGTACAAGATTGTATACATTCATACTCATAGGTAACATTACTGACCAAAGAGAGTCTAAAAGACCAATTTTCTTCATTACCAAGAATGTTGGAATAAGACCACCATTAAATATCATAGTGAAAAGCAATAAATAACTGAAAAGCTTAACACCTGGCATATTCTTTTGAATAAGTACATATGCACCCAAAGTAGAAATTAATAAGCCTAAGAAAGTTGTTACAACAGTTGTATAAATTGAAATAAGGAATGGTCGACTCAAGTTAGGGTCTGTGACAATTCTCTTATAACCAATGAGATTAAATTCTGATGGCCACAATTTTAAACCGTAAACTGTTTCATTTACCAAAGAATCTGAAAAGATTTTCCAAATTGGAACAATCATACAAACCATTAATAAAATAAAAAATAATGAATTGAATACTACGAACCAAGAACGAGCCGCATATTCTTTTTTGAACAAGTTAAATTTCTTTGTCATTTAAGTTTCGCGCTCCTTCCTATACGATACCGTAACCTCTAACCTTTTTACTGATAATATCAGACGCAGTAACAAGGATAAGAGAAATTACAGATTTAAACAAACCGATTGCTGTTGAATAACCATAGTCATTACCAACAATACCAACACGATATGTATAAGTCTGAATAACATCAGATACATCGTAAACAAGAGAGTTATAAAGTACAAAAACTGACTCGAATACATTCATTACCTTTGCAAGGTTAAGTATAAATACAACAAGAATTGTATTCATAATAGCAGGAATTGTAATATTCCAAATCTGCTGTAATCTATTTGCACCATCAATTTCAGCAGCCTCGTAAAGGTCTGGAGAAATACCAGATAAGGCAGCTAAATAAATAATCGTACCCCAACCTGTTTCTTTCCAACGGTTCATAATGTACCATACAGCTCTCCAACACTTACTTTCAGTAAGGAAGTCAATAGGTTTATCTAATATACCAACTTTACATAAAAGTGCATTAATGAAACCCATATTTGCTGTATCCTGACCAGTTGCATCAGTACCTGCTGATAAAATCAACATAAAGATAGAAGCAGCAACTACCCAAGAAAGGAAATGAGGAAGATAAAGTACAGTTTGTACAATCTTCTTACTACATTGGTGTTGAAGTTCATTAAGTAAAAGTGCAATAACAACAGTAAGAACTGTAGCTAAAATCAAGTTTACAATACTTAATACAAGTGTATTTCTGAGAGCTCCAATAAATGGGTCAGCTCCAAAAAGTCTTTTAAAATTGCCTAAACCTGTAGAATAATCAGGTCCTAAGCGAAGTGTAATCTGCTTTAATTTGTATGTAGAGAAAGCATATCTAACACCAAGCATTGGCCAATAGAAGAATATGAACAAGACTAATGCAACAGGAATGAACATAAGATAGAAATATCTATATTGCCACATTCTTTCAAAAACACTAGGCTCTCTTACAACAATACTATCATAATCAATAGTATCTTTTTGATTAACTTTTGCCATCTAAAACCATCCTTTCGTTAAATTAGTGTTAATTACCCTGAGTAGATTTATTTTCTACTGCATCTGCAGCTTCTTGAGCCTTAGCCTCTTCAGCTAAATTTTCCTCACTATTTAAGTCTTCAAGTATGGCATTTACATAGTAGCCACCCTTTTCTTCGTAATACTTGAAAGCCTCATCAATAGAAGTCTTGCCTGTTACTGCATTAGCAACAACCACATTTTTAACTACATTAAGGTCAGCTAAGTTTTCAGAAATTGTATCTGTTACCTTAGGAACTGTAGCAAACTGGCGTTTTTCTCTGTATGTATTAATAGAGTCTGTAATTCTTGAATCAAACTTGAATGGGTCATCCCACTTTGTAATTGAAAGTTCAGCATCATACAAAGCCTTTTCAAAATCTGATTTAGGGTCAGACATCTGTTTCTTAACCTTATAGTTGCCATTTTCATCAACAGTATAATGAACATCCTTTACACCATGTGTAAACAACATCTGACCTTCGCCACCGTCATGAGAATACATAATAACATGTTCAAAAATAGCAGCCTTATTAGGAGCATATATTGACATAGCAAGTGCTGTAGGAACACGCTCTGTGTAGCCACCAGTTTCTTCAATAGCTGGAATAGCCTTCATATTACCCTGACCACTAAGTGATTTATCAAGTTTCATACCCCACTTACCAGCCCAATAATTAAAGGCCCCAACAAGACCTGAGCCAAGCTTATCTCTACAAGTAGAAGTTTTATTTGTGACAACTTCTGCATCTAAAAGACCTTCTTGATACACATCTCTTAATCTCTGTACAGCCTCTCTCATTTCAGGCTGAGAGAAACCATCAACATACTTACCAGTTGTTTCATCTTTATAGAAATCTGGATTTGCATCTTGATAAAATTCTCTAAGATAAAGGTCATATGGTGTTTCTGTGTTAAGAAGACCAGCTGCAGTAATTGGAATAGTACCATTACCTCTCTTCTTAAATGCTCTTAACATATTAATAAATTCATCATAATTCTTTGGAGCATCAAGACCAGCTTCTTTTAACCAATCTTCTCTTACATATGTAACTGTACCGTTACCAGCTGACATTGGGAAACCATAAAGCTGACCATTAATCTTTAATGCATCAACATACTGTTCATCAATAATCTTCTTACAATTAGAAGTTGAGTTGTTCCACGCATCTGTCATATCCCACAACGCACCTGAGTTTGCAAGTTCTGGATAATATGTAGAGCCCATTTCAATAAGGTCAGCCGGTTCTTCACTAGCGAATGCAAGTGTAACCTTTTCATAATACTTTGCATGGTCTGGTTTTTCAACAGACAAGCCAATTCCGGTTTGCTTTTTAAATTCGTCACAGAAATTAGACAAACCATTTTCTGGTAAAACAACTGTATCAGCCATCATTGAAATCTGCTGAGGTAAGTCATTAGGGTCGCCACCTTCAAGTGTAAAGTCCTTACCTTCTGAGCCATTACAACCTGATAAACCGGAAACCATAAGAACAGACAAGCCCATAGCCATAGCACGCTTAAATAAGTTCTTTTTCATGGAAATCCTCCTTAAATAATAAAATTTATAAATTTGTATGATTTAATTACATAACAATTATTTTCATCACAAATATACAACACACATTATATATAAGCCGTATCACACCTGACAAAACAAACATACAACACATATTGTTTATTGTCATTTTTACCAACGAAAACAAATGTTTAAGTCAACTTAAACCCTACTTATCAATTTTTGTAAGAAAATTATACCATAATCTTAACTTAATTGCAATGTATTTTTTAATATTTTTAAGCAATTTAAACAACTTTTTTAATAAAAATATTAATTTAACAGTACATTTTTTCAAATTTTTCAAATCAAAATATAATTTTTATACAGATATACCGCTTTTGTAGAATATTTAAAAACTATTTTTATGATTTTTATTGTTAAAATTATACATATTCAGTATATCCGACCATTTCTTACATAATAAAAAAGCCGGCTAAGCCGACTTTTTCATCAAAATTTTTATTTATTATTCAAGACAATCTTTAATTGAAAGGTTAATTCTACCCTTGTCATCAATTTCGATAACCTTAACCTTAACAACATCGCCTTCCTTAACAACATCTTCAACCCTTGCAACCCTTTCCTTTGCAAGTTTAGAGATATGAACAAGACCTTCTTTTTCTGGAGCAATTTCAACAAAAGCACCGAACTGCATAATTCTTGTAACAGTACCTGTGTAAATCTGTCCAACTTCTGGGTCTTCAGCAATACACTTAATCATGCTTACAGCCTTAGCTATTGCATCTGCATTTGGAGAAGATACATAAATCTTACCGCCATCTTCTGTATCAATCTTGTCTACACCAGATTCTTCAAGAATTCTGTTAATAACCTTACCCTTAGAGCCAATAACTTCTGCCATCTTGTCTGGGTTAATCTGAACAAATTCAATTTTTGGAGCATATTCTGAAAGCTGTTTTCTAGGTTCAGCAATAGCTTTAAGCATTACTTCGTTAAGAATATATGTTCTAGCCTTATGAGTATTCTCAATAGCACCCTTAATAATTTCTGGTGTAAGACCTTGAATCTTCATATCCATCTGAATAGCTGTAATACCCTTTTCAGTACCAGCTACCTTAAAGTCCATATCTCCGAAGAAATCTTCAAGACCCTGAATATCTGTAAGAAGAATGAAATCATCATCAGTATCGCCAGTAACAAGACCACAAGAGATACCTGCAACAGGTCTCTTAATAGGAACACCTGCAGCCATAAGTGAAAGTGTAGAACCACAAACACTAGCCTGAGATGTAGAACCATTAGAACTTAATACTTCAGACACAAGACGAAGTGAATATGGGAATTCTTCTTCTGAAGGAATAACCGGTCTTAAAGCTCTTTCAGCAAGTGCACCATGACCAATTTCTCGTCTACCAGGGCTTCTGCTTGGCTTAGCTTCACCTACAGAGAAACCTGGGAAGTTATAGTGGTGCATATATCTCTTAGTTGTTTCATTTGCATCAAGACCATCAATCTTCTGAGCTTCAGCAATTGAACCAATAGTAGTTACAGTTAATACCTGAGTCTGACCTCTCTTGAAAAGAGCTGAACCATGAGTTCTTGGAAGAATATCAACTTCTGCAGAAAGTGGTCTGATTTCATTTAACTGTCTACCATCTGGACGCTTATGATTTCTAAGAATCATTCGTCTAACAGTTTCTTTTTCATATTTATAAATAGCTTCGTCTATATCAGCCTGGAACTGTTCTTCATCGTCATTACCAAACTTTTCGAAGAGTAAATCAAAAATTTCAGCAGTAATTTCTGAAATTCTTTCATCTCTAACCTGCTTTAAGTCAGTAAATACAGTTTCTTCCATTCTTGCATCTGTAATATGTGCCTTAATAGCTTCGTACAAGTCGTGGTCTACAACATGTTCTTCATAAGAATGCTTTGGCTTACCATTTTCTTCAACAATCTTATCAATAAACTTACAGATTTCTACATTCTGCTGATGACCAAACATAATAGCGTTGTACATTTCTTCATCAGTTACTTCATTAGCACCTGCTTCAATCATCATAACCTTGTCCTTAGTAGAAGAAACAGTTAATGCCATTTGGCTCTTTTCTCTCTGTTCTACTGTAGGGTTAATAATATATTCGCCATCAATCATACCAACAGAAACTGATGCTGTTGGGCCATAGAAAGGAATATCAGAAATTGAAAGTGCAATAGATGAACCTAACATAGCACAAATTTCTGGCTGATTATCCTGTTCTACACAAAGTACCATAGCATTGATAGAAACATCATTTCTATAATCTTTAGGGAAAAGTGGTCTAATAGGTCTATCAATAACTCTAGCTGTTAAAATAGCCTTTTCTGAAGGTCTACCTTCTCTCTTATTGAAACCACCAGGAATTTTACCTACAGAATACATCTTTTCTTCATAATCAATTGAAAGAGGGAAGAAGTCAATACCTGCTCTTGGTTTTTCTGATGCTGTAGCTGTAACAAGTACAACTGTATCGCCGTATCTTACAATACATTCGCCGTTGGCAAGTTCAGCAACCTTGCCTATTTCTACAGATAATTCTCTGCCGGCTAAATCCATTTTATAAACTTTGCTCATAAAATATCCTCCTTAAAAATATATTTATATGTTAAGGCAGGATGCAATTTTTAGCTTAAAAATTCATTCAATGTCTTAAATAAATTTTTAAACTAAAAATATCGCTTTTCCTGCCGAAACCACAATATAATAATTTTCATTTTTTTCATAAAAAAGGGGGCGTAGTTTTCCTACGCCCCAAAACTTCGTCAATAAAACTTAAAGCTATGCGAAGCTAGGAAAATAGAAATTACTTTCTTAAACCTAAAGCTGCAATAAGTTCACGATACTTAACGATGTCATTAGCCTTGATGTAGTTTAAAAGACCCTTTCTCTGACCTACCATCATAAGAAGACCTCTTCTTGAATGGTGATCCTTCTTGTGTTCCTTTAAGTGTTCAGTTAAGTGGTTAATTCTTGCTGTTAAAAGAGCAACCTGTACTTCTGGAGAACCAGTATCTTCAGGGTTTCTACCAAACTTTGCAATAATTTCTTTCTTGTCCATTTTAAAATCCTCCATATAAAATATAATTAACTCCTGATATTAAGAAAAGGTTCGGATAAGCCAAATTCTGAATATCGGATACAGACATTATTATAATACCATACACCAATATATATTGCAAGTCCTTTTTAGAAAAAATTTCAAATTTAAGTTATTTTTCAATAAGACTCATTATTTTGTCTGATTTGTAGTTGTTTCGGTAGAATTTTCTTTAGCCTCTTTGTTTTTCATTCCACTATTATTTTCTCTATTTTCTCCTCTGGGTCCACCAAGTCCACCATCAGTACCTCTTTCAGCCCTTACCTCTCCAGTATCTGTAATACTTGTAATATTTGATGTAGGAGTAAAAGTACAAAGTTTTTCAGCACCTGTTATTGTGCCAGAACTATAATAACCGTTTGCACATTCTCCTGTTATTGTTCCACCTACAGAAACAGTATATTTTTTATTTTTTAAGATATTGCTATTTGAAATAACTATATTTTGAAAATCTTTTGTAGGTTTATACGCACAAATTAATTTACCACTCTCATCTGTTATACTAATCAAGGTATTTGCTTTTTGTGTTTCAGTAAAATACAAATTAAGAGTTGACTTATTATCATTTGCTGTTATTGCCTGAACCATACCAGAACTGCCTGCAGCAACAAGTGTACCACCTGTAATTGTTGCTGTATGGTCATAATCTAAAGCACCATCTCCATTACTTGTAGGTCCATCTACTAAAACAGTACCACCTGTAATATTAATACTACCATTGGAATCAAGGCCATCTCCTCTGGCGTTTACATATGTTGTACCACCTGTAATATTAAGTAAACCGTTACTATCATTTACATTTATGCCGTCATCTGATGCTACTACACTAATATCTCCACCCTCAATATTTATATTAACACCTTCAAGCCCTTCATAACTCTTTTGTATATCTATAGTTCCGCCTGTAATTGTAAGCTCTGTGTCTGAGTGTATTCCGTCATCTCCGGATAAAGCAGTAATTTTACCGTCACTTATTTTTATAACTCCACCAGCATGTAATATATCGTCTGCACAATCTAAATTAAAAGTGCCAGAAGTAATTGTTAAATTTCCACCTGCTTTAAATCCTTTTGTACTTACACTTTCTTCTTCAGATGTTGTTTCGCTGTTTTCTTCTTTTTTCTCATTATCATTCTTTTTCTCGGTATTATTATTCTCAGGCATTTTTGGCAACTGACCATTTTCCATTTTCGGTGGTTCAGGTATTTCTCCGTTATCATCAGGAGGCGTCATACCCTCTCCCTTATCACCATCAAGTCTTGGGCCACCTCCAAAACCTTCATTATGTGTCTTTGTAGATTTTTCATTACCTCCACCAGAAATAACAGTAAAATCTCCTCCATTTATTGTTAAATTTGTTTCAGCTTGAATAGCATCTTCTCCTGATGTAATATTAAATGTACCTCCATCAATCAATATATAACCTTTTTCTTCACTTTTATCGTTATTTGATTTGATACCATCTGCTCCACTTGTAATAGTTATTTTACCATCTTTTACTGTTAAAGAATCTTTACCCTGTATACCATCGTTGTCTGAAGTAATATTTATAGTACCATTTTCTATCACTAAATCATCCTTTGATTTAATACCATCATTTTCATTTGCTGTAATTTTAAGTGAACCTGTACCAGCAATTACAAGATTATCTTGAGCGTAAATAGCTGAGTTTTCCTTTTCAACATTTGTTGCTGTATCTGTTAATGTATTTGTTGACTTATCTGCCAAATATACAACTGTAGTTCCTGATTGTTTTGAATAAATTGGAGCTGATGTTGAACAATTTATATTTGCATTATCTAATATAAGAGTTACTGTATCATCCTTACCTGCATTTACAATTATTTGTCCGTTATTAAGTGTACCTGTAATCCTATAAGTACCTGCAGACTTAATTGTAATTGTTGAATTTTTTACATCAACATTAGCACTATTAGACTGTGCTGTACTTCCTTTAAGAGAAATTGTTTTACTATTATCTATTGAATAAGAATATTCTAAATTTGTATCTTCAGCATAAGTACAACTTGTTGCACCAATAGAACATACCATACAAGCTATAACTGTAACAGCCAAAATTATTTTTTTCTTCAAATTTTCTACCTCCTTTGATTTTGTAAGCGTATAATAACCCTAAAAAATCAAAAGGTCAATAGGTTTTTCTGTACTTTAATTGTTCTCTAATTATTTTATAATTTAGGTCAAAAAAAGACTGCTGAAACCAGCAGTCTAAGAATTTAATATTACTTTAAATCATCTTCTGAAACGATTTTTGCATCGCCCCAAAGTCTTTCGAGATTATAAAAATCTCTATCTTCTTTATTAAACAAATGAACAACAATATTTCCGAAATCAAGTAATATCCAAGATTTACTCTGTACACCTTCAGAGTGATTAAGTCTAAAACCTACTTTATAAAGCTGTTCATCAACTTCATCAGTCATAGCTCTTAATTGATTAGGATTTGAAGCACTAGCAATAATAAAATAATCTGCAACGCTTGATATTTTCTTAATATCAAGAACCTTAATATCAATAGCAAATTTATCTTCTAACGCCTTATAAGCAACCTTAACAGCTTCAAATATGTTGTTGTTTTCTTCTGTCATTTTATTCCTCCTCTTCGAAATCATACAATGCCTCGTAACTTAGAGGATGTATAACTCGACCTTTGGCTGTATTATATTCCAAAGTATTTTTTAATGCAAATTTCATAGCCTTATCTATATCAATATAGGCTAATTCTCTTATTTCTTTAAGTCCACTATAGTATTCTCTATTAGGCTCTATACAATCAGCAATGTATACTATTTTTTCAAGCAAAGACATTCCTGCCCTACCTGTAGTATGATACTTTATAGCATTTAAAATATCATCATCTGTAATTCCAAAATCTCTTTCAGCCATCTTAGCTCCTAAAAAACTATGGGTAAGAGCTGGCTGTTCATAGAGAACAGGGTCCATTTCTACAGAATATTTCTCACAAAGCTGTAATTGTTCATGAGGTGTAAAACATTTTGCACAATCATGAAGAAGTCCCGCAATATAAGCCTTATATTCGTCTTCTCCGTATAACTTAGCCAATTTCTGTGCTTCTTCTGCTACACCTTGAGTATGTCTGAAACGCTTTGGTGTAAGCAAGCTATGAATTTTCTTGTTTATCTCCATTACCTGAGGAGTATTTGAGCTATCATCTGTATACAAACCAAATTTATAAATATACTGTTCAACAGCCTGTGGAACAAGATATTTTATAGTCTTACCAGCAATAAGTCTGTTTCTTATATCAGTTGAAGATATGGACAAAGCAGGTATTTCAAGAAAATGTATTCTTGCCTTAAAATTATCATTTAATTCATTTATTTTCTTTTGTAAACCAGTTTTATCATAACCTGGTCTTGTACAAGCAACAAATTCACAAAGTTCCAAAAGCTCCTTTGGATTTTTCCAAGTCAATATTTCTTCAACAGCATCAGCACCAGTTATAAAATAAATCTTACAATCTTTTTTACAAACATTATGAAGTTCCTTTATTGTATCAATAGTATAAGTTGTTCCCTCTCTATCAATTTCCATTCTTGAAACTTCAAAATCTTGATTATTAACTGTCGCAAGCACGCACATAAGGTATCTATGTTCATTATACATAGGATTTGTTTCTTTATGTGGTGGTTGACCTGTAGGTATAAAAAGGACTCTATCTACACCAAATTCCTGACGCACAGCTTCAGCAGCTACAAGATGACCATGATGTATAGGGTCAAATGTGCCACCCATTACTGCAATTTTGTCATAACTTTTTAATTCAGACAACTGTTTCATAGACCTTACCTCTTTTAGGCTTCATCATAAATCTTCTGTAAGTATTCACAATCACTTGCATAACGAGCTTCGTTAGAGTTTTCAATAAGCATTGTAATATATGGCTTATACTGTTTAAAGAGCTTGAATAAATGCTTATAGTTTAATAAACCTTCCCCAACCTGTTCAAATGCTACATCACCATTTTCATCAATTTTGAAATCCTTAATATGTGCAACAGTAATTCTATCTCCATAAAGCTTAAATGCCTTATCAAAAACTGCTTCCTGTTCCTTGTAGTTATTTCTATCAAGAAGATTTACAGCATCTAAAATTACTTCAACATTTGGAGAATCAATATCATCTAAAAATCTCTGCATCATTTCAGGTGAATAAAGTGTATGAGTAGCAACACCCTCAACACCAATGATAACACCAAGTTTTTCAGCGGCAGCTACAAGAGGACGCATAGTTTTAAGTAATCTCTGATAGCAAGTTTCTGTATATGTACCTGGCACAATATTAAAATCTTCATCAAGACGACCAGTTTCAGTGCCAACCATATCAGCACCAATAGACTTAGCATATCTTAAATGCTCAATAAATCTAGTCATTTCTGCCTGTCTTTTTTCTTCGTTAGGGTTTGTAGGGTTAATATAACAACCTAAAACTGAAACATGAACACCGGCGTCTTTAAGCTTTTTATCTACAAAATGAGCCAAACCACCACTATAATTGCCAACTGAAAAATCTACATCAGCAATAGACTTTTTCAATGCAAGCTGAACACATTCAATTTTATTTTCCTGAAGTTTAGTCATAAGGTCATCAATTTTACCTTTTGCAACTAAATCATGACATCTCATACCAAATCCCATTTATATCACCTCGTTTAAGTATTTGTATTGATTATAACATATTTTACCTCAATACGGAAGTAAATTATTAAATTAAATTTACCATATTTTCTTAAAACAATATTAACCAAAACAAATTTTTAGATTTTTGCACTAAAAAATCTGCCTTTTTAAAGCAGATTTTTCTATTCGCCATCTGATGTAGAAGCACTTGTAGTTGTTAATGGACTACTTGTTGTGTTTTCATCTTGATTATCATCAACAAAAACAATTTCATTTGGCTTTACCATATTAAGTTTTTCCCTTGCAATCTTCTCAATAACTTCTGGGCTATCTTGATTATCTGCCTCATTTGTAAGACGCTTTTTTATCTTTTCTTGTTGTGAAAGCTGAACCTTAACATCTTTTTCCTGTGCATTAAGGTCAAGTTTAACTTGATACTGAGCAAAAAGACTTATTACAAAAACAACTGTAATAAACGCCATACAAACACTATACGCCATATTAGTTTTTGTTCTTTTCTTTTCTACTTTTTTTGCACTTGCTTTCTTTGTTGTTTGTTTTTTTACGGAAGCTTTTTTCTTTACTGAAGTTTTTTTCGCCTTTTCCGCTTTTCTTTTTTTCATTTAAGACACTCCTAAAATACGGACTAATCAATTTCCTCTTTATTTTCTCACATTTTTTAGAAATTTTCAAGTTATTTTCACAAAAAACATAAACAAATTTCAACATTCTTTTCAAAATTCCAGTTGAAAATGTAATTGGTAAAGCTAAAATATTTAATACCATTTTTAATATCTTTAAAATTAAATCTATTAAAGGTATCATTAAGCTATGTATTATATTAGCAACAAAAAAATAATATATTATCATCGCTAAAAAAAGACTTATTAAAAAAAATGGTCTAATCTCCCCATAATTCACTTTTAAACAACATAGGAATACTACAAGTCCATATATAACCCAAAATAAATAATCCTCTAAATATTCTACAAATTTTGAATGAACAATATACAGCCTTATTATTCTTATAATGTCATACACAAAAGCTCCGACAACACCTAAGAAAAAGCCTACACAAGCCAGCTGAATTTGAAAATTCATTGAAAGTATCATATAAGCACCTACTTAAAGAGTTTAGCAAAGAAAGAATTTTTCTGCATACCTTCATCATCGTCATACATAAGGGAAGTAACATTACCATCAATATTTAAAGTACCCTTTTCAAGATTTAGAGAATTAATATGCAGTTTATCCCCTCTTATAATTAAAACTCCCATTGTAGTTTGAGCCACTATATTTTCTTCATCAAAACTTATTACATCTGTTATTCCTGTGGCATTTATTTTTTCTCTACGAGTCAATGTCAAACCATGTGAAGTCATTTCGTCTGTCATATATATAACTCCTATCAAATTTTCAATGATAAGAATATATATGAAATTTTAAAGATTTTTATACATAGCTTGGGCGTTTTCTTTTCTTACTACTTCAGCTGTTGATTCTACCTGAACTTTAACTGTGTTATTACCAAATGTAATTTCAATAACATCACCAACCTTCACTTCAAGCCCCGCCTTTGCAACTTTGCCATTTACAGTAACTCTGCCTGCATCGCATGCTTCATTTGCAACTGTTCTTCTTTTAATTATTCTACTTACTTTTAAATACTTATCTAATCTCATTTTCTACCTCCGTTCAATAAACAAATACAGGGTGTCAACAATGTCAACACCCTGTATTATCAGGTAAGATTACCAAAGATATTCGTGTCAAGCCACAGCAAGACACTAACAATCAATGATGCACGAACACATCATAGTTAAAAAATTACTTATTTACAGCATCCTTTAAAGCCTTACCAGCCTTGAATCTAGGAGCCTTTGAAGCAGCAATCTGAATCTTTTCACCACTCTGAGGATTAACACCTTCGTGAGCAGCTCTTTCCTTAACATCAAAAGTACCGAAACCAACTAATCTAACTTCGCCACCTGCAACTAATTCAGCAGTAACAGCTTCTTCGAAAGCCTTTAAAGCCTTTTCAGCATCAACTTTCTTTATTTCTGCCTTTTCTGCAATCTTAGCAACTAATTCTGTCTTGTTCATTCAAACATCCTCCTTAATTTAAAAATGGGGCAACCTTTCCCCTTATTCTTTAATATTGCTGACGCAAGTACATCAAATTTAAACCCGTTATTTAAAAAGAATTTCAAGGGAATTAAAATTGCTCGTCAACACCTTCAAGATTATTTATATATGTTTTGATGGCATTTGTCAAGGCAATTTCGCTATTTTGCTTGAAAAACTTTGAAATTCTTATTAATTCAAGAAAGCAATTTCCAATTATTTCCTCATTTTCCGTTTTCTCCGAGATGTTATTTTCTTTTATCTTCTGTAATTCTATTTCCAAATTATTAATAGAATCAGTCAAATTAATATTTTCAAGACCTAATTTTGTGGCTTTTGATACAGTTTTATCGCCTTTAATTAATGCTGGAAGTGCATTTGGAATACTTTCTAATACATCTTTTTTAGTATTATATCCTTTTTCTTTTTTCTTTAATACTTCCCAACTTTTTGAAACATCTTGAGGAGTATCTGCACTTTCATCAGCAAAAACATGAGGATGTCTATATATCATTTTTGCTGTAACATTATTTACAACATCTGAAAAATCAAACTTATTTTCCCTTTCTGCCAATTTGGAATGAAATATAATTTGAAATAGTACATCTCCAAGCTCTTCACAAAGATTTTCACTATCTTTATTATCAATAGCCTCTACAACTTCATAACTTTCCTCTATAAGATAATTTTTAAGCGTTTCGTGAGTTTGTACTTTGTCCCATGGGCAACCATTTTCAGCAAGCAAACTCTCCATTACATTATTCAAGTCAGTCATATTATATTTTCTATTCTTCAAAATAATCACCTCTAAACAAGTATTTTTAATATATTATTAAGTTTTCTATTTTTCTATTTACATTAACACATAAAAGTGATAAGGTTTACCTAAAAGTGGAGCAAATCCACAAAACATTATTAGGAGGCATTTATATGTATTGCAAACATTGTGGAAAGTCAATAGATGACAATTCCGTTTTCTGTACATACTGTGGAAAGCCTGTGCAGACATTACAGCACACATTTACTGTAAATCCATTACCTGACGATAACAATATTATTCAAAAACCCGTTTCTGCTATTGAATATGAAGACGGTTTCTTTTTCAGGAATGTTCCTGTTTCAAAGAAAATTGCATTGGCAATTTTAGCTTTTATTTGCTGTATTATTATCGCTTGTATAACATTTGTAGTTTGTCATCCAGAAAATATAGAACAACTTATTGGTTTAATCATAGGTTAATTTATACTAAAGCTGCTCAAATATCTTTGGGCAGTTTTTTATAGTGAACCGGAAAGGTAAATCCGATACCTTAAACTGGTCAAAGTACAAATTAATAATAAAAAAAGTCCGGCAATAAGCCGAACATACATACTTTTTAAAATCCTGTGCATTTCCCATCGACAACAGACTCCAAGCGTTACAATGACAACTGACTCAGGTCAAGCTACCTTACGGCACATAGAATTACTTGCTTAGTGCTGCTTTCTCTCGAATCTGACACGGTTCACAAGACCCTATTGCGTAAGACTCCACCCTCAACACCAGTTGGCAAGGTCAGACCTCAAAGGCTGAAGCCTCAAAAGAAACATCATCTCTGCTACAGCGGATTGCAGATACAAGGCACCGCTACCTCCCCGACTAGCACAGGACATTGTTTATTATATTATATTTTTAATCAAATGTCAACTATTTTATAGATTATAAAATACCATTGTTTTTTCTATTTTTCAACATATGCAAATGTACTTTTATTTTTTATGTAATAGTTCACTAAAATCCATAATATGGTTATTTGCTGTATTTTTAATAATTTCCCATTGATTTTCTGGTTGGTTATCGTACACAGCTGTAGTATTAAAACCCGCAGATACACTAGACTTTACACCTTTTAACACATCTTCAAAGACAAGACTGTTATTATTGTCAGAGCCAAGTTTTTCAGCACACAACAAATATATATCAGGGAAACTCTTATCCCTTGCATCATCTCTTGTATCTGTAAAAACATCAAAGCAATCCAGCACACCTTCTCTTTCTAAAACAGGGACATAATAATCATGTAATGCTGCTGTTGCTAAACCAATCTTATACCCTTTATCCTTTAATTCTCTCAAATACTCTTTAACAAAAGGTTTTAAAACTACATTTTCCTTATATTCGTGCAAAGCTTGAGAATTCCACTCGTTCATAATTTCTTCAACTGATTCTTTTATGTTATACTTTTCTTTGGTGTATACAGCACCATTATAAAAGCTCATTACACTTATAGCTTCTACATAATCATGTGGTATTTCCATTCCTCTTTTTGCAAAAAAATCTACGTCTACTTTTTGCCACACATATCTACTGTTGGCTATTGTTCCATCAAAATCAAATATAACTGCCTTTTTCATTTCTATTCTCCTTACTTTCTAAACCTTTTGAAAAAGTCTTTCATAAGGGTTGCACACTCATCAGCACATACACCCTTTTCAATTTCAACTTGATGATTAAAATTATCGTTTTGAAGTAAATTAACAATAGACCCAGCACAACCAGCCTTTGGATTTTCAGCACCAAAAACAACTTTTTTTATTCTAGCTTGCACTATTGCTCCCGCACACATAGGACAAGGCTCAACTGTAACATATAAAGTACAATCTTCTAATCGCCAATCTCCCATAAATCCACAAGCTTCATTTATTGCTATAATTTCTGCATGAGATAATACATTTTTATCGGTAACACGCATATTTGCCCCTCTACCTATTATCTCATCATTATATACAATAACACAGCCTATTGGCACTTCATTGTTATCATAGGCTTTCTTAGCCTCTTGTAGAGCTATTTTCATATATTTTTCATCAACATTATTAACTTCTAAATTGTTTTCTATATTTTCATTCATTTCATCACCCAATAGTATTCAAATATTCGTAAAGCGGATAAAGTTCCTTAAAGCTATTATATATTATATTCACTAATTCGCTATTGTAAAAATCTAAATTGCCATAATCTTCATAATGTATAAGCTCTATTTCTTTTCTATTTGCCCAATTATTTATTTTATCTGACAAATCTTTATTGAAAATTCTTTTATACATTTCTCCATATAATTCAAATTTTTTATTTCTATCGTATTTATTAACTAACCTTTCAAAAGCCGGCAAATCTGCTGATATTTTATTTCTATATTTTTCCATACCTGTAGGTGTGGGAGCATAAAACAAGCCATACCTCCACCAATCTCCAGACATTTCAAAAAAATATGTTGGCTTTTCATATCTAATATGTGGAGAGCCATCTCCTCTTAGAAAAAACCATTTACTGATTTTATATGGCGACTTATTATTGCTAAATCTTATATCCCTATTAATTCGTGAAATTTTAGGCTTTTCATTAAAATTTTTCCTGTATTCGTGCATTTTTTCATATACTTCATTGGCCAAAGCAACTATAGGCTTATGGACATTTTCTGTATACATAAGTTTATTAGAATTAAACCACTCTTTATTATTATTAAATTTTATTCCGACCAGAAAATCATTTGTCTGTTCTGTAAATCCTCTAAAATTCTCCATATTACACCTCCATCAAAGTACAAGTTTACTTTTAATTCATGGCTTGACAAGTAAGCCACCGAATTTGTCTTTCCTATTCATTAATCAAAACTTTCAACTTCGTTGAAAGCCACACTTCGTGTGTCCGATTTATCTTTCGGTTCACTGTCAGAACATTTTGCTTTGCAAAATGTGACTTGTAAACAAGCCATCGGGTCTATCTTCCTGATTCACTATATAAAAAGAGTGAGGAATATCCTCACTCTCCATTATACTATATTTTATCTAAAGATTAAAGTGTCTTAATAGTATCCATAATGTAATCTGCAAGTTCAGCACTTGTACAACCATCTGGTCTACCAGTAATCTTAATTTTCTTTTCAGTCTGAGTACAAATATCAAGAGCCTTATCGAGCTTTTCAGCCTTATCGCCATAGCCGATGTGAGCTAAAAGCATACTAGCAGCTCTGATAATTGAACAAGGGTCTGCATACTGGTCTCTGTGTTCTTCTACCATTCTTGGTGCAGAACCATGAATAGCTTCGAACATAGCATACTTCTTACCCATATTAATACTACCTGCTGTACCAACACCACCCTGGAATTCAGCAGCTTCATCAGTAATAATATCACCATAAAGGTTAGGAAGAACAACAACCTTAAAGTCACGACGCCTATTCTGGTCAATTAACTTAGCTGTCATAATATCAATATACCAGTCATCTGTTTCAATATCTGGATATTCCTTAGCAATTTCCTTAAATGTGTTTAAGAACTTACCATCAGTAGTCTTAATAATATTGGCCTTTGTTACACAAGTAACCTTACCCTTATTATTCTTCTTAGCATATTCGAAAGCAGCTCTGATAATTCTTTCTGTACCGTCAGTTGTAGCAACTGTAAAGTCCATAGCTAAATCATCATCAATATTAAAGCCCTTTGAACCAAGTGCATAACCACCTTCAGTATTTTCTCTGTAGAATGTCCAGTCAATACCTTCTTCTGGAATTCTAACAGGTCTAACATTAGCAAAAAGGTCTAATTCCTTTCTCATTGCTACATTAGCAGATTCGATGTTTACTTTATCGCCAGCTCTTGGAGTAGTAGTAGGTCCCTTTAAAATTACTGGGCATTCCTTTAATTCAGCAAGAACATCATCAGGAATAGCTTTATTAGCCTTAATTCTATTTTCGATTGTAAGACCATCAATAACCTTAAATTCAACCTTACCCTTTTCTACTTCATCAGCAAGTAAGAATTCAAGAATTCTCTGAGCCTGAGCAGTAATTGCAGGACCGATACCATCGCCACCACAAATACCAATCTTAATTACAGGAAGACTAGCATAGTCAATAAAGTCCTTGTCTGCCTTCATTCTTTCTACTCTAGCAAGCTGTTCTTCAATAAGTTTGCCAAATTTCTCTTTTGCTACTTCAATTTTATCAATACTCATTTGATTATTCCTCCATACCTTTTTTATATTTATCATACTCTGCAGTTGCTAATTTTGCAAGTTCTGTATCAGAAATACAAGTAACTCTACCGTTTTCGTATTCCTTATCAACCCATTCTTTAATCTTAACTACAATTGGGTGTTTCTTGTCTAACGCCTTATCACCCTTAAAGTTAAAGTAATTATTAACCCAATAAGCAATACCGGCAAGACCAGAAGTCTTACTAACCGCAATCTGTACAGGTCTGTTTAAAAGTAAATCTGTGTTGAAGATATTGTATATTTCTTCATTTTTAAGAATACCATCTGCATGAATACCTGCTCTTGTAACATTAAAGTTCTTACCAACAAAAGGTGTCATAGGTGGTATTTCATAACCTATTTCCTTTTCGAAATATTCAGCAAGTTCTGTAATTACAGTAGTATCCATACCATCGAGTGTACCTCTAAGCTGTGCATATTCCATAACCATAGCTTCCAAAGGTGTATTACCAGTTCTTTCGCCAATACCAAAAAGTGAAGTATTTACGCCACAGCAACCATATAACCAAGCTGTAGAAGCATTAATTACTGACCTATAGAAATCGTTATGTCCATGCCACTCCAATAATTCCTGTGGAACGCCTGCATGGTGGTGCAAACCGTATATAATACCAGCCACAGAACGAGGAAGAACTGTACCAGGGAATGTAACACCGTATCCCATAGTATCACAAGCTCTAATCTTAATAGGCATACCTGTTTCATCAGAAAGTTTCATTAATGCACTAGCAAAAGGAACTACGAAGCCATAAAAATCGGCTCTTGTAATATCTTCGAAATGGCATCTTGGTCTAATACCAACTTCAATACATTGACGAATAATATCAAGATAATGTTCAATAATCTCACTTCTTTTCATATTCATCTTATAGAAGATATGGTAATCTGAACAGCTTACAAGAATACCTGTTTCCTTTACACCAATACTCTTTACAAGTTCAAAATCTTTTTTATTAGCTCTAATCCAAGTTGTAACTTCTGGAAATCTATAATCTCTCTCAAGACATTCATAAACTGCATCTTGGTCTTTTTTTGAATAAACAAAAAATTCACTCTGTCTAATAATACCGTTAGGACCACCCAATTTATGAAGTAAATCATATGTATGAGCAATCTGGTCTACTGTAAAAGGTTCTCTTGACTGCTGACCATCTCTAAATGTAGTATCTGTAATCCAGATTCTATCCGGAGTATCAATAGGTACTATTCTATGGTTAAAAGCAATCTTTGGAACTTCATCATAACTGTATAAATTATCATACAAATTTGGCTTTTCGACATCCTGAAGCGGGTACTCCAATTCACGTCTTTCAATCAAATTTGATTTGGGGTTAAATATAAACATCCTCCCACCTCCATTAACTAATATAATAAACTTATTTTTTTAACTTGTCAATAAGTTTAACCACATTTTTGAATTTTTTTGCAAAAAAAATTCATTTTAAATGTTTATTTAATTAATTTTAGGTGGATTTTTCTTTATTTTTGAAAGTTTTTCAATAATAATTGCAATTTACATTCCCATAATCTTCAAAAATTTCATAATTTGTTTTCTTTCATTTTCACTTAGTTGTAAAAGTAAAATTTTTATTATTGCCTGTTTTTCATCTTTTGTACATTTACTATCCTTCAATCTGCCAGAATAAGACATCAGAAAAGGTAATGACTCCTCAACTGTTTTACCCTGCATTTTTATACACAACTCTTTCAACTCTTTTTTGCTTTTATCATCCATACAATCAAAAGCCTTATCTTTTAAAATATCATCAATATTATTATTTTCCATATATTCCCTCCATTATTGTTTTTATTTCCATTACCTTTACAAACAGGTCTAACATTTTCTGCTTTTTATTATCCAATTCTGGTTTAATAGCCATAAGCATTTTTCTACTTTTTTCCTCTGGATTTTTAGATTGAATTGTAATCGCCGAAAAAGAGTTAATTACTTTTTGCAATTCCATTATTTTTACCATTATTTCTAAGTTTTTTTGATACTTAGGGTCTATGTATGGAATAGCTTTCTCTATTGTCTTTACACCATCATTTACTTGATTAATATTTTCATTTAATTCTTCAACTACTGTATCATTTTTATCATTTACTGTTTTTATATCATCTTCATTAGACTTGTTTTCATTATTTAACATTTGTACCATTTTTATCATATTCATCATTCGAGAAATCTGTTCGGGATTGAAACTGTTATCTTCCAACTCAACACCTCCTCTTGGAAATATATGTACTTGTTTTAAAAAATATGGCAGTTCAGAACAAATTAACAAAGTTAATTTGCGACTTAACAAGTTAAGTCGTCGGATTTATCTTTCCGATTCATTATTCAGAACAAATTAACAACCTTAATTTGCGACTTAACAAGTTAAGTCGTCGGATTTATCTTTCCGATTCATTATTCAGAACAAATTAACAACCTTAATTTGTGACTTGTAAGACAAGCCATCGGATTTATCTTTCTGATTCACTAAAAAAACGCCGTACAAAAAATGTACAGCGTTTAAACACCTATTAAAATTTATCCATCCAGCTACCATACCATTGATGAGAACCATTACAAACATTTAACTGAACTTCTTTATTAAATAAACTAAAGCATTTATTTGCAATCTTTACTTGCTCATAAACTCCTTCTAAACCTCTTTCGCCATTAAGTCCATCTTTATCCCCTGTTTCAATATATATTTCCTTATTGGCATCTAATGCAAGAATATCGCCCATATCTACATACTTCCACATATTAGGCACAAAATTGCATCCACATCTATTATTGTAAATCAATGTATCCTTGAAACTATGTAAAAATCCACTTACTACTGTTTTGCTAACATTATCATCCATTACAGATAACCATAATGCAGCCTCGCCACCACCAGAAAAACCTATACAGTCAATTTCATCGTAACCAAGGGTTGCTATATAATCTGTAAGTCGCATATTTTCAAACAAAATCATACCCTGTAAACTATATCCAAGGCTAATAAGAGCATTATTAATATCATTACATTCTGCTGTATTATTCTTGTATATACCTAACATTCTTTCCCCTGCTCCAAGTAAATCTGGAACATAGACCGTATAACCTTTATTTAAAAGTTCCATAGCATATGTATAATGATATTTTTCTACACTTGATTTTAAATCTTCTTTTTCGTTACCTACAAGACCCTCTTTACCGTCACTTCCATGTCCATGAATGGCAATAGCAGCTTTACCATTGGCATTCTGCTTTGGCACTAAAACATAATAAGGCATACTTAAATCATTTGTAGTCTTTATTTCATATTTATATCTTGTATATCCATCCATTACTTTAGTTTCAAGTAATGTGGGTTCCATTTTAGACGCTTCTAATTTATCAATACCCATTACTTCTTTTAATTTAGCTTTTGTCTTTTTAGACCATTGATTATATTGTTCTACAGTTGTACCATCAAATCTTAATTCTGGAGTTTCTGGCATATTACTTTTTAAAAAATCAAATATATTATATTGATTATTTATTGTTCTTGTCTGTTCAGTTGTTGTTTCTGTAGATGGTTCTGCAACCTTTATAGTTGTCGCGTTTACAGCTACTGTTGAAGACGACATAGCTAACGCAATCATCACAGACATAAATTTATTTATCCTTTTTTTCATAATAAAAACCTCCTTTTTATTTTAGTAATATTGTACTACATTTTATTAAGTAATGCAATTAATTCATACAAAAAACGATGCACATTCCTGTGCATCGCAAAAAACTAACAAATATTTATATTTTCAACATGTCTTTTTTGATTTTCTTGTAAAGATTCTCTATTTTCGTTATATATAAGTTTTGGCTTAGCCTCGCCATTTACCACATCTGCATCAATAATACATTTTTCAATCTTATCATTTGATGGAATATCATACATAACATCAGTCATAAAGCTTTCAACAATAGCTCTTAAACCTCTAGCACCTGTTTCCTGCTTAATTGCTTTTTGTGCAATGGCTCTAAGTGCATCATCTGTAAATTCAAGAACTACATCATCTAAAGATAAAAGATACTGGTACTGCTTAATTATAGCATTTTTAGGTTCAGTAAGAATGTGCACAAGGGCATCTTCGTCCAAGTTATCCAAAGTTACAACAACTGGCATTCTACCAATAAGCTCTGGTATTAATCCAAACTTGTGTAAATCCTGAGGAATAACATGCTTTAAAAGCTCGCCACTATTAAGTTCAGCTTTTGTCTTAACCTCTGCACCAAAACCAATAACTTTATTTGCAAGTCTTTTTTCAATAACCTTTTCAATTCCAGCAAAAGCACCACCACAAATAAAGAGAATATTTGTAGTGTCAATCTGTATAAATTCCTGATGTGGATGCTTTCTACCACCCTGTGGTGGAACATTAGCAACTGTACCTTCAAGAATCTTCAATAATGCCTGCTGTACACCTTCACCACTTACATCTCTTGTAATAGATGGATTATCAGATTTTCTGGCAATCTTATCTATTTCATCAATATAGATAATACCTCTTTGAGCTCTTTCTATATCAAAGTCAGCAGCCTGAATAAGTTTTAAAAGTATATTTTCAACATCTTCGCCAACATAGCCTGCCTCTGTAAGACTTGTTGCATCAGCAATAGTAAAAGGCACATCAATAATTCTAGCAAGTGTCTGTGCAACATGTGTTTTACCAACACCAGTTGGTCCAAGCATAAGTATATTACTCTTTTGAACCTCAACTTCCTTGCCCATAACATCAGAAGCAATTCTCTTATAATGATTATATACTGCAACAGACAAAGCTTTCTTAGCTTGTTCCTGTCCGATAACATATTCATCAAGCATTTCCTTCATTTCTCTTGGTGTAGGAAGTCCATTGCTTATTAAACTTTGGTTGGTTTCAGCATATCCTCTTTCAAGAACTTCACAGCATCTCTCAACACATTCATTACATATAAAAACATCTGGACCAGCAACAATATTTCTTACTTGGTCCTGTGTTTTACCACAAAATGAACACTTTATAACTCTATCTTCATTTTTTGTTGCCATTATATCTCTCCTTTATTGAGGTTTCTTAACAACTTCATCTACAAGGCCATACTCCTTAGCCTCTTGAGCAGACATATAGTTATCTCTCTCAGTATCAAGACAAACTTGAGCAAAATCTTTACCTGTATTTTCAGATAACATACGATTCATTTTCTCTTTAATCTTTAAAATTTGCTCAGCTTGAATTTGAATATCAGTTGCCTGACCTCTTGCTCCACCTAAAGGCTGATGAATCATAATCTCAGCATTAGGCAAAGCATATCTCTTACCCTTAGCACCGCCTGCAAGAAGGAATGCGCCCATACTTGCCGCCATGCCAATACATATAGTAGATACATCAGGAGCAATATATTGCATAGTATCATAAATAGCCATACCGGCAGTTACTGAACCACCGGGACTATTTATATAAAGGTTAATATCCTTTTCAGGGTCCTCCGCAGCAAGAAACAGGAGCTGTGCAACTACTAAATTAGCTGTTACATCATTTATCTCCTCGCCTAAGAAAATAATTCTATCTTTTAACAATCTTGAATATATATCATATGCTCGTTCTCCTGCACCGGAGCTGTCCACAACAACTGGGACAAGACTCATAAACAACCCCTCCTCAATTATATAGCAATATTAAAATTAAGCTTCTACAGCGTTATCCTTGATAAACTGAACAGCCTTCTGTACCTTAATATCCTTAGTGATATTTTCAGTATCTTCTGGTCTAAGAGCAGACTTTAATACATCCTTTTCCATACCATAAGCCTTAGCAATCTTTTCAACTTCTGCCTCAAGGTCAGCTTCTTCTACTGTAAAGTTTTCAGCATTAGCTACAGCTTCAAGAGCAAGTCTAGCCTTAACCTGCTTTTCAGACATTGGTCTGTAAGCTTCTCTCATTGATTCAACTGTCTGACCCATGTACTGAAGGTAAACATCAAGAGATAAGCCCTGACTCTGAATATTTCTTGAGAAATCTTCAATCTTCATATCAATATCATTGTCAATCATAACCTGTGGTACATCCATTTCGCAACCTTCTACGAGAGCTGTAACAAGGTCTTCTTCCATCTTATTCTTAGCCTGCTGCTTCTTAGCTACAATAAGCTTACCCGCAATTTCATTCTTATATTCATTTAAGTTTTCGAATTCAGTTGTATCCTGAACAAATTCGTCATTAAGTTCTGGAAGTTCCTTAACCTTAATGTCCTTAATCTCAACTTCAAACTTAGCTGGCTTACCTGCTAAAGAAGCCTGACCATAGTTTTCTGGGAATGTTACATTTACTTCTACATCATCGCCAACATTCTTGCCAACTAACTGGTCTTCAAATGTATCAATGAAAGAGTGAGAACCGATTTCAAGGTCGAAATCCTTACCTTCGCCACCTTCAAAAGCTTCGCCATCCATAAAGCCCTTGAAGTCAATAGTAGCAATATCACCATTCTGAACTGATCTATCAGTAACTGTTACGATTCTTGCATTCTTTTCCTGTTCCTTCTTTAATTCTGCATCGATTTCTTCATCAGTTGGTTCTTCATCCATCTTAGTATACTTTAAGCCCTTGTATTCGCCAAGCTTAACTTCTGGCTTAGTATATACTTCAGCTGTGAAAGAAACACCGTTTTCATCAATAGCTGTTACATCAATTTCAGGTCTTGATACTACATCAAGATTATTTTCCTTAACTGCTGTTTCGTATGCTTCTGGCATAACAAAGTTAATTGCATCATCATAGAATACTGCCTTACCATACTGTGCTTCAATAAGTTTTCTAGGTGCTTTACCCTTTCTGAAACCCTGAACAGCGATGTTACCCTTATTCTTATTGTAAGAATACTGCATACCTTCTTCAAATCTTGCTGCGTCTACAGAGAAAGTAAGCTTTACCTTATTTTTTTCAATTTTTTCCATTGTGCTCATTTAAACGTCCTCCTAAAAAATATATAAATGCACTAGGTACCATTATATCATAAGTTTTTTACTATTTCCACTATTTTTTGTATTTTTTATTAAATTATGTCTTTTTCAACATTATCTACAATGGCATCGGTATTCCCCTCAATAAATTGTATAACCTTTTCTACCATTTCATCTGCATGATTGTATTCATTGCTTACACAAGCAAAGCCAATAACTATAAGCTGATGTGTATCTTGTTCATCTACTTCAGCAATAGCTATATTAAATTTATTTCTAGCTCTCTTTGTTAAACTTTGTATAATCATACGCTTTTCTTTTAGTGTATGTACCCATTCTGCTCGTAATGTTATAATACAAGAACCTATAAACATAACCCTCTCCTCCTGTTCGTGTATTCTTTAACTACAATAGAATTATAATATATAGAACAACCTTAGTCAAGCAAACCTATTAACTTATTTTACATACTAAGCACAAAAATAGCTCGCCATTGGTCTAATCACTACCAACAACGAGCTATTTCATTGATTCTTCACACATTTTAAAATCTCTTTCTTTCGGTTTTACCGAACCATTTTTTATATGTACTTTATTCAATTTTAATACTGTAACCATAACATTATATACAATCTTTTGACAGAATATACATCATATATTGACAAATCTCTTTTCACTTTTGTGATGTATCAGTTTACTTTATTGATACTTTAAATACTCTTAAATTCAACTATAACTTTTATTCTAAATTCTATATAACTTACAATTACCGCAACAATGTATTTTCAAATTCCTCATAATTTTCTGTACATTGTACTTTCTGTCTGTTTTAATTCGTAATGTATCCTTTCACCATACCATAACGAATATTGTAAATTTTACATTAGACTCATTCCTTTACTCTAAATTTGTTTACAATTACCTATCTGCTTCTGTCTTCATTTGACATCTGTAATAAATAATTCCTTTTCGATGCCTTCTGATACTTTAAAATCCAATCAGTTCTTATACTGTCATCTCTGAAAAACGCTCCATCGATAGTATGGATTTCTTTTCTTTTCGTTTAGCATTCAAGTTCCGGTTCTTACTATCATACATTTACACTTTCCACTTACATCTATGTGAATATATGAAATAATCCTATGTCTTTATAATCCCAGGCACCGTTTATAGTGTTTATATGCTATTTCTACACTCCACACAACTTGCTCTCAATCTAATATGTCTGCACTTTTATAAAAAAGTCATAAACGATTAAATGATTATAAGACTAACTTGCTACTTCTGGCGGACTCACCTCTTTCATTTTTTTATTTTTTAGTAAAATTTCCTCCTTTGAGGATACTTACTATTTCATTCAGAGAGATTTTTTTCATACCTTCTCATTTAATGTCAGTCCCAATTACCCTATTAATTGCCGAACTAACAACACCTACCTTTTTAAATCTCTCATTACATCTTCAGAAACAAACTTTTATATAAACTAGCTGAAATTTCATTTATTTACTGTACAGTTGCTGTTTACTTTTTATTTGTTTATTTCCTTTTCTGTAATTACATTATACAAATCAAACCTATATTTGTCAATAGTATTTTATATTTTTGTGCGATTTTAACTACACGCTCTACTTATTGCACAAAAAAAGGACACCGAAGTGTCCTTTGCAGGTATTTTTTTATTCAAAAAGCCCTATTTGTCTAGGTATGTCATTGTCTATTTTGTCTTGTTCGTTTATAAAATGGCCTGTTGCAGGTATTTTTGTACTTCTATAATACTCAATATTTTCAGACTTAAAATCTGTCATATACATCATATTAGTTAACTTACTATTTTTCTTTAAGGTATAAATCTGAACACCTCCGGAGCTCTTTGTCTGTTTTTGAGGTACAAGTTCACTATTTACTAACATAGCTTTGTCAATATCTCTAATAAGAACAACATCTGTATCTTCTGAAATATAAAGCATTTTAGCCAATTGCGCTTTATTTGAATAAGCATTTACCAATTTTCTTCTAAATGTTTTTGTTTCATAAGCTGACATTTCTATTTTAGCTATCTTACCATTTTCATAAGCAAAAAGCATGTAGCCCTTATATCCATTAGGCTCAAGCATATAAACTATTTTTTCATCTTGTTCCATAGGAAGAATGTTATTTAAGTATTCGCCCAAACTACTGGCTTTACATTCAGCTAATTCGTGTGCTTTAACTTTATATAAGCATTGTTTATCAGAGAAAAATAAAATTTCTGTCTTATTCGTAGTTTCTATTTCTTGAATAATTTCATCATTTTCCTTTAATTTTTGTTCAGAAGCTGAACGAAGAGAAACAAGTGTAATCTTTTTAAAATAATTTTCTTTAGTTAAGAATAACTTTATTCCATAATTTTCAATTAAATCTTCTTTTGTGATTTTCTTTATTTCTTCATGATAAATTACATCTGTTTTTCTAGGAACACCGTATTTTTTACTTACTTCCTGTAAATCAGCAACAATAATGTTATCGACTAAATCTTCATTTTTAAGAATTTCGTGTAATTCAGCCATTTCCTTTTGAAGATTTTTAATTTCGTCAGTTCGTTTAAGAATATATTCTTTATTAAGATTTCTAAGTTTTATCTCTGCAACATATTCAGCCTGTACCTCATCAATATCAAAGCCCTCCATAAGATTTGGTATTACCATATTATCTTCTTGGGTTTCTCTTACAATTTTAATAGCTCTGTCAATATCCAAAAGAATTTTAGAAAGACCTGTAAGGAGATGATGCTTTTCTCTTTTCTTTTCTAAGTCGTAAGCACATTGACGCTTAATACATTGGCGTCTAAATATAAGCCATTCATCTAATATTTGTTTCACTCCCATTACTTTAGGAGAGCCATTTACAAGTATATTAAAATTACAGCTAAAACTATCTTCCAATGTAGTCATAGAAAAGAGTTTATTCATAAGAAGTTCTGGATTTGCACTTTTCTTAATATCAAGAGTAATTTTAAGACCACCCAAATCTGTTTCATTTCTTACATCATTTATTTCTTTTATTTTATTTTTCTTAACCAAATCAATAATCTGGTCAACAATAGTTTCAATGTTAGTAGTATAAGGGATTTCATAAATTTCAATAAGACTATTTTTCTTATCGTATCTATATTTACCTCTTACTTTAAAACTACCTCTACCTGTTTCATAGATTTTATCTATTTCTTCTTCTCTATATATAAGTTCTCCACCTGTAGAAAAATCAGGGGCTTTGAGATACTTTTTAATATCAGCATTTTTATTCTTAATATAATGTATAGTAGCTGAACATACTTCTTTTAAATTAAAACTACAAATATTACTTGCCATACCTACAGCTATGCCCTTATTAGGTGTTACAAGAACATTTGGAAATGTTGTTGGAAATAAAACAGGCTCTTTTAAAGTACCGTCATAGTTATCAATAAAATCAACAGTATTTTTATCAATATTTCTAAATAATTCATTGCTAAAATTATCAAGTTTTACTTCTGTATATCTTGATGCGGCATAAGCCATATCCCTTGAATAATTTTTACCAAAGTTACCCTTAGAATCTACAAAAGGATGAAGTAATGCTTCATTACCTCTTGCAAGTCTTACCATAGTTTCATAAATTGTAGCATCGCCATGAGGATTAAGTTTCATTGTTTGACCAACTACATTAGTAGATTTAGTTCTATCACCATTTAATAAACCCATCTTATACATTGTATATAAAAGTTTTCTATGAGCAGGTTTAAAACCGTCTATTTCCGGAATAGCTCTTGAAATAATAACACTCATCGCATAAGGCATATAATTGCTTTCAAGGGTATCTGTTATCTTCTGTTCTGTATAAAGCATTTTTCCCATATTTCAACCCTCCTAGCTTAATTCTGTAAGGTCAATATACTTGTACCCATCTGTTTCAATATGTTCTTTTCTTCCACTAAGGTTATCTCCTAAAAGCAAGTCAAACATAAGTGCTGTTTTTTCTACTTCTTCAGGCATAACAAGTATCAATCTTCTTGTTTCTGGATTCATAGTAGTTTGCCACATCATATCTGGCTCATTTTCACCAAGTCCCTTTGAACGCTGAATTTTATATTTTTTGCCCTCTAATTTATTAAGAATATCTACTTTTTCTTTTTCTGTATAAGCAAAATATGTCTTTTTACCACTTGAAATTTCATACAAAGGAGATTCTGCAATAAATACTTTCTTTTCTTTAATAAGTGTAGGTGCTAAAGTGTAAATCATAGTCAAAATAAGTGTTCTAATCTGAAAACCATCCACATCGGCATCTGTACATATTATAATTTTATCCCATCTAAGCTGGTTAATATCAAAACTATTTAAGTCCTTGTTATGTTTAGACTTAATTTCAACACCGCAACCTAAAACTTTTAACAAGTCAACAATTATTTCGCTATTAAAAATCTGTTCAAGATTAGCTTTAAGACAATTTAAAATTTTACCTCTGACAGGCATTATCCCCTGAAATTCTGCATCTCGACCTAACATACAGCTACCAAGTGCAGAATCGCCCTCTACTATATAGAGTTCTCTCTTTGTAACATCTTTTGTACGACAATTTACAAACTTTTTAACTCTATTGTTCATATCAAGATTACCAGTAAGTTTCTTCTTGATATTTATTCTTGTTTTTTCGGCTGTTTCTCTACTTCTTTTATTTACAAGAACCTGATTTGCAAGTTTATCTGCATCAGCTTTGTTCTCGATAAAATAAATTTCCAACTGTTTTTTCAAGAATTTAGTGATAGCTTCTTGTATAAATTTATTTGTAATAGATTTTTTAGTCTGATTTTCGTAACTTGTTATAGTAGAAAAACTACTAATCACAAGAGCCAAGCTGTCCTCAATATCGGTAAAGACAATTTTCTTTTCGTCTTTTTTATACATATTATTGTTTTTGAGGTAATTATCTACGGCTGATAAAAATGCTGATTTAACAGCTTTATCTGGAGAGCCACCGTATTCTAAGAAACTTGAATTATGGTAATACTCAAGAAAATTCACTTCATTATTAAAGCAAAAAGCAATATCGAATTTCAATTTATACTCTGGTTTATCTTCTCTGTCTTTACCTTTTGTTTCATCATGATAAAACTGTATCTCTGTAAGAGATTTTTCCCCTGCTCTCTCTACGATATAATCTTTTATACCATTTTCATAGCAATAATTATATGTTTCTCCTGTTTTTAGGTCTTTCAACTCAAATTCAAGACCTGCATTTACAACACTTTGACGCTTTAAAATTTCTTGATAATATTCAATAGGAATATTAATATCTGTAAAAACTTCTAAATCCGGTTTCCAATGTATTTTGGTACCTGTAGATTTAGAATTTGTAGATTCTTTTTTTAATCCGCCTACATTTTTACCTTTTTCAAAGTGTAATTCATACTTATATCCATCTCGAATAACAGTTACATCCATATATTCAGAACTATACTGTGTTGAGCAAAGACCTAAGCCATTTAAACCTAAGCTATATTCATAATTATCGCCACTATTGTTATCATATTTACCACCAGCGTACAATTCACAAAATAAAAGTTCCCAGTTATATTTACCTTCATTGTTATTAAAATCTACTGGAATACCTCTACCATGGTCACAAACAGTAATATCATTGTCTTTTCCTACAGTAATTTCTATTTTTTTACCATAACCCTCTCTAGCTTCATCAATAGAATTAGAAAGAATTTCAAAAACTGAATGTTCGCAACCCTCTAAACCATCAGAGCCAAATATAACGGCCGGTCTAAGTCTTACTCTATCTTCATCTTTGAGAGATTTTATACTCTCATTGTTATATTCTCTAGTGCTATTCAAAATAATACCTCCGAATTCAAACACTTAATTATTGATTATTGCTACATATTTTCGTCTATCGAACATAAAAACTCAAAGCATAGCATACTCTAATTTGTAGGGATTTGTCAAGACAAAATTTATTTTCAAAAAAAATATAAAAAAATAAAAGGATATTTTATATAGTTGTAGAATAGTTATATTAAAGAAACATAAGGTGGAGATTATAGAATTAATAACACTTCACTTATATATAAAGGAGGAGATTATTATGGTACAGATTTTAGCAGGCGAAAAAGGCGAAGGCAAGACAAAAATCCTCATCGATTTAGCTAATGAAAGCGTTAGCACTTCTGATGGTGATGTTATTTATATTGATGATGACAAGCGTCATATTTATGACCTTAACCATAAGATTAGATTCGTTGAGGTTTCAGAATTTCCTTTAGCAAATTATAGAGAGCTTATTGGTTTTATTTATGGTATTTTCTCCCAGAATAGCGACATCACAAAGGTATTTGTTGATGGTATCTTCAAAATCGTTCAGTCATTAGGCAATGAAGATTTGATTAAGCTTGTTGCAAGACTTGATTCTATGAGCAAGGCTTATAATGTTGACTTCGTTTTAGCTGGTAATGTTGACCCAGCAGAACTTCCTAAGGAAGTAGAACAGTACATAAGAAAATAATTAAATATTTACTTTAAACTAAAGCCTATTTCTTAATAAGAAAATAGGCTTTAGTTGTGTCTATTATTTTATATATTATCCACTTTCTATAACTATTCTCAATATTTTTGCCCCTTCATATACAATATTATCACAACCATTTTGCTTTGGCATTTTACCACAATTTATAGTATTAAATTTTTCATATATATTATTTATAAATTCCATTCTTTTATGTTTTATTGTATTTTCATTTTTAAAATACAAACTTATAACCATTACCCCTCCTACAACTATACTGCATATACTTTCCACTCCTAATCCATTATAAACGCCTGCACACATATCAACACAACAACATTCTATTGGCAAGCCATATTCATCTCTTGCTCCCATCAACATACATTGAGCACAGTTGTAATCATTTCTATAATAGTATAAAACTCTATCTTCCAACATAAAAAATCCTCCTTTGTATTATTCTATAAACACAAAGGAGGATAAGTTACATCAATATTAAATTATTTTACAGAAACTGCTGCCTGGTCCTTTAATACTACATCGTGAGCACCACCCTCAACGATACTTACTGAAGAAACAAGAGTAAGTTTAGCCTTTTCCTGTAATTCTGGAATAGTGAGTGCACCACAGTTACACATAGTATGCTTAACTTTAGCAAGTGTAACAGCAACATTGTCATGAAGGTAACCAGCATATGGAACATAAGAGTCAACACCTTCTTCAAAAGAAAGCTTACCAGCACCACCAACATCATAACGCTGCCAGTTTCTAGCTCTAGCAGAACCTTCGCCCCAGTATTCTTTCATATAGTTACCGTTTACAATAACCTTATTTGTTGGACTTTCTTCAAATCTTGAGAAATATCTACCTAACATACAGAAATCACAACCCATAGCAAGAGCTAAAGTAATGTGATAATCGTGTACGATACCACCATCTGAACAAATTGGAATATAGATACCAGTTTCTTCGTAGTATTCATCTCTAGCCTTAGCAACTTCAATAACAGCTGTAGCCTGACCACGACCGATACCCTTAGTTTCTCTTGTGATACAAATAGAGCCACCACCGATACCAATCTTGATAAAGTCAGCACCTGCTTCAGCAAGGAATCTAAAACCATCTCTATCAACTACATTACCAGCACCAACCTTTACAGTATCTCCATAATGTTCTCTAATCCAATCGATAGTAAGCTTCTGCCATTCTGAGAAACCTTCAGATGAGTCAATACATAATACATCAGCACCTGCTTCTACAAGAGCTGGAACTCTTTCTGCATAATCTCTAGTATTGATACCAGCACCAACAACATATCTCTTAGACTTGTCTAAAAGTTCCATTGGATTTTCCTTGTGGCTATCATAGTCTTTTCTGAAAACAAAAGAAACAAGGTTACCATTCTTATCAACAATAGGAAGTGCATTAAGCTTGTTATCCCAAATAATGTTGTTAGCTTCTTTAAGAGAAGTACCTTCTTCAGCATAAACAAGGTTTTCGATAGGAGTCATAAATTCTGAAACCTTTGTAGCTGGGTCCATACGGCTAACTCTATAATCTCTACTTGTTACAATACCGATAAGCTTACCATTTGCAGAGCCATCATCAGTTACAGCAACTGTAGAATGTCCTGTTTTTTCCTTTAAAGCTAAAATATCAGCTAATGTCTGGTCTGGCTTAATATTTGATACACTTGTTACAAAGCCTGCCTTATAACTCTTAACTCTCTTTACCATTGCAGCCTGAGCCTCAATAGTCTGAGAACCATAAATGAAAGAAATACCACCTTCTTTAGCAAGTGCAATAGCAAGTTTTTCGCCTGATACAGACTGCATAATTGCAGATACCATTGGTATATTCATTGTAATAGCTGATTCTTCGCCCTTCTTGAACTTAACAAGAGGTGTCTTTAAACTTGCATTTGCAGGTGTACACTCAGAAGATGAGTAACCTGGTACTAATAAATATTCACTAAAAGTATGTGATGGTTCACTGTAATAAAAAGCCATTATCGTTTTCTCCTTCTAAATAATTTATCTAAAATGTTAAGGTTTATGATACCACAAATTTACAATTTTGACAATGAAAATTTTTAAATCTGCAAAAATAATTAGTTTAAGCCCTAAAAATAGGGCTTAAACACATAATGTTACAATTTAGTTCATTGAATTTTCTGAACCTAAAACATTCTTAATTTTGTTTTCTACAAGTGCCTGAATTTTTTCTCTTGCAGCACCTAAGTAACCTCTTGGGTCAAACTTATCAGGATTTTCAGCCATAAATTCTCTAACAGCAGCAGTCATAGCAAGTCTAATATCAGTATCCATATTAATCTTACAAACAGCCATACTAGATGCCTTTCTTAACATATCGTAAGGGATACCCTTTGCGCCCTTAATATCCCCACCATACTTATTGCAAAGAGCAATAACATCAGGGTCAACACTTGATGCCCCATGAAGAACGATTGGATAGTTCTTAAAGCCTGCATTTTCAAGCTTTTCAGTAATAACTGCAAGGCGGTCAAAGTCAAGCTTAGCGTCGCCCTTAAACTTATATGCACCATGGCTTGTACCAATAGCTACAGCAAGGGAATCAACACCTGTACGCTGTACAAAATCAAGAGCCTGGTCAGGGTCTGTATATGTAGCATGTCCTTCTGCAACACTTACTTCATCTTCTACACCAGCAAGCTTACCAAGTTCAGCCTCAACTACAACACCATGAGCATGAGCGTAGTCTACAACTTCTTTAGTCTTTGCTACATTTTCTTCATAGTCATAGTGAGAACCATCAAACATTACAGATGTAAAGCCGTTTTCAACACAAAGCTTAACTGTTTCGAGGTCTGGACCATGGTCAAGATGAAGAGCTACATCAACACCTGTTTCTTCTGCAATAGCTGCTACCATATCATGCATACACTTTGGACCAGCATACTTTAAAGCAGACTTTGAGCACTGGAGAATAACAGCAGAGTTTAATGCAGCTGCACCTCTTAAAATACCCTGTATAATTTCCATATTATTAATATTGAACGCACCGATTGAGTACTTACCCTCAAAAGCTTTCTTAAACATTTCTGTTGTTGTTACTAATGCCATAATTATTCCTCCTATCAATCCATAAATTTATATATTTATTATAACATTATTGTTTACTTTTGGCAATAGCACCCTTTACAATTATTAATATTTTTTTACTATTTTTTCGACTGGTAACTACTTTCTTTGTTTTTATATAAATTTATCAAGTTATATTTTTCCAATTTTGGAACAAATTCACGAATATAATTATCCCTATTTGGAATATAATAAAATCGTAACCAAAGAAAAAGATTAAAATTTTTAAATAAAAATGAAAATTTGCCAAATAACTATTGCATTTTCTGTAATGTTATTATATAATATGTTCATAGCAAAGGTCTAGGATGTTCGCGAACCTATTATTTTTGAACCTACATTTCTTGAACGGGTTTCCTACATCTTCCGTCAAATGCCAGGCCACAAGATAATTCCCTTTGGGCGGTGGAAGGCAAATGTCGGTGTGCGGTCACCCACCTAGCTCAGCTAGGTGTCGAAGAGATAGGAACGGCATCCCGGATTTAACTTTAAGAGCAGATTTTATCTGCTCTTTTTTGTTTTATAATACATACAAAAAAGCTGTTAAAGATTTCTCTCTAACAGCTTTTATTTTTATTAAATATTAAAGTAAATATTAAAGATTTGTAATTCTTATACCATTAGCTAACAATGCTGAAACAATTTCATCAATGTGAGCCTGGTCTCTAGTTTCAACTCTTATATCCAATATACAAGAAGTAATATCAATATTTAAGTCATATCTGTCGTGATGGATAGATACGATGTTTCCACCTAAATCTGCAATAATTCTTGAAATTGTTTCAAGCTGACCTGGCTTATCTGTAAGTTCCATTTTAAGAGTAAGAGAACGGCCTGTACTTAAAAGACCTCTTGAAATTACTCTTGATAAAATAGTAACATCAATATTACCACCAGAAACAAGACAAACAACATTCTTGCCCTTTACATCAACCTTATTAAACATAGCTGCTGCTACAGAAACTGCACCTGCACCCTCTGCAACAAGCTTCTGCTGTTCCATAAGTGCAAGAATAGCAGTTGCAACTTCATCATCAGAAACTGTAACAATTTCATCAACATACTGCTGGCATAATTCATATGTGTGTTCACCAGGAGTTTTAACTGCAATACCATCAGCAATAGTCTTTACAGATGGAAGATTTTCAATTTCCCCATCTCTGATTGAATTTACCATTGATGGAGCACCTTCAGCCTGAACACCATAAACCTTACATTCTGGTTTAAGTGACTTAATGGCAAAAGCTACACCTGAAATAAGACCACCACCACCAATAGGAACGATTACTGCGTCAATTTCAGGAAGCTGGTTTAATAATTCAAGACCAATAGTACCCTGACCTGCAATAACATCTTCGTCATCAAAAGGATGAACAAATGTGTAATTATGTTCTTCTTTAAGCTGCATTGCCTTTTCATAAGCGTCATCGTATACACCCTTAACAAGGCAAACTTCTGCACCATATTTCTTTGTAGCTTCTACTTTTGAAATAGGAGCACCATCTGGGAGGCAAATTATTGACTTAATGCCATTAGCAGTTGCACCAAGGGCAACACCCTGTGCGTGGTTACCTGCTGAACAAGCAATAACACCTCTTGCCTTTTCTTCGTCAGTAAGCTGTGAAATTTTGTAGTAAGCACCTCTTACCTTGAAAGAACCTGTTACCTGTAAGTTTTCAGTTTTAAGGTAAATATTTGATTCTGTATTTAATTTAGGTGCGTGAATTACACCAGTTTTTCTAATAACATCCTTTAAAACAAAGGCTGCATGGTAAATTTTGTCTAAAGTTAACATATTATCTCCTTATTTAGCTGCGATTACTTCTACTTCGCAGAGTACATTTTTTGGTAAAGTCTTTACAGCAACGCATGAACGAGCAGGCTTAGTAGTAAAATACTTGCCATATACTTCATTAAAAGCTGAAAAATCATTCATATCTGCAAGGAAACAAGTAGTTTTTACAGCCTTAGTCATATCTGTGCCAGCTGCTTCAAGAATAGCAGAAAGATTTTTCATAACCTGTTCTGTCTGAGTTTCAATTGTAGTAGCTTCAATATTACCGTTTTCTGGATTTATAGCAATCTGACCTGATGTAAATACAAGACCATTAATTTCAATAGCCTGAGAATATGGTCCAATAGCAGCAGGTGCATTTTTAGTAGAAATAGTTGTCATATCGTTTACCTCCAAAAAATATAAATTTAGTTTATTATACTACTATTATGTTCAAAATGCTAGCCCTTTTTAGCAATCAATCCCAATTTTCTATATTCAAAATAAAACATAGTAGCTGTACACATAACTGCAAGAACATCTGCAACCGGTTCTGCAAAGAATACTGCAAAGGTTTTATTGGCAATAAATAATGGGAAAATATAAATTAATGGAATTAAAAGTATACATTTTCTCAATAGTGCAAGGAATATAGATTTTTTGGCGTTTCCAAGAGCGATAAATGTCTGTTGGCAGGCAATTTGTATACCAAAAAGACAAGAACCGGCCATATAAATCTTAATCGCCCATATTGTATATTTAATAAGCTCACTATCAGAAGTAAAAATTAAAACAAACACTTTTGGCAAAAACATACTTATTGACCACAATGCAACAGAATATATAACGCAAACTTTCAAAAGTAACTTAAAAGCTTTTTGAACTCTATCTACATTTTTTGCTCCATAATTATAGCTTACTATAGGTTGAGCTCCTTGAGATAGCCCATTTAAAGGCATCATACAAAATTGGTTGACACTATTTAATATAGTCATTGAACCTACAGCTAAATCCCCACCATATTTTAATAAACTTGTATTAAAACTTACTGCTAATACACTTTCTGTAAACTGCATTATAAAAGGAGAAAGTCCCAAAGCTACGGCAGGTAGAATAATATTTTTCTTTAAAAGCATATATTTTCTTTTTATTTTTAAAAAAGTCTTTTTGCCTGTAAGAAATTTTAAAATCCATATGCAAGAAACAGCCTGTGAAATTACAGTTGCTAAAGCCGCTCCCTGTACCTGCATATTTAAACCAAAAATAAAAATAGGGTCAAGAATAATATTACATACCGCACCTATGGCAACTGTAGTCATACCTATTTTTGAAAATCCCTGTGCATTTATAAAAGCATTAAGTCCTAAAGCAAGTTGCACAAAAATTGTACCCAAAGAATAAATCTTCATATATAACCAAGCATATTCTATGGTGTTTTCACTAGCTCCAAAAAGCATCATAATCTTTCTACCAAAAACTAAGAAAATCGAAGTTAATATTAAAGCAGTCAAAATAAGCATAGTGGTACAATTACCTAAAATATTTTCTGCCTTTTCTTTATCTCCTTTACCCATATTGATAGATGCTAGAGGTGCTCCACCCATACTAACAAGGGCTGCAAAAGCTGAAATACATACAATAACTGGCATAGCAACTCCCACACCTGTTAAAGCTGACGGTCCTATATTTTTTATATGTCCTATGTACATTCTATCAATCATATTGTAAAGAAGATTTATAATTTGAGCACAAATAGATGGCAAAGCCAATTTAAACAGTAAAGAACCTATTTTGTCTTTACCTAAATCTGTTTGTTGTTTTGACATTTTATTTCCTCTCTTTTCAAAATAAAAAGCCCTTTACGGGCTTTTTATTACATAATCTTATCAAAAGGCCAATCTATAATTCCACCAAAATCATAAACTTTATAGCCCTTTTCTGACAGAACTTTTCCTGCTATTTCACTTCTTCTTCCGCTTCGGCAATAAACAAGAACAGGAATATTTTTGTCTAACTCTTTTTCTGCTCTTTTGGATACTTCTCCCAAAGGAATAAGTTTTGAATTTTCTATATATCCCTCTACTAACTCATCAGGTTCTCTAACATCCAAAACTGTTACCTTTTCATGGTCATCCATAATTTTTTTTGCCTCTACAGCTGTAATTTTATTATACATTTTATCACCTTATATCAAGTTCAACTGGACAATGGTCAGAGCCAAAAACTTCTGTATGAATTTTTACTCCTTCAAGTCTATCTTTCATATCATCACTTACAATATAGTAGTCTATACGCCAACCTGCGTTCTTTTCTCTAGCTTTAAAACGATAACTCCACCAACTATATACACCTTCTGTATTTGGTTCGAAATATCTATAAGTGTCTATAAAACCAGAGTTCAAAAGCTCAGTCATTTTGCCTCTTTCTTCATCTGTAAAGCCGGCATTTTTTCTATTAGTCTTTGGATTTTTCAAATCTATTTCCTTATGTGCTACATTTAAATCCCCGCAAAGAATAACGGATTTCTTTTCCTTTAACTTTAATAAATGAGCTCTGAAGGCATCTTCCCATTCCATTCTGTAATCAAGTCTGGCAAGTCCCTGTTGTGAATTTGGAGTATAGCAAGTTACATAATAAAAATCTTCAAACTCAAGAGTAATAACTCTACCTTCTTTATTATGCTGTTCTCCCTCTATACCATAAGTTACAGAAATAGGTTCTTTTTTAGTAAATACAGCTACACCTGAATATCCTTTCTTTTCAGCATAATTCCAATACTGATGATAATTAGGTAAATCTAAATCTATTTGTCCCGCCTGTAACTTTGTTTCTTGAAGTGAGAAAATGTCTGCATCTACTTCGTTGAAAAATTCCATAAAATTTTTACCAACGCAAGCTCTAAGACCGTTTACATTCCACGAAACCATTTTCATCATTTATTTATCTCCTCATTTAACTTATCTATGGCATAGATACCAATTTCATTTGACACTTTACCCTTTGCTAAAGCATAAACATCCTTAAAATCTGCATTTGACTTCTTGTATTTTAAAGCCTTATCAATAACAGATTGAAGAAAATCTGCTGTAACAGGTTCTTCTGGATGGAAGTTATTGCCATCAACAGCTGTAACAAGTCCAAGATTTTTTGCTGTAGCAATAGCTCCCTGATAATATTTGCCCTTTGATACATCGGCAAAGCTATTTCCATTGTTTATTTCACAACCAAGAGCATCAATAACCATATATGTAAAATCTGCTCTTGTCATATACGAAACTGCTGTAAGTTTTGTATCGTTAATATAATCTTTAAGTGATGCTGATGACTGCTTTAAGGCTGTAAGAATTTTTTTCGCCATTGTTTCAGCACCAAATGTACTAAATGTATCTCCACATATTTTGCCGTTTGCATCATATGCGTTAAGGACTTTACTCCCCTCTGCACCCATTACATCATATAGATTTTTTGATAAATCATACATATTAACAAAGAACAACTGTTTAGAAACAACTAAATCCTTAACAGCATTTACATATGGATTTTCAGTTGCTGTAAGTTCTCCATTTTCTTCAGTTCTTTCATAATATGGCGTAACCAAAATTGGAATTGCTTTTTTATCCAAAACTGGTTTAACATAACTATAATATAAGAACTGTTCGTATGAACCAGTTGTATCCACATTTCCATATGGAGAAGAATAATACTTAATATCGTCAGAAGTATACTTGTCTTCATTTGTAAAGGCAATCATAACATAATCGCCCTCTTTAAATGAATTTAAAAATTCATTATATTTATCACTTCTACTAAAGCTCTTTGCTGTTGCATCAGTTTGAGCTAAATTTTTAACTGTTATTTTATCTGATAAATAATTACCAATGTAATTGCCAAAACCAGCTGCATCTACTCTGTAGTTGCCCTCATTATCTCCTGCTACACCTTTGCTACCAACTATTACAAGGTTGGCTGATTTAAGAGAGTCAGTTTTTGCAACTTCCTTATTTGATGCTATAACATTTTCTGAAACACCTGAAAGATTTAAACTCTTTATTGCATCTGCCATTTTGCCAGCAATAAGGTTAGCACCAAACTTATTATAATGTGTAAGGTCAACTGTACCGTCTTCCTTTATATTGTGAAGTCCTTGTGTAGTAAACACACCATAGCTTTCATATAAATCTTTAGTAATGTTAAACATATCTATAAGTTCAACTTTTTGTTCTTCTGCTACCTGTCTTACAGCTGTTACATAACCATCATTTTCTCCAAAGTGAGAAGTTATTTTTCCATTACTGTCAAAGAATATTCTACAAGCAGGAGTTAAAAGAACTGGAACACCTCCAGCCTGTCTTACAGCTGTTACATACTGGTCAAGATACCATTTGAAAGTACCTGTGTTGTAAGAATAGAAAGTTTCAGCATATGGATAATCTGTATCCTTATAGAAATTGTATATTGAGTCTGGTGTTTTTGACTTTACACCTGGAACTGTTGGATAAATTCCATTAGTGTCTGGAGTGCCAAGGGCTACAGAGTGTTCCATAAAGGCATTTGCATCTGTTCTTTGGTCGTTTGTACCAAACTGAATAAATACATAATCCCCTTTTCTTACTTCGCTCATCGCCTCAGCCAATCTACCTTGATTAATAAATGAACGGGTACTTCTACCGCCCTCTGCTTTATTTATAAACTTAACTGAATCGGCATTGAAATAATTTACAAGGTATTCGCCCCAACCACCTATAGTGTTATCATCGCCATAGTATTTAACTGTTGAATCCCCAAGTATAAAAATTCTTGTTTTATTGCTATCATCTTCCTCCTCTGCACTTTCAACAGAAAGAGAGTCTACAAGAACAATATTCGCATCTCCCCCAGCTTCCATAGCTACTGTACCTGCTGATAAAGCATTTCCAGTTTCTTTAGCTGTGAGAATAGCTGTAGGTTTAGTTTGTCCCTCAAATCTTACCTTGGCAGTAAGGTTATCTCCTGTTTTTGCAAAAGTAACATAAAAATAAGGATTACCTTCTCCACTATTTTGGTAAATATTATTTTTAAGACTTGTTTCGTCTTTACCTAAAAGAACTTCTCCTGTACCATCATTTTTATAAATATATAACTTAACACTCTTTGTATTGCTACCTCTGCCAAGGGTCAATTTATAATAGCTATTAGTATTATAATTCATATAAATATTGAAAAATCCCTCAGAAGTAAGACCCTTTCCGTCTGGATTAAATCTAAACCTTCCGTCAATATTTACATTATTCCAGTTAGTACCCTTATCAAATGTCATTAAACATGTGTTACCATTTTCACAGCCAGCTGTAACAAAGTTATTGTAGCCATTTGAAATTATATTCCACTTATTTTTTGTTGTCCAACCGTTAATTGAATCAAAATTACTTCTATAGAGTGTATTTGGTGTAGAAGAATTACCTGTTACCTTAGCTTTAGTAGTATATGTGCCAGTTGCACCATATTCTCCATAAGTTGTCTTTGTAGCCGGCATAACTTCAACCATAATATTATAGCCTACATCTTTAGCCTCTACTTCGTAAGACTGGAAATACTCTCCGACGCCCTCTTTAATAAGGATTTTTTTACTACCATCTACAGCATACCAACGAATATTAGCTGCATCAGCTTCATTATCTGTATCTAAATTGTAAGAATAAACAGCCTTTAACTTTTGTCCCACCTTAATAGAATTGTCTTTTTCTATTGAAACAGATTTTAAAGTTGGAAGTGCTGTTCTTTCTGCTGTAACAGTTACATTCGCTGTCGCAGACATACCTGTTTCAGTTGTCGCAGTAATTTTACACTCTCCCACAACTTTTGCCTTTACAACACCATTGTTATCAACTGATGCTATATTTTCATCAGAAGAAGTGTAAGTAACTTTTGTTTTAGCCTTTACAGGTAATGTGAAAGCCTTTAATGTATATGTTTCATCAACTGGTATTGATAAATCATAGCCATTAAGCGTAATATCACAAACATCAGTTGTACCACTTGCCAAAGCTGGATTCCAACCGTCTTCTCCCTTTAATACATTGTAGCAATTATACTGCTTTGCCTGTTTTTCTGTAAGTTCTTTTACAAATTCTGCTCTATTTTTTGTATCAAGAGTTCTACCCTTTGAATCTTTTGAGTTGTATTCATAAAATCTAACTTTATTTAAAACAGTATTTTCATCCCACTTAGAAAAACCAGCTTTATTAATATTATCTGGTAAAGTACAATTTATAAATACTGAATTTGAACCATAGCTAGGATAAGCACCATCACATTGCCATGGTCTGCCTAAATCTATTTTTCCTAATATATCTGCTGTAGCAGTTTTATCAACAGATAAATTACATTCATTAAATACATAACCTATATTGAAAAGTGTTGTATTTGGTGCTGTAAAATGTCCTCCATTCTGATAAGCCATCATTTTAAGGTTACATTTATCAAAAAATGCTGTACCATCACCAAAAATATAATCAACTGTACCTTCAATATAGCAATTTTTCAAATAAGTTCTTACACTATTTGCACTACCATAATTAGTCTGTCCTTTTGACGCACCTCTAAGGTACAATGTATCCTGTCTACCAATAAGTCTACAGTTATTTAAAACAACTTTATCAGCCTGTGATGAAAAAGCAACAGCCTGTACTTGACTATTATTTGTACCAATATTGTATGAGTTTTGTACAGTAATATTATCAGCCTTAAATCCTGTAGCATTAACTCCTAATGAAAATGTACTTGTGTTATCGGTACCAAAATTTTTAGCCGGATTTGAATGTCCATTTGCCTTATCATAAGTTATAACAACTTCTTCCGGCTTACCATCATGAGTAATATGCACATTAGGCTTATTTACAGAAACACTTTCTTCATAAGTACCTGAAGCTATTTCTATTGTTACTGGGTCTTTTTCTGTAGGAATAATCTTAATAGAATCAATGGCTGATTGTACTGTACTAAAATCATACCCACTACCCTTACCGACAGTTATTGTTGTTGCCTGTGCCATAACAATAGTACCAGTTGGTAATAAACCACATACCATTGTGACAGCAAGTATCGATGAAAATAATTTTTTAATCGAAATTTTCACTTTAAATCCCTCCTGAACATAATAGTAAATTTTATCACAAAAGCAAGGATTTAACAAGTGTCTTAACTATTTTGTAATGTTTATAGCATTTTTATCAGCCATTATTTTAGGTGGAATAATTTCTCTATTGTGCGTAACTGCTTTTATCATATCATTAATATCATAGCTATAACTTTTGTTTACTTCCGTATAGTCCTCTATATACCCTGAAACAGTTGTGTTATCTGGTTCAGCCTCCATAACTGCCCTTACATTTTCACTAGAAAACAAAAGTATATTTCTTGAAAATTGACTACTATTTCTACAAGTTGTAATTATCTCATTAACTACCTTTGAATTTTTTAATAAACTTTTATCAACAATACAAGCTACAGTATGCCCAAAGTAAAGCTGTCCTCTGGATTTTTTATTTATTTTGTTTATACAATCTATTATACTTTCTCCTTTACTACTAATAATATCTTCCTTAGGTTCTGATGAACTATCTCTATTAGGTCGTGCTACAGACACATAGGTGTCATAGTTTTTATCAATGGCTATAACCATTACATAATCTCTTTCCTCTGGTTCTCTACTTCCATTACAACCAGTCAGTAAACATATGCAAAAAAATAATGCTAAAATCCTTTTCATTTCAAATATCTCCCTACAAAAAGTGGTACTGCTAAAACAAACAATATACTTCCATAGACATTAATATAGCAAAACTCTGTTAATGCTTGATTAAAATTATCCGGCACAAAAGATATTATATAGGCAAAAACAGCTATTACCACTGTTGCTAATTCCTTTTTTAATCCCATAGATTTTGCAAGTAAATCCTGAGAAAAAAACAAATGTGAGCTTAAATACAATGCTGTAGCAAATATCCACAAACAAACAAAAATTTCCTCTTGTCTTTGAAGAAACGAAAATACACCTGAAGTATATATTATTTCCAATGTAGGGAAATTTTGCAAATTGTAATCAATATCTCCGTATACGCCATAGGCTACCGATGTTGCCCCTATTATAAACAAAAGCCCTAAGACAATAGATTTAGGTATTCTTATTTTTAAATTGCTTTTGTTTACATAATCTTTTCCCAAAACTACGCTTTCTATAGCTGTCACATTTAAAGAAAGCATTAAGCCTCTCCATAAATCTTTATTTTCAAAAAGTATATTATAGTTTTCTAAATCAATTTTCTTTATTCCGACGCAAATAGCAAATATTAAAGGTATAGCAATAAATGGCAACATTATTTCAGCTGTTCTTCCAACAGTTTCAATTCCGGATATAGCACAGTATACTGCCCCAAGCAACAGTATCATACCTATTGCCCATATTTTTGAATTTTCTAATATTATCTCTTTTATAAAAAATGAGAATATATATAATGCCAATCCTAAAACTAAAGCAATTTTAACAGAAAATAAAAACTGCAATATTTTTCCAGCAATTCCTTGCAATTTCATATAAGAAAATTTATTAAATAACCAACCAGAAACTGCAACAAAAAGCACTGTAAATACTGACATTATAAGTATGGTATATATATTTCCACCTATTTTAGGCAAAATCATAGATTCCATACCTATCATTTCTAAGAAAACTATTGCCTGTAATTGTGTGTAAGATATTTTATTATTTTTCATATTTATTCCTCCTTATAAGAACTTTCTTTCATTTTATCAAGAGGAAATCTAAATACAGTATCCTGAAAAACTGATTTAAAACTTTGTGAATTAAAAGGCGATACATAAGCTTTTCCAAAAGATTTTAAAGAACACAAGTGAGTTAATACCATAAATACTCCAACTGCAAAGCCTAACATACCAAAAATACTACTAAGCAAAATCATAAAATATTTTAAAAGCCTAAAAGCTGAAACTAAAGAAATATTTGGTATAGCAAAGCTACATATTCCTGTAAGAGAAACAATAATAACGACCATTGGACTAATTAAGCCGGCCTCTACAGCAGCTTGACCAATAATAATACCACCTACTATACCCAATGTACTGCCTATTGCCTGTGGCAAGCGTATTCCAGCCTCCCTTAAAGCCTCAAATATAAGTTCAAGCAATACTACTTCAAACACAGTATTTATAGGTACAGGTGCTCTACTTCCACTTATTTTTAACGCCAAATCTGTTGGTATCATAGAAGGATGAAATAATGTAATTGCTATATAAAGTGCTGGTAAAGAAAAAGCAAAAAAGCCACAAATATACCTTATAATTCTTATAAAACTCATTATTTCCCAGCGTTCATAATAATCCTCTGAAGATTGATAAAAACTAGCTAAAATCGTTGGCAAAAGTAAAACAAAAGGCGATGTATCTACTATAACCGCCACCCTACCCTCTAATAATGCTGATGCTGTCTTATCAGGTCTTTCTGTCATTTGAACTTGTGGAAATGGAGAATATTTGTTTTCCTCAATCATTTGTTCTACATATCCACTATCTAAAACATCTAAATTTTTTATTTTATTTAGTTTTTTTGTTATAGAATTAAGGAGGGAATTTTTTACTGTGCCCTCGATATACATTAATGCAATATCCGTTTTAGTTTTCTTTCCCAATTTTAAGGATTTACACTTTAAAAGAGGTGTTTTCACTCTTCTTCTTACTAAAACGGTATTTGTTCTTACAGATTCTGTAAATGCCTCCTGTGGACCTTGCACAACAGCCTCTGTATCAGGCTTATCTACAGAACGCTTCGGAAAACCCTTTGACGAAATAATAATTGCCTTATTTGAATTATCAAAAAATACAGCTGTATTACCTACTAGCACTTCATCAACTGCATCTTCCATATTTTCACATTCTTTTAAATCGGCTGTAGTAATACCACCATCTGTTAAAATTTCCATAGCATTTTCATTTGTAATATCTCTATTGGGAGGTGCAATTCTTATATTAATCATAAGATTTTCGAGAACTGTATTTTCTATAGTTTCTCTATTAACCATATCATCAATATATATAACATAAATACTACTTTCCTTATTATGTCCTATAGGAATTTTTCGTTTTACAACATCTCCACAATCCTCAAAAAGATTTTCCAAATATTCAATATTTTTATTTATATTATTAAAAATTTCCATAAAAAATCACCCTTATCATTTTTTACTGATAAGGGTGAAAATATACAATTATATTTTATTTTCCAAAGATAGCAAAGAAAACTAAAATAACAATACCAAGTATAATTCTGTAAATACCGAACACCTTGAAGTTGTGTTTCTTTATGTAATTCATAAGGAACTTGATTGCAAGTATTGAAACTACAAATGAAACTACCATACCAAGTATAAGTGCAAAAAATTCTCCAAAGCTAAAAGCTAAACCGAACTTAACAAGTTTTAAAAGTGAAGCACCAAACATTACCGGTATAGCAAGGAAGAATGTAAATTCGGCAGAAACATATCTTGATGCACCTAAAATCATACCACCAAGAATTGTAGCACCTGAACGAGATGTACCTGGTACAAGTGCTAACACCTGAAACATACCGATACCAATAGCAACAGAAAGAGGAAGTGTATTTAAGTCCTTATATTTAAACTTCTTTCCTCTGTGTCTTTCTTCTACAACGATAAATGCAATACCATATAATATAAGAGTTACAGCAACAACACTTGTTTTAAATAAATGAGCATCAAGCCAATCATCTAAAAGCAAACCAATAACAGCAGCAGGAAGACAAGCAACTATAACCTTTATCCAAAGATTTATTGTGTTCTGTTTTTCTATAGCTGTTTTCTTTGATGAAAATGGATTAAGTTTATTGAAATAAATAACAACAACGGCTAAAATTGCACCAAGCTGTATTACAACATCAAACATTTCCATAAAGTCGTGGGAAATAATTTCCCCAACCATACTCTGTAAAATAAGTAAGTGACCTGTACTACTTATAGGTAACCATTCTGTAATACCCTCTACTATACCAAATAAAATCGTTTTTAAAATATCAAAAAAATACGCCATTTTTATTCCTCCTTATATTGTCGTAATTGAAACCACTCTGTTAGGGTCATTCCATACAACATTGTATCCTAAAGCATCACTTATTACCCTAAGTGGCACTAAAGTTCTTCCGTTTCTTATAACTGGTGCAACATCTATCTTTAAAAGATTTGTTCTGTTAACCAGCATTGTTTTTTCACCAATAATAAATGAAAGCTCTGTTGCATCTTTTATTGCTACAACTTGCTGAGTTGAATTATTCCAGCTTACAGTTGCCCCGAAAGCCTCGAATATCGCTCTCATCGGAACCATTGTTCTACCATTTATCACTACAGGTTCTTGGTCAAACTCAACTTTTTTACCGTCTACATAGACAAGAATTTTAACTCTGGACTTATTCACTATAGAATTTATATTAAATGTAGTGCTTTCTGTCTGAGTTTCAACTTTCTGTGTTGTAGTTTGTGTAGTTGTCTGTGTTGTAACAGCTTTTGTAGTTGCTTCAGTTGTTGCCTCTGTTGTAGTAACAACAGTAGTAACAGGTGCTTGTGTAGTAAGCTGAACCTTTGTAACTGTATCTAAAGCTGGTGCAGAATATGAATTTGCATAAGCAGTTTTTATGACACTATTTACATCATTGGCCAACAAGAATTTATATCTAAAGTGAATTTCGCCTTCAACCTTAGATACAGACCTATTGTAATCCATAGAGGCTTTTATAGCTTTTCCATTATACCAAGGACTTGTTGAAGCAACTCCTGAGCATTTATAGTCCGCAAGACCTATGTAAAGTTTTGTTTTAGAATTTTTTAAAGTATCAGACCACCAATCTACTACAGTTTTATAATCAGCAGCACTATTACCTATTTCAGTATACACCTGTGGTGCTATGTAATCAACCCAATTTTCCAAAGCCCATTTTCTTGAGTCAGCATATATTGCATTATATGATTCATAGGCCTTTGTATCACTGCCCAAAGCATTAGATGATTTATTTGCCCAAACAGATGTAGGACTAATACCAAAAGCAATACTTGAATCATAGTTCTTAATATCATTATGAACAGCTTGAACCATTTTGTTTACATTTTCTCGTCGCCAATCTGCCCTATTCATACCGTTTCCGTACTTAGCGTAAGAATCATCATCATCAAATTTTTGACCAGGATAGAAATAATCATCAAAATGTATACCGTCAACATCATAATTTCGTATTATTTCGTCTACACCATTCACAATAAGTTGTCTAACTTCTGGAAGTGCCGGATTATAATAATAATTTCCGTCACTATACTTTACACAATATTCCGGATGTTGCTTTGCCGGATTTGTATTAGCAAGACCTGCTAAACTAGCATTATTTGATTTAGTTGCTCTAAGTGGATTTATCCAAGCGTGTAACTCCATTCCTCTCTTATGAGCACCCTCAATCCAATATTCAAGGGGGTCAAAATTATCAGATGGTGCTGTTCCCTGTGAACCAGTTAAAACATTACTCCAAGGGAAAATATTTGATTTATAAAGACTATCTGATGCCTGTCTTACTTGGAAGAACACAGCATTACAATTCATAGCCTTAATATTATCAAGTATTGTATCAGCTTCTTTTTTTAAAGCAGCTGCATCTGTAGTTGCCTTTGTAGGATAATCTAAATTTGCTGTTGTTGCAACCCACACTCCACGCATATTTCCACTTGTAACAATACTTGTATTGGCAGTATTAGTGGAATCATTAGAATCAGCCTTTGTAACAAGTCCACAAATTTGAAGTGAGAGTATAACAGATAATATTATTGTTACAATTCCTCTTTTATTCATTACTATTCTCCTTTATGTACTGCATCCACTTTTTCATTTTTACTTCTTCGCCATTATCTGACATTTCATAATATACTCTATCAACCAATTCATCGGGCAAATATTGTTGTTGCACATAATGGTTATTATAGTTATGGGCATATTTATAACCTAAACCATGACCCATCTTTTCAGCCCCTGGATAATGTGCATCTCTTAAATGATTAGGAACTCCAGATGTTTTTATATTTCTTACATCAGCCATAGCCATATCAATAGCATTTATACTGGCATTAGACTTAGGCGAACAGGCTACATACATAGCTGCTTGAGAAAGGTTTATTCTTGCCTCCGGAAGTCCTATAAAATTAACTGCATCCATAGCTGCATTTGCAACCACTAATGCCATAGGATTTGCATTACCTACATCTTCTGATGCACAAACTATAATTCTTCTGGCAATAAACTTAGGGTCTTCTCCGGCATAAATCATTTTAGCCAAATAATATGCTGTAGCATTGGGGTCAGAACCTCTCATACTTTTTATAAAAGCAGAAATAGTGTCATAGTGGTTATCTCCGTCTTTATCATAATTTAATGCTCGTTTTTGTATACATTGTTCTGCTGTTCTTATATCAATATGTATTTTGCCATCTGAGCTTGGTTCTGTAGTAAGAACTGCCAATTCAATGGCATTTAATGAAATTCGTGCATCTCCATTGGCTGTATTTGCCAAAAACTCAAGGGCATCGTCATCAATAACAGCATTATATACACCCAATCCCTTTTCTACATCAGTTAACGCCCTTTTTATAATAGTCTTAATATTTTCTATTGAAAGAGCTTTCAATTCAAATATTATACTTCTTGAAACAAGGGCTTTATTAACTTCAAAATATGGATTTTCTGTTGTTGCTCCTATTAAAATTATAGTACCATCTTCAACATATGGCAAAAGAGCATCTTGTTGTGATTTGTTGAATCTATGAATCTCGTCAATAAACAATATTGTCTTTCTACCATAGCCACCTAAAGTCATTTTCGCCTTTTCAACAGTATCTGTAATATCCTTTTTTCCTGCTGTTGTTGCATTAATTTGCTGAAAATCACTTTTTGTACTATTGGCAATAACCTTTGCTAAAGTAGTTTTGCCAGTACCCGGCGGACCATAAAGTATAATAGAGGAAAGTTTGTCAGCTTTTATTGCTCTATAAAGTAAAGTATCCTTACCAACAATATGTTCTTGTCCAACAAATTCATCAAGAGTAGTAGGTCTTAATCTTGCTGCCAGAGGACTTTCTTTTTTCATTTTTTGTTGAGATTGATACTCAAATAAGTCCATATTCTTCCTCCTTTCGGTCACACAAATACATTTTATTATATCACATAACATCATTTAATCAACGCAAAACAGGTATTGTAATAAAAAAATAATTTTTTCACTATTTATTCTATAGCTATCTTCACAAAAAAAGAACAACCTTACAAAATAACAATTTGTGCTTTGATAATTCATGGCATAAGATTTATCTTTCCAATTCATTACTAAAAAGACGAGATTGCATAACACAATCTCGTCTTTAAAAACAAATATTACTGTCTAACCTTAATGTGTACTTCTCTTAACTGCTGTTCAGTTACTTCATTAGGAGCACCACACATTAAATCCTGTGCATTACCATTCATAGGGAATGGAATTACTTCTCTGATATTTTCTTCATTTCTGAGGAGCATAATCATTCTATCAACACCAGGAGCCATACCTGCATGAGGTGGAGCACCAAACTGGAATGCGTTGTACAATGCACCGAATTTTTCCTTTAAGTCTTCTTCTGTGTAGCCAGCGATTTCGAAAGCCTTAACCATAATATCAAGGTTATGGTTTCTTACAGCACCAGAAGAAAGTTCAACACCATTACAAACAATATCATACTGATATGCAAGAATATCTCTAGGGTCCTTAGTATTAAGAGCCTCTAAACCACCCTGTGGCATTGAGAATGGGTTGTGAGTGAAGATAATCTTCTTAGCTTCCTTGTCATATTCAAACATAGGGAAGTCGTTAATAAAACAGAATCTATAAGCATTCTTTTCAAGTAAGTCAAGTCTTGCACCAAGTTCATTTCTAATCTGACCAGCATAAAGAGCAGCGTGTTCTTCTGTATCAGCAATAAAGAAGATTGTATCGCCAACTTCAAGGTTTGCAATATCAGCAATTTCCTGCTTCATATCATCTGGAATAAACTTGTCAATAGGTCCCTTGTAAGACTTATCTTCAAGAACTTCAAGGTAGCCAAGACCACCCATACCAATAGACTGAGCAAACTTTAAGAGTTTTTCATGGAAGCCCTTAGACATATCAGCATGAACCTTAATAGCTCTTACAGTCTTGCCATGGAAAGGCTTAAATGTACATCTCTGGAAGAAGTCAGTTGTATCTACAATTCTAAGAGGGTTTCTTAAATCTGGCTTATCTGTACCAAATTCAAGCATAGCCTGCTTATAGCTAATTACTGGATAAGGAGCCTGTGTAACAACAGCACCTTCTGGAGCAAATTTGCTAAATGTTTCAGTAAGAACTTCTTCGCCTACTCTAAATACATCTTCCTGAGTAGCAAAGCTCATTTCAAAGTCAAGCTGATAGAATTCGCCTGGAGAACGGTCAGCTCTGGCATCTTCATCTCTGAAGCAAGGTGCAATTTGGAAATACTTATCAAAACCAGAAACCATAAGAAGCTGCTTATACTGCTGTGGAGCCTGTGGTAAAGCATAGAACTTGCCCTTGAACTTTCTTGAAGGTACGATATAATCTCTAGCACCTTCTGGAGAAGAAGCACAAAGAATAGGAGTCTGAATTTCTAAGAAACCCATTTCTGTCATTTTCTGTCTCAAGAAACTAATTACCTTAGAACGGAAAATCATATTATCTCTTACCTTTGTATTTCTTAAATCAAGGTATCTGTATTTAAGACGAACATCTTCTCTGATTTCCTTAGAAGTTGCAACTTCGAAAGGAAGCTGTCTGTAAACCTTACCTAAGATTTCTACCTTATGAGCTTCAAGTTCGATAGTACCTGTAGGAATCTTTGGGTTATAAGTATCTTCATCTCTGTGATCAATTACACCTTCGATAGAGATACAATCTTCTTTGTTAATACCATCTAAGAGAGTTGTATCACGCATTACTACCTGTAATACACCATACATATCTCTAAGGTCAATAAAAGATACACCACCATGGTCACGAATGTTTTCTACCCAACCACAAACTTTTTTAGTTGAGCCAACATCGCCTTCTGTGAGCTTATCTAATGTTATGTTACGATAAATGTTAGATGTGTTCATTGTTTTCTCCTTATATATTTTATAGTACAGATTTTCAGGCAATAAAAAAAACTGCCCATCCAAAACAAATGTCAGGACGAACAGTTAAATGTCCGCGGTACCACCTGAATTACTGATTAACAGTCCCTCAATACTGATAACGCCCAGTAAAGCGACGCACCTACTCGAAAACTCTTTCAGATTGTGGCTGGTAAAGTGTTATTCGCATAAGCTCTATTACAAAGTTTCCACTATCCTTTGCTCACTGTAAACGATTACTTATGTTACTTGTCTTTGTCATCGCCATATTTTCCTAGATTATACAATAAACAAGCTATTTTGTCAATTACTTATCTTCTGAAATTATTTTTTTAACCTGTGAAATTGACATATTATTTTTTAATGCCAATTCAGATAGTGTAGAATATTCTACTTTTTCCTTTTCACAACCATATCCAAAGGATTTCTTTATCTGTATTGTACCCAAATTAGTATTTTTTTCTTCTATTTTTCTTTCTAAAATATATCTATTCATTATACTTTCTCTTACACCAATAGTAGAAGTATGCTTAAATAATATTTCTATAATTTTATCTTTATCCTTTTCAACACAAAGACAAGTTAATATAACTGCCGGTCTATTTTTCTTCATATAAATTGGTACTGTAAATACATCTCTTGCTCCTGCACTAAAAAGCATTTCCTCAGCAAAAGATATTTCCTCTCCTGTCATATCATCAATATTACATTCCAATTTTATAATAGTATCTGTATTTTTATCCTGTGTTTTTCCTAAAATAACTCGAACACAATTTGCCACTTCAAAATTTCTATGTCCCATACCATATCCAATTTTATCTATTTTCATTGTAGGCATAGGCTTGTATTCATTTACAAAATATTTTAATAAAGCAGCTCCTGTAGGAGTACATAACTCCCCTACTACATCATTAGAATAAACAGGCATACCTTTCATTATAAGTACCGTAGCTGGTGCTGGAACTGGAAGTATACCATGAGCACACTTTACTGTGCCACTTCCCACATTTATATTTGAGCAATAAATGTTATCTACATTTAATTCATACATCATATAGCTAACACCAACAATATCTGCTATAGCATCTTTATTTCCAACTTCGTGAAAATGAATCATATCTACAGGCTTATTATGAACCTTGCTTTCGGCATCTGCTATTATATTATAAACTTCTATAGCATCATTTTTCACTTTTTCAGGAATATTTAATCCATTTATAATTTCTGTAATAGATTTCATATTGCTATGTTCATGATGATTACTATGTTTATGTTCATCATTATGATGATGATGGTGTTCGTGATGATGGTCATTATCAATACTTTCTTCTATTTTCCCACCAATTTTTACATCTGTTAAAGTACCTGTTATTCCACATCTTTCAACAGCCTTTGATTCATATTTTACATCTGTTAAACCTATTTCATTTAATTTTTTGAAAAATTCATCTTTATTTGGCAAGAGTTCAGAAAGTGCTGACATCAACATATCTCCTGCACAACCCATATTACATTGTATATATAAAGTTTTCATATTAATTCTCTCCTATCTTATTTATCATACTGGCAAGATAGCCAGCTCCAAAACCATTATCAATGTTTACAACACTTACACCACTAGCACAAGAATTTAACATAGACAGAAGTGCTGCAAGTCCGCCAAAAGCTGCACCATAACCTACACTTGTAGGCACAGCAATAACAGGGCAATCTGCCATACCTCCCACAACGCTTGCCAATGCACCCTCCATACCAGCAATAGCAATAATAACCTTTGCCGACATAATATTCTGTGTATGTGAAAGAAGTCTATGTATTCCTGCAACTCCTGCATCATATATTCTGACTACTTTATTTCCTAAGGCTTCTGCTGTAAGAGCTGCTTCCTCTGCAACAGGCATATCGCTTGTGCCACCTGTCACAATAACTATTTTTCCATTACCTGTAGGTTTTGGCATTTTACCTGCTATAGCAAGTTTAGGCATTTCGTAGTATTCAAAAGGCATTTTCCCCTGTGCGTACTCTTTTGCCTCTTTGCTCATTCTTGTAATCAAAACTGTTTCCTGTCCATTGTTTAAAAGAGAATTTGTTATTTCTACAATTTGTTCTGGTGTTTTGCTTGCACCATATACAACCTCTCCTATTCCTTGTCTAATTTGTCTATGATGGTCAATTTTTGCAAAAGCTAAATCTTCAAAAGGTTCTATTTTCAATTTTAAAAGAGCTTCATCAACTGAAATATTTCCATTTTTAACATTTTCCAGTATGTTTTTAACATTATCCATACTATCTCTCCTTTAAATCCAAAACTACATCGTCTAAAATTCCATTTTCAGCCTCTAAAATTTCTTTTCTTAACTCAATAGCTTTCTGCATTTGTTCTGGCTTTACTTGTAACTTTCCTGTATTTCCTATTATTCTAACTCTAAAATCTTTAAATCCTAATTTTGCAACTGCACTTTCTGCCTTTTCTGCTTTTTCTAAATTTTCTGATGTAATAGTTGTTTCTGTAGGTATTCTTGTAGCAAGACAGGCATAGGCCGGCTTATCCCAAGTAAATAATCCGGCATCTTTAGATAACTTTCTAATTTCAGCCTTTGTAAGTTTACACTCTCTTAAAGGAGAAAGAACATTCATTTTTTTTAACGCTTTCATTCCTGGTCTATCTCCCGCATCATCTGAATAATTCGTTCCGTCAATAAGGGTTCTACCCTCAGCATCTGCTTTTTCTCTAAGTATAGAAAAAAGTGTATTTTTACAAAAATAACAACGATTTTTGGGATTTTTAGTTACTTTTTCATTTTGTAAAACATCAATTCTTATAATTTCTGGTTCAATATTAAGCTGTGATGCCAATTTCATTACATCTTCCAATTCAAATTCCGGCTGAAAAGCAGTTTTTATAAAATAAGGCTTTATATCTGCACCATATTTAATAGCTGTATACAATAAAAATGATGAATCTACACCACCAGAAAATCCCAAAGCTATTTTATTATGTACTGTAAAAAATTCTTTAAGAGTCATAACTATTCTCCTTTATAATAAAAAAGCCACAAAGACAAAAATACTTTACCGTATTTTAAAATTGTCTTCATGGCAATAAAATTTTATTTCATATTTGTAATTGTATCTATTACATTTTTAATAAGGCTATTCAAATCCGTATCTGGTACTCCAGCTATATAGTTATTACAATGATTTACCGGAATAAATATTTTCTTGGCACTACTCTGCCCTACAGCAACTGCCATTTTAGGTGTAATTTCACCATACAAGGCATCAGCTACAACTATTGCAATAGGTCCAACTATGACATCTGCATTTCTACAGCCTACTATAACTGGATTTTCTCCTGTTGCACCTACATCTGCACCGGCTTTAAGCATAGCCGATGTAGCAATAGAATTAGTTCCTATAGCTGTAATTTCTACATCTTTGCAATTATTTTTTATAGCTGTAACAAGCTGTCTGCCTATTCCTCCACCCTGTCCATCTATAACAAGAATTTTCATAAAAATAACCCTTTCAAAAATCTATATAAATTTAGAATTAACCGTAAATAGCAAACATTTCATATATCTGTACTAAATTACCACAAAATTCATTTTTTGTCAAAACTAAACTTCAAAAGCTCCTGCAACCTTTTTAAGCATATCTACAATTTTGATGTGCTGAGGACAGCTCTTTTCACATTGATGACATGCTATACAATCAGAGGCCTTACCATAGCTCTTAATATAGTTCGCATAATATACTGTTTGAGGTGTAAAAGGAAGTTTCTTATCCTTATTCATTCTCATTTCTTCGTTATACAAGCTAAAATATGTTGGAATTTCAATATTTTTAGGACAACCCTTTACACAATAACGACAGGCTGTACAAGGAACTGCTATTGATTTTGTAATAATATCTGTAACCTTCTTGATTACTTCTTGTTCCTTTTCGTTAAGAGGTTTAAAATCTTTCATATAGCTTGTGTTATCTTTAAGTTGTTCAAAATTAGACATACCACTTAATACAACCATAACATTATCAAGACTAGCTACAAATCTAATTGCCCAAGATGCTATTGATAAATCAGGGTCTGTTTCTGTGAGAAGTGTTTTTGCCTCATCTGGAATATTAATAAGTGTACCACCCTTTATTGGTTCCATTACTACAATCGGTTTATTATGTTTTGTAGCAACATCATAACACTTACCAGACTGTATACCCTCACTATTCCAATCAAGATAGTTAATCTGTAACTGAACAAAATCTACTTCTGGGTGCTTAGTTAAAATTTCTTCCAATAATTCTGCATTATCATGATATGAAAAACCTATATGCTTAATTTTGCCCTCTGCTTTCTTTTTCATAATAAAATCAAAGGCATCAAACTTTTCTGCAATAGGATAATTAATGGCATTTAAGTTGTGAAGAAGATAATAATCAAAATATTCTACACCACATTTTTCTAACTGCTCATTGAATATTCTTTCCAAATCTTCTTCTTTTTTCAAGAACATTGTTGGCATTTTTGTCGCCAAAGTAAAAGAATCTCTTGAATGACGCTTTACTAAAGCCTCTCTTACAAATTCTTCACTTTTAAAATCGTGATACATATAAGCTGTATCAAAGTATGTAAAACCCTGCTCTATAAAACTATCAACCATATCACAGAACTGTTTAAAATCAACACTTGTCTGATTATTCTGGTCAGTAATAGGCAAACGCATACAACCAAAACCTAATTTCTTCATGAAATCACTCCTTATAATGTTTTGTAATATTATTATAAACCTTAGAGTAAACTACAGGTCAATACTTTAAATTATTAAGAATTTATGAAGTATATACTTTAAAATTAAAGTTAGATTTATGTTATAATAGCATAGTTGTTGCGATATTTTATCAAAAACTAAAGGGAGGTATATCAAAATGACTAAATTGAAACTTGGAATTATTGGCTGTGGCTATTTAAGTAATATAATTGTAGATGCCTACAACAATGGATTGTTAAAGGAATACGAACTTGTAGGTGTACTTGGTAGAAATTCAAAATCTGCTGAGAAATTAGCACAAAAAGGCAAGTGTAAACTATGCAATAATATTGACGAATTATTAGAATTAAAACCTGACTATATTGCAGAGGCAGCATCTGGACAAGCTGTTCGTGATTATGCTTTAAAAATTCTTTCTTCTAATTGTAACTTTGCCGTATTATCTATTGGTGCATTTGCTGATGAAGAATTTTATAATAAAGTAAAAGAAACAGCAATACAAAATAACACAAAGATACATATTGCGTCAGGTGCTATTGGTGGATTTGATGTTCTTAGAACTGTATCATTAATGGGAAAAGTAAAATCTGGAATTGAAACAAGAAAAGGTCCTGAATCATTAAAAGGAACACCTTTATTCAATGACCAGTTAATGATTGATACTGATGAAAAGGAAGTATTTGACGGAAATGCTAAAAAGGCAATAAGCCTTTTACCTACAAAAGTTAATGTGGCTGTAGCAGCCTCTTTAGCAACAGCCGGAGCTGAAAATACACAAGTTAATATACACAGTGTACCAAATATGGTAGGAGATGACCACAAAATCACAGCTGAAATAGAGGGAGTTAAGGCTGTGGTAGATATTTATTCTTCTACAAGTGCTATTGCCGGTTGGAGTATTGTTGCTTTACTTCAAAATATAGTTTCACCTATAGTTTTTTAAGGGGAGAAAAAATATGAAAAAATTCAAAAAAATTGTTGCTGTTGACCCAGTAAGTATAATTGACAGTGGTAGAGAAGAATTAAAAAATTATGCTGATGAAATAGTTTTCTATAGTGATTATCCTAAAGATGATACAGAAATAATAAATAGAATTGATAATGCTGACGGTGTTCTGGTAAGCTACGCAACTAGAATAAATAAGGATATATTAGAAAAATGCCCTAATATAAAATATGTCGGTATGTGTTGCAGTCTTTATTCTGAAGAAAGTGCAAATGTGGATATAGCCTTTGCCCGCAGTAAAGGAATTACTGTTCTAGGTATTCGTGACTATGGGGACAGAGGTGTTGTAGAATATGTTATGTACCAACTTATCAGAATACTTCATGGATTTGATTTTCCTCTTTGGAATGAACTTCCTTTAGAGTTAACAGATTTAAAGGTAGGTATTATAGGTCTTGGCGTAAGTGGTGGTATGATTGCTGATGCACTTAAATTTATGGGTTCTGATGTTTCATACTACAGTCGTACAAAAAAGCCTGAAAAAGAACAACAGGGTATTCAGTACAAAAAACTTCATCAGCTCTTAAAAGAAAGTCAGGTAGTTTTTGCTTGTTTAAATAAGAATGTAATTTTACTTAATGACGAAGAATTCAAACAATTAGGCGACAAAAAGATATTGTTCAATACTTCTATAGGTCCTGCATCTGACTCAGAAGCCTTAAAAAATTGGTTGAATTGTAAAGATAATTACTATTGCTGTGATACTGAGGGGGCTATTGGTGATAATGCAAAAGAATTAATAAACTACCCAAATGTATTATGTGCTAAAAAATCTGCCGGTATGACTAAACAAGCCTACGGTCTTTTAACTAAAAAAGTTTTGGATAATATTAAAACTTTTTTGTCAAATAGCTTATAAAAACAAAAAGGCAAGACATTGCATATTCCCTTTGTCTTGCCTTTTGTATATTGTATGCTATAAAAATAGCTTGTTTCAATGCACCCCTGCTCTATTTCCTTACCTGTGTTGTATTAAAGTTGTTCTTCAATGAATTAACTCCTTTCAAATATTAGTAAAAAAACTGATTTCAAAATATACAATAATAAACATATATCAATATCTCTACAATGTATTTGCTATAAATTATTATTTTTTAAATATTCAAAATATGTAATATTTCTATCCATATCCTTTTCTATAAATACAGTTTTCATACCACTTGATGTTTTTACAAAGCAATATCTTTTGCTATTTAACATTCTAAATAACAAATTATAATAGCTACGGTAATTTAAAAAATAATAGTCTAAAAAATAATCATCACTCTTTATTATTCCATTTTCTGTAGCACTAGATAATAAAGTAGTTTCATCAGATATTTTTGCTGAATTATCCAAACATCTTGACATAAAAGATAAGCAATCATTTAAAGATACAGCTTTTTTAGGATAAAAGAAACTACAATCGTTAGTTTTATCATATGTTCCAAAAGCCAAACCGTTTATTTTTGCGAAATTAATATATCCCTTACTTATATCTGTGCAATAATTTATATCACAAAAACCATCATTTTTATCACTTAAATATGTATACTCTTTTGCAATTTCATCATTCACCCCAATAATTCGTAAAACAGATTTTATACACTCTTCTCTACTTACATAAGTTCTACTGTCATTTATATTATCTATCACTCCCACATTCAACAATTCATTACACATATATTTATATTTTTCCATATTAAAATATTCTTCTAAACCTTTGTTTGAACAGTAACAAACCATTGAATTTGCAAAAATTGAAGATACTAATAAAGCAATTAAAATTATAAATTTTTCCCTCATATACTATCTCCCCTTTCTTTGCAACCTAATAATTGAAAATCATTAACTAATACTTTATATGTAAATTTAGTATCAGTATTTGTTTCTCGTAATAGCTTTTTACTATTTGTATCAATAGTATATATATAATAATTATCAACAGTTTTGTCTAAAAGTCGATTTAATATAACAGAATAGTAATTAAAGCTAATAGGTACTTTTCTATTTGAGAAGTCTTTATCCTCTGGCTTTATCAACCCTAAAGATACAGCTTCTTTATAGGCTTCATCTGGTGTATAATTTATATTATTTTTAAGACATCTCATTATATACACAAGTGTATCATCTAATGTAATTAATTTTTCCCCATTAAAATTAGTGCCATCTCCCTTTGCAATACCATGACTTGCAGCCCAAAGAATATAACCTGTATCTACTATATTACTATCATCTAAATCCTTTAAAGGCATAACAACATAGTCAGAAAAGAAACTGTCGATTGCAACTTCATCATTGATACCAAATATTCTTAGTATAGGTATTAATCCATCTGTCCTACTAATATAATCCCCATATTTATACTCTACAATATACTTTTCTCTAAGTATATTATCAAAATCTGCATATACACATGTATTTAACAAAAATACAAATAAAGCAGATACTATAAAAATTTTCTTCAATTTAATCACCTTTAACTTTCAACAATACCTTTTATTAATCATAAAATAATCCAAAAACTGTATCTCGTGCTTCTGATAAATTAATTGATAAAGAAGACGCCATTTTTGTATCTAAATCAAAGAAAACCTGATTTGTATTATTTTCTCCAGCATTAATCACATTTCTATAAGGATAGTAATTTATACCATCAATATCTTTGCAAACACTATTTAATTGGCTATCTATCTCCTTACCATAACGGTCTAATATTATTTTTACTCCATCTTCCGGAATATACATTGTACCATTACTTAATATTATAGGAGAATTTAATTCATAATCTTTGCCATTAATTCTAATCTTACTTTCTCCAGCTATAGCATTTATTATATTTTCATAGCTTTTTCTAAAAATACTGCCTTGATAATACAATATATCCTTATTTTCTGATAAATTTACCGTAACTATTTCTTCAATTCTACCACTTTCCGGCGTATGAATTGTACCGTCATCACCTATGTATTTATCCCTAATATTCATTCCACCTGTATATCTACTTTCTATCTTTTCCTTAACACTCATACCAAGAGGACTATAATAATATTTTTCCATTTCATCCATTTTATTTTTATTTATTGATTCTAATTCCTCTTTTGTTAAAGGGTCCTTTTCTAAATCTCTACGCATCCTTTCGCCATACCATATTTTTTTTACTATATCTTCAAAAATATTTTCTGACTGTTTCTTTGTTATATTCATTTTTACAAAAAAACTCCCTTCTTGCCAAAGTCGTTTATCTTTTTCCTCTTCAGAACCAGCGGAAAAATATATTCCCTTAACCTCTGCACCTTCATCTACTATAATTTTTGATATAATATTCTCTCTTTTTTGTTGAAAGTTTTCCCAAAGTTCTTCATTATTAATTGTATCCGCTTTCACTACTCCAACATTAACGGAACAAACAGCCAATGCACAGCAAAATATCTTTAATATCTTTTTCATTTTGTATTCTCCTCTCTAAAGTTACTAATTAATACTATATTTCCTTTTTGTTATAATACCAACTATGATACTTTCTAACTATAAAAATAACCGTAAGCTGTTCTATATGTCTCTTTTAAATTCATTGTATCTCAATAATTAAATTCCTTAAACAATACTTTTATTAATCATAAAAAAACCAACAACAGTATCATACACTTTTGATAACTTCAATTTTTAACTTCAATTTTGTACATACATAAAAGAAAGACCTTCTTCTTTCCCAATCAACCCTCATTTAATATTTGTAATAACATTAATCAAGATTGCTCATCGCTTGAGCAAAATATAATATAAGTACCACATATACTAGAAATATTCCTATTATTATTCTTATAAAAGAATTTATTAATTTCCTTTTTAAATTTACTTTGTCGGTTATACTAAATAAAACTGATAATACAATTGTTGGTAAAAAATCAATAATGAGAGGCACTTTATAATAAATGTTTAGTTTTGAGAGTTTTAAGTATATACCACTATCAAACCATAGAAAACCCATAATTGTATTTATAACCAAAAAAACTATCCACTTAATATATCCTTTTTTATCTTTCATTTTATCCTCCAAATTATTTATGTTCTATTCGATTAAAATTTTCATTTTTATTCATTATGTGACATTTTTGTTTTTTATCATCGGATACATACACTTTAATATATTTTTTATTAAGTAAATTTGAATTATCATAAGAAAAAATTTGTTCGTCTGATAAATGATAAAATTCCTGTACTTGACTTAGTGAAGTTATAATATTTTTATCTTTCATGGCACTTTTCCATAAATCATCGTAACCATAGTCTGGATGTATTTTTGCATAACTTCTGCCCATGCCATTATTATTTAAATCCATCAGAGAAGAAAATGGTATATTAAAAATTGTTTCTCCTGAGACTTTTTTTGAATTCCATGTTACATGTTCATGTTTATTACCAATTATCTCTGCACTATCTTTTCCTAATTCTCTTGTCATTCTAGCATTCCACAAAAAATGTCTATAAGCATCAGCCTTATTATCCCATGTTACTAACTCGCCTTTATCATTATAATATTTACTTTTCTTAGCATACTCAACGCCCTTGTCTCTAGCCCAGTTAGAAATTATAATTCCACTTATAGGCTCTCCTACAGAATTTGTTTCAATTGCATCATATACAGCTTCAGCCAAATTTTGTATTACGCTAATACCACCATAAGCGGCATATCCACTAGGGTCCCAGAAACTTACTGGATTTCCTGCACAATAGCTATACCAGTTATCTCCGTCCTTTGCTGGGTCTTCTGTTGTAAATCTTCCTAAACTTGGGCTATAATATCTTGCTCTTAGGTAAATGCTATCCGTTTCATTATCGTACTGTTCGCCACAGTATCTGAAAAGATTTGTATCATTTGCATCTTTATTTAACTCTACACCAAAAGCATCATAATCATAGGTCTTTATTGATTTACCACTTTCGTTTGAAATGTTTACTACACTTCCGTGTCCATCGTAGCCAAAATATTCGTTGCCATCTTTAGAGATAAGTTTATTTCCTCTTACATATTTACTTGTAAGATTTCCTTCTCCATTCATTTCAGCTATTATGTTTCCATTTCTATCCCATACA